>Ga0214919_10012288_pt1 | contig 10542 bp, 10 predicted proteins | sample LL1503_MetaG_FD_177994 | JGI IMG/M metagenome (GOLD analysis project Ga0214919, IMG submission 177994) | Freshwater microbial communities from Lake Lanier, Atlanta, Georgia, United States - LL-1503 | ecosystem: Environmental > Aquatic > Freshwater > Lake | place: USA: Georgia | collected... | reverse complement strand
GTTTCTCCGAGATGGAGGGGCTTCGCCGCAAGGAGTCGGACGGCGGCGGCGCGCCATCCCTACCCCAGAAAAAGGGGGCGCTTCGCACCTTGGTGCGGCAGCACTCTTCGTGTCAATTGGTAGGGGCGCCGCGCCGTCGGGGCCCCTGACTTCAGGCGACGCCCATCTCGTATCAACCAGATCCCTTTTGCCAACTCAGGAAAATTCGTTTAACTTAAGAGCTATGAACTTAGGGGAAATCTCCTCTTCCTGCGGCATTGCGGAATCCGGAGAGGCTCTTGTGGCACGAGCAGAGGCTCTTATTCGCGAGTTTCCAGGTTGTTTTTGGTTCAGACACCCAGATGCACGTGTGCGCGACCGGGGCGATATTGCTCTAGTGATACGACATCTTCGTGAATACGGAGACCGCCGCGCTTGGAAAGAAGCTCAGGAACTTCAAAAATGCCTTTAACTGATTTTCAAAAAGAAGTTCTTGAAGCAATTGTTGAGAACCGGAGCGAGGCAAGCCATTTCGCTGGTGGTATCGTGATTCATTCTACAGACGAGTCCGCGCGTTTTTCGAACGACTTCGATATTTTCCATGATGCCGTGCAGGAATTGGTGAACGCCAGCGAACGGGATGTCGCCACCTTGCGCGCTGCTGGTTTCGAGGTAGACCTTATCAATCATGACTCAAGTTGGACGAAACCCTGCTCCTTCCGCAAGGCCCGCGTGAAACATAACACCAGCTCGGTAGAGCTCGACTGGGCACACGACTCGGCCTTCCGCTTTTTTCCGATCGTGCGCGATGCACTACTCGGGTGGCGGCTCCACCTTTTCGATATGGCTGTAAATAAGTCGCTCGCCCTTGCCGACCGTATCGAGACACGTGATTACATCGACATACTGGAACTCTCCCGAATATACCCTCTTGAAGCCATTCTTTGGGCCGCCTGCGGCAAAGATCCCGGATTCAGCCCACTCTCCCTCTACCAAATGGTTGTGCGCTTTGCCCGAATCGATCCAGCCTCACTTCACGAAATCAAAGCTCGCGACCTTGACCCCATTACCATGAAGCAAGCATGGATCGAGCTCCACGGCCAGGCGCGCGAGGAAATGACCCTGCTTGCGGACGAGCAACCGGGCATGCCTATCGGCGTAGCCTTTGTGAATGAAAACGGCGAACCCGGCTGGATCCGTTCCAATCCGTCGTTAAAAATTCACGCCCCATCCCTTCGCGGGTGTTGGCCGATGGCCACCACCTACCAAGCAGAAGGATAATCGAAGCGCTTACGCGCCACCGCCACAGGGTTTGAAGGCTAGGCGCCGAAATTCTCTTCACTCCACGGTGACGCTTTTGGCAAGGTTCTTGGGCTTGTCGACGTCGCAACCGAGGGCAACAGCCGTGTGGTAGGCAAAAAGTTGGAGGGGTATCACATTCAGGACTGGAGCCAGAAAGTCCGGCACTTGCGGGAGTAGAATGACATCATCACACAGGCTGGTGAGTGTTTCGTCGCCTTCGGTTCCTATCGCGATCACCGGTCCCTTACGGGCTTTGACCTCCTCGATGTTGCTCAGGTTTTTCTCATACACCCCATCCTGTGGAGCTAGAAAAATGGATGGGGTTTCTTCGTTTACCAAAGCAATGACGCCGTGCTTGAGCTCAGCACTAGGATACCCCGACGCCGGAATATAACTGATCTCCTTCATTTTAAGGGCTCCTTCGAGCGCGATAGGGAAGTTGGCCTGACGGCCCATGAAGAGGAAGTTTCGCGCAGAGACATATTTGGCCGCGATATGAGAGATTTCCTCATCGAGTTCCAATACTCGCGCCACGAGTTCCGGAAGACTCTCCAAGCCACGAATAATATCCAGCGCCTCGGCATGCGGGAGATTGCGAATTCGACCAAGTAGCAGACCTAACATCGAGAGAGCGACGACTTGGGACGTGAATGTTTTGGTAGCCGCGACTCCGATTTCCAGCCCCGCCCGCAGGCCGATGCCGCCTTCGCTTTCTCGAGCGATCGTGCTGATGACATTATTGCAAATACCCAGCGTCGGTGCGCCTTTGCGCTTGCTCTCACGGAGAGCCGCAATGGTATCTGCCGTCTCCCCGCTTTGACTCATAGCAAAAACAACCGTCCTCGAATCGAGAGGTACATTTCGGTAACGAAACTCGCTGGCGTATTCGCACTCGACAGGAATGCGGGCCAGCGCCTCGATAAGCGATTCCCCAGCGAGAGCGGCATGGTACGTCGTTCCACAACCAGTTAAGACGATCCGGTGCCACTCTCTTAATTCCTCATTCGTCCGCTGGAGTCCGCTAAACGTTGCAGTGGCCCCCTCGCGGTCAAGCCTCCCCTTCATCGCCTCTCGGAGCGTCTCGGGTTGCTCATGGATTTCTTTATGCATGAAGTGGGCATACCTCCCCTTACCCTCACGTACCGGCGGAGCCTCGACTCTCACGGGAGCGGGAGCGGCGGCTTCCTCACCCGATACCCGGTGGACCTCAAAATGATCACCATCGAGTGCGGCGATATCCCCGTCCTCGAGATAAACAACCTCATTCACCCAGTCTGCAATGGCATCAACGTCACTGGAGAGGAATTGCCCGCCATCGCCGAATCCCACGATGAGGGGACTTCCCTTGCGAGCCGCTATTAAAAAGCGACCCGTATCTGCATGAAGAAGAGCTATGCCATATGTTCCGAACGCCTGCCCGAGAGCGGACTTCACCGCAGCCACAAGCGCTTCCCGATTTTGGACCGGCGATATATCGAACGTCTCACCGATCAAATGTGCGAGGACCTCCGTATCCGTTTGCGATACGAAGTTGTGGCCACGCTCGATCAACCCATCTCGAAGTGCTTTGTGATTTTCTAGAACCCCGTTATGCACAAGAGCGAGGCGTCCCGAGGCATCAAAATGAGGGTGCGCATTTTGCTCTGTGACCGCTCCGTGTGTGGCCCAGCGCGTGTGACTGATACCGGTATCCCCATCAATCGGAGACTCGTTCAGCGTTTCCGCCAAACGAGAGACACGCCCGACACTTTTTCGTGTTTCAATATCTTTCCCGTTCCAGATGGCCACGCCTGCCGAGTCGTAGCCTCTGTATTCCAACCGACCCAGCCCTTCGATTAAGAAGGGCTGGGCGGCTGCTTCACCGATGCATCCAATAATTCCGCACATATTTTTCGTTTTTTATTCTAAGGTTGGTTCCTATTTGAGCGCTCCGTTCAGCGGCACGAATTGATAGCCGAGCCCCTTGAGTCCGGTGATGGTTTTGGCGAGCTCTGTGGGATCCAAATACCAGTGGAAGTAAAACCCAGCCCAACCATCGCGGACGACTTTGAGTGCCTTGGCGCGCTTGATCAGATCACCCGAAAGACTAGGTGGCTGGAGCCCATACCATCCCACTGGATCGATGTAGCCGATACTTTCAGGGATACGTTTTACCCCGTATGTATCTCGATAGATATAGGGAGCGTTGAGCTCCGTGGCTTGCGTCACTCCTTGAGCATTCGGGAAAAAGAAGATGGCTCGATCGCAAGCAAACGGATACAGGCCAGCGAAGACTTTGTAGTCCGTAGTCGAGGCCAAATAGTGCGGAGTCAGCCAGCCGACGGGAGTAAATCCCGCATTTTTTAGAATATTCTGGCCAGTCACAACTCTATTTTGGGCCCAAGTCGTTGAGTCGCCGGTCAAGGGACCCACAAGGGTCAACCGACCTGAGCTATCTGATGTAACGCGGTAAAACTCATAATCGGCCGCACTCACTCCGTTGTAGGGGTTCAGGAGTCCATCGATTTGGTGAGTCGTTCCATGCTGGAGCACCTGACCACCAGCCTGAACCCAGAGCTTCATCTCCACTGTAAAGCTCGAGTTAACCGTGACGGTGATGGTTTCAGCGGTACCATTGTTGTATACACCAGACCAATCTCGATGTTTGGGAATCATGCTAATAGTGAAAGGCACAGCTGCCGCTTTGAGGGTCTGCCTGAGATTCGCGAGCGTTGTTAAATTCGCCTTTGGACCTACATCTTCAACACGATAGTAAGCACGATGCTGCTCTGCATGCTGGACCCTAAGCATGTCGTGGAGCAGATCTTGAAATACCAGTGAACGATTTTCGAACGTCGTCGAGATCATTGGCATATCGCCGACGAGCCAGAAGTTGGAACTTTGAACGATGTAGGGCCAGGCCTTACCCGTTTTATCAACGCAAGTCGCAAGCACCTTGGCCTTGACTGCATCAACGACCTCGATGCGGGATAAGCCCAGATCAAACGGCTCTTTCAGCAATTCCGTGCCCTTGTAAACCACCTTGGGATGCGTTTCTCCGGAATAACTGAGAAGCTTGAAACCATATTTCGTGCTGAAAGCCGGTTTCGTTGCGTAGGTCGATAAATCCCATGCGTACCGCCACAGATTCACGCCCATCCAAACGAATGTCTTGGTCGTCGCATTCAGATCAGCCTGAAAGATTGCTGGGAGCGGGGTCTGATTCCAGACAGACCCCAAATAGAACGTCGCATCGTATTTTGCGATGTCTCCCGTAACGTAATTCGCTAGAGGCTTCAGTGCAACTTTGGCTTCAAAGTGACCAAGTAGATTCTGTAGCTTGACCGCGTAAACGGAACCGAGCCACCCATACTGACCGTCGTTGTCATAAACGATCAGTACGGATGGCACGACTGGAACCGTCTGGCTTTGTGCCGTGGCGGAAAAAAAGACCAGCATGCTCGCCGTCACCAACCCAATCACGCATCCGCACTGAATGAGAAGCGATATGGATCCAAATCGCGTTTGTGTTTGTTTGTTTGTATTCTTCATAGGTTTTTGCGTTTGTTTGTGTTTGCCTCATGGGTTTCATTGTTGCCATGAAGTTCGGCGAGGGTCCCCATCGTTGCCATGGGGTCATCGCCCCCAATGTCCGCAGATCCTTTGCTAGAGAGCCAGAGACGCCTGAACCCTGACTCCCAATCACGCTAGATGTGAGCGCATTTGGGAATCGTTTTTCCTAATTTAACTCTATTTCAGGTTTCCGTTCAGCGGGACGAATTGGTATCCGAGCCCCTTGAGTCCAGTGATGGTCTTGCCCAGCTCTGTGGGATCCAAATACCAGTGGAAGTAAAATCCAGCCCAGCCATCGCGGACGACCTTGAGCGCCTTGGCGCGTTTGATCAGATCACTCGAAAGAGTAGGTGGCTGAAGTTCATACCATCCCACAGGATCGATGTAGCCGATACTTTCTGGGATACGTTTTAGCCCATATGTATCTCGATAGATATAGGGCGAGTTAAGTTCCGTGGCTTGCGTTACTCCTTGACCATCTGGGAAAAAGAAGATGGCTCGATCGCAAGCAAACGGATACAGGCTCGCGAAGACTTTGTAATCCGTACTCGATGCTAGATAGTGCGGAGTCAACCAGCCCACGGGATTGAAACCCGCATTTTTCAGGATGTTCTGGCCGTTAATGACTCGATTTCTAGCCCAGGTCGTCGAGTCGCCGGTCAGCGGACCCACAAGTGTCAAACGGCCTGCGGCATCGGCTGTGACGCGGTAAAACTCATAATCATCGCCGCTCACTCCAGTGTAGGGGTTCATGAGTCCATCGATTTGGTGAGTCGTTCCATGCTGGAGCACTTGTCCACCAGTCTGAACCCAGAGCTTCATTTCCTTTGTGAAAGTCGAGTTGGCCGTGACGTTCACGTTTTCAGCGATGCCATTGTTATACTTCCCAGACCAATCCCGATACTTGGGAATCATACTGATAGTGAAAGGCACTGCTGCCGTCTTGAGTGCCTGCCTGAGATTAGCGAGTGTCGGAACATCTGCTTCGGGACCGACATCCTCAATCCGGAAGTAAGCGCGATGCTGTTCGGCGTGCTGGATTCCCAACATGTCGTGGAGCAAATCTTGAAATACCAGTGAACGATTTTCGAATGTTGTCGAAACCATCGGCATATCGCCAACAAACCAAAATTTGGAACTTTGAACGATGTAGGGCCATGCTTTTCCTGTATTATCAAGGCAAGTCGCAAGAACCTTGGCTTTGACCGCATCAACAATCTCGACGCGGGACAAACCCAGATCAAACGGCTCTTTCATCAACTCCGTATCTTTGTAAACAACCTTGGGATGCGTTTCGCCGGAATAACTGAGTAACTGGAAACCATATTTCGTACTGAAAGCCGGCTTCGGTGCGTAGGTCGATAAATCCCATGCGTACCGCCACAGATTCACGCCCATCCAGACGAATGTCTTGGTGGTCGCATCCAGATCCGCCTGAAAGATTGCCGGGAGCGGCGTCTCATTCCAGACAGACCCCAAATAAAACGTCGCATCGTATTTTGCGATGTCTCCTGTGACGTAACTCGCTAGAGGCTTTAGTGCCACTTTGGCTTCAAAGTGACCAAGTAGATTCTGTAGCTTGACGGCGTAAACGGAACCGAGCCATCCATACTGACCGTCGTTGTCATAAACGACCAGTACGGATGGCGCGGTTGGCACTGTCTGGCTTTGGCCGGTAGCTGGAAAAAAGACCAACATACTTGCCGTCACCAACCCAATCACGCATCCGCACTGGATGAGTAGCGATATGGACCCGAATCGCGTTTGTTTGTTTGTTTGTATATTCTTCATAGTTTTCGTTGTTGCTATGAAGCTCGGCGAGGGTCCCCATCGCCGCCATGGGGTCATCGCCCCCGATGTCCACAGATCCTTTGCTAGAGCGGCAGGAGCGTCTGAACCATGTTGTCGATTACGCCAGATGAGATCGCATACCGAGTGAGACTTGCCGTGTCATGAATGCGAAGTTTATCCATCAGGTTCTGTCGGTGTTTCTCGACCGTTTTGATGCTGATGTTGAGTTCGCCGGCGATTTGCTTATTGGCTCCGCCTTCGGCAATGAGCTGAAGAACTTCGACCTCGCGGCAGGTTAGTTTGACAGCCTTTTTCTCGTCACCGCCCCCCCCCAAATCATCGTAGATGCTCTTCATCCGGCGCGAAATGGCTGGGCTGAAAAAACGGTTTCCTTTGGAGACCTCCTGGATCGCGTGCATGAGGAGATTGGAGGGCGAATCCTTGAGCAGGTATCCTTGAATGTCCTCGTCCACCATCTTCTGGATATATTGATCGGTGCTGAATGCGGTGAGCAGGATCACCTTCACCTCAGGAGCGAGATGCCGGATTTGTCGCGCTGCCTCCAAGCCGTTCAGCCGGGGCATTCCAATATCCATCAGTAAAACATTCGGTCGTTTCTCCAGTGCGAGATCCACGGCCTTCCTACCATTGTCTGCCTCAGCCACGATGGAGAAACTTTTATCTGTGGCGATCAGCGAATGCAGCGCCTCTCGGAGGAAGGTGTGATCATCCGCAATCATCACCGATATAGTATTCGCAGGAGAGGCATGGCCATTTTTCTTGGGTGTTATTAGCGCTGGAGCCTTGGCCACTGGCTGAATGTTTCGCTTGCTGGGTGATAGGGTTGGCTTGGGTCGGGTGGACATTTTTATTTTTGTCATGGCGGATTAATACCAGCATAAATTCCGACAACAATCGGACCGCTCCGCATGGAGAGTGTCCAGTATGCCCCAGCACCGTGTAGTGGGATTCCCTAACCACACGGCGCCACACCTCGTGAACTTACTCTAAGTTGTGCATTTTCGCCCCTGTGGCCTTGTAGATCCGTTGGGCTACAGCGCTGCGTTCCATGGCTGCAAGTGTACGTCCTTCGCTGCGGACTTTACTGTTCACCGTTTTTCCAGCATTCGTCCTAGCTCGGTCTTCACGGGAAACAGGAATGTGGGGTTTCGTTGTTGTTGTTTCTGTCTTTGTTTTCGTTTTCATAAAAATAAAGCGATGTCGCTTATCCAAGCTCCGAGCGGGAGGGAGAAGGGGCCATGGGGTGTTGACCCAGTTGGCAAAACAAGAGAGAGGCCGTTCCTTTGCAGCCCACATCATGAACCATAACATGCTCTCAAAATTCGCCATCAACTACACCGTATTCCCGGACCACAATAAACGCGTGGACACCCACCACACAGATGACCCCGTCGAAGCCGAGGGCTTCCTCATGCATCTTCTGGCGAGTGGATCCCGGATTATTGAAATCAAGCACGACGGCGTGCCAATGGAGGCCCATCCTTTCGACCGCATGCTCCGTGTCGCTGCGGAACGACTCGCTGCGCGCCTGCTCAGCGTTTCGCTCCACATGGATTACGTCGAAGTGAAACACCGCTTCGGCTTCTCCTCGTAGCGCAAACTTTTCGGATTTCACCCCATTGAGAATCGGCGACCTCCGCTGTTCCGTTCAAATCCCTCGAACCCTGACTGTCAAAGCCAACTCATCGAAACAAAACACACAAACAAACACATGAATATGACTACAAATTGGAATCCCAAACGGGATCTCGAACTCCTTCAAAACCGCATTCACTTCCTTTTCGGAAGTCCGATCGGATCCTTTCGACCCTCAACTCAACCTGAATCCACAAACGAATGGACGCCACTGGTCGACATTGCCGAGGACGACAAGGAATTTACCATCAAAGCCGATCTTCCTGAGGTGAAGAAAGAGAACGTCAAAGTGACTCTCGAAGATGGCTCACTCTGTATCGCTGGGGAAAGGAAACAGGAAAAGAACGGCCAGCAACGATTCCATCGCTCCGAGCGCCCGTATGGTTCGTTCGAGCGGCGATTCAGCCTTCCGGAATCCGCTCTTGCCGACAAAATGAAAGCGGAGTTCGAGAACGGAATGCTGAGAGTTCACATTCCGAAGGCGGAGAAGAAACGCCCCGAAACCATGAGTATCGAAATCCACTAAAACTTCCACCAAGGCCTGGTCGGTATTTCCCCTAGGGGCTTTACCGACCAGAGCCGACTTGGCACATCATGGTTACAACACTTCAAAAAAAACGAGGTCATACACTCGAAGGCGACGACGCCTTCTCCGCGATAGTTCAAATACCAGTCGATTCTGTTGAATTGGAGGCGGAGTGGATCATTCCACATCAGGCGCATGGAATTGTTCTTTTCGCCCACGGCAGCGGTAGCAGTCGCCACAGCCGCAGAAATCAATATGTCGCCAGCGTCATCCGCGAGGCAGGCATAGGAACCTGCTTGCTTGATCTTCTTACCCAAAGCGAGGAGCAACAGGATACCACAAGCGGGGAGTTTCGATTCGATATCGAGCTTTTGACGAACAGGCTGATTGGCGCCACGCGCTGGATCTCCCGGCATCCCACAGGCAAAACGCATCGCTTGGGATATTTTGGCGCCAGCACAGGTGCAGCGGCTGCCCTGTCAGCGGCAGCCGTGGTCGGCATTGGCGTCTCTGCGGTGGTCTCCCGTGGAGGACGTCCAGATTTGGCCTATGATCAGTTGCCTCACGTTCTGGCTCCCACTCTCCTCATCGTCGGTGAGAATGACGAGGCCGTTCTGCAACTGAACAAGGAAGCCTACCAGCGCCTGCATTGCATTCGTAAAATCGCAATCGTTCCTGGGGCTACTCACCTCTTTGAAGAGCCTGGAACCCTAGAAAAAGTCGCTAATCTCGCTTCAGGTTGGTTTCAGTATCACCTTTGCCAGTCTCCTTGCGAAAAGGAACTGGTTAACAGCAGGGAGGCCAAATGAACGGTCGCTTCCTCAACCGCGCCGATGCCGGACGCATCCTTGCTGCAAAGCTCATGCGCTACGCGAACCATCCCGACGTGCTTGTCATGGCGCTTCCAAGGGGCGGGGTTCCCGTTGGTTTCGAAGTAGCCCGCGCCTTGAATGTTCCGCTGGATATCATGCTCGTTCGCAAGCTGGGAGTTCCCGGACACGATGAACTTGCCATGGGCGCTATCGCCAGTGGCGGAATCCGAATTCTCAATCGCAGCGTCATTGAGAGCCTTCAGATCGCTCCGGATGCCATCGAGATGGTCGAAAAGCGAGAGTCGCTGGAGCTAATGCGACGTGAGGCCGCTTATCGAGGAAACCGCCCGCCCACCGATGTCGAGGGACGAACCGTCATCCTCGTAGATGATGGTATCGCCACTGGCTCCACCATGCGCGTTGCTATCGCAGCCCTCCGAGAGCAAAAAGTCGTTCACATCGTCGTAGCCACACCCACCGCACCAACGACCGTGCGATGGGAGATGGAAGCCTTGGTTGATGATTTTATAGCCGTCATCACACCGGAGGATTTTCACGGAGTCGGGCAATGGTACGACGACTTCACTCAGATCGATGACGACTCCGTCCATGAACTCCTCAGGATGGGCGAAAAAACTCACCCTGTGGGAGCCATATGAGCCAGACACTCGAACACATCTGCCAAGCCGTTCACCCCCTCAACGGAGGCCCTGAGGACTTCGACCTCCTGCTGGAGCGTTGCGCCAACGCCCGTGTCGTACTACTCGGCGAAGCCACACATGGAACGCACGAGTTTTATCAGGCCCGGGCCGAGATCACACGACGTCTTATCACGGAGCAGGGGTTTCATGCCGTCGCTCTGGAGGCCGATTGGCCTGATGCCTGGCGCGTTGGACAATTTGTCAAAGGCGTGAACGGCGATGC
>Ga0214919_10012282_pt1 | contig 10545 bp, 8 predicted proteins | sample LL1503_MetaG_FD_177994 | JGI IMG/M metagenome (GOLD analysis project Ga0214919, IMG submission 177994) | Freshwater microbial communities from Lake Lanier, Atlanta, Georgia, United States - LL-1503 | ecosystem: Environmental > Aquatic > Freshwater > Lake | place: USA: Georgia | collected 2015-03-15 | reverse complement strand
AGAGAAGTAAGCGTTAACAAGTTACTATTTCGAACTATGACTCAGCCAGAAAATACCCCTAACTATTTAGAGATAATCCGCGAACGTGGCAGCGGCGCTTTGGATAAGAAAATGGGTATTGAAATTTTGGAGGCATCCCCACAACGACTAGTTGGAAGAATGCCGGTTGAAGGTAATACACAACCGATCGGTCTCTTGCACGGCGGCGCAAATGTTGTACTTGCCGAATCTCTTGGATCAATTGGGACTCAATTGCACGCAGGGCCAAATCGTCGAATTGTCGGCGTGGATATCAATGCAACTCATCACAAATCAGCGACCAGTGGTTTTGTTACTGGCGTTGCAACGGCCGTTTCCTTGGGAAAGACCTTGTGTGTTTATGAAATAGTGATTACCAATGAGCAAGGACAAAGAACATGTTCGGCGCGAATTACCTGCATGATTCTTACTGAACGCTAAGAAGATTAATGAGCGCCAGTACCGAGGTAAGCCTCGCGTACTGCAGGATCGTTAAGTAGATCAGAAGCCTTAGCTTCCTTAACAACGTTTCCTGTTTCAAGAATGTATGCCCGGTGAGCACGTTGTAGCGCCTGCTGTGCATTCTGCTCAACGAGAAGAATTGTTACTCCTTGCTTGTTGATCTCAGTGATGATGCGGAAAATGTTTGCAATCATTTGTGGAGCAAGTCCCATTGATGGCTCATCTAGAAGAAGCACTTTTGGGCGAGCCATTAGCGCACGGCCAATGGCAAGCATTTGCTGTTCTCCGCCTGAGAGAGTTCCGCCATCTTGAAATGCACGTTCTTTTAAACGTGGGAAGAGCGAGTAAACCATCTCAAGATCTTCATCCATCTCCGCCTTGCGATTTTTACGGTTGAACTTTCCCATCTCAAGATTCTCAAGAACTGTCATACCAGGGAAAATTCCACGGCCTTCAGGAGCTTGTGAGATACCGAGATCAACGCGCTCATGCGCTGGCATCTTAGAAATATCTCTTCCATCAAAGAAAATTGCACCGGAAGAAACGTTTCGTAAACCTGAGATTGTCTTAAGAGTTGTTGTCTTACCAGCACCATTGGCGCCAATTAGAGTGACAATTTCGCCTTGATTTACATTAAAGGAGATTCCCTTAATCGCTTCAATTTTTCCGTAGTGGACACGTAGGTCTCTAACCTCAAGATGCATCAGCGGGAACTCCTAGATAGGCCTCGATAACACGAGGATCATTTTGAACTACGGTAGGTGAATCATCGGCAATCTTTGTTCCGAAGTCGAGCACTGCTACACGATCAGAAATTCCCATAATCAGAGACATATCGTGCTCAATCAACAAGACGGTATATCCAGCATCACGAATCTTCTTAATCGTTTCAGCCAGCGCAACTTTTTCAGAAGGGTTAAAGCCCGCTGCAGGCTCATCAAGGAGAAGAAGCTCTGGGCGAGTTCCAAGTGCACGAGCAATCTCCAGCCGGCGTTGATCACCGTAAGGCAAGTTCTTGCCTAATTTATGTGCGCTGTGATCGATTCCCATAAACTTTAGAAGTTCCATCGCCTTTTCACGATTTTCACGTTCTTCTCTGCGAGATCTTGGCATACCAAAAAGTGAGCCAACAAAACCAGATTTGCTGCGGACATCGCCTGCTGTGATGACATTTTCTAGTGCGGTCATTTCACCGAAAAGTCGAACATTCTGGAAGGTACGTGCAATTCCTTGCTCAGTAATTTGCCAACGCTTTTTACCGACTAAAGATACGTTGCCATTGAAAACAATGTCGCCAGCAGTTGGCTTGTAAACACCGGTGATTACGTTAAATACAGTTGTCTTTCCCGCACCGTTAGGTCCGATGAGAGCCAGAATTTCTCCCTTTTCGACGTGAAGATTTACATCATTTAGCGCAGTTACACCGCCAAACTGCATTGTGACGTTTTTGAGTTCGAGTACTTTTGTCATGAGTGCAGTGACTTCTCTCTCTTCTTGCGAGGCAAAATACCGTCGGCTCTTAGATTCATCATTATCACTAGAGTTAATCCGAAAATAAGCAAACGTGCATCAGAGATAAAACGAATTCGCTCTGGTAGGTAGGCAAGAATGACCGCGCCAGTAATCACACCCCAGATATTTCCCATTCCTCCAAAAACAACGCATGCCAAAATCAAGATTGAAGTATTTAAGGTAAACATTTCGGGAGCCACGAACATTGATTTCGCTGCGAAAACAACTCCACCAGCTCCACCGATAGCCGCACCGATTGCAAAAGCCCAGATTTTGTACTTCAGGGTGCGTACCCCCATCAAATCTGCAACATCTTCATCTTGGCGGATGCTCTCCCAGGCACGGCCTGGACGGCGTGTAGATAAGCGACGAATCATCCAGATAACAAGAAAGATCAGAAGTAGGACCGTCCAGTAATACGCCTTCTGATTCTGAAGGGTGTATTCAAGACTTAAGAACTTAGGTGGTGTTGGGATATTTGCAATTCCGTTTGGTCCACCAATTGCCATCGTGTTGAGTGCAACGATGCGAACAATTTCACCGAAGCCCAAAGTAACGATGGCAAGATAATCACCGCGTAAACGAAGGGTTGGTAGTCCCAGGATTACACCCGAAAGCATCGCTAGACCAATTCCGATGGGCAGGATCTCCCAGAAATTCAAACTGGTATGAGTTCCCAAAATCGCCATCGTGTATGCACCAATTGCAAAGAATGCTACGTAACCCAGATCGAGAAGTCCGCTCTTTCCGACAACAATATTTAGACCCAGGGCCATGAGAACGAATAACCCGACTGGATAGACAAGTACTGCTTCATAAGAGCTAATCGGTGTATTTAAAAATGTGCCACCCATAAATGGAAGACAGATCGCAAAGATCATTGCTCCGCCAGCGATGGCGATTCGTCCTGGGGCTGATGCTTTATCCCAAATATCTGCGCCGCGGTCGCGTAAATTAAAAGCCATCGTTACACCCTCGCCTGTTGTAGTGATTCACCGAATAAGCCATTTGGCTTGAAGAGAAGTACAAGAACAAGAACCACGAAGGCGGTTACTGCCTTCCATTGAGTACCGAAAATTGTTGCTGCGTAGATCTCCAGCAGCCCGAGGGCGATTCCGCCAAAGAAGGCGCCGCGGATATTTCCGATGCCGCCCAGCACTGCAGCGGTAAAGGCTGCCAGCCCAAGTTCGAATCCAACGTTGAACTTCGTGCTCTCGTAAACAGTTGTGTAGAAAAATGCTGCTGCACCGGTCATCAATCCAGCGATAAAGAAGGTACTGGAAATTACCTTATTTAGATTTACGCCCATCAACTGTGAATTTTGTTCAGACATTGATACTGCGCGAATTCCCTTACCTAAGCGCGTGGTCTTTACGAAGCGATCCACGCTAAAGAGAAGTAGGAATGCGAAGATGATTACCAACAACGTATCCAGGCGTACTTCAAAGGCTGAAACTGGGAATCGGATTCCGAATAAGTGAAACTCAGTTCCTGCATAAGAAATTAAGTAAATCTTGTCGAGCAATCTCGGGTTATTAGCTGGCGCCGAACTTGTAAGGATACGAACGGTCTCGCTGATTACGATTGAGACTCCAATTGCTGAGATAAGAGTTGTCAATCGATTAGATCCGGTCTTGCGAAGTCTGCGATAGGCAATGATCTCAACAAGTACGCCGGTGATTGCGCAAACCAACATCGAAATGATTAGACAAGCAAGTAGCGTGTACACGAGTTTGATTCCGGTCAGCGGCTCGGTGTCATCGGCATAACCAAAAATATTCTTTGAGGTCATGATCGTTGCAAAAGTTCCGAGCATAAATACTTCTGAGTTTGCAAAGTTAATTAGTCTCAAAACTCCATAAACCATGGTGTAGCCAAGTGCGATAAGGGTGTAAATAAACCCGAGAGCAATACCATCAATGGTTAGAGCAAAGAATTGATCTACCAGAACTGAAAAATCCACTACATCGCTCCTCGGTTAGTTTCCAACTTTGCTGAATTTCGGCAAACAATACCAAATAACTGATTTAAAAATAAGCCTTAAAAGAGATCAACCCCCACTTTTTGCAAAGTGGGGGTTGATCCAGATCTTACTTAGTAAGAATCTTTCTACTTATCAGGCTTATGCAAGACCTGTAAGTACGATCTTTCCGCCCTTAACTTCGAAGGCGTTGATAAGACCGGCTCCGTTGAGGTCACCATTCTTGTTGAATGAGATTGTGACTCCAGCAGTGTTCTTGTACTTAAGTGTCTTAACAAAAGCCAATACATCTGCGCGGTTTGTCTTTCCAGCCTTGATAGCTGTAAGGAACATATTCGCTGCATCGTATGCCTCAGTTGTGTAAACACCTGGGTCAGCGCCGAATTCCTTCTTGAATGTTGCAGTCAAGTTAGGTGATGCAATATCAAGTGGAGTTGTAGGAGCTGTGAAGCGGTATCCGGTTGCTGCCTTTGTGCCAGCAAGCTTGATGAATGCAGAGTTAAGAACTCCGTCGCCACCAGCTAGAACACCCTTATAACCCTTGTCGCGAAGTTGCTTAGCAAACTTTGCGCCATCTGCGTAGTAACCAGTGTAGATAACGACGTTAGCCTTTACCTTCTTGATCTTTGCGATTACTGCAGAGAAGTCGGTTGTTCCCTTAACTACAGAGTCAGTACCGACGAGCCACTTAATACCCTGGTCACCGATTGTTGGAACTACAACGTCGCGAAGACCTGTTGCGTATGAAGACTGATCGTCAACTACGTAAACAGCTGGCTTTGCAACACCCTTTGTAGCAACGCGGACCAGAGCAGGACCCTGAAGCGCGTCGTTAGAAACGATGCGGTGGAATACTGGCTGTCCGTAATCTGGTGATGCTGGATCTGTAAGTGATGGACGTGTAGCAGATGGAGAAATCATCGCCAACGCTGGAGCTGCCTTGTATGAAGGAAGTGATGCGATTGTTGCACCTGAATAAGCTGCGCCAACCATACCGATGATTGAAGTGTCTTTTGCAACACCTGGTGCAACTGTTCCAGCGATTGCTGGGTCGCCCTGATCATCAACTTCTACTAGTTCAACTTTAACTGCTGGATTTGTTGCGTTGTATAGCTTGAGCGCAAGCTTTACGCCGCGAACTTCATCTGTACCAGTCTGTGCTTCAGGACCTGTTAGTGGGCCCTGGAATGCGATCTTGACTGTATCCGCTGCATTTGAAGCAGGAGCTAGTGCAACAGCTGATGCTGCTACCAAGCCTGCTGCAACCGCAAGCGCGATTACTTTATTCTTCTTCATGTATTGCCTTCCTGTTTTTTCATGCATGTGTCCCGGGACAGGGAGGCTGAAAGTGTAAAGGGGCTAGGCGATCTGAATCAACTTCGGGTTGAGCGTACGAATGTAAAGGTTTGGTTACTTTCCCCGTTGAAATATGACCTAACGGCCTGGAACGGCATCAGGGGAAATTACCGCCTGAGCGACCTCTTTCATAGTCAAGCGTCGATCCATCGCAGCTCGTTGGATCCACGAAAATGCCTCTGGCTCAGAAAGATTTAGCGCTTGCATCAAAATACCTTTTGCGCGATCAATTAACTTACGTGTCTCGAGTCTCTCATGAAGATCGGCAACTTCTTCGGCAAGCGATCTCATTTGCGAATGCCTACTAATTGCAATTTCGATTGCGGGTACTAAATCACCTATAGAAAAAGGTTTAACTACGTAGGCCATTACTCCCGCATCGCGTGCGCGTTCCACAAGTTCGCGTTGTGAAAAGGCAGTGAGCATGAGAACTGGTGCGATATCAATAATTTTTTCTGCAGCCGAAATTCCATCTACTACCGGCATCTTCACATCAAGAATTGCCAAATCAGGCTTGTGTATTTGCGCAAGTTCAATTGCCTGTGCGCCATCAGTTGCTTCAGCAACTACCTCATAACCTGCTTCGCGCAACATTTCGACCAGATCCATTCGAATCAAGGCTTCATCTTCAGCAACCAGAATCTTTATTGGAGAATTAGATTTATTCGACGATGCAGGACGGCCCAGCGATTGCCCAGAAGTGCTGTTGGTGTCCATGTGCCCCGAGTCGGATTCGAACCGACACTATGCAGTGTTTGAGACTGCCCTCTCTACCGTTGGAGTACCGAGGCCCTTCGTACTACAGGTTAAATCTTAACGGTAAGCAGGAGCCGCGCCACCCACGGCATCACCCACGCGGTGAACACGCATTGCATTCGTTGAACCTGGAATTCCTGGAGGCGAACCTGCAACTATTACAACGAGTTCACCTTCAATGCAGCGCTTGGATTTAATTAAAAGAGTATCCGCCTGCATAACCATTTCATCGGTGTGTTTAACCATCGGTGTTAATTCAGGTTCAACTCCCCAATCAAGGGCCATTCGGTTATATGTTCCAACTTCTGGAGTAAATGCCAAGATTGGAATTGGAGAACGCAGACGTGCTGTGCGGCGCGCCGAATCGCCTGATTGTGTGAATGTAACTAAATATTTAGCGCCTACTATCGCTCCGACTTCGGTGGCCGCTTTAGTGATTGCACCACCTTTGGTCTTAGGAAGTGATTTCATTGGGCGGATCATGTCCATGCCGCCTTCTTCAGTGAAGGTGATGATGCGCGCCATAGTTTGAACCGCTTCAATTGCAAATTCTCCAACTGAAGTTTCACCCGAGAGCATGAGCGCATCTGCGCCATCGAGAACTGCGTTAGCGCAATCTGTTGCCTCAGCACGCGTCGGACGAGAATTTGTAATCATAGAATCAAGCATTTGAGTTGCCACGATAACTGGCTTGGCCGCCTCACGGGCAAGTTCAATGCAATGTTTCTGAACCAACGGAACTTCTTCGATTGGTAGTTCAACACCTAGATCTCCACGTGCGACCATGATGCCATCAAAGGCATTTACGATTCCTTGCAAATTGGCGACCGCCTGTGGCTTTTCAATTTTGGCAATAACCGGAATGCGAATACCGACTTCATCCATAATCTGATGAACATCGACAATGTCATCTTCGCTACGAACAAATGAAAGTGCGATGAAATCCGCGCCAGCCTTGAGACCCCAGCGGAGATCTTCCTTATCTTTTTCAGAAAGCGCTGGAACAGATACTGCTACTCCGGGCAAGTTGATTCCTTTGTTGTTACTTACCGCGCCAGGTTCAATAACTTTAGTGACTACATCATTTCCTTTTACTTCGACTACTTCGACGGTAACTTTTCCATCATCGATAAGAATTCGATCGCCTGGCTTGCAATCTCCAGGAAGGCCTTTGTAGGTAGTTCCGACCCGTTCCTTGGTGCCATCAACTTCATCTGTTGTAATCGTGAAGATATCCCCGCGCGCAAGATCGTGTGGTCCGGCCTTAAAGCGAGCCAAGCGAATCTTTGGACCCTGTAAGTCAACCAAGATAGCAACTGGCTTTCCTGCTTCTTTGGCAGCTGCACGGACTCGGTCGAGACGATTTTGATGTTCGTCATAACCACCATGAGAAAGATTGAGGCGAGCCATATTCATGCCGGCTGCAATTAATTCACGAACTTTTTCTGGTGACTCAACTGCTGGGCCCATTGTGCAAACTATCTTCGCGCGACGCATGTGGCTACCTTATCTAATCGTTTTTGCTACTGGACAGTTTGGAGTTGAGATTTAAACCATAAGTGAGCGAGAAGTTGGCTCAATAGGTGCAGGTAGTTGGCTATCGCCTTCCAGATATTTATCAACGCCGGCTGCCGCGCTTCGACCTTCGGCGATCGCCCAGACGATGAGTGACTGCCCGCGACCGGCATCTCCTGCTACGAAAATGCCTTCTTCACTGGACTGGAAATTTTCATCTCGTTTGATATTTCCACGTTCGTCTAATTCAACTTCTAATTGAGTTAGTAAGGGCGATTTCTCGGGACCTGTAAAACCCATAGCCAAGAAGACAAAGTCAGCTGGAATCTCTTTTTCGGTTCCTGGTACAGGTTCAAATTTCCCATTTTCGAATTTAGTTTCGACAATCTTTAAAGCCTTCAAATTTCCATTTCCATCACCAATAAATTCTTCTGTACTTACCGCAAAGATACGATTATCGAGTTCTTCATGCGCAGATGAAATGCGATAGATCATTGGGTAAGTAGGCCAAGGTTGTGAAGATGGACGCTCCTCCGTTGGCCGCGGCATAATTTCAAGTTGAGTAACACTTGCAGCACCCTGGCGAACTGATGTGCCTAGGCAATCTGCGCCGGTATCTCCCCCGCCGAGGATTACTACATGCTTTCCGGAAACGTTAATTTCAGGATTGGTTACTTCACCAAGCGCCTGTTTATTTCCCCAAGGAAGAAATTCCATCGCTTGATATATTCCTTTGTTCTCGCGACCTTTAATTGGAAGATCACGCCATTGCGTTGCACCAACGGCAAGAACAATCGCATCATATTTCTTGCGAAGATCCGCTCCCGTGATTTCTACGCCAACATTTACACCGGGACGGAAGCGTGTACCTTCCTTCTCCATTTGGGTAAGACGGCGATCGAGAATGTTCTTCTCCATTTTAAATTCCGGAATTCCGTAACGTAAAAGTCCGCCGATTTTGTCGGCACGTTCGTAAACGGCCACGGTATGACCGGCGCGAGTTAACTGCTGCGCAGCAGCAAGACCGGCGGGACCAGAACCGATAACTGCCACTGTTTTTCCAGTCAAGCGCTCTGGTGGAAGCGGCTTTACATTTCCAGCACCGAATGCTTCTTCAATTGTGCGAAGTTCTACTTGCTTAATTGTTACTGCGTCAGCATTGATTCCAACTACACAGGCTGTTTCGCAAGGGGCAGGACAAAGTCGACCCGTGAATTCTGGGAAGTTATTGGTGGCATGCAAGCGATCAATCGCTTCTTCTTTATCGCCACGCCAAATTAGATCATTCCATTCTGGAATTAGATTACCGAGCGGACAACCTTGATGGCAGAACGGAATTCCACAATCCATACAACGACCTGCCTGTTTTTGCAGATGCTCCATGCTCTGTGGTTCGTAAACTTCGTGCCAATCCTTAATACGCACATCAACCGGACGTCGCTTGGGGGTTTCGCGCGGCGTAGTCAAAAATCCCTTTGGATCAGCCATTTGCAGCAACCTCCATTACATATTGATCAACTGGTAATCCATCTTTTGTTGCACGTTCAATTGCCGCTAAAACGCGTGCGTAGTCGCGCGGCATTACGAGCGAGATGCGATTTAGCGCGCCATCCCAATCTGCCATCAACTGCGCGGCAACTTCGGAACCGGTTTCGGTGTAGAAATCAGAGATTAAAGTTTTTAGAGTTGATTTCTGATCTTCGGGAACCGCAAGAATGTCCACTAGTTCACCATTTACTAAAGCTGGGTTTAGATCTAGCACAAAGGCGCGACCGCCCGACATGCCGGCTGCGAAATTTCGACCCGTGCGCCCAAGAACCACAACAGTTCCACCAGTCATGTATTCGCAACCATGATCGCCAATACCTTCAACAACTGCAGTTGCACCAGAGTTGCGTACGCAGAAGCGTTCACCTACTAAACCGCGAATATAAATCTGACCAGATGTAGAACCATAACCAATCACGTTTCCGGCTATCACATTTTCATGTGATGCAAACTTAGCTCGCTCATCTGGGCGAACAATTACTCGACCACCTGATATACCTTTTCCAACATAGTCGTTGCTATCACCGTAAAGACGAATTACTACGCCTTGAGGTAGGAACGCACCAAGTGATTGACCAGCAGAACCATGCAGAGTTACATCAATAGTCCCTGCTGGTAAACCTTCTGCGCCAAAGCGTCGAGTTACTTCCGCACCCAACATTGTCCCGACGGTGCGATTTACATTTCGAACTGGTAGATCGATTCGCACGCTTTCGCCATCTTTAAGTGCTGGACTTGCAAGTTCAATTAATTTGTTATCCAGAGCTGCGGTCAGACCATGATCTTGCTCGGTTGTGCGATGAAGAGGTGAATTAACATCTGGGCGAACCAATAGCGGTGCTAGATCAAGACCGCTTGCCTTCCAGTGGTTGATCGCTTCGCGAGTATCGAGAAATTCAACGTGGCCAATCGCTTCCTGTAATGTGCGAAAACCGAGGTTGGCCAATATTTCACGAACTTCTTCAGCGATGTACTCAAAGAATGTTTCGACAAATTCTGGTTTTCCGGTAAAGCGCTTTCGTAATTCTGGATTTTGAGTTGCGACACCAACTGGGCAAGTATCTAAATGGCAGACGCGCATCATCACACATCCAGATACAACTAGTGGAGCAGTAGCAAATCCGTATTCTTCGGCGCCAAGTAAGGCGGCGATAACAACATCGCGACCAGTCTTTAACTGACCATCTGCTTGAACAACTATGCGATCGCGCAGACCATTAAGGAGCAGCGTCTGCTGTGTCTCGGCAAGTCCAAGTTCCCAAGGCGCACCGGCATGCTTAAGTGAAGTAAGCGGTGATGCACCAGTTCCACCATCATGGCCAGAGATAAGCACGACATCGGCATGTGCCTTACTTACTCCGGCAGCAACCGTACCAACACCAACCTCGGCAACTAGC
>Ga0214919_10012281_pt1 | contig 10545 bp, 11 predicted proteins | sample LL1503_MetaG_FD_177994 | JGI IMG/M metagenome (GOLD analysis project Ga0214919, IMG submission 177994) | Freshwater microbial communities from Lake Lanier, Atlanta, Georgia, United States - LL-1503 | ecosystem: Environmental > Aquatic > Freshwater > Lake | place: USA: Georgia | collected... | reverse complement strand
CTGAATTTTTTCTATGTTCTATTGTACCAAATTGTGGTTCAAATGAACCTTCACCCCAATAACTGTAATTTGGATTATTTATTGTATTATAAAATTCCTGGCCTTTGCCTATCATATTATAACTATAATCTATGACTTTATAGTTTACACCTAATTTTTTTAAATTGTTTTCTAATTTAAAATCTGCAAAAACAAAATATACTTTTTCATCCGGTATATTATTATCTTTTGTAAATTTTATTATTTTTTCAAAATTTTCAACTCTAAATGCGGTACCACCATCTATTACATAATTAATAAGTAATTTTCCATTACCTTTTACAATTTCATTTAAAGCTTTTTTTGAAATATTTTTTAAACAAAATTCATTATAAAATTTATCATTACCAAAAAAGTTTTCTAAGTTTGCAAATGGTTCTACTATATAAAACCACTCATAGTTAATACCGGCTTTTTTATCTTCAATTATATTATATATTGATTTTTTTTCACCAAAATTATTATACATATTACTATTGTATAATACCCAATTGGTATTCCATCTTTTTGCAAAAAACTCAAGAGAATCTGAAAAATAGAAATCCGAAGCGTTATATATTGTATTTAAAAATTTTGGATTTAAACAATTTGGTTGCTCACCATTGTATGTCATTACATCATACCCAAGTATTATTTTATTTTTCATCTAAAAATTTTTATAGACAAATGGGTCTCTTTTTCTAAGCTCTTCTAATTTTTTTTGAAGTTTTTTCTTCATTTTATAATTTTCGTATTTTTTTACAAAAAAAGAAATGATAGGTAATTTTTTAAACATAATAATTAATTTTTATAATATAATTCAGGCCATTCAACAATAATATGAACACCACCTTCATTATATACATTTGTATATATTGTATAAATATCTTCTGAATTTTTTAATTCATGAACTTTTATAAATTGTAACATAGATTTGAATTCATTTGTGTAATTGTTTCTGTGTTGAATGCCTGGGTCTAATGGGTCTTTACTACCAACACCAACTCGTATAATAACATTTACTTTTCTATTTGTCATATGTTCAAACTTATCCAAATGATTTACTAATTGGTTTGTTGCCGATACTAAGAAATCCCAACGAGGATAGAATGTAATAACCGATTTACCGGTCATTGCCATACCTAAACTCATTCCCATTTGCGTTTCTTCCATAACAGGAACTTCAATCATTTTTTCCTTTGGCACTTCCGTTAGGGTTGTACTCATTGGATTTCCTGCGTAAACTATCTGTTGTCCTATAAAAATAGTATCTTCTTTTTCAGCAAGGAATGTCATTGCTTTAGTTAGTTCATCTTTATATGGAGACATTTGTGGTGTACTCATTATGGTTTTGAATTTGGATTATATAAATGCTTATTTGCTTTATACCACTCAATAGTTTCTTTTAAAGCTTCTTTTAAATTTCTCTTTGGTTTCCATCCTAAATCATTAATCTTTTTAGAAGATAATAATCTAATAGGAATCATTGGTGCTTTATTATTTACATATTCAATTGGATTTGTATTGTTATCCAATTCTTTAATTGTTGCAAGTGTTTCGTTTACTGTAAACCCTTCACCATAACACACATTAAAGATATCATATGTATCGTTATTTTCTGCTACAAAGATGAAACCATCTGCCATATCTTCGACATGCAATAAATCTCTTACTTCCGTACCATCACCCCAAACTGGAATTGGATTTAAACCATCTGCTACCTTACGGATATTTGCAGGAGTAACGTGACACTTTTCAAAATCAAATTTATCATTAGGGCCAAATGCATTTGAAGGTCTAACAATCAAACATTGCATTGGATTATGAATTTGATTAGAAAAGAAATCACATAACATTTCACCATATCTTTTCATACCACCAACTGCCTTATAAACTGGCAACATTGGAGTAGCATGTACATTGATATCTTCAGTACAAAACTCATTTCCCATATCAGGATAAGTTGTATTAGATGATATGAATAAAAACTTTCTAACTTTGTTTTTCCAACTTTGTTCCATTAAGTTTACATTCATTTCCACATTTGGAGTAACGTGTAATAATGGATTAAATTTAGTATCCAATGCATTTGATGTATTTGCTGCACAATGAAATACTACATCAACATCTTTACTGATTAATTCACAGAACTCTGCGGTTTGTAAATCTCCTTTGATATGTTCTACTTCTGATGTTCCTTCAAAATCATTTCTTAAATCTCTACTAAATGATGTTGAACGAAGGTTTCTATATCCTTTTTCATATAGTAATCGTAATAAATGTGAACCAATAAATCCACTTGCTCCTGTAACTAAAATCTTGTCTGTTTTTTTCATATAATTTATTTAAATATTTCCCAATTAAGAACTACATCTTCTACAAATTTTTTAGTTAATATGGATGATGTGTGTCCATACCAACTTTTTTCTAAATACTTTTTTTGCTCATCTATATTCATTCCATTCATTTCTCTCCATAATACTTTTGGTAAATCACCTTCCATATTATAATCAAAATTTCTAATAGACCATTCAATTATTCCACCATATAAATGTACGAAATTTTCTTCAAAAAACCAAAAATATTTTTTAAAGTCTATTTTATCGGAATATGTTCTTACATACGCATTATCAAATTCTAATTCTTTTTGTTCCCAAGTATTACAAATATCTTTATTTTGTATAATACATTCATAAATTGATTTATCTTTTGGAGTATTATAGTATGGTGGTGTTTTTCCCTCATTTAAATATTTTTTACTAAAGTTATTATTCATACAAAAGAATTTTATTTTTGTAATTCCATTGATATGAAGAAAATCTAAAAGCATATTTACATATTCAAACCATTCAAAATATCTTTCCGTATAACTCATTATTTTATCCAACCATTCAAATGTAACAGAATCAATACAAATTGGATTATGTGTTCTGTTAAATCCTCCTGTTAGGTGAAAATAACCTTGTTCATATTCGGATGTTTTATCTTTACCATTTATTAAATAATCGGTTGTGTGGGGCCAACTTTCATCATACTTTTTATATCTTTCTGCAGGATTAACTGATTTATATTTTTCAGGTGTAACAAAAAAAGAATTTCTTGTTAAAGAAGTCCATTGTGCTACTACGGAAATATCTTCTGGATTAACTCCCTGTTTTAATAAATCGCTAACTTTATAAATAATGGAACGAACAATGCTTTTATTATCATGTGTTATTGTACCATAATTATGAAGTGTATGTGTATCTTTTTTATAATGTTGTAACCAATTAGCCCATGTCCAATCTTGTACTGGGTCTCTTTCCCATCTTCTTTCATCTCCAATATTAATTCTAAAATTATTTGTAAATGAACATCCTGATACTACTATGTGTTTCATATTTATACTAGTGGTTTTGTTTTTTTAATGTTATTTTTTATTAAATTTTCAATTTTTTCCAATTCTTCTTTTTTAAAATCAATTTGAATTTCTAATTCTCTTTCTTTTCTATTTTTTATTTTTTTAATAGTTTCTTCCAATTCGGCTTCTTTTTGTTTTTTTGTTAATTCAATATTTTTTTCTAATTCTAATTCAATTTCAACTTTTAATTTTATCAAATTTTTTCTATAATTATCCAATTGGTAATCAAATTCATTTGCAAAAGAAAAATCTTTTATTTTTTTAAATAAAAAATCGGCCCATATTTGATGGGCTTTTTTGTTGGGATGTTTATCATTAGGAGTTTTTGTATATTTTCCAAAATTTTCTTTTATAAAATTTGATTTATTATCAAACACAGATTTAATAACACAACTTTCCCAACCAAAAAAATGTAAATGCTTATAACCAAAATGTTCTAAATATGTATATAATGAATTTATATAATTTGATGTAGTATTTATTTGATAATCTTCATTTAAAAATTTTAAAGAATATTTGTTTAAAAATTCTTCATTGGCTTTTATTAAATCCGATTTTATTTCTTGAATATCTTCTCCAAAATATTCATTTTGCGTACATGGTTTATCATATTTATTAAATAAAATTTTATCTTCTAATGGTAAAAGACAGTTCGGCGGTTGATAATAAAAATTTTTATTACTAAACTTTATTGGTAGTTCCTTTCTCATATAATGTGTCCATTGAATTAATATTATATCATCTTTGGTTATTATGTTTGAATTTAATAATTCAAACACTTTTCTAAAAATATAATCATTTGACATACCACATGAACCAAAATTATAATATTCTAATTTTAATTGTTCAGATAATTTAGTTGTATAACATTCCGCTACTTGGTCTTTTAATTCTTGTCCCTCTGTAAATGAACATCCAAATGTAATTACTCTCATTACAATCTACTTTTATACTCTAATATTGATTTAGTCAATCCTTCTTTTAAACTTGTTTGTGGTAAAATACCATATTGCTTTTGTTTATCCGCACCCAAACATCTGATTGGGTCACCATTGGTTTTTGTAGAATCCCATGTAATAACTTTTGTTTTACCTGTAATTTCTTTGTAGCATTCAACAATAGTTTCTATTGTTTCTTTGATGGTCACCGCTTCTGCACATCCAAAGTTAATAATATCACTAACTTCTTTTTTTACTACATCGATTGCGGCCTGTGCAACATCGTCACCAAATACAAAATCTCTACGAGATGAACCATCTCCCCAACAAACCATTTCCTCACCTTCTATATTAAATAATTTCCAAATATTAGAACTGATTACAGTTGCATCTTGTGCAAAATTATCATTGATACCATATATGTTTGAAGGTCTAATTACTGTATAATTTTTCCAACCATATTGAACTCTTAATGCATCTAATGTTAATTCTCCCATTCTTTTTGTCCAACCCGGATGCCAATCTAGACGAGATGGTGTTGATGCCCATGTTTCGTCTTGGTTCCAAGTATCACCCTCATTCATTACATCTGCTGGCTTATATACACCAACCGATGAAAGATATACAAACCAATCAACTTTTGCATCAAACGATGCTTTAATCATATTTGTATTAAACATCAACATTGGGAATAGGTAATCAGCCGGTTGTGTTGATGAACGAGCCGGTGAACCTTTTACACCCGCTATGTGTAATACAATATCAATTTTATCCATACTAAATAAATCTTCACAATGTGAAAGATATGTAAGGTCTGTTTTGATTAATACCAGTCTGTCTTGATATTGACCTTTTAAAAAATTTAAGTTTTCACCAAATCTGAGGTCTACTGCATATACTTTTGCAGCACCTTCTTCTAAACATTTTTTAACTGCTGGTAATCCTACCAAACCATTTGCTCCTGTTATAATAACTTTCTTACCTGTAAATTCCATTGTTTTTCGTTTTTGTAATTTAATTTTATTTTTTTAAATATCTCTTCAAAACATTCATATTTTTCAAAACTATATAAATGTTTTTGATTATAAAGTAATATATCTTTTATTGAATAATACCACTCATGTATTTCTTCAATTGATTTATTTTTTAATTTTTCAATTTCTTTTTCTATTTTTTTAATTCTTACTTTTGGGTCAATTTCCAAATCATAACTCTCATCTATAAATGATTCAAATGTTTTAAATCCCAATCGTTTTAATTCCAAAAGCGTTCCATAATCACCCAATACTATAAATGGTTGCAAATTGGAAAGTGGTTTAAATATTTTTTCTGATAGGAAAACATTTCTGCCAAAAAAAGTTTCAGTTACTAAGTTTACATATGTTTCAGTATACCAATCTTTTTTATTATTTGTTGCACCAAAGTTTGTTTTTTCTAATTCGGATAATTGATGTGTATCCAATTCATATGGTAAAATAGATTCTATTATTTTTATATAATCTTTATTTGGATTTTCTATTATTTTTGATATTTGTGAAAATAAAGTATCTTCGTCAATTTTTTGTATAAAAGAAAATTTACCACTATCTAACAAATTATGTTTTATTGAAAAATATGCCATTGCAGACCTATGTGGTTTTGTCATTGTTTTATTATTACATAAAAATTTATAAGGTCTTAATTTATTTTCATCTAAATCTACTTCTTCTACCAATTCACAAACATATCCCAAATTACCAATGGTGGGGAAGGATTTCATCATATCTGCGTACCCTTTTATAAATAAATGGCCATTGTAAATTTTTACTTTACTATTTTTATGTTTTTCATAATATTCTTCAAAATTGCTTCCACCTAAAATTATAATATTAGAACCATCAATTCCCAATGTATTCATTTGGATTTCAAATTCTCTTATATTATAATCATCGTATAACGGGTCATGCATTAAACTTATCAATATTTTTACCTTTCCTGTCTTTAGGTGGTTTAGTAAATTTGTGGGAATTATATCTTTTAAATACCATTTATATTTTTGATTATTTAATTCAAAACCATTTTCATTATTTAGTGCACCCAATGTATCTTTTATTTCCAATGGATAGATGTATATAAAATCATCATCTAAAATTTGATTTGATGAAATTACATTTTTTGGGAAATTTCTATTAAAATAATTTATTAATTCGGAGTGGTCAAATTTAATACCCTTTTCACCTTGTCCATATTGTAATATTTTATAATAATCTATATTTAGATTATTTTTATATATGTATTGAGCAAACTCTCTAATTACAGGATGAATTCCATTTCCAAATGGTTTTCTTTCACCACTTTCTATAAACCAATCAGTATAAACTAATTTAAAATTAGAACCATACATTTCTTCCATAACAATATTATTATCTAATTATTTTTTTTATGTCGTCTCTCACATAATAATTATCATGGAAAAAAATATCAAACAATTTATCATTTTTAATATAATTTTCTGTGCACATTAAATCAAAAAGATAATCTGAAAAATTATACTCCACTTCAAATTTGTCAATATTAAAATCGAACATATCATTTATAAATTGTTTTACACCATCTATTATTTGAGTTTTTTCATCAAAATATTGTAGTGATTGATTATATTGTTCGTTTATAAATTCACCATTTTTTATATTAATATAACTACCAATTTTATCAATAAAAATAGATTCAAAAAATATTAAATTTTTTCTTAAATTTGATTTTTTAAAATCATATAACCCTTTAACATCATCTAAAGATGGATTTCCTTTATAAATAAAATATCTACCTTTAAATTTTAAACCATAAGTTTTTTCAATATTATGTTGCGTCATTCCTTGAAACCCACTATCCACCATTAATACATTGGTAAAATTTTTAATTATATTTTTAATATATTTTAAATATTCATTTCTCGTATGTTCTGCTTCTAATAAAATGTCATCCACATATTTATCTAAATTTGGAATTTCTATGGAAGTATCAATTTGTTTATCATCTATAATATTTACTTTTATTCCAAATCTGTTTTCTAATAAATTTGATAGTTTGCCTGAAAATCTATGTAATTCAAAAGTTTTATAAATATCATCTTTGGTTTTAAACGATGCAATTGCTGCTAATTTTCTAGAAGTTTTAAAATATACAGATTTTGGTAAATTGTATTTTTTTTTAAATAATTCATAAATTTCTTTAAAAAAATATCCTTCTCTAGAATTAAATAATATTAAATCACAATTTGTGATTTCTAATTTTAACCACATAAAAAAATTGAATACCATCGGGCCTAAAAAAATATAACCCAATTCTTCAAATGAGTTTGGGTTTTGCCAATCTTTTTTATCCAATAAAGATTTTGTATAATTGTCTATTTGTGTCATTATATTACAAAAACTTTAAAACAGGTTATTCCTAAATTGACCCATACATCTATTACTCGCTGGTCATCATCATATGCACAAAATACATTTTCTTTTATTTCGGTTTCATATACTTTTCTTTTAAAATCGGGTGCTTTTAAAAAATTATCTTCCCAACTTCTCATATACAATTTATCATATGATATATTATATTTTTCTAACCATTTTTTAGTAATCTTTCTTGTTGATTCTGGTCTACCCGTTAATACAATAACTTCAAAACCATTTTCTTTGTAAGTTTTTGCCAATTCAATCATTGGTAAATTTGGTTTGTCTTTTATCATATTTTCAGATGCATGGACAAAATCCCAATCGGTTTGTCCGTTTTCTTTTTGAGCTAATTTAAATCTTTCATTAGCAATTGACAAAGTGTTGTCTATATCAATTATTACTTTCATAAATCTCTAACTCCTTGTTTTTCGTAACTTACTGGTACTTTAATTCCTGTGTTACATCCGTTACAATTATCACAGAATGTAATATATCCTAAATCCGTATAACCCAAATCAAATTTAATTAAATCTTCCGATGATACTTTATCCAAATTAACATAATCGTTGTCGTTTAATGGAAATATGTTTGTTCTAACTGCTGATGTATTTAGGTGACAATAATAAAACTTACCATCGTTCAATCCTCTAAATGGTGCAGTACAACTATCAAAATGTTTAATCAATTCATCGGTAGGTAAATTCTTTTTAACTCTTAAATCACCAAAGTCGTACCATTCAATTTCAGTTCTAACATAATGATTTATATTTTGTGATTTAAAAGTTTCAATTACTTTTAAAACTTTTGTTTTTATATTTTCTAATTTATCGGTGTAATCACTTATACTTAAAATAACATCACTATTTTTTAGTAAATCTAATGTACTTTGTTTTGGTTGAATTGTACCATTTGTTGTGATTATTAGTTTATCTATTTTTGTTATATAATTTAAAAGAACATAACGAATAACATCTTCTATAAATGGATATAAGAATGGTTCACCACCTACTAAATGAAATATACTAACATAATCTACTTTATTAAAAAATAAATCAATGTCGTTTTTTATTGTTTCTAAATTTCTATGGTCTGGTGATACAAAGTGTGGCATAAACATATTACAATGAGAACATGCCAATGTACATCTTTCCGTTACTAATACATCCGTTTGAAATATATGAACTTTGTTTTCATATTTGAATGGCCAGATAGATGCTATATTTTTATACCAAGTATATTGAATATTATGTTTTTCTAAGTACTCTTTATAAAATTGTCTATAAACATCGGTTGTTATAATAACTTGTTCATTTGGTGTTGCAACAAAGTCATCAATATGAATCAATTTTAAATCTCTTCTATCTGTTTTAATATCTTTTGCTTGTCTAAAAAACTTGCTAATTTCATTTATGTTATCTACCTTTGTAGTATCTTTTATATTATGGTCTACAATATATTTGATTTTTAATTTCTTATTACCCATTAATAAATCCAAACTTCTAATAAATTGGACGCATTCTTTACTTGCACCAAATAAAACATATTCAGTATCTATATCCCAATCTGATATAAACTTGTCAAAATTATTTTTTGTTGGATTGTATAGCATATTAAAATACTACCCACTTACCACTTCCGTAATGCGGGTACTTTGATTTATAAGTGTAATGAATAACATCCGATGGAATTTCTCTTTTTGTATTCCAAGTTGCTTCGGTTGGTGTATAAGTTGATACCGCATTATCTTCTACTACAAATACAATTGGCAAATCAAAGTTTTTTGCATATTTGTGAACTTCATAAAATATACCACTTTCAAATGACATATCACCAATGAATACAAATACGTTTTCATCACTGCCTTTTTGTTTAATTCCCATTGCAACTCCCAATGCGATTGATAGAGTACCTCCTACAATTGCTGATGAATAAAATTTCTCATCTACATTACATAAAGTAATTGATTTACCTTTTAAAATTTCTTCTTCAATCCAAACAGGACATACTTCCTTTAACAATGCGTGATAATGAGAACGCCATGTACTAAATACCCAATCTGTTGTTTTAATTCTTTTAAATACTTCAATTAATTGTTCTTCATTTCCATTTGATAGGTGAATTGGGCCTCTAATTTTTCCTTCTTCCCAATGTTTTACTATTAAATTTTCAAAATCAACTAATGACTCTATGGTTTGTTGAATATCTCTTACTATTGGATATTGTTCTAAATTTTTTATCATCTGTCTCTTTTTTGTAATATTGGGTTTGTTGTTGGCCATTCCATTTGGTATTCGGGGTCATTCCATTTAACTACACCTTGTTCATCTGCATCTACATAACCATCTTTATAAAATAAATTATAATGAAACATACAATCGGTTAATGCGTAGTGTCCGTTTGCAAATCCTGGTGGAACTAATACTTGATTTCTATTTCTTTCAGATAAAATAAAACTTTCCCACTCTCCCGATGTTGGTGAATTCAATCTCATATCTAAAACAATTAAATAAATATCGCCCACTGCCGCTTGTACCAATTTCCACGTTTTACTATCCCAATGTAATCCTCTTAATACACCTTTATATGATTTTGAGAATCTACCATGAATACTAATTTCACTTTTATCATAGTGTATTTGTGTCATTACGGGATGTTCCTCCGAATGAAAAGTTGTAAATATTTCACCTCTATACTCTCTATAAATTGATGGAGTATATGTCGGTACTTCATAACCAAATTTTTTTGATGGAGTAATTTGAAA
>Ga0214919_10012280_pt1 | contig 10545 bp, 10 predicted proteins | sample LL1503_MetaG_FD_177994 | JGI IMG/M metagenome (GOLD analysis project Ga0214919, IMG submission 177994) | Freshwater microbial communities from Lake Lanier, Atlanta, Georgia, United States - LL-1503 | ecosystem: Environmental > Aquatic > Freshwater > Lake | place: USA: Georgia | collected... | reverse complement strand
TTTGTAGAGATACTCAAGGACGATTTTGTATTTCTTCGCGGGTATCGGGGTGAGAGTAAGTTGTCGACTTATCTTTGCACCTTGGTTCATCGAAAAGCGGCGCAAGAGATAAGCAAGCGGGTTCGCTATTTAAATGGTAATCAAGGTGGTTCGGTTTCAGATCACCCATCACGGGTTCCAACTTCCGGTGTTGTTGAAACTAATATTTTGCGGGAAGCAATATCTAGGCTGGCTATGCCTGAAAGGGCAATGATAGGAATGTTTTATCTTGAGGGTAGAAGCTATAAAGAGATAAGTGTAAGTTTGGGGATTGCGCTGAATTCGATCGGGCCGATGCTGGGAAGGGCCCGATTAAAGTTAAAGGGTTTGCTTGCGTAGTGTTAGGGTGCAACGCCCCGGGTACGCTGAATGGGTGCGCCTTGATCGGGTGCCCATCGTGCAAGATCAAAACCAGGTAGGCTTGATAAATCGCCCCTGCTGAATAAGCGATCTGCTCGGTCTGGTGTTATCGTCGTGACTTGCATATCGTTTAAGCGCAGAACCATTTCCATTTTTTCTTCAGGCCAGATAATTTTAATTCGCTGGGGAAGTATTGCTCCGGTTTCTTTGTTTTGCTGCACTTCATAAACGGTGGCATTGCATATTTCCTTACCTTGGGCATCTCGAAGAATATGCCCTGCAACCTGATATTTTCCCTGGGAAAGAGCTTTGCGAAGGAACACGGTTGATTTGCGTACCTGCTTGCCTTGGTAAAGTGCGATCGGTTCCACTAATTCGACATTTTGCTGATTCACTTTTACTTCGTATTGCTTGGATGGGTCATATTCACCCATGCCCAAGGCGCTGACAATCATATCGGGATGGAAGGGGAAGGGTAAACGAACATTTCCTTTTTCAAGTTCATCGTAATTGCAATGAAACACATAGGGAACAGGTTCAACCTTGCTGATCCAATACCAGAATTCTTGATTGTTGGAACCGATATCCACTGCAGGTTGACCGATTACTTTGGCTTTAAGCCTGAAGTTTTTAGGCTTCTGACAGACCATCAAGCCATCAAGCCCGGGGGCAGTTTGATTCCCTTGCTTGGCATCGATGGAAACTTGATTGCATTGGATTGCCTGAACACGCTGACCGTTATTGTTGAGGTAAGAAACAAGTTGTTGTGCAGTTGGAGTTTCGTTAGGTGTATTTCTTGAATTGTCACGATCTCTTAAACCGGGCCAGCTATTGCACCCAACCATCAAGGATAGAAGTGCAAAGGCAGAGGCTTTTTTTATCAGCATGTTCATCTTAAGCATAGTCATGGCGTTCTCCATTGTCGGGGGGATTTAATCCCAGCCCAGAAGTCCCATGACTTCTTCTTGGACTTTATCCAATTCGCTTTCGGTCAACTTGGTGTGTAATACTTCATGGTCGGTACTGGTTTTTGAACATCGCAGGACCAGTTTTTCCATGTCACCAAGATTTTCAGTTTTCAGCAGTTTCAACTTTCGTTTTCGTACCAGCATCAATCCTATTATATACCTGAAGTTCTGTTGCTTTGGGTCGTCTTGACCTTCCAATCTTTCGAAGCAATCCATCAAGAGGCTTTCATCTACTGGGAAGGCTTTTTTCGCAGTCGTTTCCTTGATTTTACCCTTCCAATGAGAGAAACATCCTTCTGGTGGCCCCTTCCAATTCTCTTCCGCATAATCCTTACGAACCAACTTTCCCTCTTCATCCGCAAGAACGGTATATACGATCTCGCCAGATTGCAGCACCCTGCCACTGATCGCACACTTCCTTGTATTCGGTTGTACTTCGTATTCCACCATCGATTGCACTACCTCTTTATCGTATCGGCAACAAGGTAAAAGACTCAAGAATGAATTCAGCAAGAGTCGGAACAAAAAAAGTTAAGAGCACCGAAGTTGCGGACTGGAGAACATGTAAGGCTTCAATTAATCTTTGTCAATGGTTCGTTTTAATTCGGAGGTTATTTCCGATTGGGTTTCCTGCCCCCAACCCAGGCAGTTTAATCGCACAATACCCTTGGCATCCAATAGGACTATCTTGGGCGTGGATTCAAGACCATAACTCGAACGCAAACCACTGCCATTAAGTACTGCAAAATTGATTTTAGCAGCTTCAGCTTGTTTTTTTACTATTTCGCTATCATCGATCACGCTCATGCCAAAGATGGTAACGGAGTCGCCATGATTTGTTTGCATAGTTCTGGCGAAGTCGAGAATTTCGGTGGAGAGAGGAGATTTAGGGTTGTAGAAGACCAGAAGGACGGATTTTCCTTCCAACTTGGCTAACCTGAAGGATTCTTGTTTGAGCATATTTTGAGCGATAAAATCAGGCGCTTTATAACCTAGCTTTGCTGTTTGTAAACTTGTTGCAGATACAGGCATAACCACGGTTTCAGCACTATCACCTTTCAAGATATTATCCAGCCTTTTGGTGGTCTGGATGATGGCATCGCGATAAGGGGTCTGGCTCATGATTTCTGATTGGGTTTTAACCTGTCGCATTAAAGATTTTGTCTGGGCGGAATACTTGACGATATCTTGGGTATAGGAGTTTGCAGATTCTCGATAGTTTGTTGCGAGTTGGATTTCTTTTTTGCGATCTTGAAATAACTGCCCGGGGTAAACCAAGCTGGTTTCAAGTTCGATGCGCAAAGTGCTTTTCTGCGAAGGTTCGTTATGGGCAGGATCTTTGATTTCGATGGTTCGTTCGAGTTTCTGTGCAACCCCCAATTGTGGATGAAGCCAAACAGTGTCAGTTCTTTTCCACGCTTGTCGGTCTGCGCGAGTTTTTCCCCAATCCTCGGTCTGTTGGTTACCGATTACCTTGATGCATTTAACTCCCTGCACCATTTCCGTACCTGATACAACCCAACTGATAACAGGCCTGCCATCTTCTGTGGTTTCCCATGCATCATTTTCAGCAAGTTTAGATTTTGGTAATGCGATGAGGAAGCCATATTCGATGGTCGATGGCCCTTCTAGGGATAGTTTACTTAGGTTGTGACCGGGTTGAATGATGCCCTTTGAATCGCAACGGAAAGTCTCCAAGCGGACAGAAGTAGCAGCGGGCTCTGAGGTGATGGTGGGTAAAGAAGCGGGGTTGTTGCGTTGTTTTAAAAGGGTCAGGCAAGCAAGTTGGGAATAGTTATTGTTGGATTCCAAGACTAGGCAGCGGGATTCGACGCGGTAGGATCGTTGAAATTGAACCCTGCTTGACCGGGCTTCTTCGGTAAATAAACCGCGGTAAAGCAGTTCTTGAGTCGCTTGAACGCGGAAGCTTACATTGTTTGCAACCTGCATGGATTTAACGGTTTTGATTTCTTCTGCTTGTGCCAACCCTAAACCTGTTGCAAGTATTAAAATGGAATACATTGTGGCACCTCTCCCAAACGGAATTTTAAATGAAAACCTAAACAGTACAGCGGGGCGGATTATAACAATGTACCTGATTCTCACAAGATTGCTTTGCACTGAGTCAAGTTGTGGTTGAGGTTTGGGGCAACCGTATTTTGTGTAAATACCCTGATTGTTTGCTTGTTTAAAATGGGGTGTTTTACAATGGGGCAAATCTGTATTTTTGAACAGGTGGGAACTATGGGAAATTGCATCCTTTCTAATATTTCATTGCTTCTTAGTCGCTTAAATCTAGTAAGCTAGGGCCATTACTTATTCAAAGGGTAAACAGCCAACCTTGATTCATGGAGTTGCACTTTGCTTGGATTACTTTTCGGCGTGTTTCTATTGTGGCTTTCGATAACCGTGGTGAGCGGTGCGTTTTCGCATTTCCTCCAAGGAAGAATTTATAGTCAGCCAGCGGATGGATTCATTTGGCGAGCCCCAACAAGTGGCGCAATAATTACCCTGATTCTTGGCTTGTGGATGATGTTGGATTATGGCTCACCCGGCCTTTACAGGCCAATTCATGAATCACAGTCCTACACCCCTGATAACAAAAAGGCCACCTTGAAAGCCGATGATGGGGCACCGTATCCTTCCATGACCGTAACTCGTGCTGATGGTAAAAAAGAAGTTTACTTCAAGCAACCTGGCAATCGCCTAGAGTACAAATCTAAAATCAATCTGCCTTTGCCTTCCACACCTGTTGAAATCGAAGTGGAAGAAGAAGGTAAAATCGCCGTGTTCAAGCCAGAGAAGGATGCCAAGGGTAATTACCTTCGAAGGACCGGGCAATCGCTGTTCTATAAAGATGAAAAAAACAGGCAGATGATTGAAGGAAGCTTGGGCGCGCTTGTGATCAATCGGCCAGGCGTCACATTTTTAGTTTTGTTCCTACATCTACTTCATTTTCTGGTTTGGTTTGCCTGCCTTTGGTTTCTATTCGAATTTCAGCCCTTGCATGCATTTGGTTTAGGGGCAGCCTTCTGCCTTTTGATGACGCTATTCTTTTTGCCACCACTTCTCAATTTCACCGAGACAGTATCCAAGCAGCGAACCAAGCCCGAAGTGGTTTCAACGCCCACCAAAGCAGCATAAATTTTAATTAAGGATGAAGCATGCCATTCACTCGTGTTGCTCTATTAGAAAAATTTCGTCATCAACTCTCGCAAGGAAAACCCATCGTGGGGGGTGGCGCAGGAACAGGTTTAAGTGCCAAGTGCGAAGAAGCAGGTGGCATCGATCTGATTATCATCTACAATTCAGGCCGATATCGGATGGCAGGGCGTGGTTCGCTTGCGGGCATGCTACCCTTTGGAAACGCCAATCAAATAGTGAAGGAGATGGCTTACGAGGTTTTGACTGCGGTGAAACATACTCCAGTTCTTGCGGGTGTTTGCGCAACCGACCCGTTCATGTTGCGGGATCATTTCCTTAAAGAACTAAAGGACCTGGGGTTTGCAGGGATCCAAAATTTTCCCACGGTTGGATTGATCGATGGGTTGATGCGCGAAAATCTTGAAGAAACCGGGATGAGCTATAGCCTTGAAGTTGAATGCGTTGCTGCTGCTAGAAAAATGGAATTATTGACGACTCCTTACGCATTTAATGTTGAAGAAGCCAAGCAGATGACCCATGCGGGAGCTGATATTGTGGTGGCGCATATGGGCCTAACCACTAAGGGCGCAATAGGAGCAAAAACAGCCAAATCTTTGGATACCAGTGCTCTCGAAGTTCGAGCAATTGCCGAGGCTTGCAAGGCCATCAGGCCCGAGGTGTTGGTGCTTTGCCATGGTGGGCCGATAGCCATGCCTGAAGATGCGCAATTCATCTTGGATCGGGTGAAAGTGGTGGATGGTTTTTATGGTGCTAGTTCGATGGAAAGGCTTCCTGTGGAAGAAGCCATTGCCAATCAAACCCGCGCATTCAAACAAATGAAAATAGGCGCTCGCTAGTTGGCGTTGCAACCATGTATTAATGAGCAGCGGTTGTAAATCCGTTGGTGAGTGCGCCAAGTCGAATAGGCGTGCCCAGGATGGATGCAAATCTTGGCGCCTACTGCCCCAACACTTTTTCTAATCCTTCTGGGCTGGGTTGAATTACTCCGCACCATTGGTGCTAAAATAAAAACACCTGACTGGTAATGGTTTATTAAGCCTGAAAGGCCGGTATCGTTCTTTTTACCTTTTGAGCCGCACGGTCGAAAAATTCCTAGAACCCTCATTTTCCATTTGCATGAAATTTGGTGAGGAGTGTAATATTATAAATATCTTTTTCTTTATTAAAGGTAGCCCATGCCTATAATCGCCTGTTCAGCTTGCGGAAAAAATTTAAGTGTGCCCGATCAATTCTACAATAAGAGATTTAAATGCCCTGGTTGCCAATCAATTATCTCTTTTGAATTAGAAGCTATACCAAAAAACATTGAAAAAAATCAAAACAATAAAACTACTGCGGGCAGCGATTCACCAATAAAAACAAATAACGAGGAGAAATTCAATTTGCCCCAGGGGAAACTAAGGAAAAAATTACAGGGATCTTGGGTTGAAATGGAAATTAAAACCAAGTGTATTAGAACTTTTATTGGGTTTGTAGTTGTTCTCGTATCATTAATCGCAATTGTAGGTTTCAAGTATCGTTATGTTATTAATTACATTATTGGGCCCAATGAAATGGCCCAGATTGAATTAGAAAACCTAAATGAGCAAAAAGGTTTTGGAAATAATTTTATTTTAGTCCGGGGTAAAGAGGTCGTCCTCTCTTCAGCACATCAAATTGACATAATAACAAGTAAAAGGTCAGGGTCGCAAAGAGAGTCCAAGTATGTTTATAAGGAATTGCTAGTGGGTGAAAAGTGGCTTTTGGTGAAAAACCTTGATGAAGGAACATTGAATGCCAAGGGGAATCCTATTTCTTTTGATGATGATTTTTTAAAATACACTTTTAACCACCCTATAATAGGCCCGTGGGAAAAAAAATATTACCCTTATTATTTGGATAACTCTTGGTACAGGTTAAATGGGCACATTTTTTTGGGAGTTATTATTGTGAATATTCTTTTACTTTATTTTGTTGGTGGGGAAGCTTTAGCAATATTTAGCGACATTAGCAAATCACCTTTAGCAAAAAAAATAATTGAAACTAAAACCCCTAGGCTTATTGCCGATGAAATCGAAAATAATGCGCAAAACCCATTGATTAGTATTGGTTCTTGGAGATTGTCCCAAAAATATTTTATTTATAATTCGTTTTTCTTCTTTGATGTTTATTTTCCTTCAAGCTTTTTGAAGGCAGAAAAAATTGTGTTAGATGAAAGAGACTGGAAATTTAAAAAAAAATGCAAAATTATAATTGATGTTAAAGGTGGTGAAAAAATTGAAATTGAGGGGTCCGGGAAAAGTATTGACAAAGTGGAAAAACTTGCCGTCGATTTAATCACTCAAAATAATAAATCCAAGCAATAATCGGTATTTGTTCTGCCAAGCTTTCAATTCTAACACAATCCTTGTGACTCTTTAAAAAGAGGTTGGATAATCCTATTTGAAAGAAAATATCCCAGGGCCAGGGGAGGTGCTAAAAGACCTCCTTCGAAAAGTAGTTTGATCCCAGTTTTTTTGGTTTGCAGTCACCTAATATGATGCCTTAAAGCTTCCAACTGTTTTTGGTGCAACTATTTCTAAAACCTTCGATAATGCGCAAATTGAAGTAAAAATCCGGCAAGGGATTCGAAATAGTTTGGAAATAAAGGGTTCTAGCAAGGAGTAATGTGATAATTTGGAAGATGAAGTTGATATTAATATATCTCGATTAAAGGCATATTTGTCAATTATGGCCTTAGGATCGAATGACTGTGATTGGTTGCACAAAATGGCCCAAGGCACCAAGATTGAAGGAATTCAAGAAAAACCTAGAAGCTACAAAGCTACTCTTATGATTCCCGAACCTGTTTTTAAGTAAGACCCTTTCTTGTGAAAGGCTTTTTCTAAGGAGCCCAATGGCGATCACAATCAAATGTTCCGGTTGTCTGGCAAACCTTAAAGTGCCCGATAAAGCGGCGGGAAAAAACTGCAAATGCCCCAAGTGCGGCATATTGTTAAAGGTCCCCATCCCTGCAGTCCCTGTCCCCGAAGAGACTTTTGTTGACAAGGCGCTTCGCCCACCAATTTCGCCCCAGTTACAAACCCTCAATAAGCCACTTCCGCCATTGCCCGATATTTTTCCCGACGATAATTATTACGAGATTTTCGGCAAGGCTGGAAGCATCGTAAAAACCCTGGAAGAAATAAGGAATGATTTGTTAGGTGGGCGAATTACACGGCACACCCAAGCAAGACATATTTACCCCGAACCAACGAGAGAAAATATCGGGTGGGAAGATGTACAAATACATGAAAAATGGTTAGAAAAAACCAATTGGCGACCAATTGGTTCAGGGTTGGCAAAGGACGAGAAATTAATTCAAATTTTGTATCAGCCTGGTTATACTGCTGCTTGGATAGGGGGTTATTATGGGATGGTTGGTGTAGCAATTATTGTTTTTATTCTGTTATTGATTTTGACAATTACTTTTTTTTCTACCGACAAATCATCTGGTTGGAATCTTCAAAGTTATTCCCTGTTTAATTACATGACAGCATCTGTTAAAGGAGAGAAAGGGTGGTTGACAATTCGAATTCATTTGACATGGATAATTATCATTATTTTAATTGCTGGGACTGGGACCCTCATAGGTGCCTCCATTGGTTACATTTACTATTGGGTGCGAAAAGATTCCTTTCTGCGCCCGCCGGACGATGACTATTGAATTATCTTTTTTTGTACACTCCGCAATTGTTAAAATTTTTAATTTCGATTGTTATTACACTCAGCAATTTGACTAGTTGCGATAACCAAGCGGAAAGTGCGATTTGTTTGCCAAACACCTTTGTGTAAATCATCCCACTCAATTTAATGCATAAAAGGTTGACGGTTAATCTTGCATGTGGGTTCGGACTGGTGACCAAAGAAGAAAATAATCCCTGAAACTTGTGTTATAATTCAGGTAAATTTGATGTTTGTCATGAGGAGCTAGCCAGTGAATAATTATTTCGAAAGCCCAATGGGCCTTGCATTTTTTTGTGCTTGTTTTTTTGCAAGTTTGCCAGGGTGTGGCGCTTCTTCTGCTATTCCAATACCCTCTGATTCCATTGCGGTAGTGGAAATCAATTGTAAGCAATTGTTAAATACAAGATTTCCTTCTGGTGAAGCCCTCAAGGAATTTGCTCCAATATTGTTCCAATTGATGGGCCAAAGTCCTGAGCTAATGGAAAAGAACCTTTCATTCAATCCCTTGGAAGATGTGGATCGCATAATAATTGCTTCTGGCGGTTCCGAAAAAACTGGGGTTTTGCTTGTTTTCGGAAAGTTTGATATTCCGAAATTTAACGAACGGTTACCCAGAATGGGACGGCAGTTCGGTATTCCCATGGAAACCACCACCCTTGGCAACACTACAGTTCTGATTTCTCGTTTAGGCGGGGACGGGCCTCCGGTTTATTTTTGCGGTATCAATTCCAATATGATCCTAGTTACTCCTCAAAAAGAGGTTGCAGAATCCTATTTGAAAGGAACTAACCCTGGGCCAGGGAAGGCGCTTAAGGACCTCTTTCGAAAAGTAGATAGGTCGCAGCTTTTTTGGTTTGCTGCCACTCAAAATGGGGCATATAAGTTTCCAAATGTTTTTGGGGTAAATATTCCAAAAACCTTTGATAATGCGCAAATGGGGATAAAAATCCGGCAAGGTATCCGAATTAGTTTGGAAATAAACGGTCTCAGCAAGGAAGAATGTGACATGTTGGAAGATGAAGTTGATATTAATATATCTCGATTAAAGGCATATTTGTCAATTATAGCCTTAGGATCAAATGACGGTGATTGGTTGCACAAGATGGCCCAAGGCACCAAGCTTGAAGGAATTCAAATAAAAACTGGAAGCTACAAAGCTACCCTTCTGATTCCCGAACCCGTTTTCAAGTAAAACCTAAACTTTTACAAGCCACACCAAACCTAGGTGCTTATACATGTTTTTCCCAGAGAAATGCGGTTGTTGTTTAGTGGTAATATAAACGGTCGTTATTTTTATTCCTTGTCTTTGTGATTTGAGCGGTTGAGCATCTGGCAAAAGAAAAACCAGATTTTCTGAAACAATAAGAACACGCCAAACCAAGGAAGCCACAGGGCCAAGAAAGTAACAATGCCTGTGGATTTTACATAATAACGTCCTAGAGCCCAAAACTGTAGTTGCTTCAGCCATTCGTAGAGGCCGCTATCGGTAAAAGCCCAGAAAACAGTAACTCCAATGCAAAAAGCAGTAACTCCCAAGCAAACAACCAATAGAAAGTTTTCTGGCGTGGCCAGTTTCCTAGCCTCCACTGCCCAGCGTGTAAATTGGCTCTGAAGCGCCTTTATCAGCAAGGATGGGTTCAGCAATTTTTTCAGCGCCCTTGCCCAAGCTGTAACGGTATGGCTCTGAAAAGCCATACCGTTACAGCTTGGGCAGACTTGACGGAGGACGCCCCTCCCATTAGCTATAGGGATGTCACGATGACCCGATCCGTCACAAGCTTTGCAGGGATAATCCATTTTTTTACTGACACAGTGGATTTTCAGGTACTCACTTCTTCACGATGCAGATTGCCTCGATTGGACTAAGGTGTCTAACATACGCCTATGCATCGCTATGGTGGTGTCCTCGCCGCTGAACAATTTAACATAAAGAATTAAATTACATTCTTTGTTGTATAATTACAAATTATTTTGATAGTAAATGAAGTATGGTCAAAGATTTTAAAGCATCCCTCATTTATGATTGCTTAGTTTGCCTTTCGAGCCTGAAGCGCAAGCGAAGGAAGTATAGGCAAATATAAAATGGGGATTAACAAACCGTCGCTGACGCATCCGGCTCTTAAGGAAAATTGTAGGTAAGGATGGGTTGCTCAGTAGGGCGAACTGCCACTAAAAATAGGCGCGCGCTAGTTTTTTAGAAGCATCTGCCTTGCTGCAATAGCAGCGCCCAAGATGCCTGCATCATTCCCCAAGGTTGCGAAACAAATGTCTTCGCTTTGGGCACATTCTTTAAACGCCTGATCTTTTA
>Ga0214919_10012278_pt1 | contig 10546 bp, 5 predicted proteins | sample LL1503_MetaG_FD_177994 | JGI IMG/M metagenome (GOLD analysis project Ga0214919, IMG submission 177994) | Freshwater microbial communities from Lake Lanier, Atlanta, Georgia, United States - LL-1503 | ecosystem: Environmental > Aquatic > Freshwater > Lake | place: USA: Georgia | collected 2015-03-15 | reverse complement strand
ACAAACAATTTTACAAGTAGTATATTAAGTTTTACAAGTAGCGTAAATGCGTTTACTAGTAGCATGAATAGTTTTACTAGCAGTATGTTAAGTTTTACTAGTAGCGTAAATACGTTTACAAGTAGTGTAAATGCGTTTACAAGCAGTATAAACAGCTTTACTAGTAGCACAAATACATCAATAACTACTCTTAATACATCGGCCTCAAATGCTCTTATCACAGCATCAGTTTCAGCCAATGTAATTACCTTTAGAAAAGGCGATAATACTGCTTTTAACTTAACAATAGATACAGGTAGTGCAACAACAGTAAATACAAGTATATTTGTCACTACAGCATCGTTTAATGCCTACACAGGTAGCACAAACGCTTTTACAAGCAGCATATTGAGTTTTACTAGTAGTATAAACAGTTTCACAAGTAGTATGTTGAACTTTACAAGCAGTGTAAATACATTTACTAGTAGTGTAAATTCATTCACAAGCAGTATAAATAGTTTCACAAGCAGTATAAACACGTTTACTAGCAGCACAAATGCATCAATAAGTAATCTCAATACATCTGCCTCTAACGCACTCATTACAGCATCAGTTAGTAGTAACGTAATTACCTTTAGAAAAGGTGATAACACAGCCCTAGTTATAACAGTAGATACAGGTAGTGGAATAATAGGATTTGTCACTACAGCATCGTTTAATGTCTACACAGGTAGCACAAACGCTTTTACAAGCAGCATATTGAGTTTTACTAGTAGCATAAATACGTTTACTAGCAGCGCAAATGCATCAATAACTAATTTAAATACATCTGCCTCTAATCTTGTCGCAAGTGCCTCATTAGCGGTAGTTACTGCGTCATTAAATGGAGTTAATGTAATCCAATTTAAAAAAGGCAACGGAGATACATTTGAAATAAAAATAGATACAGGCAGTTTCAATACAGAGGCTTTTGTACAAAATAGTACATTTAATCCATACTCAGCTAGTATGAATACATTTACTAGCAGTATGAATAGCTTCACAAGTAGTGTAAACAGTTTTACAAGTAGTGTAAACAGTTTCACTAGCAGTATAAACAGTTTTACAAGTAGTGTAAATACGTTTACAAGTAGTATGTTGAGTTTTACAAGTAGTATGTTGAGTTTTACAAGTAGTGTTAATTCATTCACTAGTAGTGTAAACAGTTTCACTAGTAGCATAAATACATTTACTAGCAGTGCAAGCACATCAATAACGGCTCTTAATACATCAGCCTCAAATGCTCTTATCACAGCATCAGTTTCATCTAATGTAATTCAATTCACTAAAGGTAATGGAGGTACATTTAGTATAACAGTAGCTACAGGTAGTTTTAATACAAGTGACTTTGTAACTACATCTTCATTTAACGCATATACAGGTAGCACAAACGCTTTCACTAGTAGTATAAATTCATTTACTAGCAGTATGAATAGTTTTACTAGCAGTATGTTAAGTTTTACAAGCAGCATAAATTCATTTACTAGCAGTATGTTGAGTTTTACTAGTAGTGTTAATTCATTTACTAGCAGCATAAACACATTTACTAGCAGCATAAACACATATACAGGAAGTATAAACGCTTTTACTAGCAGCATGTTGAGTTTCACTAGTAGCATAAATAGTTTTACTAGTAGCATAAATACGTTTACTAGCAGCGCAAATGCATCAATAACTAATCTTAATACATCTGCCTCTAATCTTGTCGCAAGTGCCTCATTAGCGCTTATTACAGCATCCGTTTCATCTAATGTAATTCAATTCACTAAAGGTAATGGAGGCACATTTAGTATAACAGTAGCTACAGGTAGTCTAGGTAATTTTATAACAACAGGTAGTGTAGGCGGAACTCAAATTATTTCAGGAACATTAAATATATTAACCGGATCAATAACAGGTAGCTTATTTGGTACAGCATCATTTGCCTTTAGCTCATCATATGCATTAAGTGCATCATATGCATTAAATGCATCACAAGCTACAACAGCATCTTTCGTTACATTAACTGGAGTAGGAATAACAGTAAATGGTACACGATTAACAGCATCTGTTAGACAAGTAAATGGAAATAATCCTGATCCTATTACGGGTAATGTATTAGTATCCTTATCAAAAACAATAACAGGTACATCCGCATCATTAATATTATCATCATCCGGAGCAGTAACAGCATCATTAACAGATGCATCTATTTGGATTATAGCAAATGACACACCAACATCTAATAATGGTATAACATACATTTGGAGTTCAGGATCACGCGCTTGGTATCAATTACCTAGACTAGATCAAGCATCAGCAGATCTTAGATATCTTCAATTATCTGGAGGTACAATGGTTGGTAATATAACAATGTCTAGTGGATTTACTTTAATAGGTACATCTAGCTGGGCAGCAAATGCAGTAACAGCAAGTACCGTACTAGGTGGAGCAAATAACTATATACCATTATGGACAGGTAGTACACAACTATCAAGCAGCATAATGTACCAAACAGGTAGTAAGATAGGTATAGGAACAACAGCACCAACAACTCTACTACACATATCAACATCAGCTGGGGCAACTGGTTTAACAGTACAAGGATCAGGCTCAGCCAATCCATTATTTAGAGTAGTAGGATCACAAGGTGAATTATTTACTATTACAGATAGTTTATCAGGCTCATTATTCTCAGTACATGATATAAACGGCGAAACACAGCTTGAAACATTCTCAGACGGTAGAACAATAATAGGAAATTATTTAGCACCATCACTATATACAACAGCAACTGCCTCTATTAATACCGGAACCGGTACTGTAATATATAGCATTCCAACAGCATCATATGATGGCGCGTTTTTCGATTATACAGCACGCTCAGGATCAAGCGCTAGAGCAGGACAGATAGTAGCAATATGGAGTGGTAGTGAAGTAAATTATACAGAAATAACAACAGCACAATTCGTCAACGCATCTAGCTTAACATTAGGTGTTAGTATATCAGGTAGTAACATGATACTATCAGGATCAACAACAACAAGCGGTTGGTATGTTAAAACAATAATAAGATCAATATAATATGGCAATACAATTTGGACCGTCAAAACCACCACCATCAGTTACAATAGGTACACAAACCTGGATGCTATATAATCTAAATGTAACAACATATAGAGATGGAACTCCTATCCCTGAAGTACAATCAGATAATTGGATAGGACTAACAACAGGAGCTTGGTGCTATTATAATAATTTCCCAGATACTGGAGACAAATTTGGTAAATTATATAATGCCTATGCTGTAAATGATCCAAGAGGACTAGCACCTATTGGATACCACATACCATCGGATGCTGAGATAATTACATTATTTAATTATTTAGGAGGAAATGGTGGAGCCTTAAAAGAAATAGGAACAATACCATATTGGAATAATCCTAACATCGGTGCTACTAATAGCACTGGATGGTCAGGACGAGGAGGAGGATATAAACAATATAACACCGCAGATTCAAGTGCAATAGGTATTTATGGACTTTGGTGGACTACTACTCCTTCTGTCATAGACCCAGTAAATGATAACCGTTCTTTTTATTTAGTTAATAACGCCGCTTCGTTAACTATAGCGCCAAATAATAAAAATACGGGCCTCTCAGTACGCTGCATAAAAGATTAAAACAATAAAACTATGTCAGGAAGATACGGACCATTAAAAATACCAACAATCACAATAAACACACAAACCTGGATGCTATATAATCTAGATGTAGCAACATATAGAAACGGTGATATTATACCTGAAGTAACCGATCAAACACAATGGTCAAACTTAACAACAGGAGCATGGTGTTACTATAATAATGACTCAGCAAATGGAGCAATATATGGTAGATTATATAACTGGTATGCTGTAAATGATCTACGTGGTTTAGCACCTGTTGGGTATCATATACCTAGTAGTAATGAATGGCTAACATTAAGAAATTATTTAGGTGGAATAAACACAGCAGGAGGACCATTAAAAGAAACAGGAACAACCCATTGGATCTCAAATACTGGAGCTACAAACAGTAGTGGATTTACTGCACTCCCCGGGGGTATACGTGTATATCCTGGTACATTTTCTAGTCTTAATTACTATGGGTATTGGTGGACAACTACAGGTGGAGGTATATCTGCTTCTAGCATGAAAATAGAATACAATACTATTACTGCAGTACAAGTTAGTAACGAGATAATAAACGGATTATCAGTACGCTGCCTCAAAGATTAAACCAATAACATATTTATACTAGACATGGCAAATATATTAAACATACAAAATGGAGTAGTAGCATCAGGATCAGTTACATTTCCTAATCTAGCTGACTCTAACACGGCAGCAAAAGTAGTATTACAAGATAGTACTGGTAAACTATATACTACCGCATCATCTGCAATAGGCGGAGGCGGAAATATAACTAATAACTATTATACTACAGCCTCGTTCATATCAACTGGTAGTATAACTGCTAGTGTGAATTTAGGAACAGCATCATTTCAACTTACAAGTGGTAGCTCTACATTTATATTTGTTAGTAGTAGCGGCAATGTAGGTATAGGAACAACAACCCCTACATATAGTCTTCAAGTATCAGGTACTGTTGGATTTACAAATCTAGTAACATCATCTACTACTATAACTAATGTTGTAATGTATGGTGCAAATGGACAACTATTTATAACATCGTCGTCGGCAATTGGGGGAGGTGGAAATATAACTAATAACTACTATAACACTTCATCATTCATAGCAACAGGTAGTATAACAGCTAGTGTAAATGTAAATAACGCTTTATTTCAAATTAATAGCAGCAGTACTACAGTCATGTTTATTAGTAGTAGTGGTAATATAGGTATAGGTACAACAACACCTACATTCGACTTACAACTAATAAATTCTAAAAGAATATACTTAGCAATAGATAATACATCAGCATCTGTTGGTATTGTACTTGGTGGGTATTATACATCTAGTACTGCTGGGTTTACTGAATCAAGAAATTATTCTATAATAGGAACATTAAATACAGAAGCGGGAGTAGTAGGTAATTCTACTAATGGTGATTTAGTTATATCACCTAGAACGTCAGGTAATAATAGTAATGATAGTAGAATATTATTTGGCTTTACAGGATCTAATGGATTTAAATATAGACAATCGTTCGGATATGCATCGAGCTTTATATCAGGAGCATTGCTACTACCAGATATATCGACAGGTAACTATTCAAACGTAGCTGTAGTATCTTCTGCTGGCCAATTGTATTACACAGCATCACAGGATCTAACAATAAGATCAGCATCATATGCAGCAAGCAGCTCCTATGCTTTAAGCAGTTCATACGCACTTAGCTCATCATACGCTATAGTAGCTGTAACTAGCTCATACCCATTAGCCGTATCGGGTTCTACATTATACTCAGTATATAACTCAGCACCAGTAGGATTTAACACTACAAATAATATACTTATAGGAAATCTAGCAGGAGCGTCAGCATCTAATGCTAGTAGTTCTAATTTTCTAGGATACCAAGCAGGATGGTCAGCATCTAATGCTGATAATTCTACATTTATTGGTTACGAAGCAGGATTCCAAGCAATAAATGCTCGTAATTCAGTAATTATTGGTCAATTAGCAGGAAAAGCAGCTCAATCAGCATCATTTTCTACTCTTATAGGATATAAAGTTGGGCAAAATCTAACAGATGTATCAATAGGATCTAATAATATAATAATAGGTACTAATATTACATTACCTAAAACAGCATCTAATTCTATTAATATAGGTGGTATATTATTTGGAACAGGTTCATATTCAAATACAACAACACTATCATCCGGATCAGCAGGAGGTAAAATTGGTATTAATGTAGTATCACCAACATATAATTTTCAAGTATCAGGTACTGTAGGATTTCCTGATTTAGCTAATTCTAGTACTGCTACTAAAGTAGTATTATTAGATGGAAATGGACAATTATGGACAACAGCATCATCAGCATTTGGTGGAGGTAGTACAACACCCGTCCCAACTATAAAAGCATCAGCTTCATTAGCTGCTTCATTTACTGGTACTCCATTAACTACAACTGTGACATTTGGTACACAATTTGCAGATACAAATTACTCTGTAACAGTAACAGGTGAAGATTCAAGAGCATGGTCAATAGAAAGTAAAGGAACAAGAACATTCATAATAAACTCAAATTCATCTGTAGCACTAACGGGCCCAGTATATTGGATTGCAACACCATATAGTAATTCATAAAAATTATGTCAGTAACGATAAATAGAAGTGCTAAAGTAACAGTAAATCGAGGAGGAAACGTCAGAATAATATCTGAGTATCCTCCAATTAATGCTCTAAACTTAACATTTAATATATCAAATAATACCCAAAATTGGTTCATTCAAGGATCCACTACATTTAGTATGATAATAAATTGGGGCGATGGAAATGCAGATACATACACTGGAGCTACTAATTACAACCCAACTCATGTATATTTAATTAATGGGAATTACAATGCAACAATTACATTTGATGATCCAACTGTAATAACTTATTTAGACATATCAACAGGATATGGAAATAATAGGTTATCAAATATAGGTGGAAATATAGGAGTACTAACATCCTTAATATCATTAATGCTAGGTGGAAATTTATTAACATCATTTAATAGCACATTACCGTCTACACTACAAACACTAGATCTATCAAATAACCTATTAACTAGCTTTGATACAACACAATTACCTAATAGCTTAACAGATCTATACTTAAATGATAATGATTTAACTTCATTCGCACCGGCTGCTGCATTACCTACATCGTTAACTAATTTATTTTTAAATAATAACGCTATTACATCATTTAACCCAAGTCTAGCACTTCCGTTATATCTTAATACGTTGAATTTAAGTAATAACTCAATAACAACGTTTGCAACAACTCAAACGCTTCCAAGTACATTAGAAACACTAAATGTATCTTATAATACATTAACATCATTTGCACCGTCTGGTTTCTTCCCTACGGCGATGAGATATTTATATTTGAATAACAACAATATGTCTTCTGCAAATATTAGTACAACATTGCAATTTATGTCAAGTAGTGCTAGTTGGTCACCACCAACACCTAATAGCATTGATATATACAATCAAGCAGTAGGAGCATGTATAGCTAGCTCTAATACTTATTATGTTGCATTAACAAATGCAGGATGGACAGTTACGGCAGATATATGTTAAAATAAAAAATAAAATATGAAAAAAGGATTATTAGTTTTACTGTTATGTTTAATTACATTTTTTGCAAATGCAAGAAAATTCTACTTTAGCGGCGCAGGAAGCGATTCCTATACCGCTACACAAGCTCAAAATCAATCTACTCCATGGCAAACATTAAATAAATTAAATTCATTAAGCACTATTGCGGCGGCCGGAGATACTTTTGCTTTTAAAAGAGGTGAAACATTTGCAAATGGCTCTCAAACGGGTAATTATACTACCATTGCTTCTGTTAAATGGTTTGGAAATGGTTATGAAATAGGTCTATATTTCCCTTCAGGAACAGCACAAAATCCTATTGTATTTACTTATTATGGAGATATGAGTTTGGAAAGACCTAACTTATTATATCCATATCCAAGTAGTAATAATGGTAATGAAAAAGGTGTATTAGGATTTGCTAATGTTAGCTATATTGTTATAGATGGACTTCAATTTAATGATTATAGATTCCCAGTCAATGATAAAAGATCAGGGGCGTATACATGTACAGGACTTTGGTTTGGTGATAGTGGATATTGCTATGACTCAGAAATTTGTAAGTGTAGTAATATTACTATAAAAAATTGCAACTTTAGTAATACGGTATATGGTATAGTATGTTTTTTTAATGAAGCAGAAATCACAAATAACACATTCAGTAATTTTAAATCAACTGGATATATAACTGACACAATAGGCAATAATGACATTGGGGCCGATCCTGTACTATGCTCAGGAAATAGAATTAGAATTACTAATAATAAAATTACAGGTAGTTGGGCTTATGCAAATCCATATTCATCAAGTACAGGTTTATTAGGAGGAGCTTTAGAAACAATTAATGACTTTGATAATTGCTTTATTGCATATAATACCTTCATTGATTGCTCAGGAGGTATGGAATATGGAGTTAGTAGACGTGGTGGTTCAAAGGGTCCAAATGATGATACTGTATGTTATAATAAGTTTATTAACTGTTCTAATATAACGTATTTAAGTACAATAGGCCAGTTTGCCACACAAGGTAAAAATTTACACTTTTGGAATAATTTCTATGTGGAAGGATCTAGATCACGTTTTACTGGACGTAATGCCGATATCAGCGGTGATGCTTTAGGAGAAGGTCAAACATATACATCGACTGGATTTATTTTTTATCCACCCTTTCCCCAAAATAAATCAGTATGTTATCCTTCAACAATAGTTTGGCATGATTCTATACTACCTAATAACTTTCAAAGTGCTTGGAGACCTATTGCTGTAGGACTAACTGATAATCAATTAGCAGATACGGTGTTTGATATTAGAAACAATGTATTTTGGATCAATAATGGTTTATATGCCAAATATGCTCCTACTGATAGGCCTAAAATTTTTTATAGAAACAATGTTTATCACTTAGTTGATGGATATAAAAATCCAGGAGACCCACAAAATAGAGTTACCGCTACATCATTAGGACCAGATGCTATATTAGATCCAGGGGAAAGAATTTTAAATGGTAAATTTATTGTTGATAGCTCTAGTGTATTCCCACAGAATTGGGATATGCATATATTAAGTGATACATGCTATGTAGTACGCAATGGATCTAATGTAGGATTAACAAGAGATTTTGAAGGAAACCCAGTATCATCTACACCAACGATAGGAATATATGAGTTTAGATTAACACTACGTTTAGTATCTTCATCTAATGTAACATGTAAAACAGCAACTAACGGAGCTGCTACAGTACAAGCTATTGGAGGAACAGCACCATACAAATATCGAATAAATAATTTAGCATACAGTACATCACCCATATTTAGTGGTTTAGCTCCAAATACATATACTATTACTGTTAAAGACGCAACCGGAAAACTAACTAAATTAAACGTAACAATAAGAGGAAGTAAAACAGCTTGTAATTAATAAAAACCAATATTTATACCAGACATGGCAATATTTTATACAGATTCAGGTAGTCTTAGAGACTTAAAAGTATCAGGTAGCACATTAATGGCTGCATCTACTGGTTTAGCAGTACAAGTAAAAAGCAGCGGTTCCACTATATTCTCGGTATCGGGAAGTGGTGGTGAAATATTTAGTGTATCTGATATAGGGTCATCAAATGCCTTATTCACAATATCGTCTGGTAGTACCACAATAGTAAATATAGATAATACTAAGAAAGTTATTATATCTGGTAGTTTACAAGTAACAGGTTCAGCTTATATAAAAGGATTAACAACAACAGCACAAGCTAGTTTTGTATCGATTGATACAGCGTCGGGACAACTATACACAGCAGGAACAGGTAGTTTCACAGCATCACAAGCAGTAAGCAGTTCATACGCATTTAGCTCATCATATGCACTTAGCTCATCATATGCTTTAAGTGCTTCATACGCATTTAGCTCATCATTTGCAGCAACAGCATCAAATATATTGGGTGGAGCAAATAACTACATACCATTATGGACAGGTAGCACACAACTATCAAGCAGCGTTGTTTATCAAAGTGGAAGTAATATAGGTATTGGAACAGGAGCAATATTACCTAACTATAAACTAACAATTACTGGAACGGGAACATTAGGATCATTTAATGCTAATGATATATTAACTGTAAGTGGAAGTAATGTTATTATAACTGGTAGCCTTAGACAAGGTAATATAAACCCATCGCTATCTATTGGAGCATTTGCTCATGCTGAAGGCAGTAGCTCCTGGGCATCCGGAATAGCAGCTCACGCAGAGGGACAAAATACAACAGCAAGTGGAAGTTACAGTCATGCTGAAGGAGTTAACACAATAGCAAGCGGATCAAATTCCCATGCCGAAGGACGAAATTCAATAGCATACGGACGTGGAGCACATGCTGAAGGATATGCCACAACAGCAAGTGGTGACGATAGCCACTCAGAAGGAGAAAATACATATGCCCTTGGAAGTTTTTCTCACGCAGAAGGACAAGGTACACAAGCCTTAGGAACAGGAGCACATGCTGAAGGAAGTAACACAGTGGCAAAAGGAGCTAATTCTCATGCAGAAGGACAGGGTACAATAGCGTTAGGTACCAATTCATATGCTGCTGGGGCTTTTACAATATCATCCGGCTCAAATCAAACAGTACTGGGACAATATAATAAACAAAACAATACAACTTCACTTTTTGTAATTGGCAATGGAAATGGAGCAACCAGAAGTGATATCTTAAATATTACTACAACCTCAGTTC
>Ga0214919_10012275_pt1 | contig 10546 bp, 10 predicted proteins | sample LL1503_MetaG_FD_177994 | JGI IMG/M metagenome (GOLD analysis project Ga0214919, IMG submission 177994) | Freshwater microbial communities from Lake Lanier, Atlanta, Georgia, United States - LL-1503 | ecosystem: Environmental > Aquatic > Freshwater > Lake | place: USA: Georgia | collected... | reverse complement strand
GGCATGGGCGCGCTGGTGGGGCAGCTCACCATCGACGGGCAGCCCGTGTCCTATATTTTGTTTTTGGCCAGCGGCAGTATTTGCATGAGCGCGATGAACGCCGCTTCGTTTGAGGCCCTGTATTCGGCCTTCTCGCGCATGCATGTGCAAAAAACCTGGGACGGCATCATGAACGCGCCTGTGGGCCTAGACGATATCGTGCTGGCCGAGATGCTATGGGCGGCCTTTAAGGCGCTGTTTACCGTGACGGCTATTTTGGGCGTGATGCTGGCGCTGCAAATTAGCCACAGCCCCAAGCTGCTGGTGGCTTGGCCGGTGTTGCTGGGTGTAGGTATTACCTTTAGCTCGATGGCCTTGGTGTTTAATGCCTTAGCCAAGGGCTATGACTTTTTTACTTATTACTTCACGCTCTTCCTCACGCCCACCATGTTTTTAGGCGGTGTATTTTTTCCCTTAGAGCAATTACCGCCTTTGGTACGCACCGTGGCCGACTGGCTGCCCCTGGCCAATGCGGTGGCGCTGGTGCGGCCTTTGTTTATGGACCAGTGGCCTAGCAATGTGCTGCACCATGGCGGCGTGCTGGTGGCCTATGCGGTGGTGTCGTTTTGGTTGGCGCTGGGGCTGACGCGCAAGCGCTTCGGGCAGTAAGCAAAGCCCCCATGCGCATCGCCCTGATTGCCGACATCCATAGCAACTTGCATGCGCTAGAGGCCTGCCTGGAGCACGCCACCGAGCAAGGTGCCGAGCGCTTCGCTTTTTTGGGCGACCTGGTGGGCTACGGCGCTTATCCGGCGCAGGTGGTGGATCGCATCATGGCGCTGGCACACGAAGGCGCGCTCGTGGTAAGGGGCAACCATGATGTGATGGCCGTGCATCCACCGACCCTGGTGAAACAAGTAGGCGACCAGGGCGCAGTCTGGACGCACGCGCAGCTCAGCGATACGCAGCGCGACTGGCTCTCCAAGCTTCCCATGTCGCTGCGCACCGAAAACCTGCTGGTAGTCCACGCCAGCGCAGACCACCCCGAGCGCTGGCACTATGTGCGCGATGTGCTGGCCGCGCAGCGCAGCCTGGAAGCAGCCAGCGCGCAGTGGCCCGAGGTGCGCTATGTGGCCGGTGGCCATGTACATGAGCAAAACCTGTTTTACCGGGGCGTGGGTAATGCGCTCATGGCCTTCTTACCCTGGCCGGGCGCCGCCATTCCCGTGCCAGCGCATCGGCAGTGGCTGTTTACCGCCGGCTCGGCAGGCCAGCCGCGCGACGGCAAAACCGGCGCCATGTACGCACTGCTGGACAACGACAAATCGCAATTGCGTTTTTACCGCGTGCCGTATGACAGCGCGGCAGCCGCAGCGGCCATACGCGCGGCCGGCCTGCCCGAACTATTTGCGGCGCGCTTAGAAGGCACGGTGTGAAGCTGCTGCAAGGCGGCTTTACCAACCCCGCGCCAACCTTGCACTACTGACCCAGGTGGCGTGAAAGCCATTAGGCACGCGCTGCGGCAGCGCAATACGCGCGACCGGGCCTTGGGCCACATTGGCCGCGTCAAAAATACTCACATACGAGCGCGCCGCTTTGGCGTCCCACACAAAACCGACCAGATAGCCATCGTCTTCGTGGACGTGCTGGTCTTTGGGCGCGAAGCTGTGTTCGCTCAGCCACTGGTGCATGCCGCCGTGGTAGGCGGTGCAAGTGCCGGTGTGCAGGTCCTGGCGGGCGATGCCGCAAAAGCGCGGGTCTTCGGGCTGATCGCTGCTGCCCATCAAGATGTTCCAGGTGTAGCGCGTGGGTTCGCCCATGCGGGCGCTGTTGATGATGGGAAATTCTTGGTTCAGCACATCGTCGAGCACCCGCTCGCGCGTTTGGCCGGTGCGTAAATTAAAACGCCATTCGTACAACATACAGTCGATGCCCAGTTGTGCGATGAGGCGCGGCAGGCCGTTGGCATCGGGTTCGCCGCGGCTATCGCGCTGCGGCTTGAAGGGCGTGCCGATCATGACGATCTCGACACCGCCTTGTCCGTCGTCCTCTTCCCAAGCGTTGGCGACGTGGTACATGTACGTGGGGCTGGCTTCAAACCAGCGGATGTCTTGCGTGCTGCCATGGCGCGGCACCACGCCAAAGCGCGAAGGCAGTTCCGGGTAAAACGCCAATTTGTGGCGCCCGGCCGCCGCAGCCACCGGGTCTTGGAACAGGGGCAAGTCGTGCAGCACGCTGTAGTTGCGCGTGACGGCCATATCGTGCGGCAAGCGCGGGCCGGGCAAGGGCACGGGGATCAGCGTGGTGAGCACGCCGCTTTTATCAAGCACGCCATAGTGCATAAAGGGCGCCTCTTTGCCGTAGCAAAAAAAGATGAATTCGCCGGTGCGCTCATCGACCTTGGAGTGCGCCGAGATATGCATACCCGCCAGGCGCGGGTCTAGTGCCAGGGTGTCCACCGTCGTTAGGTCGCCAGGCCGCACGCGATACACCTCGCCACCCAGGTACCACATGGCCAGCAAATGGCCGGCGAAGTATTTGACGTCGGTGTTGGCCGTGTTTTTGAGCGGCATCTCGGGCCGGTCTTTGCGCGGCGGGTCTTTGATGCCTTGCCACAGGGCTTGGCCCGCCAGGGTTTCTTCATGCAAGCCTTGGGTCTGAATCCAGCGGTTTTGGTAGAAGGCGCGTCCACCTTCAAAGCGCACCGCGTGCAGCATGCCATCGCCGTCAAACCAGTGGTAGCGGCCTGGCGCTTCGAAGCGGCGGTTGGGGCCGTTGCGCACATGCATGCCGTGCAGGTCGCGCGGAATCACGCCCTGCACTTGCGTCAGTTCGACGGTGATTTCTTCTTCCACCGGGGCAAAGCCCCCTTGCAGGGTAATAACTTCGTTGTATCCCATACCAAACTCCAATTTTTGCGGGACGGTTTCAGATTCTTAAACCTTAGCCTAGGGCAAGCGTCAAGGGCTGACAATCGGGGTATGCACCATGTTTTTGAAACGCTAACGCCCGATCTGGTCCTAGACGCCCTGGAATCGGTCGGCCTGCGCGGCGACGGCCGGCTGACCGCCTTGTCCTCGTACGAGAACCGGGTCTATCAGGTGCAACTAGAGGACGGCAGCGCCGTGGTGGCCAAGTTTTACCGGCCCGAGCGCTGGAGCGAGGCGCAGATTTTGGAAGAGCACGCTTTTGCAGCGGAATTGATGGACGCCGAAATTCCGGCCATCGGGCCGCTGCGCCTGGCCGGGGCCACACTGCACCAGTTTGGTGGCTTTGGCTTTAGCGTCAGCCCGCGCCGGGGTGGTCGCCCGCCCGAATTGGACGACGAGGAAGTGCTGGAATGGATTGGTCGCTTTCTGGCGCGCATCCACACCGTGGGCGCACGCAGGCCTTTTGCCAGCCGCCCGGCGCTGGATTTGCAAAGCTTTGGGCAAGATGCGCGCGACTGGCTGCTGGGCCAGGACATGATTCCGCTAGACGTGCAAAGTGCCTGGGCCCGGCATTGCGACGAAGCGCTGGCCATGGTGGCGGCCCACCCGGCCCTGTGTGGCCAAAAAGCCGCCAGTGGCGAGGCGCAAATACGCCTGCTGCGCCTGCACGGCGACTGCCATCCCGGCAATATTTTGTGGACACCGACCGATGCGGCCGCCAGCGCCGGGCCGGGCCCGCATTTTGTGGACCTGGACGATGCACGCACCGGCCCCGCGGTGCAAGATTTGTGGATGCTCAGCAGCGGCGACCGGCGTCAGCGTAGCCGCCAGCTGGGCTTTTTGGTCGATGGCTACGAACAGTTCCGCGAATTTGACCGCGACGAACTAATTTTGATAGAGCCGCTGCGCACGCTACGCCTCATTCACTACAGCGCCTGGCTGGCCCGGCGCTGGAGCGACCCGACTTTTCCGCAGAACTTTCCATGGTTTGGCAGCAGCGACTATTGGCATGGGCAGGTGCTGATGCTGCAAGAACAATGCGAGGCCATGCAAGAAGCGCCGCTGGTGGTGTAAGCGCTTCGCCCCGCACCTGCTAGGCCTTGACAGGCTCTTGCAACACCGCCGGGTCAAAGGGCTGGCGCGCAAACACGGTGCGCAGCAATGGCGCGAAGTGCGATAAGGGGCGGCTGGGGTAGGCCGGGTCAAAAGAGGTCTGGTCATACAGCGCGCAAAAACGCTGGCAGCTAGCAAACCAAGGGTGCTTGGCGTAAGCCAGGTGGCCGTCATGGGGTTTACCCAAATGGTGCGCATAAAACTGCATTTGAAACAGGCCGTGCATTTCCACCACCCAGGTCACTTCGGCGCGCACATAGGGCCGAATAATGGCCGCCGCCATTTGCGAATGGTTGTCTGGCGCCAGCACATCGCCGATGTCGTGCAAAAGCGCGGCCACCACCATGTCGATGTCGACACCATCGTCTTCGGCGCGGCTGGCGCTTTGCAGCGAATGCTCTAAGCGGCTGATTTGGTAGCCCGGCAAAGATTCACTCAAATCTTGCAAAGCCGCCAGCAAGCGCTCGGGCAGCGTCTGGATATAGGCCTGCTCCAGCCGGTGCAGCAACTGGTAGTCCGCGGCCGTGCCGTCTTGCATTTGGGTGAATGTCACGTGTTGCATACGCGCCTTTGTGGTGGGGGCTTGTCGTTCCAGCGCGATTGTGCACCGACACTGGCGAAGAACGCTCCCTTATTCCGCATCCTGCGGCAAAGCACGCGGGTCCATTTGCAGGGCCGCTTGCGAGCTGGCGTCCATGATCACGTAGTCCGAACGCGGCGCGGGCATGTCCACGCGCTCGGTCTGGCCCAGCAGGAAATACCACACCGTGCCCGCCAGGCCTAGCAGCACGATCGCAAAGTACAGCATCAGGCTTTCGGGGCCCAAGTAGTCCATCATGCCGCCGGCCAGGGTCGGGCCCAAGGTGGCGCCTATGCCGTAGAGCAGCAGCAGGCCACCGGTGGTTTCCAGCACTTTAGAAGGCTCGATCAAATCATTGGTGTGCGCCACGCTCAGGCCGTAAATGGAAAACGAAAGCGCGCCGTACAAGATGCCCAGCATCACCAACAGGTTTTCATATTCGCGGGCCAGGTAAAAGCCCACAGCGGCCAGCAATGCCGAAATCAAACACACCCATATCAGCATCCAGCGCCGGTCGTAGCGGTCCGACAAATGGCCTACCGGGTACTGGAAGGCGGCGCCGCTCAAAATCGTAGCGGCCATAAAGGTGGCGGTGTGGCTGTCGCTAAAGCCCACGCCTTTGCCAAACACATTGCCCAGGCTATAAAAAGTTCCACTGATCAGGCCCGAGCCGATGGCAGCAATAGCACCAATTGGGGAGATGCCGAACAAATGCACCAAACTCATGGACGGCGCCTTGGTTTGCCGGGGCTCGCGAATCGTCGTCATGGTGGTGGGCACTAATGCAAAAGAAAACAAGATGGATGCCAACGCAAAGGGCACAAAACCAAAGCGATCGCCCGCCAAAATCAGCCACTGTCCCAGCGCGGTGGACACGCCGCTGACCGCCATATAGGCGGCAAACACTTTGCCCCGGCTTTCGCGCCCAGCCACCACATTGAGCCAACTCTCGATCACCATGTACAGGCCCACAATGCACAAGCCAGTGGTAAAGCGCAACAAGCCCCAAAACCAGGGGTTGGTCCACAGGGCATGCAGCACCGGCAAGGCCGAGGCCACCGAGGCCATGACGGCAAAGGCACGGATATAGCCCACCCGCCGGATCAGCCCCGGACAGGCATAGGTGCCATAGACAAAACCGGCGAAATAAGCCGACATGATCATGCCGGTGACCAGGCCCGAATACTTGGCCAAGCCCGCTTGCGCGCCAATGGCCACGGTTAACAAGGCGATGCCCACGACCAGCATACTGACGCCCGACAGCAAGGAAGCCAGGGGCAGCGTCAGCGGAGAAAAACGAGGGAGTTGCATAAAACCTACACGAGCAGACCGTAGCGGGACGGCAAAGCATCAATGGTGACACAGCAGCGCAAGCACTAGGCCTCAAAAGGCGACGTTTTGCGCGCTTAGCAGGACAATTCTTTGCATTGGCGCATCAGAAAAATGGACCGGAAGCGGCAGGTCGCTTTTGGCGGAAAATGCGTCGCACCCCAAGCACCTTGGTGCCTACACTCGCCCTACAGTGGCAATTGGACGGAACCCCTGCATGCACCCACAAGCCCCGCTAACGCAAGAGCGCATCGACTTGGCCGCCGCCTTTCGCTGGGCCGCGCGCTGGGATATGCATGAATCGGTCGCCAACCATTTCAGCTTGGCGGTCGCCGAAGGTGGCACACAGTTTTTGCTCAACCCAGTAGGCAGCCATTTTTCGCGCATCCGCGCCAGCGACTTGCTGCTGCTCGATGCGGATGCCGGCGACCAAGACATCGCCACCTTGGGCGCCGACCCCACGGCGTGGCACCTGCACGCCATGCTGCACCAGCGCTTGCCGCAGGCCCGCTGCATCTTGCACACGCACATGCCCTATGCCACCACACTGTGCTGCCTGCAAGACTTTGAATGGCTGGCGCTGGACCAAAACGCCTGCCGCTTTTACGGCCGCATTGCCTACGACCGGCATTACGCCGGTATGGCACTGGATGCGTCCGAAGGCGAACGCGTCGCCGCGCTGATGCAAGACGGCAAAAGCGTGCTTTTTATGGGTAACCACGGCGTGATGGTGATAGGCCCCAGTGTGGCCCAGGCCCTGGACGAACTCTATTACCTCGAAAAAGCCGCCAAAGTGCAAGTGCTGGCCCTGTCCACCGGTCGGCCGCTGGCCCTCATACCCGACGCCGTGGCGCGCTTGGCCAGCGCCCAATGGAACGATTACCCTACCGACGCTTGCGCTTTGCATTTGAAAGCGCTTAAAGCCATCCTTGACCTCGAAGAAACGGACTACGCACTATGAACCCCAATGTCATCATTACCTGCGCGCTCACTGGCGCGGGCGACACCGTCGGCAAGCACCCGGCCATTCCCGTAACGCCCACGCAGATCGCGGCAGCGGCGGTGGAAGCGGCCAAGGCCGGCGCCACCGTGGTGCACTGCCATGTGCGCAACCCCGCCACCGGCCAATTCAGCCGCGACCCGGCTTTGTATGCCGAAGTCATGGACCGCATCCGCGATTCGGGTGTGGATGTGATTGTCAACCTGACCGCCGGCATGGGCGGCGACCTAGAAATCGGCGCGGGCGAGAACCCCACCCACTTTGGCCCCAACACCGACCTGATTGGCCCCATGGCGCGCCTGATCCATGTGGAGCAACTGCTGCCCGAAATCTGCACCCTGGACTGCGGCACGCTCAACTTCGGTGACGGCGACACGATTTATGTCTCCACACCCACCGCTTTGCGCGCCGGGGCCAAGCGCATTACCGAGCTGGGCGTGAAAGCCGAGCTCGAAATCTTTGACACCGGCCACCTGTGGTTTGCCAAACAAATGATCAAAGAAGGCCTGCTGGAGAACCCGCTGTTCCAACTCTGCCTGGGCATTCCCTGGGGCGCACCTGCGGACACCACCACCATGAAAGCCATGGTGGACAACCTGCCGCCGGGCGTGGTCTGGTCGGCCTTTGGCATTGGCCGCTCGCAAATGCCCATGCTGGCGCAGTCGGTGATTTTGGGCGGCAATGTGCGCGTGGGTCTGGAAGACAATCTGTGGCTGGACAAAGGCGTGCCCGCCAGCAATGGTTCGCTCACCGAGCGCGCAGTAGAAATCATCACCCGCTTAGGCGGCAAGCCCATGACGCCTGCCGAAGGCCGCGTGGCCATGGGCCTGAAAAAGCGCGGCTAAACCAAGGAAAACCATGTCGTTTGTTACTGAAATCAAAACTTTTGCTGCATTGGGCACCGGCGTCATCGGCAGCGGCTGGGTCGCGCGTGCGCTGGCCCATGGGTTGGACGTGATCGCCTGGGACCCGGCGCCCGGCGCCGAAGCCGCGCTGCGCGAGCGTACGGCCAAAGCCTGGGGCGCGCTGACGGCCCAGGGCCTGGCGCCTGGCGCCTCGCAGTCGCGCCTGCAGTTTGTCGCCACGGTCGAAGAATGCGTGGCGCAGGCCGACTTCATCCAAGAAAGCGCGCCCGAGCGCCAGGACTTGAAGCTGGCGCTGCATGCGCAAATCAGCGCAGCCGCGCGGCCCAATGTGCTGATTGGTTCGAGCACCTCGGGCCTCTTGCCCAGCGACTTTTATGCTGATGCCAAACACCCCGAACGCTGCGTCGTGGGCCACCCGTTTAACCCGGTGTATCTGCTGCCTTTGGTGGAAGTGGTGGGCGGCGTGAACACTTCGCCCGAGGCCATCCAAGCGGCGATGCAGGTGTACCGGTCTTTGAGCATGCGTCCTTTGCTTGTGCGCAAAGAAGTGCCCGGCTTTATCGCCGACCGCTTGTTGGAGGCCATGTGGCGCGAGTCGCTGCACCTGGTCAACGAGGGCGTGGCCACCACGGGCGAGATCGACGACGCCATCCGCTTTGGTGCCGGTATGCGTTGGTCGTTTATGGGCAGTTTTTTGATTTACACCTTGGCCGGTGGTGACGCGGGCATGCGCCACTTTATGGCGCAGTTCGGCCCGGCGCTCAAACTGCCCTGGACCAAGCTGGAGGCGCCTGAGCTCACCGACAGCTTGCTCGATGCCGTGGCCGAGGGCAGCGAAGCGCAGCTGGACGGGCGAAGCATTGCCGACTGGGAGCGCTACCGTGACGACTGCCTGATGGCGGTGCAAGCAGCCATCAAAGCGACCAAGCTCAAACACGGAATCGCGCCCGATGCCTGAAACATTGCTCGTCTACGAAGCCCCGGTCATCGCCGACTGGGTGGACTACAACGGCCATTTGCGCGATGGCTTTTACATGGTCTTGTTCAGCTACGGCGTCGATGGGCTGATGGACCAAATCGGCCTGGACGCGGCCGGGCGCAAAGCCACCGGGCACTCCATCTTTACGCTAGAGGCACACATCAATTTTTTGCACGAAGTCAAACTCGGCGCCGCAGTGCAGGTGTATTGCCAGGTGCTAGGCTACGACGCCAAGCGCCTGCATGTGGGCCTGGCGCTGCACATCAAAGGCAATGACATGGCGATGGCCTACAGCGAGCAAATGTTGCTCAATGTAGTGATGGACGGTCCGCGTGCCAGCCCCTTCGCCCTGAACGTCGCAGCCCGGGTGCAAATGCTGGCCACCGCGCACCGCAGCCTGCCGCGCCCGCCCTATGTAGGCCGCGTCATCGCCCTGCCCGCTGCCAAAACCGCCTAGGCCATGGCCGCAGCCGCCGCCCTGCCCGAACGCATGCACGGCGTGCTGCTGACTGGGTTTGGCGGCCCCGAACAATTGCAGTACCGCGAGGACTTGCCTCTACCCCTGCCGCGTGCGGGCGAAGTGCTGATCCGCGTAGCCGCCAGTTCGGTCAACAACACCGATATCAACACCCGCGTGGGCTGGTACTCCAAAACCGTGGATGGCCCGACGCAACACGCGTCCGTGGGCTTTAATGCGGCTAGCGACGCAGCCCCAAGCTGGGGCGGAGCCGCGATGCAGTTTCCGCGCATACAAGGGGCGGACTGCTGCGGGCATATCGTGGCCGTGGGCGCAGGCGTGGACAGCGCACGCATTGGCCAGCGCGTGCTGGTGCGCCCGGTGCTGTGCAAGCCGGGCGGCGCGCCCTATGACTTTGATTACTTTGGCTCGGAATGTGATGGCGCGTTTGCCCAATACACCCGCGTGGCCGAAAGCGCCGCCATGGCAGTGCAAAGCACCTTAAGCGATGCCGAACTGGCTTGCCTGCCTTGCGCGTATTCCACCGCTGAAAATCTGCTGACGCGTGCTAGCGTCAAAGCGGGGGAGCGCGTGCTGATTACCGGCGCATCCGGCGGCGTGGGCAGCGCGGCGGTGCAGCTGGCGCACTTGCGCGGCGCGCAGGTGATTGCGCAGGCCGATTGCAGCAAACACGCAGCCCTCCAAGCCATTGGCGCACAACACACGCTGGCCCGCGATGCCGATGTGGCGCAGGCCCTGGGTAAAGACAGCGTGGCCGTGGTCATTGACCTGGTGGGTGGCCCTGCCTGGTCGAGTCTGCTAGAGGTGTTGCAGCGCGGCGGGCGCTATGCCACGGCAGGTGCGATCGCCGGGCCCATGGTCACTTTGGATTTGCGCACGCTCTACCTCAAAGACCTGCACTTGCTGGGCTGCACCTGGCAAGAGGATGCGGTGTTTGAACAATTGCTGGGCTATGTGGCGCGCGGCGAACTCAAGCCGCTGCTGGCGCGCACTTACGATTTGCGCGACATCGCGCAAGCGCAAGCCGATTTTGTGGCTAAACGCTTTGTCGGCAAGATTGCGCTAAGCATCCCCTAGGCCTGCACCCGCGACGCATTGACCCCAAGTTTTCATCTTCTACTTACCAACACCAGCAAGCTTCACGCACCATGTCCACGCCACCCCAACGCCTGAGCACACCGCTTGAAGGCACCCCCGCCAAAGCCTGGGACGCCAGCGCCCCGATTGCTGCGCCCCTGTGCTTGCACCAGCCCCAGGTGCTGCCCGAATGGGTGGACTACAACGGGCATATG
>Ga0214919_10012274_pt1 | contig 10547 bp, 18 predicted proteins | sample LL1503_MetaG_FD_177994 | JGI IMG/M metagenome (GOLD analysis project Ga0214919, IMG submission 177994) | Freshwater microbial communities from Lake Lanier, Atlanta, Georgia, United States - LL-1503 | ecosystem: Environmental > Aquatic > Freshwater > Lake | place: USA: Georgia | collected... | reverse complement strand
TGGAAAATATTCCAAATTTTTTGGGGCGAATCTCTATATGGGAAAAATTATTAGGGAAAAATTTTTGGACTGAAATGGATGACAGGTGTTGCGGGCTTTTCTAAACTCGAGGGTCATTTGTTTCTAAACTCGAGGGTATATAAACATATATAAACTTATTAAGGTAAAAACTAGGGAAAATTTATGGGGTGGTGATAGTGAGTATATGTGTGTACTTTAATTCTTTAACGTGCCCACCCCCCCATGGGGTCATATGCTCTAGTAATAAACGACAATAAGCGGTCGTCCATACCCCTACGTATGGTGCAGGGACTCAGCATAAAAGGACAGCTTCGGTGAATACGTTACATCGTTAAAGAAATGTAGTATGAAAGGATGATCATGAACGATCACACATTTGCCCTATTCATCAGGGTTATCAATGCAATGAAAACCGGTAACATGTACCATGCAAATGGTGCGCAGTGGTGTCTCCATGAGAATGGAAAAGACATCGTTATCGATACACAATCCGGCATTGTTTCAGCATACAATGCAGGTAGCCAGGTACGTCACGCTATGGATGTTCGACACATTGAGCAGATGCTTATGTCAGAGCAGCCTACCACAGTATTCACGTCAACAGATAGTGGGTACTACGCAGTTAAGAATGCAGCACAAGATATCCTACGTGCAGCAGACAACAATGGCGTATACTACTTCAACGGTGGTCAGTGTACCATAGACAGTGGATGGGGAACCATTCGCGTGTATGATATCGGTACCCGTGGACAGGTAACAACTACATTCATGGGGCTATTTGCTTCATGGAAGTATGTTAAGGCTAGTAGTGGACGCAAGCAGGGAATGTCAGAAGCTACTAAGAGCTTCTTCCGTAACCTGTAGTAAGCAGTACCTAGTAGGGTAGGTATGGAGAAGGTGGTTCCTCAGGATCTTATGATTCTGGGGAACTTCCTTTTTTGAGGATAGGTCATTGTCCTTTAGTAAGGTTCGCCATGGGCCAACGGATTCACTCGCGTTAAAGAGTAGACATGGAAGATGGTTTTACCATTCGTAATAATCACGTTCAATACGTTAAGTTGAACAAAGGCATGTTTCTTGGAGGAAATCATGTTGCAATTCATTAAGAACAATAAGTACTTCGCACTAGTTCTCTTGTTGGTATTCACGCCAACGAGTAAGTTAGTGTTTGGTGTCCTGGGGATCGCTTCAGGATTCATCAACTGGGGTCTTCTGATCCTTGTTGGCCTTGTTGTCTTGGGTGTTAAGCTCAACAACAAGTATGACCTGAGGGCGATGCTCTCAAGTAATTCAGATGAAGAGGATGACACCTTTATCTGATTAAGTAAGTAGGATAATGACCTATCCTGCTTAGAAGAAGTTGTTTCCCCTGGGGCATTTGCCTTGGGGGAAACTTCTTTTTTTGAGGATAGACCAACCGGGTCAGTCCACAAAAGAAAGGGGTAACCATGAGAATGGGAATCCACAAATACACCACGATGAGGGGTAATGCCTTCATAGTGGACATCGGTAGAAGCATGACTTATGGTCATGTTGAGAACCGAGAAGGAGATTTGGTCGATTATTACGGCTCAATCTCCATCCCCGAAATCCGTAAACAAGATGGACAGACGTTCATCGTATTTACGGAGTTCACAACGCAAAGCCTTCGTGGCATTGCGGTTCATCCAGTCTATACCTGAGGGTAGTGACCGGACAAAGGGCAGCGTCTTACCTTGCATACTAGCAAAGACGCATTATAGAAGAAGTTGTTCCCGGGGATTTAGGTCCCTGGGAACTTCTTTTTTTGAGGATAGGGGAAAGACCCCTAGCTCATTCTCTTGAAAGGAGAATTATTATGAGTCAACCATACGAATGCGCAGAAGGGATGTGCCAGGACGTAGTGTCTTGGTCACCCATGGGTGTGTTTGCAGCGATGAGTATTACAGTAATAGCTGTACTCATCGTTGTTCGCGTCGTTGAGCAAGTGCGACGCAAGTAAGTAGAAGGTTTGTTCCCGGGGATTTCGGTCCTCGGGAACTTCCTTTTTTTGAGGATAGGCCACCCAGGCCAGTCCAAGAAAGGAAAGTGCCATGAAAAGCAACACCGAAAGAGAAAGGGATATCTTGAAGCAAAAGATTGAAGCCATAGAAAATGGCTACAGACTTTGCCTTGAGATTCCTTGGCTTTGGGAAGTTGACTCTTTGACCATCGAAATGAAAGAAAAGATGGCAAAGAGAATTTTTGAAACGCAAGAAATCCGTAAATTTGTGCGCGAAGCAAAGCGTGAATTCTTTTATGGAGAACTGTATGTTCATCAATACATCAATCAGCTCAAAACATGGAAGCTTGAATTCATTCAACAGCAACCGTGCAATGTCTACAATCACAGCCACACTTGGGATTGTGGTCCTTGCCTTGAATGCCTGGGAACAGGTAAGACGTTGTTGTTAATTGCCGAGAAATACGTTTGCATTGCTTGTAAAGGTAGTGGAATTCGTTCTCAGGAATTTGAGAATTCTGATTTCATAGAAAGTAGAAGAGATGATCTCGACATGCTTCGAGATGATTTTGACGAATTTTGCTTTTGGAATCATGAAGATGAATATCATCCTCGTGGATTAGGGTTCGAGGTTCTTTTAGACCTTGGTGCCTACCATGAGGAATTTGAATATGATTCGGATTGGGATAAAGAAAAGATTCGTGAACAATACATGTTGTTTGTGAATCGCTAGCAGTAGCAACTAAATAAAAGAAAGTTGTTCCCGGGGAGAAATCCCTGGGAACTTCTTTTTTTGAGGATAGACCAAAGGGGTCAGTCCACGAAAGGGAAAAATGAAAGTCAAGAACAAGTGGTGGGTCTCATATAAGATCCGCCAAGTTGCCAAAGCCCGTGAAAGGGCAATGGTCAATCCCGCAACAGTAAAGCAGTTATGCTTCATCGCATTTCTGCTCGAGTTCACAATCGTCAATGCTGAAGAGGCAAAGACGATCAAGAACATGATCCACAATGGAGTGGATTTCTACTGGGCAAATAAGACCATCAAGTACCTGCAACAGAAGCCTTACCGCTTCACATTTGCGGAGTACAAAGTCAAGAACAGTCAATGGGACTACGCTAATAAGCGTTGGTTCTGATAGTAGATAAGTAAAAAAGAAAGTAAGGTGCAGATCCTCTCGTTTGGGATCTGTGCCTTCTTTTTTTGGCATAGGCGCTAGGCCTCTAGCTACAGTTAACTAACACTGTCGTAAGAAGTTAGTAGGAAAGGTAATCATGTCAGTTAATGGACCATGGGATGAAGATCCTATGTGGGTTCCGGATCTCCAAGATTCGGAGCTTGCCCACAATGAAGTTACCCACATATTGTCGGGTGACTTTGACACAAAGATTGCATGTGACATCATGGGGGCAACTCCAGAAGTTACATGCCTGTTGTGTCTAGGTGGGACAATAGACATGCTGGAACAAGATCTGGAGGAAGCAAGGCATCATCTCGCCATGCTTAATCCAGAGGGGTGGGCGTGTCTACCCAATTGCGTTCATTGTTCAGGGGATATTACAAACCTCTGAGCAATGTTCACACCAAGGAGTAGTGATCCTATACATACTTATACAATTCACTAAAGAAGGAGGTTCTCGGGAGATATTTCCCGGGAACTTCCTTTTTTTGAGATAGACCAAAGGGGTCTAGATCACCTAGCTGATGGAGGTCAGCAAAACATGAAAACAAATCCATATGAGAAGTCAAACATGTGGGGGATGCTCATCTCAGCCTTGTTGAAATGCGTAGTTGGACAAACTACGAAGATCGACAAGAAGGGCCGTGAGTTCATCTCCTTCTCTTTCATGGAGAACACCATGGGAGTGAAGTCTTTGGTGGTCTACATGACACCAAAAGGTGACATCCGCATGTTGGCAAACGCCACGATAACATCAAAGCGTGGGGAAAAGTTCAACAAGAGTTTCTGCTATCTCTTGAAGAACATTAATGAAGAAGATTTCTTCTTGATTTGTGGAAAAGAAAGACTGGCTAACCACAACAAGCAGGACATCTTGGACACCATTGCTCAGAAGAAAATTTCCTCAGAGTCAATTTACGATGAGGTAATGAATGAAGAAAGTTACACGTACTGATCTAGCCAATCAGAACGTAGACGAGGTTGTCCCTGGGGAGAAATCCCTGGGGACTTCCTTTTTTTGCCAATAGATCGTTGGCCCTTAAACAGGAGGTAGAAATGTAATGAATATCACCGTTGTTGAAACGGTGGGATATTCCATTGTTTATGGAGAATCCTACCATTTAGTAATAATAGACCCTTCTCTACCCCCCGCCTAGGAGTATTGCTTACTGACCTTAGGTTCCTTTTTTTGACGATAGGTCATTGACCTTTAGTCACACGTGAGGTTCCACGCCAGGGCCAAACAGTTTGTGTGTTCTGTACAAAGATACACAGAAAGGGAGGGAGAGATGCCGTATTTCCATGGCATTGTGGTCCTCGCTGGAAGGTGGCTTCGGCTGCTGACTGGTGCAGACCATGTCCCGGGTACCAACATCAAAGAAGAGTTTCAGGGAGGACAATATGTCCCCGCGTTCCTGGAGCACTTCTGGGCAGGTCGGTACCGCGTCGAGGTGCGTAAGCTGTTCAGCCGCAAGGTTGGATCGGTGGAAAGCGCACCTGCCGTCACCAACAAAGAGCTGTTCTCTAGCGAAGTAATTCGTTGGAGCAACTCTTCGGACCAGTACATGTTGCGCATTAAGGGCAATGATGGCTGGCTTGCTAGCTTCAAGGAAATCGGTCTTATGATCGGGAATTCCAAGAAGATGAGCAAGAGGTTAGTGGAGCTCGTGCGCATGTCGTGCATGTGGCTTCATATACCTGAAGAGAAGGCTCTTGAGGTTGACGTCATCGATCACAAAGCGTTGGGCATGCCTGACGAGTATGTGGACGGTGCGACGTTCATCACCCGTGGGCTCGCAATCAAGTGCGTGAAGTCGAATACTTCGGCTACGCGTGCTTGGCGGGCTCGGATGATCTGGAACATTCGCAATGGCAGTCTTGTCGTTGTGCAGTTCCGGATGCTCTGCGCACTTGGAGAGATCAAAGGCAATGCCGTGATCACTCCTCGCAAGCAGATGCAAGGCTACGAAGTTCGGACATTTGCTCCGAATATCAAGGCTGAGATCCGAACAAGCGGGTGGCAATGGGTCACACTGGAGCCGTCTTACGGGACCATTCCAGTGAAGTCTGACGATCTGACACATTCCATTTACTGGGATGTTAAGGGTCTGTATGACCACGACTCACTCCTGGCTACCTTGGAATCCTCTTTGAAGCAATTCAAGGAGGACTTGGTGGCTGGCAAACGCTCTGAATGGATGGAGAAACTCGCTGAAAGCAGCGGGAATATCCTACACGAGGAGTCGGAGGTAAAGTATGCAAAGGATCGTGGCCTAGTTGGCAGGATTCAGCATGCGGTTGCTCAACTTAGCAAGTTGGGTGTACCTCTGAATGCCAGTCAGACCCTGATGTTCCTGTCGGTTAATGGTTTGCGAAAGCAGCTATTAGGCGACAATCGTCAGGGTGAGGTATGGACAGACAAGTCTCGTCACTGGTTTCCAGTGCCGTGGGCTTATGCTGCTCATATCTACACCAAGGAAGTCCTCGAAATCGGTGGGTTTAAGATGCCCGCTGGTAACGAAGGCTTCTTTCATGAGGCTACCCACAGCTTCGTGGTGCCTGGCCAGTTCTTGAAGGATAACTTTGAGAACTGGGGAGGCCCGGACCTAGATGACACAGTTAAGGTGCATGTGCGCCGTGTGTTAGATAGTAAGGGCAAGGTCAAGTTGATGGGAATTGTCATGCGCAATCCGAATGATTTCGGTGAGTATGCGATGATTCCGATTAAGGAGACCGGACCAGTGTACCATAGCTATGGTGCAGAGCCCCCGCTGGTGGAGCTGCAGGAACTATCTAGTAAGGTTCCGCAGTTCACAAAGCTGAGGAAGCATCTGAACATCGGATCTCTTCCGGCGATCACTAATCCACGTAAGCGTGGTGAGGTGTTCTCGTTGGAAGATGAGTCGGCTGTTCGGCTTGCATCACAGGCTTTTCCACCAGGAATGGGCGGAACGGTCATCCCAAAGATGATCTGGTACGCTCAGTTCGGGAAGCCCATTGAGGAGTTGGTTGCAACTAACGAAGACATCGTTGATGTTCTTCAACAGGGGCAAGCTTCTCTGGAGGATGTGCAGTTGATCAAGCAATGGATCGACAACACATTCACCACAATGGGCGAAAGGCTCAACTGGGAAATGGACCGCTTCTGGTTCATGACCCGGATGCCAGCACCATTGGCAGAGAAGTGGGAAACCTCATCCGAGGAAGCATCGCCTTGGGTCACACTCCATAAGGAGCGTGAGAACCTTGTGCGTCAGTACATTAAGGAAATGACGGATTGGCTGAATAGTCAAGTCGTTATGCCCGAAGTGCTGGCGAACATCAACTGGACTCCAGAAGAGCGTGCAAACGCTTGGAAGAAACTGGTTAAGATCAAAGAGGTTCATCAAGCAGCTCGAAACAGTAGTCTCACCTGGTGTGATTACTTCGTAGAGTTGATGACCAAGAGCGATGAAGAGCATGGTGAAGAACGTACTGATCGTAAGATCTTGTGCTTAGCTCACCAAGCTATCCTCGCGAAGGCTCAAACGCCAGGAGCAAACCACGACCAGTGGCTGTTCTCGTTCAACGCTAAGAGCGAAATACAACCGTACATGTTCTATGTACGTGCTTTGAAGCGTGTTCAGGATGGAACTTACCGCTGGTAACCAGTCACTAAAGGTGACACCAATGTAGCCTCAGGGGTGGGAGAAATCTCACCTCTGAGGTGAATTAGTAGTTGTATTGAATTGTTATGAACGAGGTAGCTCTCGTCTGCGACATTGAAAGCAGTACCTGTGGGATTAAAAAGACCGCTAAATTAGGAGGTTGTTGGGAAGAAATTCCCAGCAACTTCCTTTTTTGAGGATAGACCGCCGGTCTAACTCACCCAGCTGATGGAGGTCAGCAAAACATGGAAACAATCAAGACAGCAAAGGATGGCCGTCAGTACACGGTCATCAATGGCAAAGCAGTCTTCATCAAGGGTTCAAAGCCCGTGGTGAAAGCTGCTGTCGAGATGGCACCGGCACTAGTCACACCAATTGCAGACACCAAGGGCATTGCCTGCGGTAACTGCAAGGGCAAGCACACCTCTATTCAAGATGTGCGCAACTGCTTCAAGGTTAAGCCTGTCAATATGAAGGGCATCGCCTGTGGTAAGTGCAAGAGCAAGCACAGCACTGTTCAAGAAGTGCGCGCATGCTTTGGTGTCCGGAGCTGATGATGAGATACAATCATCACAATCAGCACTGCGGTCTCAGGGCTGACGGATGTGAAGGTTTCATCTTCAAGGGCAATGGGCGATTCGTCGCTTATCCCTACAAGATGCTTCTTTGCAACGTCTGCTATGAGACGTGGTTGAAGCGGAATTCCGAAGGTAAGAAGAAGGCGTCTGACAAGCGCAATCTCAAGAACCTTCGAGACAACCAGCCAACCCTGTTCGATCAGGAGTGAGCTGAAGAAGACTGAAGTCCCACTACACATCAAGTGTAGGAGGGACTTCTTTCTTTGAGGATAGACCATTCAGGTCAGTCCACAAACGAAAGGAATGATCATGTACAAACCATTCAAAGAAGGGTGTGATCACGAAATGACAGAACCATCTGCTGTTGGAGGCAAGAATATAGGCCTTCAATGGGAGGTGGTCAATCATTGGAGCCACTGCACAAAATGCTGGGGCACTAAAGTGACACAAGAAATACTGTGGATCGGAGAAGGTCCAGATCCCCGAAATGAGGAGGAAAGTGCTATGAACAAACCATTGTATAAGGTAGCCTTTACGGGTCATCGCCCCAACAAAATTGGGGGATACAATGCAAAGACACCAATGCGTGTTGCTGTTACTGAAGCTATTAACAACGCTCTTGCACGAGCAGTGGCCAAGTATGGTGAGACACATGAAGTGGTTGTCATCAGTGGAGGCGCTCTTGGCGTTGATACCGATGCAGCACGGGAGGCTCATAAGATGGGTCTTCGGTTCATGATTGCAGCACCTTGCCGAAATCAGGACATTAAATGGCCTGCTGAAAGCAAGTTGACCTACAAGAAGATGTGCGGATTTGCAGATGCAGATCTAGCTCGTACTCTTGCTAGCGACGGTGAAACTATTGAAGACGGTGTTGTATACGTCTACAATGGTGAATACACCACAGCAAAGGTCATGCAAGACAGGAACATCTGGATGGTGGATCACGCTGACAGTGTGGTTGCCATTTGGGATGGTACGTCTGGTGGCACAGGAAACTGTGTGGGCTATGCACGCAATAAGCAGAAGCCCATGGTTGTAATCAATCCTACTAAGCTGCTTAGTTAATAATTTAGTAATTTATCGAAAGGTTGTTCCCGGGGAGAAATCCTCGGGGACTTCCTTTTTTATCATAGACCATTACACTTAAATTCTTTTTTTACGATAGGCACCTATTCTAAATCCCTCCGCGACCAAGGATAGGTTCCTAGTCAAGTCTCTTTGCCAGTATTCTAAACCCTCCTTGGGTCATACTGGTAAAAAGAAGGGGTTGTTGCCTTCTGTGAAAAGAAGGGAGTAGTCCCAAACGTGCTCAGTCGTCCACTGAGAAAAAGAAGGGTTGGCACCGTGCCTTCCCTTGAGACCTTTGAAAGGGGTCTGTTATGAGTAAGTCCACAAGCAGGTTTATACCTGTATTCGTCAATGCGGGTGACTTGGCAGTTCGAGTTGCCCGTCGTGATGGCTTGGATTGGGATTGCCCAGTCTTCGTCAATGTTCCCAATGGTGTCCGTGAGGGCTTGTTGGTCATGTTGGCGAAAGGTGCCGATGGCAAGGCTACCAATAACATCCTTTGGGATCTCCCGAAGGCAATGTTGGTCAGTGGTATCATCGCAAAAGGTGATAACGCTGGTAAGCCTAAGTTCACTGTTACCATCACCAAGGATTTCCTTGCTGAGTGGTTGGAACAGTTGGCTGTTGTTGCCCGCGGTACTGTTGACACCGAAGTCGAGTCCGTTATGGGTGCTTGGCTTGCTAAGTCACGTCCTGCCAGCGTTGAAATGGATGTTGAGTCGTTCTGACTCTCGTCCCAAGTCCTGTCCGTTTGCGGGCTCACCTCAGAGAAATCTGGGGTGGGCTCGCCTTATTTTTTAACGCCCTGTCTCAGGACCCCTCGCTTCGCTCGGGATCGCTGAGCCAGTGCGGGCTTCGCCAATATGGTGAAGTCATATCTTTTTTAGTGATAGAACCTAGATCCTAGGTATCTATTCTAAATTTTTAAAATAGAATAGTAGATTAATCTATTGTTCAAACAAAAAAGAAGGGGAGTAATCCCACCAACAAACGCCCTAAGGAGGCACAAATGCACACAGTAGGTATCCTACTTATCGGTATGGGTCTAGGTATAGCTATGCTATATCTGGCTAATTACCTTGTCAGTAAAGCACATTCTCGTCTTAATAATGGACAAAAAGTTCATTTTGAAGGCGAAGAAATCGGTCATGTAGTTGTATGTCGTTATCACGGCATGAAGAAATACTTCTACACCACAAAGAACTTTGGACCATTAAACCCAAAGTCCTTCTACGAACGTAAAGATGCAATCTCTGCATGTCGTCAAGATCACATTGATGAAATGCTTAAGAAGCAAACTGAACGTCCTAAGCAATCCTCGTTTCCAAGAGCGTAAATTCTTGGTTAGCCTTCTTGCGGGCTATTCCTCTCAGAAGGAATCAAGGGATTGGATCATATGATCCTTTCCCAGCAACCAATCTTCCCTCCCAGGTTGAGCGTCCTTGCCATATACCCCCTTTCGTATGGTAAGGATGCTCCCTGAGGGAGTTTATAGATCTTTGGTAATAACTTTTTTTTAAAAAAATAGATCTCTTCTAAAAAGAAGGGTTAGTAAAAGGAGCAATATGAACGATAAAACATGTTTATACATTTGTTATTATGACGAATGGACAGACGAAATGGAAGGCGATCTTGTAATCCCAGAAACTCAAACTCTAATAAAGTGGCCTTTGTTCAGTAGTGAAACTAAAGAACAATGTCTAATTAAAAAAGATTGGTATGAAGAATGGGACAACCACATAGTCAATCCTTTCAATGAAGAAGGAGCACGAGATTACTTTGCTAGTAAAGGTTTTAAAAATATAATCTTTATTACCAAAGTATTTGAAAGTGACAATAATAAATTTACAAATCAACTAACAAAAGGAGAAAAATGAATAAAATTACACTGAAAGTAATGATGGCAGTATATGCCGGATCATTCCTTGCTGGATTCATCTACGCATTCAGCACAGAACTACAAAAACAAAAGATGGAAATCAAACATACTCCATCAATTGAATTCCAAAATCTAGTCAACCACTACAACAACAAACAGAAAGAGAAAGTGTCATGAAAATCGTACAAACAG
>Ga0214919_10012273_pt1 | contig 10547 bp, 5 predicted proteins | sample LL1503_MetaG_FD_177994 | JGI IMG/M metagenome (GOLD analysis project Ga0214919, IMG submission 177994) | Freshwater microbial communities from Lake Lanier, Atlanta, Georgia, United States - LL-1503 | ecosystem: Environmental > Aquatic > Freshwater > Lake | place: USA: Georgia | collected 2015-03-15 | reverse complement strand
GGGCCAAACACCCGTGGAGGCGGCGATTTTGGGTGCGCGGGAATTGGTGGGGCCGGTTATCTCAATGACGATTACCTTGGCCGCCGTTTATGCTCCGATTGCTTTTCAGGGTGGACTAACTGGTGCGTTGTTCCGTGAGTTCGCAATGACGCTGGCCGGGGCGGTGGCGGTTTCCGGATTTGTGGCACTCACGCTTTCGCCGATGATGAGTGCTTATTTACTGAAGGATCATGATCACGAGGATCAAGGACTCAGCGGGCGCATTAATCGTGGTTTCGACCGCGTCCGGGATCGCTATGAAAAAATTATCGGGGCCAGCCTGGGCTGGGTACCAGTAACGATCACGGGGGCGGCGCTGCTGACGCTCCTGCTGGTGCCTTTCTTTATGTTCGCGCAGCGTGAACTGGCGCCGAAAGAAGACCAAGGGGTGGTCTTTACTATTTTGCAGCCGGCCCCGACGGCGACGATTGATCAAAATTCCCTCTTCGCCGCGGAGGTGCAGAAAATGTACGCGGGGGTGCCTGAATACGAAAACTCGTTTCAAGTGACGGGAGCCAATTTTGGCTTTGCTGGCCTTATTTTGAAACCGTGGTCCCAGCGGCAGCGCAACGCCGTGCAAATTCAAGAGTCGTTGCAAGCGCCGGCTGCCACCATCGCGGGGGTCCAACTGATCGTTACGACCCCCGAGCCACTACCTGCAGGCGGGCAATTCCCCATCGAATTGGTGATTCGTTCCACGGACGGGCATCGGGAAATGCTCGATTACGCGCAGCAACTCGTGCTCTACGCCAACACCGAGGCAAATGCGGCCGGTGGGGCGCCCACTTTCTATTTTGCGGACAGCGATTTGAAATTCGATTTACCCCAAGTCGAGATCGATATCGATAAAGACAAAGTTGCTTCCATGGGTCTCAACCTCAGCGACGTTGCGCGGGATTTGGGCTCCTTGCTGGGGGGCGGCTACGTCAACCGCTTCGTTAACGACGGCCGCAGTTATCGCGTGATTCCCCAAGTCGAACGGAGTCAGCGCCTCAACGCGGATCAGCTTTTGAATTACAATGTGCGGGGCCCCGCCGGCCAACTGATCCCTTTGTCCACGATTGCGACCCTCAAGCGCACGGTGCAACCGCGGACGCTGAACCGCTTTCAGCAGCTCAATTCTGTCAAGATTACTGGCGTGGGTCCCAGCATCGATAATGCGTTAAAGAAATTAGAAGCTAAGGCGGCCGAGATTTTACCGCCGAGTTACTCGATTGATTACGGCGGTCAATCGCGGCAATTGCGCGTGGAGGGTGGGGCACTCTGGAAGGCGGCCGCGTTGTCGTTGGTGCTCATCTTTCTTGTCTTGGCGGCGCAATTTAACAGCTTTCGCGATCCGTTTATCATTCTGCTCGGCTCCGTGCCGCTCGCGCTGGTCGGGGCCATGGTGCCGATCTTTCTCTTGAAGACGTCACTCAATATCTATTCGCAGATTGGTCTCATCACCCTCGTCGGCTTGATCGCCAAAAACGGCATTCTGATTGTCGAATTCGCGAATACGCTGCAAGAGCAGGGTGTAGGGAAGCGCGAGGCCATTCGCCGAGCCGCCGCCACCCGCTTGCGGCCCGTCTTGATGACCTCAGCTGCGACGGTATTTGGACATCTCATGCTCATCTTCGTCACCGGACCTGGCGCGGCTGCACGCAACAGCATCGGCTGGGTGCTCGTCATCGGGATGGCGGTGGGGACCATCTTCACTCTCTACGTGGTGCCGGCCTTTTATATGCTGATCGCTCGTGATCATAATGCGCGGACCGCTAACTCCGTGCAACCCGTGCTCGCCAAGTGACCAGCCAACATCTTTTATTCCAGCCTGCTTTATGAAATTTATTTCAAGTTCCTGCGCTTCCCTTGGCCTCGCTCTTCTGCTCAACGGCATCCCGCTCACCGCTCAGGTCGATGCCGGTAAGCCGGACCCAACGTACTCCGTGCCGGCCGCACTTGATTTGCCTTACGCCTTGGCCTTTGCCCTCGATAATAATTTCGCTATCCGCCAGGCCAAAGAGCGCATTCGCCAGCAGGACGGGGTTGTCTTGGAAGTGCGCAGCACGCAAATTCCCACTGTAGCGGCGGGCGGCAGCCTCCAACGCAACGACACCAGCGTCGGCCCAACGGGCGAGGATCGCTACTGGTCGTTCAGTATCACGGCTAAGCAAACGCTCTATTCGGGTGGGGGCGTTTCCGCTCAGGTGCGCGGGCAACAGCTCAACTTGGATGCCTCCATCCTTACTTTGCAGGCCGTGATCAACGATGCCCTGCTTGAGGTGCGCACGCGCTTTTACACCGTGCTCGTTAATCGCGAGCGGATCAAAGTGCAGGAGCAAAACACCGAGTTGTTGAAGCGGCAGTTGCAGGATGTGAAAAACCGCTATGAGGCCGGGACTGTTTCCAATTTTGAAGTACTCCGTTCTGAAGTTGCTCTCGCGAACGCGCAGACCCCGCTCATCACCGCGCGCAACGATTATCGCTTGGCCATCGAGGAATTACGCCGCTCGCTCGGCTTGGTCACCGCGGCCGAGAATAATTTGGCGAATGTTCCAGAATTTCAGGGTACGCTAGAATTTACTCCCGCTAGTTTTGACCTGCGCACGGCCTTGGTCGCCGCGCGGGAACAGCGGCCTGACCTGCTGCGCTTGAAGAAACTGGCGCAGGCCGCCGAAGAGGGAGTCACCGCTCGCCGGGCCGGCTATCTGCCTAGCGTGGCGCTTTTTGGGGCCTACGACTGGCGCAAAGCCGCTGGGTCGAATAATTTCCCTGGCGATCGCGATGGCTGGACGTTTGGGCTTTCATCGGCTTGGAATATTTTTGATGGTCAGGCCACCTCTGGCCGCGTAGCCCAAGCCCGCTCGCTGCTCGCTCAAGCCAAGCTTTTTGTCGAGGAGGCTCAGTTATCCGTCGACGTTGATGTTCGCCGGGCCATTTCGACGTTCCAGCAGGCCAATGAACTCGCGGAAGCCTCCAAGAAAGTCGTTGAGCAAGCCACCGAGGCGCTGCGCCTCGCCAATGCACGCTACAATGCGGGCACCGCTACCCAACTCGACGTGCTTACTTCGCAGGTCGATCTCACGACGGCTCGGCTCAATCAGGTCCAGGCTTACTATAGCTACAACGTAGCGGTCGCGACGACTCGCAAAGCGATGGGACTGACCGATGAGCTGCGTCCCGGCGGCGAATTGCGCGATCCAGCCAAATAACCGCGCCGCACTTTGCTGCGATAGTTTATCGGCTCAGACTTCTTCTCAATTGCTGGGCAATTTTCATACGTGCCCTCAAATTCATTTCGGCCCAGCTGAGTAGGTTGTCTTGTATGAAAATCCCTCGTCCCCTCTTAGTTGCAATGGGAGTGGTCGCGTTGGTTGGCGCGGTCCTCGCAACGCTGGCTTTCCTGCCGGGGGTGCAGCGGTGGGCTCTCCTGCGCGCAGCGGCGCGGTCGCCTAGTTGGCCACTCGAAGTGGCGGAAGTATCCATCGGTTGGCAGAAAGTTAGCATTCGCGGCGTGGCGCTGCAGCACGCTGGGCTGAGCATAAAATTTGATAAACTCACGGCGGATTATTCGTTGCGCCAACTGCTGTGGTCTCGTCGCCTCGAAGTCCATCAGCTGACGGTGGCGGGTTTGTTGGTTGATGGGCGCCAGCCTGCGGCGCGCTGGGCCTCGGTGGCGGCGGTGACCGCGCCGCTGACGGCGGCTGGGTTGTTGGCCCAATGGCGTCTTCCCTTAGAATTTACCTTAGATGATATTCTGCTCGAGGGGCGGATATTATTGCCGGGCGCCGCTGCCGTGGTTGCTGACCTTAAGCTCACGGGCGGCCAATTTGCGCCAGGTCGCGCCGGGGCGTTGCAGTTGAAGGCTGTCTTGAAAAATGCGGCGCCCAACGCGCCGGTCAGTGTTTTGCACGCGCAAATTAATCTGCAAGCGACTCAGGGTCCGGAGCATTATTTTACGCAGATTAGTGTAACGGCGTTAGTCGATGCTTTCGGGAGAAATATTACCGAACAAAGCCAACTCAAGCTTTCGGTCGATTTAGAGCAATCTCCTGCCGGGGAGAAATATTCCTTGCACGCCGATACCTTGGTGGGCGGTGTGCCGGAAAATATTTTAACCTTATCCGCTAGCTTGCCTCTGGGGGCGCAAGAATACGCCGGGCAATGGTCGCTCAAGGCTCGGACCGCTCAAGTTGAACCCTTCTACTTTGGCGGTTTATTGCCCGATTTTAAGGCTAACGGCGCTGGTCGGTTTGGGTTTAACCCGATTCGTGCGGCGCTGAGCCTTCAGGGGATATTGCAGGTAGATGTTAATCGACTCGAAGTGCTCAATGCGAGTTGGCGGGACTTGGGGGCAGTGTCGCTCGTAACGAAATTTGATATCACGGGGGCGGGGAGCATGATCCGTTTGAACCAGCTGGATGTTCGGCTCAATGGGGCGCAGCCCATGCTTGAGTTGCAGGCGAGGCGGGCCGCTCAATTAAATCTTAAAGAGCAGCGCCTGCAGGTTGGGCCCGCCGATGCTGGTGACACGCTTGATTTAAATATTATTGGTCTGCCGATTGCGTGGCTCAGCCCCTTGGTGCCTCAGGTCAAACTCACTGGGGGGCTCATTACGGGTCGACTCACGGCCGTCGTGGAGCAGCAGCGCTTGCACGTGCGCGTGGTGCAGCCCTTGCGCTTCGCTGCGCTGTCGATCACGCACCGCGGTCAGCCGTGGCTCGAGCAAGCCGAAGTTAGCTTGCAGGCCGAAGCGAAGCTCACCGCCCAGGAATTAGCCGTGCAGATTAGCGAATTAAAGGTGCAGACCGCGGCGGGTGATCACCTCAAGGCTCAGGCGACGGTGACGCTTCCCGTAACGCCGGCTCCCTCCATTACGGTTAAAGCCCACTACACAGGTGACTGGCCGCAGTTGCTGGCCCCTTGGTTACCGGTGGGCCGCCTCCGCTCTACCGGACAGCTTGAGGCCACAAAAATTGGGGAGAAATTATCGATCCGCCAACTCGACTTGGCTTTAACGCGTGAGACGGGCGCGCTGCTCGGCCGGGCGTTCGTTTTGCAGCCATTTACGGTGGATCTTGCGGCCGGTCGGGCGTGGGTTGATCAACCCCCACCCAAGGTCGCGAGCAACCAAGGTCAGGGAGATTTAATGCGGCTGACTTGGGGTGCCCTCCCCATAGACAATTTACCCATTAGCTTCGGCGGTGGAAAGCCTAGCGGAGTAGTGGCGGCGGGGGAATTTTTACTGGTGAACGAAGGCGAGCAACTGACCCTCCGCGCAGCAGTTCCGTTAAATTTTCGCCAGCTCGCATGGGCGCAAAGTGGCCGCCGGCTGATCGATGGCTTACAGCTCACCGCCCAACCGTCGGTTGAGTTCACCGGAGCTCAAAATTTTAAACTGCAGACCGGTGATGTCCTTATTCAGAACTCAGCTGGAGAAAACATTTTTTCGGGACAAGGTCAGTTGTCTCAGAGCACCGACACTGATCTGCGGGGATCGTTGACGCTAGCGGTGGAGCTGCCGGCTCTATTGGCGCAACCCTTCTGGGGGGCGGCACCGTTGCTGACGGCTGGTCGGATCAGTGGCGAAATTCGGGTCGCGGGCAACGGGCTCAAACACGTGGAGGCTCGTTTGACGAGCAATGGACTGGTGGCCGCGACTGGGAGCGACGCACTGCCAGTCGCCAATTTAAGTTTTCGCCTGATCGTGCAACCAAGCGGCCAAGTCTCGGTGCAGGCTCCGTTGTTATTAGACCGCGCCGGCCGACGTTCCGATTTGAATTTAAATCTCGAGCTCCAACCACGAGTTGGCGGGTACACGGTGGCGGGGCGGGTCAGCGGTACGCAGGTAGATTATGCTGATGTCATCGCTTTAGGGGGATTGGTGAGTGCGGCGGCGCTGCCCCGGTCGGCCGCGGTATCAGTTCCGGTCGGGACGGTTAAAAATATCGCTGACGCCACGCCGGCTTGGGCCCAGTACAACGGTCAAGTCACCTTGGACGTGAAGGCGGTGACTTGGGGGACGGACTGGGCCATGACCGGTTTGACTGGCCAGCTCGGTCTAGAGCCCACGCGTTTAGTGCTCGAGCAGCTAAGTGCGACCATGGGCGAAAAAAGTAAATTCGCCGCGCAGGGGGAAATTAAATTCAGCGCAGGCGTGATCCCTTACAACCTGCGGGCCGATTTTTCTTTGCGGGATTTCGATGCCGGTAAATTTTTCCAGGTGCTGACACCGCCGAAGCCACCCACGATTGAGGGTTTATTTTCTATCCAGGGAGATTTTGTCGGCGCGGGCCTCACGCTGCCGCAACTCATGGCGCGCACGCGCGGCAGTTTTGAGCTGGCGAGTCCCCAAGGGGTTTTTCGGGGCCTGCAGCGTTCAACCAACAAGCTCTCGCTGAGTTCCAAGGCCGTTGAACTCGGGGCCTCGGTGCTTGGGTCACTCTTTGGGGCCCAGAAAGTAACGCACGCGGCGGAAAAGGTTGTCGGCACAGCCTATTTTATTGATCAACTCGCGCAGACTTTGGGGGAATTAAAATTTGAGCAGCTAAAAGTCCACGTGGTGCGCACCGACAAACTCGATCTAGAACTTAAAGATTTTAGACTGCGAACGCCCGATATTAGCCTGACGGGTCAGGGTGCCGTGACCTATCAAGCTGGGCTGGCGTGGCTCGAGCAGCCACTGAATCTGAAGCTCACCATGGCTGGGCGGGGCAAGACCGAACAAATTCTGGGCAAGCTTAAGTTGCTCGATGGCCAGCGCGATGCCCTGGGTTATGCCACGCTGCGTGACCCGCTGACAGTGACTGGCTCTCTAGCCAAGCCAGACGCTTCCGCATTTTTTATCGGACTCGCGGCGAGCAAATTAACCGATTTTTTCACCCCTGATCCTTAATTGGCTCAGGCGGATAAATATTACGCGCGCGGCAGATCGTTGCGGCCGGACATTCGCTCGTCAGCTCCTGGCGCTGGGTACTCGTTTCTTGCCAAGGCGCTGGGTTGGTCCAATAAATGCTTGATCGCTGCTGACATGTCGTTGCTTCCCCTCCGCTCACGCATTCCTTCCGGCTTGAAATTGTTAGATTGGTTTTTGCGAGGCTGGACCGCACTCGTTTTTATTTTTCTCTATGTCCCGATCGCCGTGTTGGCGATTTATTCGTTTAATTCCTCAAGACTGAATATTGTTTGGGAGAACTTCACCTTGCATTGGTATACGCGGTTGTGGGCGGATGGTCCGCTCATCCAGGCGGCAAAAAACAGCTTATTGATTGCCAGCGTGAGTACCTTTATCTCGGTCATTTTTGGCGCAGTCGGCGCGTGGCTCTTGCATCGCTACCGGTTTAGCCTCGCGCGCAGTATCCAGACTTTGGTCGCGATCCCGATGGTCATGCCAGAAATTTTGATGGGCATCAGCTTATTGATTCTCTTCGCGACGGCGGGGGTGAGCTTGGGCTTCACCACGGTGATCATTGGGCACGTAACTTTCTGCTTCCCCTTTGTGCTGGTCGCGGTGCAAGCCCGCCTCCAGGGCTTGGACCCCGCCTTGGAAGAGGCCGCTCTCGATCTTGGCGCCACGCCCTTGCAGGCCTTCTGGTATGTCATCGTGCCGTGCCTGCGTCCCGCCATCGTTGCCGGTGCCTTGATGGCTTTTACCCTTTCGATGGACGAACTCATCGTTACTTTTTTTATCCGGAGTGCCGCAGCGACCACGCTGCCCATCCAAGTTTTCGGCCTGGCTCGCGTCGGGCTGAATCCGATGCTCAATGCGCTTTCCGCGATCTTTATTGTCGCCACCGTGGCATTCGTGCTTTTTTCGAACTACCTGAATAAATTAAGTCGTCGGTAATTTTACCCACCTATGAAAACACTCCAAACTATGCTCCTCGCGCTGACCGTACTCTGGGCCACGGTCGCTTTGCCTGCTGCCGGTGAAGTTAATCTTTTTGGCTGGTCGGAATACGTGCCGCAGGAAGTGCTGGATGGCTTCACGAAGGAAACGGGGATTAAAGTGAATTTTGAATCCTATGCTTCCAACGAAGAGATGCTCTCCAAGCTCGTGGCGGGGGGCGGCGCCTACGATGTGGTCCAGCCTTCTGATTACACTGCCGAAGTCATGGTTCGCCGCGGAATGTTGGCGCCGCTGAATTTTGCCCTGCTCCCGAATCGAAAAAACATCGCCCCCGATTTGCTCGATCTGCCGCACGATCCCGCGGGCAAGTTCACCGTGCCTTACATGACCGGCACCGTCGGTATTGTGGTTAATACGGAGAAGGTAAAGACGCCGATCACCGGCTACCGTGATGTTTTCCAACCCCAATTTAAAGACCGCCTCGTGGTGCTGAATGATAACCGCGAACTAGTGACTTGGGTGCTGTATTCACTCGGGCTTACCTCCAGTGATGTCAGCGCGGCGAGTCTGGCCAAGGTTCGACCCATCCTAGCGGCCTGGGTTAAGTTGGTGAAGGTGTTTGATTCCGACAGCCCGAAGACGGCTTTGCTGAATGGTGACGTCGACATCGGTATCGTGTGGAGCGGGGAGGCGGCCATTCTTTGGAACGAAAATAAAAAATTTAAATATGTCTTGCCGGTGGATGGGGCTCACCTGTTCGTCGATACCCTGTGCATCCCGGCCCTCGCAAAAAATAAAGCAGCTGCGCATCAACTGATTAATTATATTCTGCGGCCCGAGGTCTCCAAGCTCATCTCGGATAAATTTCCTTACACTAATCCAAACTTAGCCGCTCGGCAGTTGTTGACCGCCGACCAACTGGCTAATCCCGCGAGCTATCCGGCGAGCGGCAAGCTCGAGACTTTTCGTGATATCGGCAAAGCCGCGGCCGAGATCGATAAATTAGTTACGGATCTTAAGAGCGCCCAGTGAGATCGCCCGCCTTACTTCGCCGGCCTTGGCGGTCATTGCAGATTCGGTCGATTGGGGTAGCGGTGACTGGCCGTAGCGCCGCTGATTAAGCTGCTTATGCTGGCCGCCCAAATTCCCCCTCCGCTAACCCTCGGCGATCGTCGCCGGCCCGGCTGGCGCGCTTGGGCGCTGATCACGCCCATGGTTGCTTGGTTGCTGTTGTTTGTGATCGTGCCGGCCGCAATTTTGTTTGTTTACAGCTTTTGCGAGCGCGATGAGGTGGGGGGAGTAATTTTTCATTTTACCTGGGAAAATTACCAGCGCGTCCTCGATCCAGTGTATCTATTGATCTTCGCTCGGTCGGTAGGCTACGCCGGCTTGACGACGATCATCTGCGTCATCGTGGGCTATCCGGTGGCCTATTATATTGCTCGCGCCACGGAGGAACGACGCAATCGGCTCTTGTTGTTGGTCATGGTTCCATTTTGGACGAGCTTTCTGATCCGCACGTATGCGTGGATTACCATTCTAAAGCAGGAAGGATTGCTGAACGGCCTACTGCAGTCGATGCACGTGACGACTGGCCCCTTGAGTCTGCTCTACACGCCCACCGCCGTAGTGATCGGACTCGTTTACGCTTATTTGCCCTTCATGATTTTACCGATCTACGGTAGCGCGGAAAAGCTAGATAATGCACTCATCGAAGCGGCCTACGATCTCGGCGCTGGACCCCTGCGAGCTTTCTCGGCGGTGATCGTGCCACTGACGATGCCGGGGATCGCGGCGGGCACGCTCCTCGTTTTCGTCCCGGCGATTGGGATGTTCGCGATCACTGACTTGATGGGAGGCGCCAAAGTCCCCATGATTGGCAACGTGATTCAAAATCAATTTTTGCAAGCTCGGGATTGGCCCTTTGGCGCGGCCTTGGGGGTGGTTTTTATGCTGATGTTTGCGGTGACGTACGGAATTCTCCAAAGCCGTCTTGCGCGGCCCAAATCATGAGCGCTCCCGCAAATAGCATGATTGAGATCCGCGGTGTGACCAAACGATTTGGCAGTTTCACGGCGGTTAATGATATTTCGCTTTCGGTGCGCGAGGGCGAATTTATCACCTTACTCGGGCCGTCCGGTTGTGGTAAAACGACGCTGCTGCGCTTGTTGGCCGGTTTTGAAACCCCTGATGCGGGCAGTATTTTGCTCGCGGGCGAGGATGTATCGCACCTGCCGCCTTATCGGCGCAGTGTGAATCAAGTTTTTCAGAGCTACGCGCTCTTTCCGCATTTAACCGTGCGCGAAAATGTGGGCTTTGGCCTGCGAATGCAGCAGGTCCCCGCCGCCGCCGCCGCCGAGCGGATTCGCGAGGCCCTGGCCACGGTTTCGCTCGAGCCGATGGCGGACCGTTTCCCGCACCAATTATCCGGCGGGCAACGGCAGCGCGTCGCCTTGGCGCGCGCCATTGTGTGCCGCCCCAAGGTATTATTATTGGATGAACCGCTTTCCGCCCTCGACGCCAAATTGCGTCACGCCATGCAGCTTGAACTCAAACATCTCCAGCGCCAACTGGGGCTGACGTTTGTGTTCGTAACGCATGATCAGGAGGAGGCGCTTACCATGAGCGATCGGATTGCCATTATTAATCACGGCCGGATAGAGCAGTTGGGCGATGC
>Ga0214919_10012272_pt1 | contig 10547 bp, 8 predicted proteins | sample LL1503_MetaG_FD_177994 | JGI IMG/M metagenome (GOLD analysis project Ga0214919, IMG submission 177994) | Freshwater microbial communities from Lake Lanier, Atlanta, Georgia, United States - LL-1503 | ecosystem: Environmental > Aquatic > Freshwater > Lake | place: USA: Georgia | collected 2015-03-15 | reverse complement strand
ACCCAAAACTGGGGAGATAATCTCTGCAATCGCATCAGCTAAATCAAGGCCTTGGTTATGAGCTTCAAATGCAATGCGGGTGCGGCGCGAAATTACATCATCCACGGAGCGCGCACCTTCATGACTTCCGGCGTAATAAATCTCAGCCTTGAGATAGGGCAGATCAGCGTCAAGTTTCTTTGCCAACGATGGAACCTCTTTAATTAAATCTAAGATCTCGCTGATTAACGAGCCATAGCGATTGAGTAGGTGTGTAACTGTTTGACTATCCAACCCACTCTCATCGGCGATTCGCTCTATCTGTTGTACAAGTGCAAAGTAACCATCGGCACCGATGAGCGGTAGTTTTTCAGTGACCGACTCAGGGCTCAACTTGCGAAGCTCATTTACTGCTAGGTCGATAACATCTCGGCCCATGATTCGATATGTCGTGTATTTACCGCCAGCGATACTGACAAAGCCTGGAGCTGGGCGATCAACGGTGTGTTCGCGGGAAAGCTTCGTTGTCGCTGAGCCCTTGTTATTAGCAACCAATGGACGCAGGCCAGCATAAACACCGATTATCTCGTCAATCTTGATCTGTGGAGTTAATACACGGTTTGCCTGATCAACGATGTACTGAACATCTTCGCTATTGGCAAATGGCTCTGCGCGATCACCCGTATATGGCGTATCGGTTGTTCCAACAATCCATTTATCTGCCCATGGAATAATAAAGAGGACCGAGACCGGCGTTTTAAGAATTATTCCGGCATCGGATTTAATTGCCGATCCTGGCAGAACAATGTGAACACCTTTTGACATCGTCACGTTGTACCCAGGTTTAAGATCAAAGTTTGCATGAAGCTCATCGCTCCACACTCCGGCGCACATGACCGTGACCGTTGCCTTAATTGCAATCCTTTCGCCACTGATTAAATCCCTTGCATTAACGCCAACCACGCGCTTGCCATTGCGAATAAGGGATTCGGCGCTTACGCCTGTGGCGATGATTGCGCCGTGACGCGCAGCAGTGCGTGCAACTGAAAGTGTATGTCGAGCATCATCGACTTGGGCATCAAAGTATTTAATCGCACCCATGATGATGTCAGGGCGAAGTGATGGTGCAATCTCGTTAATCTGCTTTTGACTCAGATGTTTGTGCCATGGCATCCCCCGCTGAAAGCCACGCAAGGCATCGTATAGCGCAAGGCCTGCGCCAACGTAAGTGCGCTCTTTAAACTTTTCAGTCAGCGGAAAGAGAAAACCAACGGGCTTAACTAAGTGTGGGCAGAGAGTTGAGACTAGAAGTTCGCGCTCATGCAGAGCCTCTCGAACTAATTTAAAATCGTACTGCTCGAGATAGCGCAGACCGCCGTGAATCAACTTGCTCGAACGGCTTGATGTGCCTGCGGCGATATCTTGAGATTCGATCAACGCAACTTTTAAACCACGAGAGGCGGCATCAAGAGCGGCCCCGACGCCATTTACTCCACCACCGATTACGAGAACATCAAAGCTCTCACTACCCAGTGCTGTAATGGCGCTCTGGCGCTGTTGTGGGTTTAACTGCGATAAAAACATATGCGTTGCATCTCCATAATGGCCTTTGTAGAGTTAAGCCTAACCCAACAGAGATGAGTTTGCCTCACGTGAGATACATCGGCAGTTTGGATCAGGGCACGAGCAGCACTCGTTTTATGATCTTCGACCATGGCGGAAAAGTTGTGGGCCAACATCAAGTTGAGCACCGACAGATACTGCCCCAAGCTGGTTGGGTCGAACATGATGCCAATGAAATATGGGAGCGTGCACAGGAAGTCATAGTGGCCGCACTCAAGCAGGCAGATATATTGGGATCGGATTTAGCTGGAATTGGAATCACTAATCAGCGCGAGACCACTGTTGTTTGGGATGTAACGACAGGCCAGCCACTATCCAATGCCATTGTCTGGCAAGACACACGGACCGCTGAGTTTTTAGCCGGGCTAAGTCAGGATGAGCAGACAACTATTCGCTTTAAAACTGGTTTAACAATTGCTCCCTACTTTGCAGGTAGCAAAATTAACTGGCTACTCTCCAATGTGCCGGCAGCCAGTGGGGTCAATGCCCGCTTTGGAACGATTGATTCATGGCTTTTATGGAACTTATCGGGTGGGGTACGTGGTGGAGTCCATGCCACAGATGTAACAAATGCAAGTCGCACATTATTGATGAATCTTGAAACTCTGGATTGGGACGAGGAACTTCTTAAAATATTCGGAGTCACAAAGCAATCACTGCCCATTATTAAATCCTCATCTGAGCAGTATGGCCTCACCGATCCACATGGTCCCTTTGGTACAGCGATTCCAATCGCTGGAATTTTAGGCGACCAACAGGCCGCGATGGTGGGCCAACTATGTTTTGAGCGAGGAGAATCAAAGACGACTTATGGCACTGGAAATTTCGCTCTTCTTAACACCGGTACAGACATCGTTAGATCTAATAATGGATTATTGACTACAGTCTGTTTTAAGTTTGGCGAAGAGCCCGCGCGATATGCCCTTGAAGGTTCTGTGGCAGTTACGGGCTCTGCAATTCAATGGCTTCGTGATCAGTTAGGAATTATTTCCAACGCCGCCGAAACCGAGCAGTTGGCTTCTACAGTCACTGACACTGCTGGCGTTTATTTCGTTCCCGCTTTCTCTGGACTTTTTGCTCCATATTGGCGAAGCGATGCACGAGGTGTGATTGTTGGGCTAACCCGTGCAGCGACTAAGGCACATCTTGCGCGGGCGGCCCTTGAAGCTATCTGTTATCAAACCCGTGATGTAATCGATGCAATGGTTGCCGATAGTGGTGTGCCGATGAGTCAGATGCGAGTTGATGGTGGGATTACCACTAACGCGTTATGTATGCAGATGCAGGCCGACATTATGGGAATCGATATCTCTAAACCACTCATTACTGAAACTACAGCGTTAGGTGCTGCATATGCTGCCGGACTTGCCATTGGTTTCTGGTCATCAATTCAAGAGCTTCGATCACAGTGGCAGGAATCAAGGCGTTGGAGGCCAACTAGTACGGAGCAAACACGCGAAATTGGTTATACACAATGGAAAAAAGCAGTTGAGCGAACGTTGAACTGGGTAGAGTAACGACATTATGACTGGCGGAAAAGATTTATCGAATGGAATCCGACGCAACGATCGTCTCATGGCCGATGGCCGCACCATTCGCTACTACGACAGTGCAAACCAGTCTCGTACTGCCATCGATCAACGTCCTGTAGAGACCCAACCTGCTATTGGTGAGCTTCGCTTAGATCCTTTGGTAAATGAGTGGGTAGTAATGTCGGCCCATCGACAGGGCCGAGTCTTTTTACCGCCAAAAGAACTCTGCCCGCTGTGTCCTACAACCGGTGAACTGCTTACTGAAATTCCAGAGAGAGATTTTGAAGTAGCTGTTTTTGATAATCGCTCCCCCTCTCTGCGTCCACCTACTGGAGACTGGGCTCTACCTGATCAAGTTGGTCCTGATACTGATATCGGAACTGCGGCAGGAAAGTGTGAAGTCATCTGTTTTACAGCAGAACATGGAAAATCTTTCAAAGACTTATCCCTTGCACGTGTGCGCGTTTTGTTAGAGGCGTGGATTGACCGTACCGAAGAGTTATCTCAAGAAGCTTTCATCGAGCATATCGCCCCATTTGAAAATCGCGGCGAAGAAGTAGGGGTAACGCTTTCACATCCGCATGGTCAGATTTATGCCTATTCATATCTGCCGCCTCGCGTTGAGAAGATGCTAGCTGTAGCAAAAACTTACAAAGAGACAAATGGCACAATTTTATTTGATGAAATACTCGCCCGTGAAATCCGTGATGAAGAGCGTATCGTCGCTCGAAATAATCGCTGGATAGCTTATGTCCCATACGCTTCGCGCTATCCCTTTGAAATTCACGTTACCCCACTCAATCCAACAGCTGATTTAGCTGGATTAACGGTGCAAGATCGCGACGCATTTCCCGAAATTGCCCTAGAGGTTATGAAACGTCTCGATGGTGTTTTTGGTATAGATATGGCATATATAGCGATGTGGCATCAAGCCCCTGTGCGAGTGGGTAGAGATTTACTTCGCTTACATTGGCAGATTACTAGTGTGCGCCGCGCACCTGGAAAATTAAAGTACTTAGCTGGATCTGAGTCTGCGATGGGCGCTTTTATTATGGATATGCGTCCTGAGCAATCAGCGGCCCAGCTTCGCGAAGTAAAACTCTAATATTTTTTAAGCAACAGGAACAATAGAGATAACTTCTACACCACCCATTGAGTTAAGCAGATCAACCAAATCACTGGGGTCATTGCCTGGAACTGCTACGGTAATATCATCGAAGCCTCGGCCGCCTTCAGATTTTAAAACTACTAACTCTTTGATATCTCCACCCGCAGCGCCAATTGCCGATGCAAGAAGACCCAAAGAGCCAGGGCGATCTGGGAGAGCTACGTTAAGACGAAATTTGGCCATGTCTAAATCTTATCCCTTTAGTGTTTCTAATTGATTACGCGAGTATTACCCAAGCGCCACTGATTGCTACTTTGACTGCACCGAGTGGGTTAGTGGCCGGTCCAACTACGGGCTTAGCCGATTTTAGTGGATCAAACTCTGCGCCATGACACGGGCATTTCATAGTTTTCTTGGCAGGATCATAGGCAACTGTGCATCCTTGATGAGTACAGATAGCAGAGTAGGCAAAGACTCCAGTCTTAGTTCTGAATAAAATCGCTGGCGCCCCATCTGCTAATACAAAGTTTTTCGTTGCGCCCACTTTCAGTGATGCCAGTTTTACAATTTTAGTAGCAGTCGCCGCGGCCGCACTATCTTGCATCGCCTTAGGCGTAAAGAATTTACCTGCACCAGCAAAAGCAGCCGAAAGCCCTCCGATAATTGCAATACGCATAACCCCACGACGCTCTAACGACATTGAAAAACCCTTTCGATTATTTTTAATAAGAAGTAAGTAAGACAACCATAGAACGGCATAGGCAGTATCGCTGGCTAGAAAATATGGGGAGACATGAAAACTACTTGCTAGCCATAAGCTCAGCGACATCGAAAAGCCGCCAAATGCTGCCAATGTTGGCGCAACCCACAAGAGTGTTGCAAGCCCAATCGCAAACTCGCCTACCATCACTAAGAGACCCACTTGTATTGAGTGCTCTATTAATTTATTAAATACCCCCGCTCCTAGCGGGGACTGCGTTGAATAGCCGCTGAGTTGTGAGCCGATAAAGGTTGAAGAGCCGCGGCTTAAAAATCCGCCATCGGTCGCCTTATCCCATCCGGCATAAATCCACGTAACTCCCAGCCACAAGCGCATAATGCGCAGGCCCCATGATTGATTACGCCATGAATTAGTCGCACTTGCCAGAAGATTACTTGCCATAGGCGATATTTTAGAGGGCTAAGAGTGAAACTGCTTGCTTTCAGTGCTCCCTGACTTGGATTCGAACCAAGAACCTGTCGATTAACAGTCGACTGCTCTGCCGTTGAGCTATCAGGGATCAATCTGTACGAGCGCAAACTCTAGCGCACACGGGCATTGTTACGAAAATTGAGGTTTTTAAAGGCTTCTAAGGGCTAAATCATGCAGCGATCTGCGGGTAGTTTCGAGGGAAACTAAGGCGGCAAATGCGGCGTTGTATTCGATCTCATTTTCAACTGGATTAAGACGCTGAAGGCTTGATTTTAACTCTGCAATAGATCTTGAGATTGCAACTTCACGCAAGCGAGCGATAATGCTTTCGACATAAAGCGCAGTTGCTCTTCCATCGGCGCGGATTGGCTCGACGGTTAATTCTGTAAAAAGTGTTTTAATTTTCTCATCAGTAATTGTCTCCATCGACAGTACCTGCATTTGATCAATGGTTTTGCGCATTTCACGGTATGCCGGATGAGTGAAAGCATCTGCCTCGATATCTGACCATAAACTCTCAATAAATAAAGCCGGCTCTTGAAGGCGAGATTTAAGGACCTCGCGCTCTAAAATTAATCGTGCATCATGTGGATCAGGTCGCCAATTACTCTCTTCACTTGCAACTGCTGTGGACTCTTGTGTCCGTGGTTGAGATTTCACGCCTTGCGATACCGCCGCAGAGACGATTTCGACTTCTAGACCTAACCACCCCGCAAGCAGGCGCGTATATTCAGGACGTAGAGACTTATCTCGAATCTGGGCAACCAAAGGCGCTGCAGCATTGAGTGCATTAACGCGGCCCTCGGCTGCATCTAACTTGTGGTGTGCCAGCTCGCTTCGTATAGCAAACTCAAAGAGAGGAACTCTTCGCGCTATTAAATCACGAAGGGCTAAATCCCCTTTTTGCTGGCGCAAATCGCAAGGATCTAATCCATCGGGTTCGACTGCAACAAAGGTCTGTGTCACAAACTTTTGATCCTCGCTAAATGCCCGTAGGGCCGCTTTTTGTCCGGCGGCATCACCATCAAAGGTAAATATAACTTCGCCGCGAAATGCATCGTCATCCATTAATAACCTGCGCAGGATGCGTATGTGGTCGGCGCCAAATGCAGTGCCACAGGTTGCAACGGCCGTAGTGATCCCTGCAAGCTGGGCTGCCATCACATCGGTATAGCCCTCAACTATGACGGCCTGGCGCTTCTTTGCGATCTCTTTTTTTGCTACATCAAGTCCGTATAAAACCTGACTCTTTTTATAGATGGGGGTCTCTGGAGTATTTAAATACTTAGGTCCTTGATCGGCTTCATCACTTGCTAATTTGCGTGCACCAAAGCCAACAACATCGCCTGAGATATCTCTAATTGGCCAGGTCAGACGGTTACGAAATCTATCTATCGGACCGCGCTGGCCCATCTTGGATAATCCGGCGGTTTCCAACTCATCGATTGTGTAATCCATTGCGCGCAGATGTTTAGTCAACGCATCCCATTCATCGGGGGCAAAACCAACGCCAAACTGCATACAGGCAGCTTTATCGAAGCCACGCTTTGTTAATAAATCACGGCCATGTGCGGCTGCAGGAGCATTGAGTTGTTCTTGATAAAACTTTGCCGCCTCAGTATTAGCTGCGATTAATCGAGAGCGAGCCCCTGCTGAAAATGTTGGAGTATTACTACCGCCCTCTTCATAACGAAGGGTGTAACCCAGGCGATCTGCTAAGCGCTCAATCGTTTCAGTGAAAGTTAAATGGTCGATCTTCATCAAAAATGCGATGACATCGCCACCGGTTTGACAGCCAAAGCAGTGAAAAAATCCTTTGCTCGGGGTAACGGTAAAAGAGGGTGACTTCTCATCGTGAAATGGACACAAGCCCTTCTTTGCACCACCGCCGGCGCTCTTTAACTGGACGTAATCACCGACGACCTCATCGATGGGTGAGCGATCACGGATGTAGGCAACATCCTCATCTCGTATACGCCCGCTCATATGCTCACTTTAGTGATTAGCCAGCAGACGTGTATGTAGGACATAGGCGCCAGGATCTGTCAGGGCGGCGACTTGATCGATTATTACCCGCATTCGTCCACTCTCATCGGCGGCTTCGTTCCAGGCTTTGATAAATATTGAATCCAACTCACGTGGGGCACACGCCATGAGCATCTCCACAAGCTCGCTAATGATTACCTGCTGCTTTGCATAGCGCTCCTGCGAGTGCGCAGCGTTGATTAAATAGTGTCCAGCAATGGCTTTGAGAAAATCGACTTCCACAACTTGATCGCGTGGAATCTCTAGATCGGCGCTATAGCGTGAAAGCGGGCCATCACCATGCACTCGGCGGGTTTGAACTTCGGCAGCTAAGACAAAGCGTCCAATTAACTGGGAGGTTGAATCCTTTAACCTAGCAAGTGAGCGAAGTGTGCCATCGTAATAATGTGGCCAGGCCGAGAGCGCAGCTAAACGTGCATGTGCATCAATAGCCTCCTGCTCAGTGGCATCGCTGCCATAATCATTTCGCATTACGTGATAAATATCAGCTAGATCTTTCTCAAAGTTCTTAACTGAGATTTGATTGACAAATATCGCATCCTCTAAATCATGGACAGAGTAAGCGCAGTCATCAGACCAATCCATAATCTGCGCTTCAATACACTTCTTATCAACAGGTGCACCAGAGCGCATCCAGTTAAAGCTCTCTACATCATCATCGTAGACACCAAATTTGCGTGGGTTTTGTGATCGTGGCCATGGATACTTTGTCGCACCATCTAAGGATGCTCGGGTTAAGTTAAGACCAATACTTTTTCCCTGTGCATCAACGGTCTTGGCCTCAAGGCGTACTAATAATCTAAAGCTCTGTGCATTTCCCTCAAAGCCGCCACAATCTTTTGCAATCTGCGCAAGTGCCTCTTCGCCGTTGTGACCAAACGGTGGATGTCCTAAATCATGCGCTAGGCATGCTGTGTCCTGTAAATCAGGATCTGCGCCGAGTGATTCTCCAAGCTCGCGACCGATCTGTGCGCACTCAAGTGAGTGAGACAGACGTGTGCGCTGAAAATCATTCTCCCACGGCACTGCAACTTGGGTCTTAGCAGCTAATCGACGAAGAGCGGCAGAGTGAATAACACGTGCACGATCGCGCATGAACTCAGTACGCCCTGGTCGTTTTGCTGGCTCATCTAAGAATCGCTCGTTATCGTGTTCGCTATAGCTCACGGCACAACCTTAGTGAGGATATCTGCGCCAGGTAAATGATCGCTGACCTGAACACCACGCCGGCCAACGGTTATATAGACCAGGTAAGCCCCCGCCTCGCGCAGTAAATACTTGTAGCCCGATTGCGAAATTGTGTTGGGGCCAGTTTGTACAGGTGAACATGTGCTGATGACACCTTGATCATTTGCCATTGTCATCGCGCGTTGGCAGTGAAATGGATCGGTCACGATAATGACATCGCTGACCATTCGCTTTTTCATTAATGTCGCATAAGCCTTTGTGCTTACTAATGTATCGCGGCCTTCTTCAACGGCAGTCACTTTCTTTGCTGGTACACCATGTGCACGTAGCCATGCTTTGCCCGATGCCGCCTCTGTAGTGCGATCACCTGGAGCACCTGCCCCAACGGTGATAATGGATGGAGCTAAACCTAAATCAAAGATCCGCTTAGCTTCAATTAAGCGCGCTTCAAGGGCATCCCCTGGGCGCCCATCTAACTGAGCTGCACCTAAAACAACTATGACATCGGCGCTACGCACAATGGGATTATTTGCGGCTCGCCACACTTTTGATACGGCATAACCCGGAGCAATGAGAGCAACAATAATAATTAACGTTAACGTACGGCGGATCCATCGAAATAAAAACATTTAACCCCCCGAAAAAGCATCTTCGAGTTCGACATGAACAAGTTCATCTGGATCGTCGAGCCAACCATCGGGCAAAGTTGGTGGGCGGCCATGGCTAGTACGTCCACGTGGCTTATCACCGACTTCAACCGGATAAGGCTGATCCCCTAATTTGTCTAAAAGCCCACGCATTTCAAGTAATGAAGAGACCATACCTAGGTCATGTCGTATTTCGCGGGGAACACTAAAACCCTTTAAGTACCAGGCCATATGTTTGCGCATATCGCGCATCCCACGATCCTCTGACTCTAGATACTCAACGATTAAGTGAGCATGACGAAACATCACTTCACGCACCTGATGCAGTGTGGGTATTAACTCTGTATTGACTCCTTGCAGAGCAGAAACTAAATCAGCAAATAACCATGGTCGCCCCAAACATCCACGGCCAACTACAACTCCTGCACAACCAGTTTGCGCCACCATATTGACGGCATCACTCCCCGACCAGATATCTCCATTGCCTAAAACCGGCACTCCGCTGGGCTTTAAATGCTCGACAAGGCGGGTGATCGCCGACCAATCAGATTTACCTTCATACATTTGCGCCGCAGTGCGCGCATGCAGTGCTACCCAGGCAACACCTAAATCTGCAGCAGATTGCGCAGCCTCTAAATATGTATGGTGATCACTATCGATTCCGATACGCATTTTTACTGTGACAGGAATACCAAATGGCTTTGCCGCCTCTACAGCTGCTTGGACAATATTTGAAAATAGTTTTCGCTTGTAAGGAAGTGCTGCTCCCCCACCTTTGCGTGTCACTTTCGGAACCGGGCAACCAAAGTTCATATCGATGTGATCGACTAAGTTTTCTTTTCCAAGCATCGTTACCGCTGCCCGCATAGTCGTTGGATCAACACTGTAGAGCTGAACAGAGCGTGGCCACTCATCTTTGCCCGGCACAATCATGCGCATCGTCTCTGGACGACGTTCGATTAATGCGCGTGCCGTGACCATTTCAGAGACGAATAAACCCGCCCCTTGTTCGCGACAGAGCGTACGAAAAGGTGCATTAGTTATTCCAGCCATCGGTGCAAGAACAACCGGTGGATCGATAAAATGATCACCGCTTGCTAGTGGCAGTAGGAGTGGCTTTAGCAACCTAGTAAGCGTGGTGCAAGCCAGGCTTCGACATTGTCAATGCCGATGCGCTCTTGTGCCATGGTGTCGCGATCGCGAATTGTGACGGCATTATCTTCAAGTGTTTC
>Ga0214919_10012271_pt1 | contig 10549 bp, 13 predicted proteins | sample LL1503_MetaG_FD_177994 | JGI IMG/M metagenome (GOLD analysis project Ga0214919, IMG submission 177994) | Freshwater microbial communities from Lake Lanier, Atlanta, Georgia, United States - LL-1503 | ecosystem: Environmental > Aquatic > Freshwater > Lake | place: USA: Georgia | collected... | reverse complement strand
CGGCATGTTGTAGAGCGGAGATGATTCCAAATAGTGGTCCTTGGTCGAGCATCGAATCCTGAATGACTGGCCAAGAAAACCTTGAGAGTTCGCTCGATCGTGCTCCGGCGATGAAAACCCCTTGCGCGCAAAAGCTTTCGAGTATTTCGCACTGTCGTTCAATTGCCGTCCGGCCTTCCATGTTGAGAAGGGCTTTGTCAGATCCCATCCGACTGCTCTTTCCGCCGGCAAGTACATATCCGCGAATATCAGTCATCGGAGAGATCGATCGCTGAGGTCTTACTGATGGAATAAGAGAAATTCGGGAGGAATGCCCGAAGGGTCAAGCTGCAGCAGGAACAGATGACAACGCTCAGCTTCATCGGCTTCGCCAATCGCTTCGGCTAGTTTTTGCAAGCCAAGCAAACAACGCAAAAAGCCATGATTTGATTCTTGGTTCCATCGCACATAGCCAGAACCGCGCCAACCGTTTTGGCGCAAAGTGTCGAGTCCGCGGTGATAACCAATTCGGTAATAGGCATAACGCTCAAGATTGTCTCGTCCCAAATCACCGATATTGGCCCAAGAGATCAGTGAACGCGGGTGATGACTCACGACAGTTGCGACGGCTTCACGTCGAGATTCTGGGGCGACTGAAAGTGCCTGTGATAACTCATGGCGGATTGCTGGGTCCTCCAAAGGAATCACGGTCGTTGGCGGTCCCTGTGGGGTCAAACTGATGGGATTTTGCGAAGCTGGCGTGAGACTCGACATGTCGTCAGAGTATCGCCCATTGCCCAGGTATGCCCGATAGTGCTCTATCGAGTTGCGTAGTCTGAAGTCATGACCAGTCTTGTTTCATTCGGTGTATGGGCTTTCGATGACGCCCAGTTGAAGAACTTCACGACATATGGTGCCCTCTTGCCGATCATTATCGGACTCATTATTTTTAAGTTTGCAGTCAGTGCAATGGTGCGCTCCATAGTGCTGATTGTTGCGCTCGCCCTCGGGGTCTTGATTTATAGCCAACGCTCAGAAATTTCGAATTGCGTTGACAGCGCGAAAGCCAATGCTGAAGTCTCACTCGGCAAAGTTCAGTGCAAGGTTCTGGGTTTCAAAATCAATCTTGATCTTCATGACCAAATTCCCTGAGCAACTCGATGAATCAGCGGTTGAATCAGAAGCTCAACGAATTTCTCTGGTGATCCAGAGTGTGCGTTGTGATGCGCTCCTTCAATTTTGATTGAACGGCAATCGGGAAGATTGCCAAGAAGTTCGGCGCTGGCTTGTAAATGGGGTTTTGAAAGTGACCCATATCCAGCCATCAGCGGTCCACTCACGAGATTGATGTCCCAGGGTTTGGTGCGTCGGATATCGCCAAGTTCGCCAACGAGGGCTTCACCTTCGGAACGTCGCAGAGATTTTGTTGAATCTGGAAGCGACTCCCAACGCCGATGACCAATGAATCGTCGCATAAACGTTTCGGCTGCGAGTTCGGGATCATCGGCGACGGCTACCGCGGCGCTTCCACCTGAGTCTTTAGGCCACCATGGTTCCCAACTCATGGGGCTTTCGTAAACGACAAGTCCGGCGATTGCACCTGGAAATCGCTGGGCGTACGACAAAGCCACGACTCCCCCAAAACTGTGTCCAACCAAAATCACTTGTTGATGAGTGGCAAATTGCTCAAGGATTTCAACGAGGTCACCCACTTGTTCATCAACAGAAAAAGTTCCGCGTTGTTCGACAGACTTTCCATATCCACGTCGATCAAAAGTGATGACGTGGTGTGTTGCACTCAAAAGACGGGCCATTCGAGCGAAAGCTGCCTGGCGGTCCATGCTTCCGTGAATGAGCACGATGATTGGACTCAGTGGGTCTTGAGTAATGTCCTGGGTGTTGCGTCGATCATGAAGTCGGACGCTCTCAATTACCTTGTTCCGACCCATACAAGTCCATCTTGGCACGCGTATCCTGAATAGTGATGGAAGTACTACTGATTCGACACGCTATACCGATCCGACGCGAACTTGAAAGTGGTATCGCGAACCCCGAGTTAGCTGCTGAAGGTCTCAAGCAGGCCGACTTGATGGCTCAGTATTTAGCTTCTGAAAAACTTCATGCTATTTATGCGAGTCCGATGCAACGGGCCCAGCAGACTGCACAACCATTGGCCGCGGTACAGGGACTTGCCATCACGACAGTTGATGGTGTTGCCGAGTACGACAAAAACAGCAACCAATATGTACCTGTTGAAGAACTCAAGGCTAAGAACGATCCTCGTTGGCAGGAAATGTTGCGGGGTGAATGGACTTCAACAGATGAGACTGAGGAAGAATTCATCAATCGAACAGTGAGTTCAATTGAGGAAATCATTACGAACCATGCATCGCAGCGAGTTGCGATTGTGTGTCATGGTGGCGTCATTAACGCGTACATCTGTCATGTTTTAGGGCTCAAAAACCAACGTGGCTTTTTCTACCCCAATTACACGTCAATTCATCGAATTGCCGCTGCGGGTAGCGGAGAACGCAGCATTGTCACGCTCAATGAAACCTCACACTTGCGCGGAACTGGATTACCAATGGGGCTATTTCAGAAATAATGATTGAACGACAAGGACGGAGACGCAATCAATGAGTTCATTACCTGATTTGTCAGTTGACGGCCTGATTCGTCACCTCAATGTTTCGGTATCGCCGTCACACTCGGTTGAGTATTCGGCATCTCGCCTGCTCGGTGCCGGGTTTGTCGAAACCTCTTTTGCAAGCCTCAATGAAGGCTTGCCGCCGCAGGGATTTATTGCTGATGCTGGAATTCTGTTGGCGTGGAAACTTCCTCAACAGACAATTCGTCAGTTCCGTGTTGTTGGAGCACATACTGATTCGCCGTGTCTGAAAGTGAAACCCCTTCCTGATTCTGGTGTATTTGGCTGGAAACAAATTGGTGTCGAGGTGTATGGCGGAATTTTGAACAATTCGTGGCTCGACCGCGATCTCGGATTGGCCGGACGTGTTGTGCTGAACGATGGCTCGGTAAAGAACGTTCGCGTCGATCAAGCCATCGCCCGCATTCCACAACTGGCAATCCATCTAGATCGCGATGTTAATGACCGCGGTCTTGTTCTTGATCGGCAAGTTCATCTCTCGCCAATCTGGGGACTCGGTCAGTATCGACCAGGCGAATTCTCAGAATTTCTCGCCGAACATCTGTCAGTGTCAGCGAGCGAGATTTCTTTTTGGGATATCGCCCTTTTTGATCTCACTCCGGCGTCGTTACTTGGACACGATCAATCGCTTCTGGCGAGTGGTCGGTTAGACAATCAAGTGTCATGTTGGTCTGCGACTGAGGGATTGATGAGCGCGAGCGCACATTCGGGCGACACCGCGTCAGTTATTGCTCTGTTTGATCATGAGGAAGTTGGTTCTGAAAGTACTCATGGGGCCGCAGGTCCCCGATTGGCTTGGTTGCTTGAAGCGTTGCATGTCGGCACCAGAACTGAATTTCATGAGGCGTTGTCGCGTTCACATTGCATTTCTGCCGACAACGCGCACGCTGTGCATCCCAATTATCCAGACCGCCATGAACCCGCACATCGACCATTGCCGAATATGGGCCCAGTTTTGAAGGTCAACGCAAATCAGCGTTATGCGACCAGTCCCGAATCTGCCGCGGTCTTCTTGCAGACGTGTGATCTTGCTTGTGTACCTCATCAAGTGTTCGTGAGCAAAAACAGCATGCCGTGTGGATCGACAATTGGACCGATTACTTCAACCCAACTGGGTATTCCGACGGTTGATGTTGGTGTGGCGCAACTCTCGATGCACTCAGCTCGCGAACTTTGTGGAGCCAACGACCCAGCGCTCTTGGCGCGAGTCATCGCTCGCTATTTCTCGGAGTAACCAGCTTTGATTTGTGCGTCATCAAAAAGATTTTGCAGTTGCTCGTGTAATTGAGCGGTCACTTCTTTGACAGCAGTTCGCGGCATTCGTCCATCAACAGCGGCCGGAACTGGAATGGGCTTTCCAATAATCACCACGAGTTTTCTCGGGTAGATGAACTTTGCGCCTTTACCCATCACTCGTTCACTACCACCAATGCCGACGGGAATGATTGACACTCCAGCTTTGCAAGCGACGTACGCCGCACCATCCATTAACGGTTGAACGATCGGGCCAGATTTACGTTCGCCTTCGGGAAACAAAACTAAAGGTTCTCCTGATTTGAGGACTTGAATGGCCCGCAAAATTGCTTCTCGATCCGCACTGCCGCGGGTCACGGGGAACGCACCGAGAGCAGACAGCATCCAATTCAACGGTTGGTGCTTCCACATTGAATCTTTGCCCATAAAGCGCATACGGCGACGAGTGCAACCGGACGCAATGGGAGTGTCGATATAGCTGCGGTGAATCGGAGCCAAAATGAATGGACCAGTTTTTGGGATGTTTTCTTGACCAGTCACGGTCATTCGGCAATATGTACGACAAATTGTCACGACCAAAAGACGAATGAACTGATAAAAAGACCGGCTTCCAAGATCGTTTCCGGCCAATTTTGATTCGACGGCGCTCATCTCAATCGCTCCCTGACTAGTTCAACGATTGAATTCACGATGTCATCAATCGTTCGATTGCTGGTATCAACGACAACAGAGTCGGCTGATTCTTGCAGTGGACTATCAGCTCGAGTCGAATCCTTTAAATCTCTTTCGGCAATCGAGCGTTCGATCTCATCAATGTTCCCACCGGCTTCAGCGACCCGTCGTTCGGCACGTACACGGGGTGAAGCGGTGAGGTACACCTTAAGAACCGCATCTGGAAACACGACAGTTCCAATGTCGCGACCTTCAATGACTCCCCCGCCATTAAGGCCACTCCAGGCCCGTTGACGATCGCGCATATTTGCGCGAACGAGAGAATTGGCGGCAACAGTACTGACAGCGTTCGTGACAGCCATCGATCGAATATCCGCGGTGACATCGGATCCGTTGGCGACGACTGTGCCGTGCTCCATCACGAGGTTCATCGATTGAGCAATTGAACCTACGGCTATCTCGTCATGTGTATCTAGTCCAGAACTCAAAACCAAACTGGTCACCGCACGAAACATTGCTCCGGTGTCGAGGTACTTCAATTTCAGCGCATTGGCAAGAGCTTTCGCAACAGTTGACTTACCAGCTCCCGCCGGGCCATCAATTGCTACGACAACATCTTTGCTCATCAGAGATTTACCAGCTTGTGCCGACTGGACGGCCTTCGTCGTAACCAGCTGACCCCTGGATACCAACGACGGCTCGCTCACGGAATTCACTGACAGTCGCAGCACCCGCATATGTAAACGAACTGCGAACACCGGCAACGATCTGATCGATGATGTCTTCAACGCCAGGTCGTTCTGGATCAAGGTACATACGTGAAGTTGAGATGCCTTCTTCGAAGAGTTCTTTGCGTGCTCGATCAAAAAGACCTTCACGGCGGGTGCGATTTCGCACTGCACGGTTGGAAGCCATTCCAAAGTTCTCTTTGTATAACCGACCTTCAGGGTCGCGCATCGTGTCGGCCGCTGATTCATATGTTCCAGCAAGCCATGAACCAAACATCACGTTGCCCGCGCCTGCAGCCAAAGCTAAGGCAACATCTCGCGGATAACGCACCCCACCGTCGGCCCACACCGATCCGCCCATTCGACGGGCTTCATCTGAACATTCAAGAACCGCCGAGAACTGTGGACGACCAACACCAGTCATCATGCGAGTGGTGCACATGGCGCCAGGTCCAACACCAACCTTGACGATATTTGCTCCAGCGTTAATGAGATCGCGGGTTCCATCGGCGGTCACAACATTGCCGGCAACAATGATTGCCTGCGGAGCAGCTTTGCGGGCCTGTTCAACGGCGGTGATCATTCGCGTTTGATGACCATGGGCGGTATCAACCACCAAAACATCGACACCCATCTCATGAAGTTGTTTGGCTTTGACTGCAGGATCACCATTGACTCCGATTGCGACTGCAGTCAGAAACTCTTTATTCGTATTGAGCGCTGGTGTGTACAAAGTTGAACGTAAGGCTCCGCGTCGAGTCACACAACCGATTAATCGCCCTTCCTTGTTGGTGACTGGAGCAGCCGTTAAACGTTGGTTCGACAGAGCGTGAAAAATCTCTTCGAGGTCAGTGCCTTCTTGAATACACAGCAATTCGGTGGACATCACGTTGTGCAACTGAGTAAAACGATCGTACCCACCGGCATCGGCTTCAGTGAAGATGCCGAGCGGTCGCTGTTCATTGTCGGTCACGATGACCACACCGTGCGCTCGTTTGTGAATCAGGCTCAGTGCTTCGCCGACTGTGTCGGTTGGAGCAAGAGTTATGGGCGTCTCATAAATCGGGTGGCGTGACTTCACGAACTTCACAACTGATTTGATGACATCAAGTGGAATATCTTGCGGAAGGACGACGAGCCCACCTCGACGAGAAACGGTTTCGGCCATTCGTCGTCCAGCAACAGCTGTCATGTTGGCGACGACAAGAGGAATTGTCGTACCGATGTTGTCTGGGGTTGATAAGTCAACGTCGAGCCGCGATCCGACATTGGACATGCTGGGAACCATGAAAACGTCGTTGTACGTCAAGTCGTACGGCGGTGGTGTTTCGTTTAAAAATTTCATGGGCTAAAGCCAGCTCTCTGAGTGCGCACCAATGGGCTGAATAAGGCTAGGCGGTATCTTGACCTACATGGGGCATCTTTCGTTAACGGGAAACACCGGATCCGTACCGGTCGTCTTGGTTCATGGCTGGGGCGGGTCGTTCGAGTCCACATGGCGTTCGAGTGGGTTTGCTGACCTGCTGGAAGACTCGGGTCGGCAGGTGATTGGGGTTGACTTGTTGGGTCATGGCATGGCGCCTAAACCCCATGACCCTGCGGCATATAGCGATTTGACTCAGCGAGTTTTGGACTTTCTTCCCGCCGTTCCTTGCGATCTGGTGGGGTTTTCACTCGGAGCGATTACCTTGTTGCAGCTGGCAATCAATCACCCAGACCGAGTGCGCAGCTTGGTGTTGGCCGGAATCGGACGCAACGTCATCGAACGTGATGATTCTGGGTCACATGATGTTCTAGTTCAGGCGCTGGAAGGTAAGGAATTTCCTGACAACAATCTTGCGCGCCTCTTCGTGCAGTACGCCGATCAACCAGGAAATGACAAAATTGCATTGACGGCAATCATGAAGCGTGAACGTGCTCCGTACACACCCGAACAATTAGCCAGGGTGACCTGCCCTGTCCTCGTTGCCATTGGCGATCAGGACTTCGCTGGACCTGGAGATGGCTTGGTGAATTTGTTGCCAAATGCGCGTCTTGTTGTTTTGAAGAAATGTGATCATTTCGCAACGACCGAGAATTTTGATTTCTTCGACGCTGCTTTAAATTTCTTGGAAGCGTCTCCATCTTGAGTCCGCAAGTCATCGGCACCGATCTTGACCGCGCCATAGAAATTTTGCGCAATGGTGGGCTTGTCGGTTTGCCGACTGAAACTGTTTATGGATTAGCCGCTGACGCTTCACAGAAAAATGCAGTTGCCAAAATATTTGCGGCGAAGGGTCGTCCGAGTAATCATCCACTGATTGTCCATGTTGCCGCAATAGAAATAGCACGGAAGTGGAGTTCGTTATGGCCGCAATCTGCTGAATTGTTGGGAACAACGTATTGGCCAGGACCATTATCGGTTGTTGTGAACAAGGCTCCCGAAGTGCTTGAAGAGGTGACTGGTGGACATCAGACAGTTGCTCTGCGAGTTCCCGGTCATTTGATGGCGATTGAATTGCTGACACGTTTTCATGGCGGGCTCGCTGCTCCGTCTGCGAACAAGTTTGGAAAGGTAAGTCCAACTACTGCACAACATGTCTGGGATGACCTCGGAACAAACGTTGACTATATCCTTGATGGAGGCCCGTGCACCATTGGTCTTGAATCAACCATCGTTGATTGTTCGATAGAAACTCCAATTGTTCTTCGTCCAGGTGGCATTTCTGCAGAAGACATTCAACAGATCGTGGAACTGGGCTTTGATGATGTCGGCATCAGTCGAGCTCCTGGCATGTTGCCCGCTCACTACGCACCGAATTGTGAAGTGATCTTGCTCGACGATTTAATTGAAGCGAATCGCCTGAGTCAATCTTTCGATCCGTCAACACTTCGAATGCTTGATGCATCAATTGACCCACTTCGTTTCGCGTCATCAATGTATGCGCAACTACGAAAATGCGATGCTGATCAGATACAGAAAGTCTTGGTGATTCTTCCAAAGCCGATGGGTATCGGGCTTGCGATTCGTGATCGGCTGACTAAAGCAGCTCACGGCTCGAAAAACCAATCTCGTTAATTGTTGCGACCCACAGATCGCGAATTTCCTGCGCATCTACGCCTTTGTCGAGTAAGAAACTGATTGTTGACGAACCAGCGTCGGGAACAATTTCTAAACGGCACCAGGTCATAGGAGGGTCTTCAAGCTGCACTTCGAGAAGGTATGGCGGCTCATCAGAGCTGATATCGCCAAGCACTCTTGCGGCGAGTAGCAATACTTCATAGGCAACCACCGGAAGTGCGTTGATCGTAAATGATGGTCGGTCTACGGAAAACCTTGTCATGACATCGCGAGCCGTCACATCGGGTTCTGATGTCTCAGTTTGGGTTGTCGATATCAACTCTGCTGATTGTTCACTATGACTCGCGATGATCGTGTCAAACGCGAGATTGATGAGCGCCATATATTGCGGATCACCTCCACGATCTGGGTGGAATTCGCGAGCAAGGATTCGACGCGCCGCAACGATTTCGCTTACTGACGACGAGCGAGTGACTCCAAGTAATTCGTAAAACGACTCATCGACCATGACGTTTAACTTTGAGCCGATCTATTTCGGGCCTGCAGAAGTGAATCGAGTGTCATCGGGGTCGATGGCCCACGTCGGACTACTGCCCCATTTGTTTTCAAAAACCAATTCTGAAATGGGTCGGCGGCGAACTGGTCCGTGCGATCCTTGTGGCCGACCAAGGGTGATGCACGCTGAAATTGCCACGTTGTCTGGAATGTCAAGAAGTTCACGAAGTTGAGTCTCAACACCTTGGTGCCACATTGTGAGTGCTCCGCCGTAACCAAGTGCACGCGCGGCAAGTAACAGATTTTGGCAAGCAGGATAAATGGATGCGCCTTCTGTTGGTGATGCTTCTCGATACCTCACGAGGCAACCAAAAACTATGACGGGTACTTGTTCAATATTGTCAACGTAATGTTGCATCGTTGCCGCTTGCCGAGACTTGGGTGAATTTGGATCTTGACCGCTTCCTGACTGATAGCCGTCGTACTGCAACTTTGTAGCCCAACCACGACGAAATGAATCTCCGAGTGCGCTCTTGACTTTGTCGGCAACTTCTCCGTCAGTGATTGCCAGAAAACGAAAGGGTTGACGATTCGAGCCACTCGGTGCTCGTGAAGCAAACCACAAAATTTCGTTCAGAATTTCTCTGGGTATTTTTTCATCGGTGTATCGACGAATCGCTCGTGTCGTCGATAGCGCCTCAAGTGCAGAAATTGGTTGGGCGCTGTCCACTTAGCGACCTGTGAAGTTTGCGGGTCGCTTCTCCATAAACGAAGCGACGCCCTCCTTGAAGTCTTGCGTTTTGAAGAGCGGGAGAAGTTGCAAGAAGACATGATGAATGTTCTGCTCGAACGTTTCAGTCTCGGCAGCGCGCATCATGCGCTTGATCGCCCGAACTGCGAGCGGTGCATTGGACGCTATTTCTTCGGCGAGGCCATATGTCTTGGCGTGCAATTCTTCGGGTGCAACGACGTGATTGACGAGACCGAGTTCAAGACCTTCATCGGCAGTCAAGGTTCGGCCAGTGAAACAAATCTCAGCTGCCTTGGCGTATCCCACCATGCGGGGCAGTAACCAGGTTCCGCCGCTTTCGGGAAGAATTCCGCGCTTGGCGAATCCAGGAGCCAATTTGGCCGTTGTCGAGGCGATCCGAATATCGCAGCCAAAAGCCAGGTCGAGACCGTACCCAGCCGCGCCGCCATTGATGGAACAGATGGTTGGCGTGTCGAGATTGTGCAACACGACTGGCGGCGCGGTACGGAGGTCGAATTCGGCGCCCATGTCGCTTCCAGCGTCAAGGACACCCAAATTTTCCTTCTGGCCCATTTGAGATGCCAGGTCTAGCCCTGCACAGAAGGCTTTTCCGGCCCCGGTGACCACGATGCAACGAACATTGCGGTCACGGTCGCCTCGTAAAAGTTGATCCGATAGTTCGTTCAACATGGCCCCTGAGATGGTGTTCATCCGTTCGGGTGCGTTCAACGTAATGGTGGCGATATGGCCATCAACTTCGTACAAAACTTCGCTCATTAGCCAAACATAGTCAAACCATCGTGGTTTTCGCTTATGTAACTCTCGGGTAACCTAAAATCTTCCAAACCAAACGGGGCACCCGCCCCAGATCTCCATAGGGGGAGAAAATATGCAGAAGTCCCGCGCACGCCGCGTTGGTGCTCTTCTCGTCGGTTTAGCTA
>Ga0214919_10012270_pt1 | contig 10550 bp, 10 predicted proteins | sample LL1503_MetaG_FD_177994 | JGI IMG/M metagenome (GOLD analysis project Ga0214919, IMG submission 177994) | Freshwater microbial communities from Lake Lanier, Atlanta, Georgia, United States - LL-1503 | ecosystem: Environmental > Aquatic > Freshwater > Lake | place: USA: Georgia | collected... | reverse complement strand
TTGAAAGTAAGTGTTAACCCACCATTTGAGGACTTCCAGCTTTCTGCAATGCCAGGAACAATTACGCCAGCCGCGTCGTAATCAACTAGGCCGTCATAGATTAATTCCATCACTCTAAGTGAGGCTTGGGTTTTAGCGATTGCTGGATCAAATCCAGACGATGGTTCAGCTGAAACAATATTTAAAGTAGTAGTAGCAGCAGAAGCTTGGGTTACGCCCATGACTACTGCATATGGAACAAGTAAACCTGTCACAAGTCCGACTGCCAACATCTTTTTCTTGCTGTTTAGATATGTATTTTTGAGCATTCTCTCTCCCCCTGCTTGATTAAGCCGTTAGTGGTAACAAGAGTTCTCATTCATATATATGAACTTAATCCCTTGATATGAAACTAACCCCACCTTTTACCTTTGTCAAGGGTTGCTAGGACTCATTTGAGTAACGAAAACAATTTTTAATTTAGTTACAAACATCCGTCTAACAAGTTCATAACTTGAAACTCACTTTCAATTGTTATTACTTGAGAGTAATCACCAGTGTGAACAGCGCTGAGGAAAGCAAGATCTTGCGTAGTTATTGCGTTCTTTAAAAGTTGTTGGCTAGGCACATCAGGTGTTATCTGTTCACTATTTCGAACAAGTACACCATTTGTAACTTCGAAAGTATCTGATTCGGTAATTACAACAAGATCGTTCTTGGGATGACGTGAGTGGTAGCTGAGGTTCAAAGATGCAAATCTTTTATCATCACTTTCGATTCTCCCGGTGATGTCCATTATTTGCTGATCCCCCCATTTTGGTCCGGATCTAATATCGATAACCGGATTCGTGGGCTCTAGCAGCCATAAAGCTAAATCAAAAGAATGTGCACCGTGATGCCAGAGAACGCTATCTGTCCATGTTCGTTTAACTCCGGTCCATCCAATATTTTCCTGACGTAGCATTAAGTTTCTTACCAAAACATTTAAAGGTTTTAAGTTTTCTTGTTGAAGAATTTTTTTCAACTCAATATTTGCATTTGAAAATCTTACGGTTTGACATACTGCAGCTAATTTTTTGCTTTTTCTAGCTGCATCAAGTACATCAAGATATGAACTAAAGCTCAGAGAGATTGGAACTTCACATAAAACTGCTTTTTCACTCTTTAAAACATCAATCGAAATACTCGCATGTGTGTCTGATGGAGTTGCAACAATAACGGCATCAATATTTGGGTCAGAGAGTAAATCTAAATGATTTGAATAATTGCAAGCGATATTAAACTTCTTTGAGAATTCCTTAACTTCACTCTCGTTGATCCCAGAAACGCCCAAAATAGGCACATTTGAATCACTCATGCATTCAGCATGCACGGCTGCTATTGCGCCAGTGCCAATTATCCCTAGTCCCAAGATCTTACGCTCCTTAAGATAATGCCGAAATAAATTCTTGGCTGGTAGATGTGTAACCAATTGCGGTTTCAATATGACGAACTGTCATAAAGTTAGCCCATCCACCTTCCAGTGTTTCAGGAAACTCCATTGTTTTTATGCAATCTCGCAAGACAATTACTTGAAAGTTTTTATACATCGCATCTACGAGCGTGTACTTCAGGCAAATGTTCGCATCAAAGCCAACCGCGATAATGTTTTTAATGTTGGTATTTCGCAGCGCACTTTCCAGCTCTGTTTCAAAGAACCCGCTATACATTTGCTTCTGAATTAAAGTGTCATCGGAGTCAGGAGCTATGACTTCAGAGTGAATTAAAATTTCATTTGGGATTGTCCAAGCCTCAAGAACATCTACGCCGTGAGTTCGAATAGACATTTTGCGCCATTCATTATCTGGAGCCATGGCAGGTGAAAGATAATTAGTTAGGTAAAACACTTTCATATTCTTTGATTTAGCGGTTTTTTTAACTTCCGGAATCAGATCCGTGACAATTGCTTCGGTTTCTCGTTCTGGTACGTAAATACCCGGAAGATTCGACTCATCACGTTCGCCTTCCTTGAAACCTTTTCCATAAACATCAACAATTAATAGTGCTGTATTTTCAATGTTGATATCGATCACTTCATCAAAGTGCCCAATTGGGTTTTCCTTTGGGAAATTTTTATAATAACGAACTGGTAGCTTCATCATATTGCCCTCGCTATTTGCTTAATTGGTGGGTTGCTTAATTGGTGGTGAAATTAGGAACTTCGCCAAATAACTTTTGATTGCGCTCTTGTGCATCCTTGTTCTGATGCATCTTTCTTGGTCTATGCGGCCGGGCGCGAAATTCGTGGATGACCTCATGCAACTCAGACGTTGCAGCCTTAAGCATCCTTTCGCCTTTCGCAGCAGTTGCAGATGAAGGGTCACCCATCGTTCCGGTCTCGCATAGCGTTGACCAATATTCTTTTAAGCTAATTGGGTTTGCGAAGTCTTCGCCATCTGGGGTTTGCCCGGCCAAATCAGACCAGAAGTGCTTACTTAGATTCGGGTTAAATTCCTGACGGCACTGGGTCATATCAACGTTATTTGGATCAACCGCTAGGTAAGCAGAGGTTTCCATTTCGCAGGCATGACCCGTCCACTTTGATTCACGAAAATCACGAACTTCGTCTTGCACTCTTTTTAGGCTCCACCACGAGGTAAAAGCGCACTGCATGTCAGGATTTTCAACATTGGCTTGACGTGTTGCAATGTCTAAGACCGGAACGTTACTGCCGTGCCCGTTGATAATTAATATTTTACGAAAACCGTGATATCCCAGGCTAGAAAGAATTTGTGTAGTGGACTGAATGAATGTGTCCCACCGAATTGTTATTACACCAGGACCGTCGATGTGATGTGGACTATAACCAAAAATAATTGGTGGAAATAAAATCGTCTCATTGGGCATCTCAGAAGTTATACGTCGACAAACTTCTTCAGCAATTACAACGTCGGTGTCAACGGGTAAATGTAATCCGTGATCTTCCAAGGTACCGGCCGGAATTATTACAACTCGATTCTCGGTTGCCGCCTGATTTATATCGGGCCATTTCATCTTTGCGAAAACATTGGTCATTGGCATCCAAACTTCCTACTAGGCGGCAACTCATTGAACTACGCTTGTATAAGAATCACAAGACTTATTGGAATTAGTTTTAGTGATTCATATACAAATTTCATCAATTCACATCCTTGAACTTTTAGCTTGCTCATATCTAGTTCGGCATCTGTGAGTACAATATTTTAATGAACTCTAAAATTGCAGAGATGTTAAAGTCTGAACAAATCGAATTGCCAATTATGGGTTCTCCTAAATATCAATATGTAACAAGTACACACTCTGGGCTAACTCATTATTTTTCAGGAAAGACTGCCCAGGTTAATGGTGTTATTGAAACCCAAGGCATATTAGGTAGCGACTTATCTGTCGAGCAAGGAATTGAATCTGCTCGAATCTGCGCGATTAATTTACTGGCTCAAATCGAAAAAGATTTAGGTCTTGAGAATGTGAATCAAATTCTTAAAGTAACAGGGTTCGTTGCCAGCTCAAACACTTTCTTTGATCAACCAACGGTAATCAATGCTGCATCTGAGTTATTTGTAAAGATATTGGGTGATAGCGGTAAACATGCGCGTAGCGCTATTGGCGTAGCTGCGCTACCGGGTAATTCTCCCGTTGAAATTGAGTTAATCCTGGAATCCAAAGAGTTGGGGAAGTAGTCGTGGCAAATAACAAAAACTTGATTGGCTCTTTGAGCACAAAAGCAAAGAAACGTCGTTATCGAGCAGCCATGGCCAAACTGCCAAGAGTAAAGCTGGCACATTTACCAACGCCTTTAGATGATTGCCCTCGCTCGGCTAAAGAACTTAATATTAATAAGTTATACATAAAGAGAGAGGATTGTACCGGACTAGCTTTTGGCGGAAATAAAGTTAGACAGCACGAATATGTTTTAGGTAAGGCCATCTCGGTTGGATCTACTTGCATTATTCAAGGTGCCGCATCACAATCAAATCATTCACGGCAAATTGCGGCTGCTGGTGCAAAATTAGGTCTACGAGTTCTTTTAACTCCAAAGATGGATCAAAACATAGATAATATTCAAGGCAATTATTTAATTGATCACCTGTTAGGTTGTGAAATTTTGCCGATCGCAGCAACGGCGAGTAGTGGTGATGAGAAAAACAAGTTAGCGCAAAAAGTAAGAAGCGAAGGTGAAATACCGTATATTTCAGGAATGGGCGCAACCGATAGCCTAATTCTTGGCGCTGTAGCGTGTGTAGAGATTATTTTTGAGATCTCTGACGCTCTTGGTAATCAAAGCCCACCTGAATGGATTTTTTCGACCTCTCAAGGCAGTACTCAAGCCGGATTACTTTTGGGTTGCGAAATATTAGGATGGAAAACAAAGGTCATTGGTATCAATCCTTTGAATTCGAGTCACGAGGCACACCTAACGCACGCAGATATCTTGGAGCTAATTGAATCTGCTGCCAAATTAATTGGTTATTCAAAGCCTGTTGACCCGAAAAAAATCATAAACAATATTGATTACGTCGGTGAGCAATACGGCGTCCCAACTCCTGGATCAATTAGCGCAATTAAATTCTTGGCCTCTAAAGAAGGAATATTGCTTGACCCAATCTATTCTGGCAAAGGTTTTGCAGGCCTTTTAGACTTCATCGCAAAGGGGACTATCGCTAAAGAAGATAGCGTGGTTTTCGTACATACTGGCGGACTACCGGCGCTATTTGTTCACAACCTAGCTTTAACTAGCGCCAGTTAAGGAATTTATCTACGGATTTACCCATAATCCAGTCAAGTTCTTGATCTTTTAGCTCACTTAATAACAATCTTTTTGTGAATAGTTCTAACGACTCGCGACAAACCTGGTAGCTGCCGTTTTCAATATCAGCATTCCAGTCGCCACTCCACATAATTCGCTGGTGTCCAAACACATTAAGTGATTGCTGAAGGAATTTCGCAGTGTTCCTAAATGGGTAATCTTCACCAGAATTTGCGTAAAAGCCAGCCCACATCAGATGCGCATTTTCATATCTGGATATTTTCGTGAACAAATCAAAGTCAGCTTCTTTATCGTTAGAAAAGTTAAAGGAGCCAAGATGTTCGATCCTAATTTTAAGTTCTGGAAATTCAGTCAATACTTTTTGAAAGTGAACACTATTGATCTGATCAAGTGGGCCGCGCACCGAGGCAATTAGCCCTGTATCAGCTAGCGCTTTCCAAATTTCTAGATCATTGCTCCCCGGGCCTTTGGTGCTAGCCCAAAGTCTTACCCCAACTACATCCGGATATTTTCTTAGACTCAAAATATCGCTAACAACCGTGGGGCTTTCCAGGTCAAGCATTACAATGACTTTGAATTTTCCTACGAACTGAGCTGACACATCGATTAAGTATTGATTATCAAAATTACCAATATTTTGAGATATGACTGCTCGCGATATGCCTAAGGTGGCCATATCTTCTAAATATCTTTCAACTTTTGGAAATTTTTCTCTAGCTACATGAACATGGCTTTCAACTATATTTCCAGCCCAGTCCATTTAGATAGCCAGGTTATCTATTCTGTGTTTGCGAGACATTTCTAGGTAATCATCAATCAATAAGAACCCAAACTCTGCAATTAGCGCCTCTTTGGTGAGATCTTTAGCTTCACTACTGACCATAACCACACCAAGTTGCCCGGGGTCTAATACGCGCACTTTGCTGCCGTACTTCTGCTTCATTGTCGTTATCTTGTCCCAGTTCTCATCTAAATGAATAATGAAGTAATCGAGATTAATGGTCTCGGTTACATAATTATGATAATTCGTAGACTTAGCTACTAGTTCTCCGAGTGGTGAAACGATCGAACTTGGGGCCGGTGGTCTGATTGAGCCGGCAAAAAATGCTCGTAGTTGGTAAGCCCAATAATTCTGCATAAGCCCACCATGATATTCCGAAGAAAATATTAAGACTTCAACCCCTTGCTTGCGGTATTTATCAAGTAGTTCAGTGAAGTTTAAATCAAAGCAAACTGCAAAACCTACCCGTCCAAAATCTAAATCTAATACTAATAATTCTTCGGAATATTTAGCACCCAGTTTTGAATTCTCTTCCATCACAAGGTGGTTTTTATCGTAAGAAGCAATGACTAATCCGTTTCGATCAATGATTGAGTTTGAATTTCTTAAATTTCCAGCCGAGTCTGTTCTAAAACTTGGGTAAGCAATATAGATTTTATTTGTCTTGGCTACATCCTGCAGATACTCAAGAAACATAGTGTTTCCAGACTTGATTATTTCCATCTGCTTATTTGGTGAAATAGAGTTCACTTTAGGCCGATCGCATAGTTCTGGTAGGACCAATAAATCTGGTTTATCCGGCAGCACTTTGTCTATCTGTAATCTCCACTGCTCAATTGTTCCTAAAATAATCTCGTCAATGCTTTGACTCTCTTTAGCAACATAGGCGTGGTCACTAACGCATGAGATGGTGACTTTTCTCATCGGTTGCCCGCTACTTCATTAGTGTTTAAAGTTCCGAATGAATCCTTGCCTGCGATGACTAGATTCCCGTCTTCAACCATTTTCTTCCCTTGTTTATAGACATCATGGACTGACCCGATTTTTCTACCGTGGGCTGGCTGCTTAAGTACCGCGATATCTGCCAGCATCCCTTTTTCTATGGTGCCAACCGTGTCAGAAATACCGACTGCTTTAGCCGCAATTTTGGTTGCCATAGATATAACTGTTTCAAAATCAGTATCTAAAGCAACAATGGCCGCTTCGATAGTCTCATTAAAATCACGGAAAGATGTGAATCTGACTCCCGCATCACTTGCTAACGCAACATCTATTCCGTTTGCGATCAAAGCTTTTGTCCAATTAAAGTCAGTGCGTAGATCACCAGTAACTGATGCAGCCTTAGCCGCAGCAACAACGATTTCAGCTAAAGGTCTATCAAAATCAAGCAAAGCTCTGTGAATACCAGCAAGAGTTAAAGTCACCATTGTTTTGGAATCTTTCAAGAGATCAACTAGCGTCTGCGGATCATTATCTTCAGGTGTTTTCCCTTTCCAAGTGCAGTGCTCTAAAGTGTCAACACCTGCAGCTATGCTCCTTCGAATACTTTGCGCTTCTAGTGAATGGGCTGCGACTCGACGTTTTAAACGATGCGCCTCATTTACTAAAACTTTTAGCTCTTCAATTTCATATTGCGGCATTAATGGATTAGACCCTCGTGTCATATTCCCGCCACTGGACATAACTTTTATTACATCTACTTCCTGGGCGCAGGACTTTCTAACAGCTTTACGAATCTCATCTAAAGTATCTGCCATGTTTCCGCACCAATGTAGATGTCCGGCAGTGGTAGTAATTGGTGGACCTGCTGCATAGATAGCAGGGCCGGGAATCACACCACTTTTAACTAATTCGCGAACGCTTACTGTTACATAATCAATATCGCCTAGATCGCGAACTGTGGTTACTCCGCCCAGCAAACTATCAATGCAATTACGTGCAGCAACAGCCATCAACTCAGCATGGGTAGAAGTTTCAAGAATTTTTCTGGTGGCATCGTGATCTTCTAAACAAGTAAAGAGCAGATGTACATGGGCATCAATAAATCCTGGAACTACGACGTAATCTGAATAATCAACAAAGACTGTCTTATCTTTGGCAGGTACTTCACTCCACGGCGTTACCTCAGAGATCAGAGAATTTTCAAGGTAAACCGCCATGTCCGATTTACTTGGCGTGCCACTACCATCGACGAGCTTGCCACAGCGAAGTAATTCACGCATTGAAACTCTCCTTAATTAATTTAAAGTCCCGAATGAATCATTGCCTGCAATTACTAGATTTCCGTTCTCAACCATTTTTTTACCGTGCTTATAAACATCGTGGACAGATCCCATCTTTCTATTCTGCTCTGGCTGCTTGAGTACCGCAATATCCGCAAGCATTCCTTTTTCTAGCGTGCCAACAGTGTCGGAAATTCCAACGGCTTTTGCCGCTATCTTCGTGGACATTGAGATTACGGTTTCAAAATCAACATCTAAGGCAATGATGGCTGCTTCGATACTCTCATTGAAATCACGGAAGGAGGTAAACCTTGCCCCGGCATCACTTGCAAGCGCAACGTCTAAGTCATTAGCAATTAGAGCTTTTGCCCAATTAAAGTCTGTTTTTAAATCACCGGTAACTGAGGCGCCTTTAGCAGCCGCAGCCACAACATCAGTTAGTGGTCTATCAAGATCAACAAGTGCTCGATGAATGCCTGCCAGAGTTAAAGTAACCACCGTTTTGGAATCTTTTAAGAGATTAACTAACGTCTGCGGATCGTTATCCTCATCAGTGCTTCCTTTCCAAGTGCAGTGTTCAATAGTGTCAACGCCAGCTGCTATGCATCGTCTTATACTTTGCGAACCGTGTGAATGTGCTGCGACTCGACGCTTTAAGCGGTGCGCTTCATTTACTAATACTTTTAACTCTTCAATCTCATATTGCGGCATTAGTGGGTTAGAGCCACGCGTTGCATTTCCACCACTCGACATCACTTTAATTACATCTACTTCTTGAGCGCATGAGTTTCTAACGGCTTTACGGATCTCATCTAAGGTATCGGCGGTATTTCCACACCAATGTAAATGTCCAGCCGTAGTTGTGACAGGTGGCCCAGATGCAAATATGGTTGGGCCTGGAATTACGCCACTTTTAACTAAATCACGCACGCTTAAAGTCACATAATCAATATCGCCCAAATCTCGCACTGTGGTTACGCCACCTAAAAGGCTATCTATGCAATTGCGGGCAGCAACAGCCATTAATTCGGCATTGGTCGAAGTAACCCACGCCAGTCTGGTTGCTTCATGATCCTGTAAAGCGGTTGCTACCAAGTGAACATGGGCATCGATGAATCCTGGAACGACGACGAATTCTGAGTAATCAACGTATGACTCTTTATCGGAAGTTGGAACTTCACTCCAAGCCTTGACATCTTTAATCATGCCATCTTCAATATAGAGAGCCATATCCAACTTACCTGGCTTGCCGTTACCGTCGACCAGTTTGCCGCAGCGAAGTAATTTATGCATTTAAAAGCTCCTTAAAATTACTATGAAATATTTTCTTAAGAATATTTTCTCGGTCAGCTAATTTCATTGAAAGTAATGGTTCGAGAGAACTCGCGTATGTTCCATCATTTTCAGAGAACGGCCAATCTGAACCCCAAATTAATCGATCGGCTGAAAACTTCTGCAGGATAATCGAAACAAAGTCAGATAAATCTGAATGAGTGGCCGCAACTTCTGCAAAGTAGTTAGTACTAGAAATTTTTATATAAATATTTGGCAACTCAGCCATAGTTAACAAGTTCATGAAACTTGGCGATGTTATGCCCTCTTTCGAAGTAATTCGACCTATGTGGTCAATTACGATTTTCATTTCTTGGTATTTACTTGAAATTGAGTGAATGACCTGTAGTTGCGACGTTTCACAATGGATATACAGTGGAATTTTGGCTGACTCTAAATAAAGCCAAAGCTTCGAATATTTATCATCTAATAAAAAGTCTGCAGAAGGTAAGTGGTGAAGATTGATTCTTAGCCCTCTGGCACCCTCACCACAAAGTTCCTGAAATGTTTCAAGATAGTAAGGGCTATTCAGATCTATTCTGACTATTGGTAAAAACCGCTCAGGGTATCTATGTGCGATATCAAGACTAATTGAGTTATCAAAGCCAAGTGTCATAGGGGTTATAACCAAAGATTGAATTACATTATTTTCATCCATTAGCTTAAGTAAGCACTCAGCACTGCCTGGTGTGGTTAAAGAGGAGTTGCGTGCAGACCGAGTTGCAATACTGTCACTTTCCCAAACATGTGTGTGGCTATCGTATATTCCGAAAGAAAAGTTGGTATCGGTATTGCCAATCATTTTTTATTTGCTGACTCTACAATTTCCATTCCTCGCTTTATCAGCGAGGTTAGCCGGATTGTTTGGTCACCACTAAAATCCATTAGCGGTGCTCTGACGCCGCCATAGTTAAATCCTCTAATTCGAGCACCAGCTTTCATTAGCGAAACTGCGCCACCTTCAATTTCATCTCGAATTATAGCTAACGGCAAATAGAAATCAGTTAGAAGTGCACTTGTAATGTCATCTCGCTGACCCACTAATGAATCATAGAAAAGTTTAGATATCTCGGGTGCGAAAGAGAGCACTGCTGAAGAATAAGTGGTAATTCCTATCTCTCTAAAATTTAAGGCTGTTATTTCTGCAGTTGGGTTTCCATTCATAAAAGAAATTTTTCTATTACTTTGATTGAGCTTCTCCCAAGCAGTAATGAAATAAACTATTTCCGAGACAGCGCTCATATTGCCAAGGCCGTCTTTAATGCCAACTAAGTTTTCGATTTCCAGTAACTTCTCTATGACTTTGATGGTCAGGATTGATCCTGGTCTGTTGTATGCAACGATCGGAATTTGGGTATCTGCCGTTAGATCTTGGAAATAACGAATTAGGCCTTCTTCGGAGGCCGTGACCATATATGGTGGAAAAACTAGTAGGCCATCTACTTCATGG
>Ga0214919_10012269_pt1 | contig 10551 bp, 9 predicted proteins | sample LL1503_MetaG_FD_177994 | JGI IMG/M metagenome (GOLD analysis project Ga0214919, IMG submission 177994) | Freshwater microbial communities from Lake Lanier, Atlanta, Georgia, United States - LL-1503 | ecosystem: Environmental > Aquatic > Freshwater > Lake | place: USA: Georgia | collected 2015-03-15 | reverse complement strand
CTGAGGTCTGCATCCCCCAAAACCCAACCTCGGTCTGAGGTCTGCATCCCCCAAAACCCAACCCCGGTCTGAGGTCTGCATCCCCCAAAACCCAACCCCGGTCTGAGGTCTGCATCCCCCAAAACCCAACACCGGTCTGAGGTCTGCGGCCCCAAAACCCAACCCCGGTCTGAGGAGCAGCCGTAAAGGAAATGTCGGGGCGCGAGTCTCCGGTGAAGACCATCGATGCCGTCCCGGCTTCTTTGAAGGCGGACCTGGACAGGTGGATCGCCTCCAGCCTGCGTGTGGACGCTGCAAAGTTCAACGGAGCGCTGCTGCGACACAAGGCGGTCGTCGCAGGATCCTTCTGCATCCCCCCTGTTGCGGCGTTTCTCCACAGTCCAGTCCGGGTCTCACCCTCGGATGTAGACGTTTGGGTTGCAATAGAGGACGTGCAAGGCCTTCTCTCGGACCTGAAGACAATGCTGCAAAGCCCGCCTTCGTGGTTCTCCCAGAAATCGCCCCCCGTGGAAATTCGAAGTCAAAACTTTGAGCTCTCGCAATATCGTCGTTTGCGCGAAGACGTAGACGGCATCTTTGTCATCAGTACGTGGAGGAGCCAGCCGAGAGTGCGCCGTCTCCTCATTCAGATTTTGGTGTGCAGGAATCTTTCACGCGCCCTCGCGTCCTTCGACCTAAACGTCTGCGCCGTCGCCTGGACCGGGGCTGCGCTGCAGATCTGGGCCCCGCACGTCTTGTCGGGCATCAGGGACGGAATCGTGACCGTGAATTCTGCGGCGCTCGCCCGACAGAATGCGAGCGAGCTGAGGCGGACGCTCTTGCGAGTGAGAAAATACACGAGGTACGGGTTTCGACTCGACTCGGTGCAGCCGCTCGTCACCGCTCTCCACGAGCACTTTGGCATGGAGTGCTCCGAGGGAACCATGCTGTGCGAAAACTACATGGCGTACTTCATGGATAGAGATCGCAGGATAGCGCGAGAAGATGAGGCAACCCTCGGAAAACAGGAAGAACGAGCGAGACTGGCGAGATTGCTTCTTCGCAGAGTGAAAGTTTGACTGTCGACGAAGGAGGTCAGCTAGAGCTCGGGGTGGAGCCTGGGATTCTCGGCCAGTGCTTTGTCGAAAGTCCTGAGGAATCTGTGGCCTGTCGCGGGGGGGGGACAGTAGCCTTGTCGAAAACCTGAGGAGTTTGCAGCCTTGTCGACAGTCCTGAGGGGTCTGCAGCCTTGTCGACAGTCCTGAGGGGTCTGCAGCCTTGTCGACAGTCCTGAGGGGTCTGCCGCCTTGTCGAAAATCCTGAGGGATCAGCAGCCTTGTCGACAGTCCTGAGGGGTCTGCAGCCTTGTCGAAAATCCTGAGGGATCTGCCGCCTTGGCGAAAATCCAGAGGGGTCAGCAGCCTTGTCGAAAATCCTGAGGGATCAGCAGCCTTGTCGAAAATCCTGAGAATCTGCAGCCTTGTCGAAAACCCTGAGAAGTCTGCAGCCTTGTCGACATTCCTGAGGGGTCTGCCGCCTTGTCGAAAATCCAGAGGGGTCAGCAGCCTTGTCGAAAATCCTGAGAATCTGCAGCCCTGTCGAAAGTCCTGAAGAGTCTGCAGCCCTGTCGAAAGTCCTGAGGAGTCTGCAGCCCTGTCGAAAGTCCTGAGGAGTCTGCAGCCCTGTCGAAAGTCCGGAAGAGTCTGCGGCCTTGCGCACCTGACACCCCATGGCGTCCCTCCTGGAGCGTTCTTGCGGATGAAGCTCTATTGGGGAATTTCGGGGGGGGGGGGCTTCAAAAGTTTTGGGGCCTTTCATAAAATACAATTGAGGGATGGAGCAATGGCCTTTGGGCAAATACATTGGGAGGTTCGCAGGTTTGTTACGTGGGCCAAGAGTGCCGGTCACTATGCTGAACGGCCTCTATCTGGGCAACCATAACAAGGAGTCCCTGGCGAGGCAGTATTCACTGGAGGAAGGTCAGTATGTCTACGAACCAGGCGCAGAAACAGCAGCCTTTGCGCTCCAGGGCGTCTGCGAGCCGGTCTTGTGCGTACACGACGGGCACGGGCAATGCAAAATCCACACCCGCAACGGCATGCAAACTATCTCCGCCCACGAAGGCAATCGTTTGGGAATTTGCAACGGAGAAAGTCAATTGCGCGCCCCTACCAAACTTGACGTCTTCAGACCCACCCAGTCGGAAGTCTCGACCGCTGAAGACTTCAGAAAGGTCGTCGAGGACGTGCTCAGTTACGTTCGTAAATTACGTCAAGTTTTGCTCCACGGGGCGTCGCAAACTGCAACATTAAGTGTCGAGCTCGTAGGCGATTCACCTCACTCCAACCCGCACGTCCACATATTATTCCGCGCAGTCCGAGATTTCAACGACAGTATTTTTAAAAGTGCCTACCACGAGCTCACTAATCGTGAGAGTTTCGCGCACGGGATGGAGATACATATTAGCGAGTATGACGGCGTCTTCGTGCCCGGCGGGAGACAACGCGAACGAAATTACTCTGTAAGAGACCCTGAGCCTGTGCGAAACGAGATCCACTACAGGCGCATCGGACAATTAATTGAAAGGATGAAAGACGGGTACGTTCTCGAAGGCACCTACAGGCAAGACAAGAAGCCCCCGGTACCTGCAACACTGTCGCTCAAGACGAGAGCGCCTGACTTTGAACGAATTCAAAAAATCGCCACAGAGCTGTATCCAGATAGAAACATCGCCCATCGCGGGCAGGAGCGCTCACGTTCTCCAAGGCGCTCAGTACTCCATCCTTTGAGCTCATCAAGCCCCTCAAGGGGGAGGTCTGATTGAGGAGCTTGCTGCTGCGCCGCCGTCGTGCCAGGAACTTTGTGATGCCCTTTTCCTTTGCGCTTGCATAGGCGCAGCTGCTTCGGCGCTGGCGCGGGTACCTGTAGAACCCCTCTCCTATCAGATACAACGGAGGAAAATATCCAGCGCGGAGGCTTAGACACTCTGCGCATTCGATGATACCCGTCGTCGTGCGGCATGGTAGTGGGTACAGAGGTGGTGCTTTCTGAGCCCCAAAACCCCGTCTGAGGTCTGCGCCAGAAAACTATGTCTGAGGCCTACGCCAGACCCTGGAGACTCTTTCTGAGCCCCAAAACTATGTCTGAGGCCTGCACCGGACCCTGGAGGCGCTTTCTGAGCCCCAACCCCCTGGTCTGGGATCTGCGTCCCCAAAAACCCAACCCCGGGCTGGGATCTGCATCCCCAAAAACCCAACCCCGGTCTGGGATCTACGGGAGTGTCCAAGACGCCGGTTTCAACACACTCGAAACCCACGCACGCATTGCTCAGTCACGATCATCACCCCTGAAGACAATATTTGTTTTTGCCGCCTGCCCAACGAGCCTGCTCTCCGAAGGCCGAGCAAGAGCAATCGTCGTAGCAAAGAACATGCTCCGATCCACATAGCACGCCTGTTCCCGAAGCTTCTGAAAAGCAAGGAGGCCTTTCCTGTGCAGGACACTCAAGGCCGGTTTCAAACCCCGATTCCCAGCGCGTAAGATGAGCCCCTCTGGACCCGTCTCTGAATTCACACGTAATGCCACTTTCTGTATGGAAAATGTTTCCGCAGACGCCGACGGTCTGCGACACTTGAAGACCAACGTTTCCGACGCCGGGTCTGGTATCTTTCTCGCACCTGGGGTCTGTCGAGTGGCTTTCGCACACCTCGGCGGTCAAGGCGAGACTACACTTACAAGACTCGCCCGCCTTGAGAGCGAGTCCCTCCGTACACGTAGTCATTTTTCTTTGACTACCATCTTGTAACTCTAGCCTAAAGCGCTGCTTTGCTGGAGGAGTGTCAAACACTCCCATAGGATTTCTTGCGGATCTTGCAGTCCAAGGAAGGGGCTGGCGTCGATCTCAATATAGTCGCCGCGCCTTGATGCATCCCCAAAAACCCACCCCCGGCGGCTGAGAAGTCCGCTGCCTTGTTGAAAGTCCTGAGAAGTCTGCGGCTTTGTCGAAACCCCTGAGAAGTCTGCGGATCTGTTGAAAGTCAAGTCCTGAGGAGTCTGTAGCCTTGTCGAAAAACCTGAGGAGTCTGCAGCCTTGTCGAAAGTCCTGATGAGCTGCAGCCTTGTCAAAAAACCTGAGGAGTCTGCAATCTTGTCGAATCCCTGAGGAGCCTTGTCGAAAGTCCTGAGGAGCCTGCAGCCTTGTCGAAAAACCTGAAGAGTCTGCAGTCTTGTCAAAACCCTGAGGAGCCTTGTCGAAAGTCCTGAGAAGTCTGCAGCCCTGTCGAAAGTCTCTCGGGGAACAAAGATCTCGCAGTCCAAAGGAGGGGCTGGCGTCGATCTCAAGACACTCGCCGCGCCTTGGCTCACGCGGAGGGCTAGAGTTTACACAGGTCTGCGATGGCTGCGAAAAGAGGAAAGCGCAAGGCCAGCACCTCGCCGGACTGTGGCGCGCTGGCAGGGAGCAGCAACGACAGCGCACAGCTGACGACATGGAGCATCGAAGACGCCAAGAAGGCCCTTTCGACGGTGAAGCTGACGCTGGAGGACGAGGGGGGCGTTCGGAAAGTCGGCAAGAACTCCTTGGCCGAAGCTATCCATGGATCGACCACTTCGGGTAAAGTCCGATGGAGTAACGTGTTGAGGAGGGACTGTCAGCTACCACTGCCGGAACCTTCGAAGTTTTTGCTGGAAGGCAGCACGCAGAAGGCTGATGTCTTTCATCCCTGCCAAGTACCAGAAGCCGTGAATAAGCTCCTGGGCCTTCGTGAAGGCCAGGTCTGGTTTCAGAACGCCAGTTTCGTCTCCGAGGTCAAGAACTTAATGACGAAGTGTGGCTCTCCCGATTTCTCCAAGCTCGACGCTGTAGTGGAAGCGGTCCGTGTCCAGAGTCGGCAGAGAGATGCGGAGTTGGCTGCTTTCCAGGTTCCGGCGTTGCGCGACGGATTCTCTCAGATGCGATTACACAAGAACGTGCAGGGACGCGTGCTCCTAGCAGCCCATGACGAGATCAAATGGCTCGGGCTCGACGAGGACGGGAAGCATAACGAGTGGACCAACTGGCTCCGCAGCGCTCTGGAGGAGTATATCGAGGGGTATCATCACTCCTTAAATTCAAGGAGTGATGATACCCCTTGCCTCGAGTACGTCAAGCTCGAGGGAGAGAGTATCCCGACGCCTATGATCGATAAGCTCTGCTTCCAGAAGGTGATTCTGCTTTGCATCGGAAAGTCCAAGCTGGCTGGTGAGCACGCTGAGAAAGCCTTGGACATCTACGGCAGGCACATCGTGGGCGATAGCCGCCTCGACGCAGAGCGCGCGGCCAATGCGTCTGCTGCTCCCAACGCCGCGAAGGATTTTGTGCTGGGTCCCGCAGAGGCCGCCCGTCAGGAACGGCCTCTCTCCGCAGAGCTCGTCACGATACTTCGTGACGAAGTCTCCCTGGAATTCGGGAAGCTCGCCAGAAACCTCTCCGAGTTGGAGATGCGCTTGCAAGGAGCGGCCGAAAGTCAGATCCAGAGGACCGGGTCCACCGTTCTTGCAGGTGTGAGGACTTTTGTCCTTGAGCAACTGGCCCAGTTTGCCGACTGGCGTATCTCTCTGAGAACGACGTTCGACGATGCTATCTCTGCTGCTCGCAACAGCGGCTTCCTGCAGATAGGCCGCCAGGCCGGGGGCAGCGGGTCGCACCTTCGTGTGCAGGACGAGCTCCTCGCCGCATGTCGTCAGATCCCCGCCGATCAGTTTGAGATGTTCCGGCGCTCCGGCGACATGCTCTGTGTCTCCACCTTCCTAGAGGAGACTTTCCCGGTCGAGCAGCAGTATATCATCCGCCACTTCATGCCCACGTTCTCCACTGCATTGAAGACGCGAAAGCTTCAGGAAGCCGGCGAGACGGGGGAGAGGCCTTGGATTGCCTGGAAGGAAGGGGCGTGGCGCATCGTGTACACCGAGGCTGACCGCACGACGATGCTGCTGCTGTTGCAAGAGGATCTCTGGCAGCGCCGTCTGCGCGATCTCCTGACCATGCATCCACCCCCCAGAAACGGAAGCCGTGCGCCGCAGTCCGGAGGCCTCCGTGGCGGGCCGTACAGTCGCCCTCAGGCCGGCGGCAGTTCGCACGTCAACGCCGCAAACGTGCGCGCCTTCTTCGGATCCGCTCCGGGCCCACCCGATGGCGGCGCGTGAGCGATTGCGTCGACGAGGCAACGAGGGTGCACCGACAAAACCCAACCCCCGAGCCCGAGAAGTCCGCTGCCTTGTCGAAAGTCCTGCGAAAGTCCCGAAGAGTCTGTAGCCTTGTCGAACGTCCTGAGGAGGCTGCAGCCTTGTCGAACGTCCTGAGGAGGCTGCAGCCCTGACGAAAAACCTGAGGAGTCTGCTGCCCTGTCGAAAGTCCTGAGGAGTCTGTGGCCTTGTCGAAAGTCCCGAGGAGCTGCGGCCCTGTCGAAAAACCTAAGGATTCTGTTGCCCTTTCGAAAACCCGGGTCCAACGAGAGCCACTAAGTACTTTTTAGCTGATATTGTTAAATGTCGATTGATTTTCCTGGCCCACCCCGCGCCCAAGGAAGGACTCAGTGTTGCTTGAGATTGGAAACCTTCTTACACCACGGCGGTGGACCGGACCTGGACTACTGGGGTGAGGTCAGGCCCGGGCCTGTGCGTAAAGTGGAAACCGTGAGGAGAGCCGCGGATGCTAATCCCTGCCTCGCCCGAGTGGAAACTTTTTTGTCCGATCTGATCTTACTAGTTGACGATTTGAGGCCATCCACAGACCATCGCTCAATCATTGTAAAAGTGCTCGGTGACGCCGATGAAATTACTGAAATTATTATTGACCTCACGGCTAATCGGGGTGCGGTGCTTATTAGTGTCGGCCATTCGTCGGACAGGACGGAGATCCTAGGTTATGACAAATTCTACGCGGAGTATCCTGGAGGCCCCGTAGACGATGATCCTCACTCGAAAAAGTCCACTGATGAGCAACGCATTTTCAAAAATAATTGGCGTGCATTCACAGTAGGATTGGCCGAGGGCGGTCACCCTGTTGAAATTGAGATCAGAAATGGCTACAAACGTGTGTTGCTAAGCGTCTACGCTAGACTCTCCACCGTCGCGCACCCAGTGTATGAGAATAAAAGGAAAGTGATCTTCGAAAATCTCGTGAGGGACCCCAGAGAATGGGAGTTCAAATATGCCCTGCAGACCCTCATCTTACAGGCCATTAGGCATCTTCGCACGTCTGAATCGTCCAAAACCACGTTTGCAGCAACGCCCCGCGGCAAACTGAGTGTTGCTCCAAGTTTATCCGAACTGATCTTCAGCTTAGAAGAGCAGCCACGGGCCCACAACCTCCCCCCGAGTGTATTGTTCGAGTTGAAGATGAACACGAAAAGACACACAGCCACAATGAATGCTTTAGTCTTCAAGAGACAAGGAAGTTGGTCGGTTGACAATGTCACATGTCGCCTGGAAAGTGGACACCTATGTGACCTCCGCAAAATATACAAATCTTTGGAGAAACTCAATGGAGTCCCTATTGAAGGGAACTTGCACTGGGTGAGTTTTGAGCGGGGAGGCGTTGAGTCCGCTGAGCTCTACCTGCAGTTCAACCACAGAGATGCTCCTGCGGTTGCCAGAGCAAGCCGTTTTTTTCGAGCAGACGAAAGTGACGAAGAAGTGCCGAGCTCCGGCAGCAGGGGGCCGCACCGCCATCGAAGCAGGAGTCGGAGTCCGCGCGTCTAGTTTGGCTCAGAGGTTGCAGCACTACAAGTGGCTCACATGGAGCTCTCCGAGCACCCGATGCCTCCTGTTCCATCGACAGCCCCCGGCAAATCTCTGGCTGGCACAGCATCCACAAAAACTAGAGGAAGAAAGTGCGGCCGGTGCCCCAGCTGCTCCAATCCCCACTGGAAGAAGGCGTGTCAGCAGCCTCCACCTGCAGAGGCGGCGGTGGCCCTTCCGCAGCCAAAGCGGAAGCGAACAACATCTCACGAAGATCCAGATGGCATCTCTACCGTGGATTCCGGCGAATTCCAAGATTTGGCTGAGATGCTGAAAATGGACGCCGCCAAATTTCAGATTCGGCGCGTACAGGGCCAGTATGTCCTTGTCGACGTGGCCATGGCGCTCTCCTCAAAATCGAAAAAGTCTTGTCTGGAACAGCTGCGCAACGTCTTCGGAACAAATCCCGAACTGGCGGAAAAAATCGGCCAGTTCGTAGTTCCCGGCAGAGGTGGTTGTGTCCTGCAAACCGCTGACATCTACGGAGTGGTGGAGGTGGTGATGCTGCTGCCTGGGAAACAGTCTGCCCGCGTTCGGGCAGAGGCAGCTAGGGTTTTGGTTCGGTGCCTGGGCGGCGACGTGGCACTGGCAGAGGAGGTCATCACCAACCGCGAGAGGCAAGATGCCCTGCGCGTCAATGAGCCCGGTCACGCTGCCAGGGCGTTTGGTGAGCGCGTGGAAGCCGAGGTCGGCACCATGGACGAGCAGCGGCAGCGCTTTGAGAAGCACTTGCAGAAGAGCAGCAAGCGCCTCACGAACTACGACCCCGCCAAGTTGTCAGAATGTCACCACGCTTTCAAGGACGACTGCAACAACGACCTTGTCCGCGGGGCCCTGGCCGTATTTGGCACCGGCGGAGCTATGGGAGAGAAGGGATACGCAGCTATCCTCGACGACTTGGATGCGTGCGGCAACCTACGCACCACCAAGGCACTCGTCGAGAGCGGATTCCCGGTCGACCGAATTCTGGCGCCCAACAGAGAATCCTCGGTGGTGGCTCCGCTCCTTGGCGCCGGAGCGAGGTCCGTCCAGAAGCACTTCCGGGAAGCACTGGGCTCTGACTTTGTGGGACTGAACGTGGTGCTGGCATATCTGGACTCCACGAGCGGCGATGTTACGGAGATACGCAGTATGCTGAAGCAGGTACAGGCCAACCAGAAGGGGCCGCTCGTGGTTGCCTACACCATGTGCCTTCGAAGCTTCACGCAAGGAGGAGCCCTGAGCTTCACCGAGCGGATCCTGCACCTCTTCGACTACATGCGTAGCTGCGGCTTCGAGTCTCTCTTCCAGACGTTCGAGAACTCCTACAAAGAATATCGTGACGGTGCTCAGATGGTAGCAACGTGCTTCTGGAAGCGAATCGCTTGAAGGCCAAACTGGACTGGTAAGTCATCTGGAGTCTGCAGCCTTGTCGAAAAACGCTCCCGTTCAGCTAGATATGCCTTGGATTGCCTGGAAGGAAGGGGCGTGGTGCATCGTGTACACCGAGGCTGACCGCGCGACGATGCTGCTGCTGTTGCAAGAGGATCTCTGGCAGCGCCGTCTGCGCGATCTCCTGACCATGCATCCACCCCCCAGAAACGGAAGCCGTGCGCCGCAGTCTGGAGGCCTCCGTGGCGGGCCATACAGTCGCCCTCAGGCCGGCGGCAGCTCGCACGTCAACGCCGCAAACGTGCGCGCCTTCTTCGGATCCGCTCCGGGGCCACCCGATGGCGGCTCGTGAGCGATTGCGTCCAGTGACCTGAACGATTCCACCTTTGGACAGACCACCTTGTGTAGACGAAACAGGTTTGTGCGGCCTTGTCAAAAAACCTGAGGAGTTTTGAGGAGTCTGGAGCCCTGTCGCAAGTCCTCATGGGTCTACGGCCTTGTTGAAAGTCCCGCATTCAAACCACTAGCATCGTACTCTCGTTGCAGAGACCCAGGTGGGCGCAGGCCCCAAGTGCGTCGGTCTTGTTGATCTCAAGTGCCACGGCCTTGATGCCTGAAGTGACCAAGGCCACGCAGCTGCTGGCCACAGGACATGAGGCGCAGAGTATCTGGGGAAGATCCTGGAGCAGACCGGGCTCAACGATCGTCCAGTCCATCTGGACGGAGCGCACCGCTTGGATGCACGCGTCGCAGGAAAGTCCAACCGCCAAAGCGCACGTAGCGGCTACCAGGATCTTTTGCAAGGTGATGCGCATCATGGCCCGTTTTTTTGTTCAATGAGGCGGGCCCGACGGGTTCCCTGACGCGCACGACGTCACTTCAGTTGTTTCAGAATTTGGTTTCAGAAGGAGTGCTTTCGAAGTCCTCGAAAACCTGAGGAGTCCGCAGCCTTGTAGAAAGTTCCGCAGAGTCTGTAAAATGCGTTAAGAAATCGGGGTTGGGTTTTGGGGACCAAAAATTCCCGCCGAGGTTGTCCTGGATTACCATGAATGGCGAAAACGGCGTCTGGCGTCGTGCAGCATAAATTACAGCGCCCGGTTCTCCACAGGACATATCAATTTCGCCAAAGAATGGGTAGACCCCATCGGGCGATGTTTAGTTCGGAAGTGGGTGTCGGGCGCATCCATTGAAGTTGCGCGTGACCTTGAGGGGCGATCTTGTATACATTTCTATGATCCTGAAGGAGAACAGCTGATGCACATCTTGCGGGTTGGAGACACCTTCTGATCCCAACGACCTAGAGGTGATTTCCGAGCCCCAAAACCTTGTCGGAGGTCTGCGCCAGACCCCGGAGGCGCTTTCTGAGCCCCAAAACCCTGTCTGAGGTCTGCGTCAGACCCTAGAGGTGATTTCCGAGCCCCA
>Ga0214919_10012268_pt1 | contig 10551 bp, 10 predicted proteins | sample LL1503_MetaG_FD_177994 | JGI IMG/M metagenome (GOLD analysis project Ga0214919, IMG submission 177994) | Freshwater microbial communities from Lake Lanier, Atlanta, Georgia, United States - LL-1503 | ecosystem: Environmental > Aquatic > Freshwater > Lake | place: USA: Georgia | collected... | reverse complement strand
GTTACAGATGTTTCCTTTAACTACAAAAAAGCAATGGAAATCCCTGCTTATGAGCCACCTGCAGAGCTTGCTCCAGGTGAGGCTCGCATGGAGCAGATCGATGTGGAGCGCTCACAAGAGTTCCGTAAGTGCATCGAATGTTTCCTTTGCCAAGATGTTTGCCACGTTGTTCGCGACCACGAAGAGAACAAGAAGTCATTTGCTGGCCCACGTTTCTTGATGCGTATGGCTGAGCTTGATTTCCACCCTCTCGATCAGCGCAAGACTCGTAAACAGGAAGCACAAGAGCAACATGGTCTTGGTTTCTGTAACATCACAAAGTGCTGTACTGAAGTGTGCCCAGAGCACATCAAGATCACAGATAACGCTCTTATTCCTATGAAGGAGCGCGTTGCAGATGTTAAGTACGATCCAGTTCGTTGGTTGGGATCAAAGATTCGCAAGCGCGAAGGCCTATAATATCTTTATGAAGTTATTGGTTCGTTGGGCAGCACTTGCTTTATCTTTTTGGGTTGCTACTGCATTAATTCCCGGAATTGATGTCATGGGTGGTTTCACAACCTACCTATGGGTTGCACTGTTGTTTGGTTTACTCAATGCAACTTTGGGAAGTTTGTTAAAGCTACTAACCCTTCCAGCGGTGATCTTAACTTTGGGACTTTTCCTTGTAGTTGTTAACGCATCAATCTTGATGTTGGTTTCACGATGGAGCGACAAGTTAGAGGTAAATAACTTCTGGTCAGCGATCTTTGCGGCTGTAGTTATTTCCCTTGTAACTAGAGTCGTTTCAAATGTTGGAAAGAAAGCATTACCGCTCTGAAATCCCTAGCGCTAGTTTCTGTTGGCGGAATCGCCGGAACTTTGTCGCGTTTTGGTTTGGGTCAGATCTTTCCTAATGATCGCGCGGGAACATTAGCCGCCAACATAATTGGTGTTGCATTAGCTTCAGCTTTGCTTGTTCTGATGGAGCGTCGTGGAGTCACTGAATTACGCTTACTTTTACTGCCTGGTTTTTGTGCAGGATTAACTACCTTTTCTGCGGTAACCGCTGAATCCCTAGAACCGCGCGATGGGGGTATGAGTTTTCTGCTTCAAAATGTGGTCTTTTCGCTTGTAGTCGTAATCATTATTTTGCCGCTAGCTAGAAAAGTAATTCCGGTGCGCTTATGAATGTACTTCTTGTAATTCTTGGTGCAGCCGTTGGCGCACCTGCTCGTTTTGCAATTGATCAATACATTCGTAAGTACACGGCAAAACCTTACGGAATCTTTACTGTAAACATCCTTGGCTCATTCTTACTAGGACTTACCTATGGAAAGTCAGAGCATGTACATGACCTGTTTGCAGTTGGTTTTGCTGGAGCATTTACAACCTGGTCCACATTTATGCTGGATATCTACCTTGCATACGAGTTAAAGCGTTACAAGGAGGCGGCGATCAACCTAGTAATGTCGCTAGGAATTGGATTACTTGCTGCGTGGTGTGGAATTCAACTAGCCTAAAAGCTATTTAACGAAGCGATGCCATCCAGGCTTCGATCTCATCTGGGTGATGAGGAATGTGCTCGCTTAAGTTAAGGCATCCATCTTCAGTAACAACAACATCATCTTCAATACGGATACCAATTCCACGGTACTCAGCAGGGAATAGCTCATCATCAGGTTGAATATATAAACCAGGTTCAACTGTTAAACACATTCCAACTTCAAGAACTCCATCACGGTACTGCTCAGCACGAGCGTGGGCACAATCGTGAACATCCATTCCAAGCATGTGGCTTACACCGTGCAAGGTCCAACGCTTATGGAAACCTACCGCTGGATCCATGACCTCTTCCAAAGACATCTTGATGATTCCCATATCAATTAAACCTTGCGCCAAAACTGTGTGGCTAGCTTTGTTAATCGCCAAGAACTTTTCACCTGGCTTAATCGCAGCGATACCTGCTTTTTGTGCTTCATACACAAGCATGTACAGCGCGCGCTGTGCAGGTGTGAACTTTCCATTGATAGGCAATGTTCTGGTGATGTCCGCTGTGTAGTAAGAATCAACCTCAACGCCAGCATCAAGCAGCAGTAGATCACCGCTTCGAACCGCACCATCGTTGCGATTCCAGTGCAGCACGCAGGCATGAGACCCCGATGCTGCGATTGTGTTGTAGCCCAGGTCATTTCCCTCAATACGAGCACGGCCGTAGAAGGCAGCCTCAACTACACGTTCTCCGCGCTCTGTAATAACAGCTGCAGGAAGAGCCTGAATGACATCGTTAAAGCCGCGATGCGTTGCATCGACCGCCTTTTGCATCTCTGCAATTTCGTAATCATCTTTAATTAAACGAGCAACTGAAACAAATTCAACTAATTCAGCATCGCGCGCATGATCCTTTACCGCTGAATCAACAACTTCATCGTAACCGTGAATTGCTGCAGCAGGAGTTCCTTTGAGGAAGCTTTCTAGCTCTTCAATCTTGCGAACTTCAATCCCATAACGCTCTGATGCTTCTTCAGTTGTGAAGCGACGACCTACCCACAGTTCGCCATTTTTTGCATCTGTATAGAAAGCAGAGGTATCGCGGGTTGAACGTGGGTTAATAAATAAAATTGGTGCATGTCCAGAACCGCTTGGCTCCATTACTAATACTGAATCAGGGTTTGCTTCTACACCTTGAACACCTGTGTAGTAAGCAAAGGCTGTGTGCGGACGATATAAATAATCGGTGTCATTACTGCGTTGCTTTGCAGCACCACTTGGAAGAACCAAACGCAATCCTGTAAAGGCAGCAGATAACTTCTCGCGACGTGTTATGCAGTGGGCGATAACCTCATCTTGATGAATTCCAGTTAAAGGTGTTGGCGCCCAGCCTGTTGACATGAACTCTGCAAATGCAGCAGATGGTGCAACATCATAAACACGCTTTGCGCCTCTATCTAACGCCTTATCTGAATTTTCCATATAAGTAGCCTACAAGAATTGGTATTGGCAGTACACCTAATACCGAGTAACTTTCATGCATGAAGAAGTTTTTTATCGTTGAACTTACGATCAAACAGGGTGAGCGCGCAAATTTACTGAAGTATTTGAATCAATATGCAGTAGATGTTCGACGTGAAGATGGTTGTGAGTGCTTGGATATCTTAATTGATCCGCAATCTGCCAACACTGTGATCCTGTATGAAATTTGGCGTGATGTAGCTTCTCAACTTGCTCACCTTGAAACTAAAGGTTTTGCTCAATGGAAAGCCTTTTCTGACCCACTAATTGAGCACTTTGCAGTGAAAACCCTCGAATCTGGTGAGTAGTCCCAACCCTGCCGAGCCTGTAAACTAATGGTGCACAAGGAGACGTCGCATAGCCCGGTCGAGTGCGCCTCACTGCTAACGAGGTAAGGTGTTAAAGCCTTCAGGAGTTCAAATCTCCTCGTCTCCGCAAGTAACACCAATCAAGGAGATCTGTTGCCTAACTTCAAAATAGCAATTGTTGGCGCAGGTCCTGCAGGTTACTTCGCTGCACAAGCCCTACAAAACTTAGCCGATGAGAATCGCTCTTTTGAGATCGACATGATTGAACGCCTACCAACCCCTTGGGGATTGGTACGAAGTGGTGTTGCACCAGATCACCCAAAGATTAAAACTGTTTCAAAGGTATTTGAAAAGATTGCAACAAGTGAAAACTTTAGATTGTTTGCAAATGTTGAAGTTGGCGAGGATATAACTGTTGCCCAACTACAAGAAAAGTATGACGCTGTAATTATCGCTACAGGATCATCGCAAGGTAAGTCCCTTGGGATTCCTGGAGAAAACCTACGCGGTTCACTATCTGCAGCGGTCTTTGTCCCTTGGTATAACGCGCATCCTGATTTTGTTGGAGTTGATACACCTTTAGATGCAGATACTGCAGTTGTAATCGGTGCCGGCAATGTTGCAATGGATGTTGCTCGCATGTTGGCACTAGAACCAAGTGAGTTGGATCCAACTGATACCGCAGATCATGCAATTGATGCTTTGAAGAAGAGCAATATTCGTAAGGTATTTATCAGTGCTCGACGTGGTCCAGAGCATGCTGCTTTCACCTCTCCAGAGTTACGTGAGCTTCCAAAGTTAGAACATACAAATGTAATTATGAGCAAGGCAGATATTGATGCTGCAATTGTTCGTGCAGGGGATGCTCCAGAAAAAGATGTGAAGAGCAATTTGGATGCAATGTTATTAATCGCAGAAAATCCAAAGAGCGAACATGAGCGCACTATGGAGTTCTTATTCCAGCACACTCCAAAAGAGATACTTGGAACAGATCGCGTAGAAGGAATCGTTTATTCAACTCCTAATGGTGATGTGACAATTAAGTGTGGTCTTGTAATTACTGCAATTGGCTATCAGGCACATTCAATCGCTGGCGTTCCATATGAAAACGGCAAGGTTGTTAACAACGATGGCCGTGTAAATGAGAATCTTTACGTTGTTGGTTGGGCAAAGCGTGGCCCATCAGGGGTAATTGGAACCAATAAGTCAGATGCAGCAGCGGTTATGGAGCTTTTAGTCTCTGATCTAAAGAGCCCGAAGAATGCCGGAGACATTGGAGAGTTGTTAACTCATCAAGTTGTTGTCACTCAAGAACATTGGCAGAAGATCAACGAGGCAGAGGTCGCTGCTGGTGAGCCACATGGAAAGCCTCGTAAAAAAGCTGTTTATCGTGATGAGTTGCTTAAATACGCTGGTCACACAGTTAATTAACCTTGTAGTCACCTTCCCGTAACCATTTCAAGGAGCAGGTGATCCCAAGGGTTGCTTAGATTCTTCTATGAACAAAACCCTCTCAACCCGCAAAATCTTTAGCTGGGGCTCATTAGTCCTTGCTACATCACTACTAGTTTCATTACTAGTTCCTTCAGCGCAAGCAGCGACTTACTCGTTGCCAAACGCACCGACAAATGTCACCTCTTATCTTGGCGCTAAAGGCGTCGTAGTTCGTTGGACACCAGGCGCAGATGTTGAGCCAGGTGTAACAGGTTATGTTGTTTCAGCAGGAGCGGGTTCATGCCCAATCTTCGTTCCAGCATCAAACCACTCTGTTGTAACAATGCCAGTTGTTACAGGTCAGCCAGCGGGAACTCCTGTTGTTCAGGCAGTAAACGCATACGGTTTCTCAAAGCCAGCTGCATCAAACAAGAGCTACACAAAGGAACAACTGGCAACAGTCTCCTCATCTGCAAACAAGAACGTTCAACTATTACAGCTCAGCGATTTGCATGGAGCAATTGAAACTGGATCCTCATTTGGTACAGCCCTATTAGCAAGTAATTGGGCTGCAGATCGCACAGCATCTGCAGCAACAATTTCATTGTCATCAGGTGACAATATTGGTGCAGCTCCTCCTATTTCTACAGAGTTTGAAGAGCTTCCAACAATTGAATCTCTAAATTTGATGAAACTGGATGCTTCAACTTTTGGAAACCATGAGCATGATCGCTCACTTGCCCACGTCCAAAAGGTGATTGGCGCATCTGACTTTCAATGGGTTGTAGCTAACTACGGTGATGAATCCCTTGCTGCTCTTAAGTCAGGTAATAAGGCTGCGAAGGCCTTCACAATTATCGATCGCGGTGGAATCAAAGTCGGTATCGTTGGTGCAAACACACCTGAAACAATCGAGCAGGTATTCCCTGGAAACCTTGATTACCTCGATGCATCAGGTGCAAAAAAGACAATTCAGATTCAGCCAGGTGTAGTTGGAATCAATAAGTCTGTTGCTGATGCTCGCGCAGCAGGTGCTCAGATCGTTGTAGTTCTAATTCACCAGGGATGGACGGAAAACTCTGATGGCGTCGCAAAGGGTTTGTACAATAGCCTTGCTGCAAACATTAAAGGTGCAGATGTTATTTACGGCGGTCATAGCCATCAGACATTCTCAACTCTTATTCCATCAAAGGTCCGTCAGCATGCACCCGTACTTCTTGGCGAGGTTCGAAATGCAGGCGTTGAATACACACGTTCACAGATCTGCATTAAGGATGGTCATGTAGTAGGAACATCACTGCAGCATGTTCTTAAGGCGGCAACACCAACAATCAATACCGGTGTGGTTTCGACAGTAACTACACCAGATGCCGCAGGTGCTGCACTTGTTAAGAAGTACAAGGATCAGCTAACAGGAAAGCTAGATGTAAAGATCGGTCAAGTCTCTGGCATATTTCCACGTGGTGGTACTCCAGCTGTTGAACGTTCAGGTGAAAACCCAATGGGTGATTACATCGCTGACTTGCTACGCGCTAAGTACAAGACAGACTTTGCAATAACAAATGGTGGCGGTATCCGCGACACATTCCCTGCAAAGACTTACATCCCTGCAAACACAGCACTTGTTCGCACAGGCACTGGCGCTCTTGATGTAACTCTTGGAGATGCACTCACTGTTTACCCATTCGGTAACCAGGTTGCAACAACAGTAGTTACTGGTGCAAATCTTTGGAAGGCGTTGGAAAACGGAGTTGGCGGAAACTATCCAGCTGACGGTCGCTTCCCACAAGTTTCAGGACTTAAGTTCTCATTTGATTCATCAAAGCCACTTGGAAGCAGAATCGTTTCTGTTACAAAGTTAGATGGAACAGAGATCGCAAAGGACTCAAAGGAGTACACACTTACAACACTTGATTACATCATTTATGGTGGCGATGGTTATGTTGATGTGTTCTCACCAGCTAAGGCAAAGGTATTTGGCGCATTACTAGATGTATTTGTAGATGCACTAAAGGCTGATATGGCCGCTGGAAAGGTCACCCAACTTCCTACACTCGACGGACGTGTGAAGAAGGTTGGCTAATAGTTAAGTAATAACAAAGGGCGCTCGAGCAATCGGGCGCCCTTTGTCATGCTTGATTTATAAGGCTTTGAGAGCATTTGGGTCATGAATAAAAAGCGGGTACTATGGCACTTCACAAATAAATAAGCGTGCGTAGCTCAACGGATAGAGCATCTGACTACGGATCAGAAGGTTAGGGGTTCGAATCCCTTCGCGCGCACAAGTTAAGCTCTCGGTGCCTTTCACACCGGGGGCTTTTCTTCTTTTATGGCTTCCTAAACCAGGTTCTCCAGATAGATAAAACCGCGATGTATAGCGGGAAGCCAAGCAAGATGTACTTTTCAAAAAGGCTTGGATTGCTTCCCGTTTTGTCCGAGTATTGCCAAGACAAGATTGAAAGATCTACCAAATAGATAACCGTTAAAGGAAGTGTGATTTTCCTAAAACTAGAAACGCGAACTAGGTGTGGAATCTTTATTCGGGTTAACTGTGTTGCACAAAGCAGAATCGAGACGATCATGACAATCTTGGGCGAGGATCCAAAGATTAAAAAGGTCGGTACAACTAGGTTCCATACAGCGGGAAATCCATTAAACCAATGATCTTCGGTTTCTTGGTCTGTTCGAGCAAACCACAGCGCCGATGTTAGAAAAATTGTTCCTGCAACCAAAGTTTCATAATGTTGTGGCAAGAGCTCTAAGCGGGCAAGTAGTGCAACTGGCACAACAACGCAGGTTACGTAATCAACAACTAGATCTAGTACATGACCATCGATAATGGGGGCGTGAATAGTTACATCAAATTTGCGGGCAATAGGACCATCTAAACCATCTAGAACTTGGCAAACAATCAACCACAACAAGGCTGAGCGCCAACGATTATCAAAGACCGCTTGTAAGGCTAATAGACCTGCAACAGCACCACTGGCTGTCATTACATGGATTACATACCCTGCACGACGAGAGGTTTGTGGTGACATTGTTGTACTCATATACGTAACTTTAGTGCAAAATGGAAATACCACCTATCCTGAGAACCTATGAAAGCAAGGGTGAATCTTTCATTTTTGAAGGATAAGAAAGCGCAGCGAACCTGGCTTGTACTGGTAATCGCATGGGCCGTCATTCGCGCTGTTGTTATCAAAGATGTATTTGGAAGCTATGGAATTAATGGCTGGGCTTACTTCTGCGTGGATCTTGGATCAGGCATTCCATATGCGATTTATTCAGGGCGCGCTGTAATCGATTTCTTGAATAAAGATTGGCTAGATGTACGTAAAAATGCATTGCTGGGATTCATATTTTTCTATATTCCAGATATCTATGTTTTGATATTTGCTAAGAAAGTGCCGCTAACACTACTTATTGGCTTCCTCATTTCAATCGGGGTGTTTACTTCGATAGCAATCTGGGGGTTACGAAGAGATGTTGAGAAGGGTGAAACCAATTGAAGAAAGTTCTTTTAACTGGTTTTGAACCTTTTGGTAAAGCAACTAGCAATCCATCGGGTGAGATTGTTAAGCAGATCAGCGGTGACAACATTATTACGGCGATCTTGCCTGTGGCATATACGCAATCGGCAGATCGCTTGCTAGCTTTAATCGCTGAGCACAACCCAGATGTTGTTATTTGTTTAGGTCAAGCCGAAGGCCGTAAAGAGATTACGCCAGAGCGAGTTGCAATTAATTTAGATGATGCACGACTTGCAGATAATGAAGGTGTGCTTCGCAATGATGTGAAGATTGTTGAAGATGGACCTGATGCTTATTTCTCCACTCTTCCAGTAAAAGAGATGGCTGAAGCGGTTAAAGCGCAGGGGATTCCTGCAGCGGTTTCATTAAGTGCTGGGGCCTTTTTATGTAACCATGTTTTTTATATTACTCAGAACAACTTTGCAGGAACACATGTTCGCAGCGGCTTTGTGCACGTTCCATTAATGGATTCGCAGGCCCCAGGGTTTCCGGGGTTGCCTACGATGCCGTTAGAACAAATGGTTACAGCTGTTCGAGCTATGCTCGAAGTGCTTTAGCAAAATCGCGGAAATCTTCAACAAGTAGATCAATCTCAGTTTGACCATGTGCCAATGAGATCAACCACTGTTCATCAAGCCCTGGAGGAGTGATGATTCCGCGGTTGAGTGCAAACAACCAGTGCGCTTCAGCGATACCGAAATCAGTAGCCTTGTAATCGCGGTAGTTGCGAACAGGCTCTGTAGACCAGGTAACACAGCCTTTTACGCCAAATCCAACTGTGTGTGCAGGAAGTTGGTACTCATCGATGATTGCGCTGATGCGATCTAGTGCTTGCTGGTTAAGTGCTTCAGCAGCAGCAAGTGCTTCATCTGTACAAATACGATCAATTGCACGAACTCCAGCCATCGCAAGGGGATTACCGTTGAATGTGCCGAAGTGAGCCATCTTTCCATTTGTTACAAAATCCATGTACTTCTTCTTGCCACCAAATGCAGCAAGTGGAAGTCCGCCACCAATTGATTTTGCAAGGGTAATTAAGTCTGGCTGAACACCTAAACGAGCAGAGGCACCATGTGCACCAGCCGTAAGACCTGTCTTAACCTCATCAAAGATTAGAACGACGTTGTATTCGTCGCATAGTTCGCGAACACGCTCTAGGTAACCAGCATCTGGCAAAACGATTGCAAGGTTTTCTAGAACAGGCTCAACGATGTAGCAAGCAATGTTCTTTGCATTCTTTTCAAACATTCTTTCAAGTGCAGGAATGTTGTTGAAAGGAACGACGTAGACAGCTCCGGGAACCAAGTTGGAATCAATTGCTGGAGTTGGATCCTCTGGGTCGCCAATTACATCTAGCGCTGGCTTACTCGAAACAACAAATGGATCGTAGCTACCGTGGTAGCCGCCTTCGACCTTAAGAATTCCCATTTTCTCAGTTGCAGAACGAGCAACACGCACCGCGTACATTGTTGATTCGGTACCACTGTTAGTAAAACGAACCTGATCGATTCCGAAGCGTGTGCAGATTCGCTCTGCAGCATCTGTTGAAATAGGAGATGGCGTAACAAAGAGCATTCCGTGTGACAGAGATGCTTCGATCTCTTCAACAACTATTGGGTTTAAGTGACCGGCAAGCATTGCACCGAAGCCCATTGAAAGATCCAAAAGCTGACGACCATCAACATCGGTCATATATGCGCCCTTGGCAGATTTAATTGAGATTGGGTATGGATCCCAATGTTGGAAGCTAGATGTAACGCCTAATGGCAACGCCTTGAATGAACGGCGGCTCTCTTCTGCGCTCTTATCTGTGCCCTTGGTAAATAGTTCCCACTCTTGCTTGAGAATAGCTTCGACCCTTTTCGGATCTACTGGAACTGAAGTGGATGGAACGAATCTAAATGTTTGCTTGTGGTTCGACTGTGTCAGCATTTGTAAAACATGTACGGCAAAGGTTTCAGCTTTTGAAACTCGTTTGAGAAGTACTCTCCCGGTTCGTTTTTTAGTTAGTTTTAACTAAGGCTTAATTCTCCCATGCTTTATTTAAAAAGCAACCCCGCCTCGCTTTAGCGCAGAAAAAGTGCGCGTAAACGACGGGAAGTTACGAATAATCCCGCGGCAATCATTATTAAAAAGTAACCAATGTGTACCAAAACGCCTGAATTAATATCACCAAACCAAAAGGCGCGTACAAGTGAAATTCCATGCCATAAAGGCAAGGCCATGATTACATTTTGAAGCCAATCTGGATACACAGAGATTGGATATAAGGAGCCGGAGAAAAG
>Ga0214919_10012267_pt1 | contig 10552 bp, 12 predicted proteins | sample LL1503_MetaG_FD_177994 | JGI IMG/M metagenome (GOLD analysis project Ga0214919, IMG submission 177994) | Freshwater microbial communities from Lake Lanier, Atlanta, Georgia, United States - LL-1503 | ecosystem: Environmental > Aquatic > Freshwater > Lake | place: USA: Georgia | collected... | reverse complement strand
AACGCTTGTTTGACTTTGTGTTGGCGCCGAATGCATTCCGTCGCCGTTCCATATATGTTGTTGGCCCTTGTTGTCTGTCCAAACACTGTTTGGGCCTGTTGTGGGGAGATAAGACGAAGAGATATTCACAATGCCTGCTGGTTTGTAAAGGTTGGCCATACTGTAATTTGAAACGCCTGCTGTATAAATAGCTTGCATCTCTTTATTTTTTCTTTTTTCTTTTTTCTTTTCGCTTTTTTCTTTTCGCTTATTTCACCGCTTTTTGTTTATTTCTTGATAAGATTTTGGTAGGGAAAAATAACGGTGGGTGGCACTACCAATGGCTGTGGGTTTACCAAGACGTTAACGGATGGGTTTTCAACATATTGTTGGACATAGGTGCCTACCGAATAGACAGGACGTGCAGGATCCGTATCATCTATATCGGTATACACCGCGACTGTTCCATCATTTATTCCATTTTGGCGAACGGGTAAAATGATGGGCGCTGGGTTTTGTTGGTAATCAATATGTCTGGCACCGGGCAAGACATTTGTCAGTTGTGTGAAACTTGTTTCGGGTGTTGCAATGGACATGATAACACTTGTGTTGCGTGTGTCGTTTGGAAGACTCGTCATGACGCCGTTTGTTTCATTGAGTTTTCTGTATCCACTGGAGACGTTAACAACACCGGCGGGCTTGTAGAGGTTTGATGCGGACGAGAAATTGCATTTATTACCTGAATACATGCCGTAAGAACCATACATTCTTTGTTTATTTCTTTATTGGTAGATTAAAAAAACAGAAAACGCTGTTTATTTTTTATATTTTTTTTTTAAATATATTAATAAATGGTATATCTTTATTTTAAAGCTCGTAAGGCAAGCCCGTCTCCCCGTAAAGTGTCATCCCGTAAGGCAACCCCGTCCCCCCGTAAAGCATCCCCTCGTAAGACTTCTCGTAAGACTTCTCGTAAAGCATCCCGTAAGGCGTCCCCTCGTAAGTCTTCTCGTAAGGCGTCTCGTAAGGCTTCCCCCCGTAAGTCTTCCCGTAAGGCGTCTCGTAAGGCTTCCCGTAAAGCGTCTCGTAAGGGATCCCGTAAGGCTTCCCCCCGTAAGTCTTCTCGTAAAGCGTCTCGTAAGGGATCCGCTCGTAAAGCGTCTCGTAAGGCGTCTCGTAAAGCGTCTCGTAAGGCGTCCCGTAAGGCCCAAGGATCGGCCTCGGCAAAGAAGAAATCGGTCTCGCCAAAGAAGAAATCGGTCTCGCCAAAGAAGAAATCGGCCTCGGCAAAGAAGAAATCGGCCTCGCCAAAGAAGAAATCGGCCTCGGCAAAGAAGGGATCGGCCTCGGCCCATGGATCGGCCTCGGCAAAGAAGGGATCGGCATCGGCCCATGGATCGGCCTCGGCAAAGAAGGGATCGGCATCGAAATCGGCCTCGGCAAAGAAGAAATCGGTCTCGCCAAAGAAGAAATCGGCCTCGAAATCGGCCTCGGCCCATGGATCGGCCTCGCCACTTGTCCCCCCACCTCCTAAAGCTAAAAAACCTAAAAAACCTAAAAAAGCTGTTAGCGGTCTATCCATCTAATTTAGATATCTGAACACATGAAAACATGAACACCTGAAAACCTGAAATTGATTTTTAAAGTATAAACACTTTAAAAATAAAATAAAATGTCGGTTTCCGCATCTCTTAAAACCTTTGATACCCTTTATGGAACAGAAAAAAATGGCAAAATTAAAGTATGGAATGCCTCTGTCCAAGAAAACGCCGACGGTACTGCCACTGCCACCATTGAATACGGCCAAATTGATGGAAAAAAACAAACGACTGTACGTGACTATACCGAAGGCAAAAACATCGGACGAAAAAATGAAACTACCCCTTACACGCAATCTATCCAAGAAACCCAGCGCAAGTGGACCGACAAAAAAGAAAAAGAAGGTTACACGACAGACATGCCTCTTGACGACAAAAAAGAAGCGACCGGAACTGTTATTTTTCCGATGCTTGCAGGTAAATACGAGCCACAAACTGCCAAAAAGAAGCGCACCGATATTCAATATCCCTGTTTTGTCCAACCCAAGCTTGACGGTCTGCGTTGCATCACCTATATCAATACTACCGGTAAGGCAGTAGTTGCCCAGTCGCGAACTGGTGGACTATTTGATTCTGTTGCGCATATCACCAGCGTGCTTTTACCTATATTTAAAGCGCATCCACGTGTTGCCCTTGACGGCGAATTATACACAAAAGACATCTCTTTTGAAACGCTCGCGGGCATCATTAAAAAGAAGAAAATCACGGATGCCGATCGTGATGTACTAAAGCACGTCAAATACCACATTTACGATATGATTCATCTCGACAACCCAGACATGCCTTACATCGAACGTCACCAGTTTATCTGTAAAGTGGTGCAGGCCCATTCAAGTCCTTTTTTGGAAATTGTACGCACCGATAAGGTTAAATCGGTCGACGAATTCAAGGAAAAGTTTGGCGAGTTTGTCGCCAATGAGTATGAAGGCATCATGTTGCGCAATATCGATAGCGTGTATCAACAAGGATTCCGTAGCAACGATTTGCAGAAATATAAGGAGTTTCAGGAGGAAGAATACGCTATTGTGGGGTTTGACCAAGGCGATGGGCGTGACAAAGGCACTGTCATTTGGAAATGCCAGACCAAGGAGGGGCGGGCATTTAGTGTTCGTCCACGTGGCACGCATGAACATCGCCAAGACCTTTTTAAAAATGGCGAGTCGTTTGTTGGTAAACAACTGACGGTTATTTTTCAAGAGTTGTCTGAACTAAATGTGCCTCGTTTTCCGGTTGGCAAAGCTGTCCGCGACAACTACTAGACCGCTTTTTATTATTTTTATTTTTCAAAAATAAAAATAATAAAAAGCAGTGAAATGTGAAATGTGAAATACAAAAATTTTTCTTTTCTTTTTTAATTATAAATGAGTAGTAGTTGTGCAGCCGCTGTTGAGTTGTTGAAAGGTCGTACTTCAAACGACCAAAAAAGCATCAATACATACAAAAATGACACGGTATCTATTTTATACCCTCCTGCTTTAGCTGACACATTGTCCCCCGAAAACAGAAAAGTTTTGACTTTAAAGCCTGTTAATACGGCCGCAATGTATTCGTATACGCCTATGCAACCCATGGCTAGCAAAGGCGTATGCCTTACTCCCGGCCCTTATTACACGCTTTCCACGGCCTATAATGAACAAGTTGGCTCGGAATGTATCAATTTTGGCCAAGACCTAAATTACGCAGCGTGTACAAAAAAATAAAACACCTTTACAAAATAAGATAAAGGTAGTGATATATAATTATCTATTTTAACAGTGACCGTTAAAATAGAGTATATTCAAATAGTTGTTTGGGCGTGATATTTTTGGAATTGCTTTTTTTTTTGAAAAAGCGGTTTTAATTTAATTTAATTTTTGTTAAACTAAATTATGTCTGATAGAAATTGGTATATAGGTATCTCCATCGGCGTTGTCGTACTCATTAGTGCTGTCCTCATTGTTGTTTTACCAAAGAAAAGCGGAGGTGGAAGCGGAAGCGGTAACATGCCAAGCAGAGGCGGAGGTGGCGGTGGTGGAGGTGGCGGCGGTGGAGGCGGTAACATGCCAGGAGGTTGTGGCAACTGTTTTATGGCAGATGCCGATTGCGCGCCAGTACCTGACCCTAATCAACAAGGAGCCTATGTGAATAGTCCCAATGCACTCGGTATCCAATGCGCAAAATATTTTGTTGAGAATGGCCAATACGTCCCATATGATCCCCGTAACCCTCCTAATCCAGCTCTCCAAAGTACATTTATCAATAGTAATTTAGCAGGCGCATGTGATAATCTCATGGTTGCCAAAGACGGTAACTGTGGATCGTGTTATCAACAAGTGTACAACGCACACCTAGATAAATGCAATCAGGCCGGTGATATAAGACCTAATAATCCAACAAATCAGTGTGATAGTACAACAGATTATTACGTATTAGGGGCAAATTCTTTTAAATGCACAGAAGAAGATCCTTTGCATCCTCAGTGCGAAATCGAATGTTTACAGCAATGCGAAGAAGGAGAATTTACATGTTTGCCAACTGGTGTTGCTAAACATACTCCATGTGTAAATGCGTGCCATAATGCTTTCTACCACTCTATATCCTCTAATAAAAAATAAATTTACTCCCCTTTTACCCAACGATTTGTCCAACTTGTACGGTTGTACAAATTCTGTTGACGGCTCATCAGCTCCTCGCGAAACGACAACTGGTCGCGTGCGTACTGATCATTCACCACACTTCGCAAGGTTTTTCCCACCGTTTTCGAATAGTCGGGTTTTGGGTTTGTCATTGGATCCGTCAGCACCTGTTTTGTTACAGTGGAGCTTAACGTGTATACGGGATCAAAGAAGGGTTGCGATACCGACGAGTCCACGTAATAGGCGATATGGCCGTTGTTCATGGCACTGTAGGTGGGGTACACCCCGCCGTAACCCGAATTGTCGATCTTGTAGACATCGTCCATGTGCACCGCACCGACTTTGGCGGGCTGGTCCAGCTGGAGACGCATGCCACGGGCGTCGACCATGCGCGAATCGCTTCCGTAAATATATGTGTCGTTGCCGTGATTGTCTGTGCGTTTGGTACAGTCCATCATTGGTGTCAAACCGAGGCGATTTAAAAAGGAAACGTGTTGGGGTTGAGAGTTCATTGGTTTGTATTGTTTTGAGATGGGCGTCCATTGTTGGTCGTCGTTGCCACACGAAAGATTTGATAAATTACAATTTAACATCTTTATTTATATTTTTTTATTTAAATATAATTGACAGATTTACCCCGAACGGAATATATGCGCTAAAAATCCAGGTTTTTGTCCAAAATACTTGGGGCATACCGTCACCTAACCTCCTGGTATGAACGTTGGCAATGTCAATGTTGGTTTTAAATTGATTGGTCATGATGGTAAATAAAAACTAAATCAAAGGGCAAAACAAACAACAAATAAAGCGATGAATAATTAATATGTTGTCAAATAAATTAAAAATAATAAAAATAATAATAAATGGCATCTCTTATTCCTCGTCCTCGTCCTCGTCCTCATCCTCTTACACTGTTGAGTGGTCCGCTGGTATATCCACAAGTTATAGAAACAATAACACCCCATGGTTATGTCAGGATAACACATTATAGTGAAGATATGCGTAAACGTATACAGGATGCAACGCCCATGGAATATGATCAATATGAATATGAAGATAAACATGGACATAAATGTGAACATGATTGTGAACATGAAAAAAAAGAACCTGAAGGAGAAAATTTTGTCTTGGAATACGATAATGGAAGTAAAGGGTATAGTATTGATAATATAATGATTTCCTTGAGGATAAACGAAATCGATTCAATTGAATCAATCAAATCGATTGCATCATTAATAGATATTTTATTAAGAATACGTATATATCCTGTTCAATATATATTAGAAGATTTTAGAATTTTTTCAGAAAAAATTAGTAATGAAGAAAAAAAAGATGGCACTCCTTACCAAAAATTATATTTTTATTTTAAATGCTATGCAATTCTTCGTGAAATGGTTGAAAGATTAGATTATTTTTTTAATAGACCTAAACTGTATGAAAGAGATGTTCCAACAATTCGTGATTCAGGATTAGATACCATGTTAAATGAAAAAAGTACTTCCATACGTTTGTTAGGTAGAAATATTAAGAATGTATCTATTCCTACTAGAGAAAGGATAATATATTTGCTTCATAACCTAATATACGAAATAGTAGATAAATCTAATACTTTTATAGAGTATTTGCAGAATAGTGTATCATTGTTTGGTGAGGAGTATTTCCATGGTGAGGATCTAGACTCAGACTCAGACTTTAGACCTTTTTCAAAACGGTCAACTAAAAAGTTGCCGGTTGCTAAACGAAAAGCCAAAAGATCAAGTAAAAAGTCGCCGGTTGCTAAACAAAAAGCCAAATGTTCACCTAAACAAAAAGTCAAAAGATCAACTAAACATATGTAATATATCACATTATATTTATTCACTATATTTTTAGTAACTAATTTTGTGGTTATGCAGAACTATCGTGTATTTAATTTACACTTTTGAAATTGATTATTTTAAATTAATCTTCTATTAAATTAGAGATAAACAAAATGAACAATGAAAATTTGCCTGTATCCATTGTCACCAACAAAACAATGGTGTATTTAAACGACATGAAAAGTCGTTTCGCGACATATCATATCGAAAACGAGGACGAGTTTTGCGAGGCCTTGATGGACATTGTCAATCAATATAGTGAAACAGAGTTTTCAGGCAAAGTCGATAAAATGCAAGCCTTTCTGTACTTTCATGACGTCGACATGCTTCTCAATACCATCTATAACCGCGTCGGTGTTCAACGCGTCTCTTTACTTTCGCTTGTGTATGAAAACCTAATTGTTCTTTTGCAGGCGTATTACACGTACGAAGATTATATTGCCGATCTCGTATAAAAACCGCTTTTTGTGAAAAAGCGGTACCAAAAACTTAAAAGAAAGTGCATATGTTAACATAATTTTAAATTATAAAATTATGTTACCTCAGGCAGGGGTCGAACCTGCATTCTTCCGATTAGAAGTCGGACGCGATATCCATTTCGCCACAAAGGTTGTATATTATACAACCAAGTCTTTAAATGAAGAATACGTAATTAAATTTAAAATGGCCATATTGTGCGCGTGGACGTGCGCGCGTTCATGTGAACTTGCTATCATCTCTTCATGAAAATGCAATACGCTATACACTTCAGCATCAAAAAAGGTATAGTCGTCATTCGGTCCAAATACCGTCTCATTTTCAGCCTTCCACAAGTTTCCAAATATTTTTCGTGTGATGTCTTTACACAATTTTTTAATATTTGTATTTTTTGTAAAGTAGTAAAATGTTCGCATTAATTTATTGACATCGTTTGCCGCACTTTTTACCCGTTTTCCGTCATACCTAATCTCGTCATAAAAACAAAATGAAGCCTCCACCGTTTTTAATTGAAATGACGAGATACCAAAGTCAAGGATAAAAGGCATCTCCGTTTCATCGTCAATCATGATATTGCTTCCATGTAGGTCCCGGTGATACACATTGTATTCAGACTTTTCAAGAACAATCAACGCCTTTAAAAGATGAAGCAAGCATTTTTTAACCCATAAAAGCGATACTTTTTTGCTCTCTAAAAAATCGTAAAGTGTTTTACCCTTTATTTTTTGTTGTACAAGGTGGATATTTGGTTTTTCGTCCGTGTCACATACACTAACTAGTTTTTTAACAGAGTTTTCAGCATCTGCTTTTTTGGCGCCCTTCCCCTTCCCCTTCCCTTTCCCCTTTCCCTTTTTTATTTCTTCATAAGTGTGCCCGCATATAAATATGCCAAATGTAGGCACAAGATGATGTCGAAGCCATGGGTATTTCATTAACATTGAATTAATGACAACAATGTTGAGAAATATTTCCTGGACCGAGTCTGTCTCGAACACTTTGGGGCATTTTGTAATGATAGGCACCATCTCAAACATTCCACTGTCGTATACGTCTCCGTATACACCACCGCCTAGATTTTTATCAAAAACGATAAATTGGGCATTTTTTTTATCTGGCAAGGGCGTGTGCATGACGATAAAATTACACATAAGATTCTGTAAAGTATCATGTGTCTTGCATCCCTTTTTTTTAATAAATGCTAAAAAACAAATAATGAGGTTAATAAGCAAAAGTTGGCTTTCACTGTATTGCGCGTTTTTTGTAAAAGCCTTTCGCAATTCTTTCATTTATTTAAAAAGTTTTTTTTAAATAATCATCTATTATTGGCGAGATAAGAGAACGCGGTTTATAGCCACGTGTGTTAGCAAAATCATATAATTAGTATTCTTCCTAATAAAAGTAGAAAGCACTATCCATTTTGTTATAAAGGTATTATATGATAGTTTAATATATTTAAATGAGCTCCTTATCTAATTATTCTTACTCTTGATCTTTTTTTCTTTTTAAGACTAGCTAAAGATAATTTTTTACTTGCTTTTTTTATAGACTTTGATTTTTTATTACGACTGTTTGAAACTTTTTTAACATTAAAAAATGCATCTTTTTTAACAAGTTCATCATAACGCGATTTTTGACCAATTTTTTCATAAATACTTTGTATTGTTTCTTTTTTGTCTGTTAATAAAAATGGCGATAATTTAGAAACAGTATCACATCTATCTTTTGTCCACTGACACAAATAATGAGTTGACAAATTTTTTGGTAAAGAATTTAATTTTTGACACGTATCTTTTGATTTTTTTGTAGAGCATAAAGACATTATTTCTTTATATTCATCAGGCAAGTTTAATTCGTCTTCATTTGTACAATCATATTTATCTTGCATACGTATACAATTTTTCTCTATTGACATAAATTTTGTATTTGAATCGCCTGTACTAAAATATACCATATTGTTTAATTTAAAATTTAGACGTGGAGTGATCGGTATCACCATATCGCTTGTATCTTTATCATCAAATAATTCTAGTAATTTTGATGCAATACGTGTTGCAAGAGTCTCATCAGATGCATAAATGGCAATCATTGGTGGAAAAAATGGCTCATATAAATAATCTTTACCATTATATGTATAATAATTAATGCCATTATTTGTTACAAATCCAACTGGAATTTTTTCGTGTAAAATTGGTCTACAGTTTTGTTTAAAGTCTGGAAATATTTCGTATTGTATTGGTTTATAATTTAAAATTTTATAAGAAGGAAACGTATCATTATTTAACAATAAACTGGTCAATACTTCTTCGATTTTATCTGGTTGAAACATTAAATGAAATTTATACAGTGGTACAGAATGTTTGTCTTTATGTGTACAGTGTTGAATATAAACTTGACCATCATTTTTGATACTAATAACAGGTACAGTTCTAATTTTATGTTTTTTTATTACTTCCTCAATAAATTCTAGAATTATATCAGTTTGGAATAATACAGACATATCATATTCAAATTTATCTAAATCAAATGACATTTACATATAACTAATAAAAATATTTTATCATTTTATCATTTTTTACAAAAAGTAGGGTAACTTTTAAACTCGCAATTTTTTGGATCTTTTATTTTTACGGACTTTACCAGACTTTTTATCAACTTTTTTACCACGTTTTGGCGAGTCTTTGCGACGGGGACGAAAAGGAGAAGAAGCATGTTTACGGGCTTCAAGAGTTGCAACTAGATCATCTACAATCACATGGGTACCGGGAAGTGGAAGTTGCACTTGATCAACTACATGCATGGGCTTTTTAGAGTTCACAACAGTTGCACGCGCATAACTGTTTGACTTGGGATTATTATATTTTAATATAAATCCAACATCATCACTTTTCGACAAATTATATAAATAGGTTGATACGCCATTATTTGTATCTACTGTATCAAATATAGGAAATTTAGCTTTATTTTTATCGAGAAAAGTGAGGCTTTTGTCAGTAGGCGGTATCTTATATTTTTGAATAGAAAAAGTAATTTCTATAGGATTCCCATCTTTTTCTTCCTCTTGAGCTATACTAGGATGAGGGATAGATGCATAAGCTGCTGCCATCTGTATATAATTTATTATATACAGAATTTAAAAATATCAAAAATATCAAAAAGCGGCTTATTTGGTATCCAGTGCGTCCACTGACTCGCCAATAATCTTGATGAAATTTTCAGTGGGGCTCTGTTTGGGGCTCATACGTAGCCCGCCACGGTACACCGTCGTCGATTTCAAGTTGCCAATAATCTCCGGCAACTCGACCGTATTGTTTTTGCTGGCATACTTTTTAATCACGTCCGACGGGATATAGGGACTGCTGTCCAGCAACCGATCCATCTCGGCCTTGGCGTGCCTGAAAAACTCACCCGCCGGTTTTCGGCACATCGCTTCCAACGACAATTCAGTCTTTAATTGTCTGTAAAATTTATGCCAACTGATGGCGACACTGCGATGGGCCTCGCTAAGTTGGGCGTATTTAAAAAAGTTCTGTAACGTGCCTAAAATGCCCGTGAAAATACCAACCGATCCGGTCCCGATTTGACCGTATTGCACCAAATTGGCCGGAAACAAGCTGTTCATACCGACGTTGATGGTACCGACGATGGTACTGAGAATGACGATGGGGATGGTGAACATGTAGTTGAGACGGCGGTATTTGGTTTCGGATTGAAGGTTGAGCCACGAGTAGCTGAGGGCGTTATCGGCCCAGTTGGAAATAAGGTCTTCCAAGTACGACGTCCACGTCATAAATTTCAAGTTTTCGTCAACGGTTGAATCGGTTTCTTTCGAGTCGGCCATTTTTATTTTATTTTAAATTAAATTCATTTTATAAATTGATTTAAATTTAACGTCGACGGGATTTTGGCGAACGCGAACGTTTATTTTTTGATTTACGACGTTTTTGGGCGGATTTAGAAGAGGATTTTTTATCCCGTTTAGATAACTTTCGTCGTGCACGAAAGGGTGAAACTGACAAGATTTCTG
>Ga0214919_10012265_pt1 | contig 10553 bp, 11 predicted proteins | sample LL1503_MetaG_FD_177994 | JGI IMG/M metagenome (GOLD analysis project Ga0214919, IMG submission 177994) | Freshwater microbial communities from Lake Lanier, Atlanta, Georgia, United States - LL-1503 | ecosystem: Environmental > Aquatic > Freshwater > Lake | place: USA: Georgia | collected... | reverse complement strand
CGCAAAGCAATGGCCGCATGGGTGCGCTGCTGCCCTTTGGCGAATACAAAGGCTTTGGCCTGGCGGTGGCGTGTGAGTTGCTGGGCGGTGCCTTGAGCGGCGGCGGCACCTGGCACAAGGCCGCCGACGGCCGCCGTGCGGTGCTCAACAGCATGCTGACCATCGTCATCGACCCGGCCCGCCTGGGCACGCAAATGAGTTTTGCACAAGAGTCGCTGGCCTTCATCGACTGGCTGCGCCAAAGCCCGGATGCGCCGGGCAGCGACGGCGTCACCTTGGCCGGTGAGCCCGAACGCAAGGCGCGCGCTGAGCGTTTGAAAAACGGGGTAGCGGTGGACGATGCGACTTGGCAAGAAATTCAAGCTTCTGCGCAGAAATTGGGCATGGCGTTGGCAACGATCCAATATTGACTCAGTCAGTTTTCGGTCGGCGTCAACACATTGATCAGGGAAAGGGTTTGCAAACGAGTATGTCCATAGCGAAGATACCCTGCACAGCCCCAAAAAGCCAGCTTTGGGCGCGTATGACGGAAGGGCGCTTGGCGAGGTAACTGCCGACCGGCGAAACAGTCATAAAAGAGAAAGATTCGGCTGAGAAAAACCGGCAAGAAGCAATGTGCTGTTGAGACTATTGCATTTTAGGTGGCCAGTTGTGAGTCTGTCTCTGACAGTCCTTACACCACGATAAAAGAGCATCGTACATCACTATCCCGTGCTTGAGCATCTCGTGGTCGTCGCTGAAGTTCTGAGACAAACCCAGTGAAAGCGCATACAAACCTGCTGACTGCGGTGCAAGGCCAAGCCGGGAGGTGTCGGCTCCACGAACGATGATTGCAAGCTGCTGCAAGGCCGGATCACCTAACTTGTATTTGGACAAAAAGGCATCGAAGCTGCAAAGCTCTCCAACGTGGGTGAGTTCCACTCCGGGGATGTCATAGGGAATTGCCCCGGTTTTCTCGGCCACACGCATGACGTCCCCAGCAGAGACATAGAGGAATTCAGCTTGGTTATCGATAAAGCGGGTGATCAGCCATGGGCAAGCAATGCGGTCAATCTTCGGTCGTTCTCTCGTAATCCACTTCATGGTTTGCCTCACAGAATCAGAGTTTTTAAAATCAGACCAACGACAGCGCAGCCCGCGATTACGTGGATCACATTGTGCTTGAAGCTAAACAGCGCGACTGCAGCGCCCAATGCGATCAAGGCTGATACCCAATCAAAGGTGCTCATAAAGCCCTTAGGCCATAGCACGTGGTAACCGAAGAACATAGCCAAATTTAAGATCACGCCCACCACGGCTGCCGTGATGGCGGTGAGCGGCGCGTTGAATTTGAGATCGTTGTGCGTGGTTTCCACCAACGGGCCACCAGCCAAAATAAAAAGGAAGGACGGCAGAAAGGTAAACCATGTCACCAGTGAGGCTGCCACTGTTCCAGCTAAAAAAAGAGCATCTGGCCCAAACACCGCTTTCACATAGCCACCAATGAAACCGACGAAGGCGACCACCATGATGAGAGGCCCCGGCGTGGTTTCACCCAAGGCCAGGCCGTCAATCATCTGTGTGGGCGTGAGCCAACCATAGTGCACCACGGCACCCTGATAAACGTAGGGCAGCACCGCATATGCGCCACCAAAGGTCAGCAGCGCAGCCTTGGTGAAGAACCTGCCCATTTGCGTGAGCGTGTGATCCCAGCCATAGGTAGCGGTCAATAAACCCATTGGCACAGCCCATAGCATTGCCCCGATGACGGCAATCTGAACGAGCCTAGCCCAACGGAATTTGGCGTGCTCTGGTGTGGGTGTGTCGTCATCGATCAGCGCTGGACCGAATGACTTATCTGCTTTGCCGTGTCCACCCCCGGGCTTAAATTTGTCTGGGGCGATCCGGCCACCCACATAGCCTATTAAGGCAGCCGCCACAACGATGGCGGGAAACGGTACGTTGAGGGCGAAGATCGCCACGAAGGACGCTGCTGCAATGCCCCACAGCCAGTTGTTCTTAAGTGCTCGAGATCCGATGCGATGTGCAGCTTGCACCACGATAGCCGTGACTGCGGGCTTGATGCCGTAAAACAGTCCAGCCACTATCGGCATCTCACCAAATGCGATATATACCCAAGACAACGCGATCAGGATCAACAGTGACGGCAGCACAAACAAGGCCCCCGCCGCTATACCGCCTTTTGTTCTGTGCATCAGCCAGCCGATGTAGGTGGCGAGCTGTTGCGCTTCCGGACCGGGAAGCACCATGCAGTAGTTAAGCGCATGCATAAAGCGACGCTCCGAAATCCAGCGACGGTTTTCAACCAACTCCTGATGCATGATCGATATCTGTCCGGCAGGGCCACCAAAGCTGATGAAGCCCAGCTTGAGCCAGAAAATGAAAGCCTGCCAGAAACTGACTGGCTGAGGTGGCAAGTCGGTAGGCGCGCTTGTGGGTGTGGCCCTTGATTTCATCCTTTTGATCCCTTTGTATTTTTTTAAGGTTGGAAATTGGCCATCAAACAAGCTGCTGGCACAAGCCAAAATGCATCGCCTGCAGAGGGTATCTCGCCCAGTCTTGGTAAGGCGATTTCCAGAATTTTTGCATTAATTGCCTTAACACAGTCGATCGGAACAATCGTTGGTAATGCGCAAGACATGGTGGTGTCGCAACAGATCGCGACCAAGTCTACGCCGAAGTCAAACCATCGGATATTCCATTGGTCACGAATTAATCCTTCGAGCAGCAGGGTTTGCTGGTTAGTTTGCTTCGATTCAACAAGGGGTAGCTCGAGCAGGTCGGCGAGTTGTTTGCCAGATGCCTTGGCAAGAGCTTCTTTGCCTGTCCACAACATTGTGAAAACGTCAGAGCCTTCCTCGTCTGAAAGATGGCCTATCAGGCTCTGTTCCTGCGCAGAGAAGAACCTCGATGCGGTATCTCGCCAACCCACAGGACGCTGCCAGGATTCAACATCCACCCCGATGCCATGCGTCATGTTGTTCATGCAAATAACGAGAAAATTCTCGTTGTCAGCAATGCTGACATTCATTAGCAGGCCTTCTGGCGCTCGCAAAAACCGTCCACCGCCAGGTGCCCGGCTAAACGACCATTCATGGGGTAGTACCGCCTTCTCGACTATGGTGCTAGCAGCGATTCTTGCTGCGGCCCGCGACAGGCTGGCAAGTTGGCGGTCGTGGTTTGTTTGATAGGCAGCGACCTCTGCTTGTTCGAGTACGCCTAGCACGGAGTCACATATTTCCATACGTTGCAACTGATCCGTGCCAATAGGCAACAGCCAGGCTGTTCCAATCGTCATACGACAATATCTCTCTTTATCAGCATCTCCTTGATTTGCCGGAACGACTGAAGCGATACGATTTCAGCGGTGGTGAATCGAATCTGGTAGCACTTCTCAATCGCCATGATGAGCTCGACGTGCCGAGAGCTATTCCAAGCTTTCAAGGTTTTAGTGCTGGTGTCCACTGTGATGTTCTGTTCGTAGACACGTAGAACATCCGCAAGCAGTTTTTTCAAAGACATGATCGCTCTCTTGATTAAGAAATCTGCGCGCGCAGCGTATAAGGCCATTTGGTAGTATCTAGCCCATGCTGGCTGAAGACAGCGAGAACCCAACGCTCCAAGCCGAAACCCACATATCCTGTATAGGCTGGCTCTCCGAGATGATCGCGAATATTAAAGCGGTCACCAAAGAAAGCACCATGTAGATTCATTGAACCTGATGCGATGGATCTGAGTGAGCCATCATCTCTGGGTTCGATGTCCAAACACACTTCGTATTTCACGTCCATGGCCTCCTGCCAGAACGTCTTGGCGGCATATACCGTCGCAAAAAATGGGTCTGTCGCTGTTTCGATCCGACCGCTTAGATCCCATTCACCCATCAGCGCGGTTGCCAGTTCCGTCGCATCAGTTCGCCCCTTCTTGACGAACTCGTCAGTCCCAATGAACACCAGCTCACGTACATTGAATTCGCCCAAGCGATCAAGTCCTACCGTATTGCTGGATTCATACCGGAACACTCGCCCCTTCCAGGTCAACACCTGACCACCGGAATCGATAGTCTGATTTTCCAGGTGTTCGTAACATGGGAAGCAAGCTGCCGGGTTAAGACAATGGTGGACGGGAGCGAAGGCTCCTGGATGAGTTGTTTTGAGTTCGGTCGAAGCACTGTTTGCCAGACGGAATGCCTCGATTTCGTCGAAGTCGTTGACCAGGTGAGACACGAAGGACAAGGCATTAGGATGCATTTCAAAGTAACCACAGCGCGCTAGAAGACTGGCCTTAATCATCGCCGGATACGCGCACTCTACTGCCGAGAACCGTTTGCTGTACTCGCGTGAGAACGCGTCATCCACAGCATTTAACAGTCCAAGCGCAGGGCCACTAAGACTCACGACACCTGCGCTGTGCTGGAAAGCCCATTGACGATCCACTAATTGTTGGAACACATGCTTTATTGGCTGTGCCTCAACAGACCTTTGTCGATGGAAGTGCACAGTGGGCTCAATCCGTCGAAAGCGCTGAAGCATTGCGTCCAGAAAACGTGTTGCCTTGTCGCGTACCTTGTCGGTATCACCACTCGCTTTGTGTGTGACCTTGACCTTGGTCAGATCTTCAATGACGCGCAAAGAGATCAGGTCTTCGCTCACGTAGACCGACTGTTTTTCGATGTCGGCTGCGAGTTCCAATCCAATGGAGCGAGGCAAATCCAGAACGAATTCCACGGTATTGACTGCTATCATTTGTAACTCCATTTTTGACACTAAAACTTGTAGTACAGGAACTGTGTGGGGCCGCCACCCATCATCAGCGCAGCGACCAAAATAATCCCCAAAAATACCGCGCCTGCTGGCGTAGCCGACCAAGCAAGCCACGAAAACATTCGAGGTGGCTCCTCCACCTCATCGCTCGATATGCGATAGCGACTCAAGACCTGTTGAGAGTTTGGTAGCAGCACAAGCGCACCGACCAGGACGAGTGCCACCAATCCCAAAACAGGCGGAAGCAATGCTGTCTCGACACTGCGCAAACCAATTGCAGCCTTCAAGACCATGCCAGCGATGTTCAGCGATGGACTCCTGAAGATGACGAGAGAGATCAAGGCCGTGACCATAGTCACGACCCAAGCGAGCGCCCACGGAATCTGCACAGGGCTGTAGCGACTCCAAGCCTGGTAGATGGACAGGGCGAAACCCCAGTAAAGGCCGTAGACAAAGAAAGTCCAACCGTTGCCATGCCACACACCGGCCACAATGAATGCGACCAACGTTGGCATGGCAACGGTCAGTGCGAAACGAGATGGCTCAGAGTCGATTCGCCTGTCACTAACCCATCGCGTCGTTGTGACCGCAAGAGGCAAGTACAGGTAGTGAGTGATGAATCTGGTTAGCGTCATGTGCCACCGGCGCCAGTAGTCCATCGCCGTAGTTGCCTTAAACGGGGAATTGAAATTCAGAGGCAATCTCATGCCGACCAGATACCCCACGGCAATGGCCATGTCGGAGTAGCCGGAAAAGTCAAAATAGAGCTGTAGCATGTAGAAGATGCCACCAAGCCACGCATCAAGCATTGAAATCGCATGGCCTTGTTGCGCTGCATCGAAGATGATGGCTGCATAGGGTGCCAACGAGTCAGCAATAACCAGTTTTTTAAACAGCCCGATAGCAAATAGGGCCATACCGGCCAGCAAGTGCTCCGCATCTAACCGTCGGTCGTTTTCCGAGGAATCGTGTTGCGCTATCAGCTCGATTGGATTGATGACCGGCCCGGAGGTTACGTACCCAAAGAAGGTTGAAACCTGAAGGTACTCGACAGGCGACAGTTTGCGCAGGCTTCCGTTGAGCGTTTCCAGCAGGTAGATGATCTGGATAAAGGTGATGAAGGACGCCCCAAGCGGTAAGTACCCGCCTGCCCAACCCAATTCACCCGAGTACTTCAATGCTACGAGCAAGGTGACGTTGAGTGCTATCCCCATCCCGGCCAGTAACCCGGTCATGGGTAAAGCCTTTTCTCGAGCCCGGTGAATCCAGCTTCCGAAAAACAGGTTCATCGCGCACGAAAGGAACAGGAACGGCAGCGATGTTGGACTCAACGCACCATAGAAGACGAAACTGGCTGCTACAAGGAGATAGGTTTGCCAGCGTCGATCATAGTGCGGCCGACGAAGCAATTGGCAACATAGCACCAAGATTGGCAAAAACCCGAAGATGAATCCGTAGGACTGGAATAGCATCGCGATTCCAGTCAGTTTGCAGAACGTGGTGGGATCTGATCGAATATTGCTTTGAGGCAGACTTCATCGAGATGGATGTAGTCCCGAAACGAGCTTTCGATGCATCCAGCCTTTTGTGGATTGAAGCTTCCAACGAATACGGCGTTGCTCTTCTGTGCAATTGCTTTGACACTGGCTTCGAGTTGGGATAGCGAGCGACCGTAGTTTTCGTTAGCGATCGCATCCCAGAAAGCGGGGTGGTGAGGCGTTATAGCAATGACTGGTTGAACACCCTTGGAAAGTAGATATTTCAGGAGTTTCTCGAATGATTGAGCATCTTCGTCTGTTGGCAGTGTGGCCTTGCGTTTGCTGAGTTTTTCCGCCTGGGCTGTGGCTTCTGTGCGAGCCGTCTCCTCTGAGAATGTGCCAAGATGATTTTTAGAAAATGCTAATGAACCGTCAGCGTGAAGAATGTCCCTATCGATGGCGTTCACCTGTGTGGTGGCTCCATATGGCAGAGCGGTTTTTTGTGTCGCCATCGCAATCCCATGTTTCAAGTACTCCACCGAAAACATAGACAGATAGTGGTTGATGGGAAATTGTTCACGCATCGACGCAACCGAGATATCCAGACGCTGCGCCATGCGCTGGTATTCGCTCGAAAACATGCGCCACTCGTCTGTCTCACGTTCGTTGATCGGGCGAAAAGATAGATGTCGCACGCTGAGCACTAACGTCTTGGGAAGCTTGCCCGCTTCTTCCAAAAGTGCTGTCACAGCAAGCAAATCTTCAAAATAGTCGTTGTGGGCGAAGGCGTTGTATAACGTTTGCCCAGGAAATTTGCCGTCGCCACCTCGAAACGACTCCCTGCGAACAGCACCACATCAGGCTTTGATCGCATGAGATGAATGTGTTCACGGCGTAAGCTGCGGAAGTCGATGTTGGGATCGTCGAGTGCAAAGTTTTGTCCACGATTCAATGTCTTAGCGACGTCATGCAATGCGCCCGCGCGAAACGTCAGGGGGTTCAACACATAGTTGACCAATCCCAACAATAGCAACAGCACAATGGCCGTCGCGCCAATCCAGACAGCAAATGTGAACACGCCCGCCGACGGTGCATTCGATTGATCATTCATGTGTCTCACACCTTTGTTTGATGATTTTTCTCTTCTGTATTGCCCCGCAAGGCCATTAATGGCCACGGTCATACCTTGGCCTGAAGCAGGTCTAGACAGATTTGGGTGAAGTCGGCTTACCGCTTGCCTTCCATCCTTCTATGCCTCCCACGAGAAACTGTGCGTTCAGGCCAGCCGATCGCAAGCGCAACGCTGTACCACGACTCATTTCGTGCCCGGCAACGCAATAGACAACCACTTTTTGATCTGAAGAAAATTCTTGTGCCCAATCACTCACCAGCGCGGGGTCACGCCATTTCGCACCTTGAATGAGATCCGTCGCTTCTTCGAACGCCCCGGCACGGCGCACATCAAGGAGTAGCACCCCATCAATATCTTTTTGCGTCGCGCCGTGTGGTTCAGCCGCGTCATGAACGGCTTGTTGATACCGCTGATGAACTGCTCCCCAGCAAACATTGGTCATAAACGCTTCAATGTAGGCGCTGGCGCGTGGACCGTAGTCAATGTGATATGCATGCTCATACATATCTAGAGCGAGGATAGGTATCGCGCCAGCAAGCGCATGGGTGTGATCAGCGGCCCATTGATTGACCAGCAATCCTTCCCGCGGCAAGAAAGTCAGCAACACCCAGCCGGAGCCCCCCGAAAGAGCCTGCCCCATAGCGATGAACTCCTCCTTCCAGCGATCGACGCTCCCAAAATTTGCGGTAAGCGCGACTGCCATTGGTGGGGGAATCCCGGCGGGAGTGCTGTCAAGACTGGCGAAGTAAAGCTCATGTAACAACATCGAGTTGGCGGCAATCAGCTCTTCGCGCTTCAACCCATTGAGCTGGAAATTCGACAACGCTTTAAAGTCCACAGATGCGAGTTCGGTGCGAATGGCATTGAGTCGTCGTACGGCCCCCGCGTAGTTGTTCTCGTGGTGGCTGCGAATCAGCGACTCCGACAGGCCAGGAAGTTGTGTGGGATCGAAGGTAAGGACTTTAGTGACGGCATTCATTTAGTTCTTATTTTTGATGTGTTTAGGATAGAAAGTGTATCAGGATTAATATAAATTTTCAACTTTTAAATTCACATATAAATTAATTGTAAAAAAATTAGTTAAATTCAAGACTTCATGGTTTTTTGCATCGAGCCACTTGACCGAGGTAACTATTGCGTTGATATACGACAAAGTACGGTGCCGGTTGGACCGTTTCGTACCAATCTGGCTCAACGTCGACGCACTAGCCCACCTGCGCGTCGCACCACTCCCGCTGTGGTGGCCCGCGTGCCAGAGATGATGCGAGACAACTCTGTCGCCAATTTGAGCGGCCACGACTCGCACGGCGTGGGCATGGCGCCGCGCTATGTGGATGCGATTTTGGAAGGCAACCTCGCGCCCAACACCGATGTGGCCGTCAAGGTCGACACCGGCATGCTGCTGGGCCTGGACGGTCAACATGGCTTTGGCCAGGTGGTGGGGGTGCAGGCCATGGCCATGGCCTTTGAGCGCGTGGCCCAGCACGGCGCTTGCATCATGTCGCTGGCCAGCGCTCATCATTTGGGGCGCATCGGTCACTTTGCCGAAATGGCCGTGGCCAAGGGCTGGGTCTCCTTGCATTTTGTCAGCGTGTTTTCACGCCCGGTGGTAGCTCCCTTTGGCGGTGCCGACGGCCGCTTTGGCACCAACACCTGCTGCATTGGCATTCCATTGGGCTTTGGCGCCAACGCACAAGAGCCTTTTGTTCTGGACTTTGCCACCAGCCGTGTGGCGCAAGGCAAGATGCGTGTTGCACACAATGAAGGTCGGCAGGCTAAACCCGGCACCTTGATCGACGAGCACGGCCACCCCACCAACAAACCCGGCGTGGTGGTGGTGCCGCAAAGCAATGGCCGCATGGGTGCGCTGCTGCCCTTTGGCGAATACAAAGGCTTTGGCCTGGCGGTGGCGTGTGAGTTGCTGGGCGGTGCCTTGAGCGGCGGCGGCACCTGGCACAAGGCCGCCGATGGTCGCCGTGCTGTGCTCAACAGCATGTTGGCCATCGTTATTGACCCCGCTCGTTTGGGCACCCAAATGAGCTTTGCACAAGAATCACTGGCGTTTGTCGATTGGCTGCGTCAAAGCCCTGATGCCCCAGGCAGCGATGGCGTGATGTTGGCGGGTGAGCCTGAGCGCGCGGCGCGCAAAGACCGTTTGAAAAATGGCATCATGGTCGACGACGCCACCTGGCAGGAGATCGAAGGCGCAGCCCGAAAACTGGGGATGACGCTCTAAGTCCTTGGGTTCAAGTCAGCAAGGCCAGACACGCATCCAGATGCGTCATCACAGACCGTTTGAAACCCGAACGAACAAATTGCTGCAAACGCCCCAAAGTGAAGGCCATCAACAGTGAAGCTTTGATTTGGGCATCCACACTGGGGGTGTTTGTGTTCGTGTTTGCTTCGCCCTCCCTGAGGGTTTGCCGCAACGCCGATTCAACTTTGTCAAACAACAAGTTCACGCGTTCTTGCAAACGCCCGTTCTCCAGCAGCAGCGCATCACCGGTCATGACTCGGGTCATGCCAGGGTTCTTTTCGGCAAATTGCAGCACCATCGTCACCATGCGAGCCGCTTGCGTGACACCCACAGGCTCACGCTCTTGCACTTGCCGTATCAGGACCATCAGCGAGTGCTCAATAAACTCAATCAAGCCTTCAAACATTTGGGCTTTACTGGCAAAGTGCCGGTACAACGCCGCTTCGCTGACCCCCAATCGGGCGGACAAAGCGGCTGTCGTCACGCGCTCTCCACCGGGCTGCTCCAGCATGGTGGCCAAGGTTTGCAAGATCTGCACACGCCGCTCTCCAGGCCGGGGTCGCTTGCGCGCAGCAGGCTCGTTCAGATCTGGCATGTCGGAGGGCAGGTGCGAGGTGTCAGACATGGCCAGTTTTCTTTAACGACTGCGAATCATGGTGCCAAAGGCTTGCTCAGTCAAAATCTCAAGCAGCATGGCATGCGGCACACGTCCATCAATGATGTGTACCGCGTTGACGCCGCTTTTGGCCGCATCCAGTGCACCCGCAATCTTCGGAATCATGCCGCCGCTGATCGTGCCATCGGCACACAACTCGTCAATCCGATTCGGCGTCAACTCGGTCAGCAGTTGCCCATCTTTGTCCAACACACCTTTGATATTGGTGAGCATCAACAATTTTTCGGCTTGCAATACCGTGGCCAGT
>Ga0214919_10012264_pt1 | contig 10553 bp, 8 predicted proteins | sample LL1503_MetaG_FD_177994 | JGI IMG/M metagenome (GOLD analysis project Ga0214919, IMG submission 177994) | Freshwater microbial communities from Lake Lanier, Atlanta, Georgia, United States - LL-1503 | ecosystem: Environmental > Aquatic > Freshwater > Lake | place: USA: Georgia | collected 2015-03-15 | reverse complement strand
ACACTACTAAGGTGTCTTTGGTTGCAATGCGAAATCCATCGGTACTAGATGTCTATGAACCTGGTTCGACCGGAAAAGTAATGACTCTGGCTGCTGCAATAGAAGAAAAGAAAATTACTCCAGAAACAGTTTTAACAATCCCTTACGCACTAAAGCGATCAGTAAAAGTTTTCCACGATCATGAGCCACATCCAACTCAGCGCTTAACAACAGCTGGAGTTTTGGCAGTTTCAAGTAATACAGGCTCAATCCAAATCGGTGAAATGCTTTCAAATGACAAGCTCTACGATTACTTAACAAAGTTTGGAATCGGTTCAAAAACCGGTTCTGGTCTACCTGGAGAATCTCGTGGAATCCTTCCAAAGGTTGCCGATTGGTCCGGAACAACACCGCCAACAGTAGCTTTCGGTCAGGGTTACTCAGTAACTGCGATGCAAGCAACTAGCGTATTTGCAACTATCGCCAATGATGGCGTTCGCGTTTCACCAACAGTAATTGCCGGTAGTAGCGATGCAAGTGGTAATTACACGCCATCTGCAACCCGCGAGAGTGTTCGTGTAATTAGCGCGGATACTGCAGCAAAAATGCGATTAATGATGGAGAGCGTAGTTTCTGCCAATGGAACAGCACCATCAGCAGCTATTCCTGGCTACCGAGTAGCTGGCAAAACAGGAACTGCCCAACGTATCGATGACACCTGTGGTTGCTACCGCGGTTACACCGCATCTTTCATTGGCTTTGCACCAGCTGATAATCCAGCCTACGTTATTTCAGTAACCATCCAAGATCCAAAGGGAATGCACTGGGGCGGCTATCTTGGTGGTCCAGTATTTAAAAAGGTTATGTCATTTGTATTGCAATCAAAGGGAATTGCCCCAACTGGCACAAAAGTAGTTCCAATTGCATTAACTGAAAAACAGCTTCTTGCTGAAAGAAAGTTAATTGCAGATAAGAAGGCAGCAAGTGTCAAGACCAATTGAAGAGTTCAAAAGAACCGTTGAGTCTGTAGCTGCGATCGCTAATGCGACCCTAACAGGGGATGCGACAACTGCTATTACTGGTTTAACTCTTTCTAGCAATGATGTCCAAGAAGGCGATTTGTTTATCGCACTTCCTGGAGAAAAAGCTCATGGTGCAGATTTTGCTAAGGATGCGATTGCACGAGGCGCAGTAGCAGTTCTAACTGATGCAGAGGGTGCGTCAAAGATTAAGGGCGTTCCGGTAATTGTTAGCGCACATCCACGTCGGGCAGCAGGAGTTATCAGCGCTTGGTTCTATAGCGAACCCATGCGAGATTTGTATAGCGTCGGTGTAACGGGAACAAACGGTAAAACAACAGTTACTACCTTGCTGCATCAGATCATGTCTGCAGCAGGACGAGAGAGTGGCTTGATCGGCACAGTTGAAACCCGCATTGGCAGCGAAACACTTACAAGCAAGCGGACAACCCCTGAGAGCAGCGATTTACAGGCCCTTTCAGCTGTTATGCGTGAACGCCATATGCGCAACCTCGTGATGGAGGTTTCAAGCCATGCAATTGCACTTGAACGAATTAGAGGTAGTCACTTTGCAGTTGTTGCCTTTACTAACCTTTCCCAAGATCACTTAGATTTCCATAAAACGATGGATAATTACTTTGCTGCAAAAGCAAAGTTGTTCACCTTTGAGTTTGCAGATTTAGCCGTCATTAACATCGATGATGCGCACGGAGTGCGCCTTGCTGCAGAAACTGAGCTTCCGGTGATGAGCGTTTCTCGCCACGACCAAAGTGCCACCTGGCATTACATTTCGATTTCACCTGACTATTCCGGTGCTCATGTTGCAATTCGCGGCAGTGGTGGAATTTTGATTGAAGGAAAAGTCCAGCTACATGGTGGCTATAACTATGACAATCTTTTAATGGCAGTTGCTATTGCCAATGAGAGCGGAATTGATCCCATAGATATTGCAGCGATACTGCCTCACCTAACGGGGGCAGCAGGTCGTCTTGAATCTGTGCGACTTGGTCAAAACTTCACAGCGTTAGTCGATTACGCGCACTCACCTGATGCTGTTGCTCGAGTACTAGAAACTGCCCATGAAATTACAGATGGACGAGTTATTGCAGTCCTTGGCTGTGGAGGCGATCGAGATACATCAAAGCGAGCGTTAATGGGTAAGGCGTTACAAGATGGGGCAGATGTTGCAATCTTTACGAGTGATAATCCTCGTTCAGAAAAGCCAGAAGAGATTTTAATTCAAATGACTTTGGGTCTTGATATCCAGGAACCAAGTGCAGTTATTGTCGATCGATCAACTGCGATTAAGACAGCGGTCGATGAAGCCCAAGAAGGTGATCTCGTTCTTATCCTTGGAAAAGGTCATGAAAAAGGTCAGGAAATCGCAGGAGTTAATCATCCCTTTGATGATCGCGTAGAGCTTGCTCGAGCAATCGAGGACAAGAAATGATTACTTTAACCGCAGCCGAGATCGCTTTATTGGTGGGCGGTGAGTTGCATTGCGATAAAGATTTATTAGTATCAAAAGCACCTGTATTTGATTCACGTCTAGCAACCCCTGGCTGCATCTTCTTGGCACTCAAGGGCCAAACAGTTGATGGCCATGATTTTGCAGCTGATGCATATCGCGCAGGTGCCATGTTTTCGCTAACAACCCATCGCATCGATGGTCCTTGCATTGTTGTTGACGATGTTTTGGAGGCGCTATCTGCCTTGGCAGCATTTGTGCGTAAGCGTTTAACAGGATTAATTGTTGTTGGCATCACTGGGTCACAAGGCAAGACAAGTACAAAAGATTTACTGGCTCACATGCTCAGCGCTGCTGGCCCAACCGTGGCACCGGCTGGCTCATTTAATAATGACTTAGGTTTGCCAATTACCTTGCTCCAATGTGATGAGCGCACAAAGTTTTGCATTCTTGAAATGGGAGCACGTCATAAGGGCGATATTGCTCGGCTCTGTGAAATCGCTCAACCAAATATTGGAGTAGTCCTAGTTGTTGGAACGGCGCACCTAGGAGAGTTCGGTTCAGTTGCTGCTATTGCAGAGACGAAATCAGAGTTAATTCAGTCTTTAGGTCCAGATGGAATTGCAGTCTTGGGTAGTTATGACCAATACACACCTGCAATGTCAACACTTCATGCTGGTCGCACAATTTTGTTTGGTAGCTCCCAAGAAATTCGCGCCGCAGATGTTGAAATTCGTGAAGGTCGCCCTCATTTCGAATTAGTTACTCCTGCAGGACGAGACGCAGTTGGCATGCGGTTAGTGGGAGAACATCAGATTTCAAATGCTTTGGCTGTGGCGGCTGTTGGAACTGCGCTAGAACTACCTATCGCATTGATTGCAAGCTCTTTATCGACAGCAGAGAATGCAAGTAAGTGGCGTATGGAGCTCCATGATGTGTTCGGTCTTTTGATCATTAATGATGCCTATAACGCCAATCCTGAATCAATGGCAGCTGCTATGCGATCCTTGGTGCTCTTTGCCCAAGAACGTGGGGGAGAATCGTGGGCTTTTGTGGGAAAAATGCATGAACTCGGCGAGTCAAGTGCTGCTCAGCATGAGGCAATTGGCACGCTAGCCCAAGAGATAGGTATTGATCATTTGGTCGCTATTGGAGCACCTGAATATGGCAACCAGAAAGGTCAGATGCTGATCCATCACTACGCAAGTATTGATGAATGCCTTTCCATGACAGATTATTTCTCTGCTGGAGATGTGGTTCTAGTTAAGGCATCACGATCTGAAGGATTTGAAGTACTTGCACAAAAGCTAGAAAGCTTGTGGCTAAACAAGAGCGGAGTTGAAAGTTGAGACAGATCCTGATCGCGGGCGCTTTCGCTCTGTTGTTTTCACTCTTTGGAACCCGCGTGTTAATTCGTATTCTTGCACGCAAGGGATATGGCCAGATAATTCGTGATGATGGTCCAAGTAGCCACCACATCAAGCATGGCACCCCAACTATGGGTGGAATCATTTTTATTCTTGCAGCAATTCTTGGATATCTTGTTGCTCACTTAGTAACAGGCAATGCCGTAACAGTATCTGCCATACTAGTCATCGGCCTAGTAGTTTCACTCGGCTTCATTGGCTTTTTGGATGACTGGCTTAAAGTCTCTCGTCAAAATTCACGAGGATTACCGGGACGATTTAAGTTAATTGGCCAAGCTATTTTTGCTGCGATCTTTGGTTACCTTGGATTGCAGTTTGTTGATTCTGATTCCTTGACTCCAATTTCACAATACCTATCTGGTGTGCGCGAAACTTCGATCTACTTAGGTTCAGGTTTGGCGATCATATGGATTGTCATCATGGTGATGTCTGCAAGTAATGGCGTTAACTTAACTGATGGGCTAGATGGATTAGCAACTGGTGCATCCATTATGACTTTCTTGGCATTTGTATTAATTGGTGTGTGGGAGTTTGGACAAAGCTGTGCGCTAAATGCTGCGGCTGGTTGCTATGCGGTTCGAGATCCTTTGGACTTGGCTGTGTTAGCTGCCGCCTTTGCCGGCGGTTGCACAGGATTTCTTTGGTGGAATACAGCGCCAGCCAAGATCTTTATGGGTGATACCGGTTCTTTGGCATTAGGTGGGGCAATAGCAGGATTAGCCGCAACTTTGCGAGTAGAACTACTGCTTATTCCACTTGGTGGCCTCTTTGTAATCATCACGATGTCTGTTGTCATACAGACTCTCTACTTCAAAATGAGCGGCGGAAAGCGTGTGTTCAAGATGGCTCCGCTGCACCACCACTTTGAGTTAGTGGGCTGGGAGCAAATAACTATCGTTATTCGTTTTTGGATTATCGCTGGATTATCAGTTGCTGCTGGCCTTGGTCTGTTTTATGCGCAGTGGGTAGCTAAGTAATAAATGTCTATTCAATTTGCCGACCAACGCTTCCTTATCCTGGGAGCAGGTGTAACTGGGTCGGCAGTTGCAAATGCATTGAAAAGCCGTGGAGGCCTAGCAACAATTACAGATGACAACGCAAGTGAAGCGATAAAACCAGAAAATGTTGATTTAGCTAATTTTGATGCTGCTGTGATCTCACCTGGTTGGCGTCAAGATCACCCGCTCGTTCAAAAAGTCCTAGCAAGTAAATTGCAGAATTTAAATGAAATCGATCTTGCCTGGCAGATTCGCACAGAAGTTTCACCAGGACAAAAATGGCTCGCTCTAACTGGCACAAATGGAAAAACTACGACAGTTGAGATGGCTGCACAGATTCTGCAAACTGCCGGATTAAAAGCTGTTGCATGTGGCAATGTTGGTGACACCGTGATTGAGGCGGTTGATCGCAAAGATCCTTATGACTATCTAGTACTAGAGCTTTCAAGTTTCCAACTGCATTGGGCTCAGCAAGCACAATTCGTATCGGCTGCAATCCTAAACATCGCAGATGACCACCTGGATTGGCATGGCACCTTTGATGCCTACGCCGATGCCAAGTTTTCTATTTTGGATCGAGCAGAAATAGCAGTACTAAATGCTGATGATCAAGAGGTAGTCACACGTGCCAATCGATTTACTGGGCGGAAAGTCTTCTTCTCTTTAGATACCCCAGCACCAGGTGAAATAGGCGTTGTTGAAGAATTATTGGTCGATAGAGCATTTGTTACAGATCCCATGGAAGCGGCAATGATTTGCGAGCTAAAAGACATCACACCAACTGTGCCCCACAATGTTTCTAACGCACTTGCAGCAGCTGCCCTTGCCCGGACAGTGGGCGTCACACACGAAAACATCCAAAAGGCTCTGCAAGCGTTCAAGCCCGGACGTCACCGCATCGAGACAGTATTTGAAAGTGATTCTGTTTCTTGGGTAGATGACTCCAAGGCAACTAATCCACATGCTGCCTCAGCATCTTTAATGTCTCACTTATCTGTTGTGTGGATTGCCGGGGGATTAGCAAAAGGTGCAGACATGAATCCCCTTGTTGAGCGTTGTAAGGGCCGAATTAAAGCAGCAATTCTTATTGGTGCAGATCGCCAATTGATTGCAGATGCTTTAGCAGAACATGCACCTGAGATTCCTTGTATTTTCGTTGATGCACCTGCCGGTTACACACGTGGTGGGGATTCAAACTCTTTGATGGAGGCTGTCGTTACAGAAGCTGCCAAGTTGGTAGCGCCAGGAGATGCGGTCTTAATGGCGCCGGCTTGTGCCTCGATGGATCAATTCATTTCATATGCAGATCGTGGAGATCGTTTTGCAGCTGCAGTGCGCAAGGTGGTGGCACATGAGTAACCAGCAGAGGGAGACCTTTTTTACCAAGCCTGTAAATCTTTACTACATGCTCCTTGGCAGCACCTTGGGCTTAAGCCTTCTTGGCTTGATTATGGTTTTTTCAGCATCTTCAATCTATTCACTTGATGCAAAGGGCTCTTCTTATGCAATTGTGTTACGTCAATTCATCTTTCTAGTTTTGTCGATACCAATGGCCTGGGTTTTCTCCCGTTTTTCACTTGCTCAGTGGAAGCTATTAGCCCGCTTTGGATTTATTGTTTCAATTGGCCTGTTAGCTCTAGTTCAACTTATCGGAAAGAGCGTTAACGGTAATCACAACTGGATTAGTTTAGGATTTGTAGATGTTCAGCCCAGTGAAGTTGCCAAGTTTCTTATGGTTTTGTGGGCGGGGTTCATGCTTGCAAAGCAAGAGCGCTCTGGAGTTGATCACACCGTAGTTCTTAAGCAAATCGCACCAGCTTTTGCGCTCTGCATTATTTTGGTGATGGCCGGCAGTGACCTAGGAACGGCATCAATTTTTGCTTGTATCTTGGCGGGCTTGTTGTGGGTTTCAGGTTTGCGTTCAGGAATTTTTGGAATTGCACTTAGCGTTGGTCTAGTTGGTTTAACAGCTGCAATTTTGGCTTCGCCTTATCGAGTGCAACGTTTTATGGTGTTCTTGAATCCTTTTGCAGAGGATCAATACAAGCTTTATGGATGGCAGCCGGCACATAGTTTGCTGGGCCTTGCTAGTGGTGGTTTTTTTGGTGTGGGACTGGGCGCAAGTCGTCAAAAGTGGGGCAACTTGGCTGAGGCACACACAGACTTTATCTTTGCTGTTATCGGTGAAGAGCTTGGATTATTCGGCACAATCGCAACATTGTTATTGCTCAGTGTTTTCATCTTTTCAATTTTCAAGTTAGCACTTCGCGCACATGATCCTATGGTTCGCTACGTTGCTTCTGGATTTGGTTGCTGGATTGCGATTCAAACAATTCTAAATATTGGCTCTGCCATTAGTGTTTTGCCGGTTGTTGGAGTGACATTGCCGCTTGTTTCATATGGTGGTTCTGCACTTATCGCCACGTATATGGGAATCGGCTTTGTGTTGGGTGCTGCTCGTAGAGACCCAGTAATCTATAAAGAATTAAAAGAGACAGGTATTCCATGGCTACGGTAGTTCTGGCAGGCGGCGGCACAGCTGGCCATGTTGAACCTGCTTTAGCAGTTGCTCGTCAATGGAAGATCTCTCATCCACAGGACCGTCTAATATTTCTAGGAACATCATCTGGCCTCGAAACCACTTTGGTGCCAGCTGCCAACTTTGAGCTACATCTGATTCCACGAGTGCGAATCTCACGCAGACCTTCTGCTTCATGGTTAAACATTCCATATGATTTAATCTCATCTGTTCTGGAATCAAAGAAGGTAATTAGGAATGCCGATATTGTTATTGGCTTCGGGGGATATGTGAGTGCTCCGGCCTATATTGCCGCGCAATTTTCTGGTGTTCCGATTGTTATTCATGAGGCAAATGCGAAGCCTGGTTGGGCAAATCGCTTAGGCGCAGCATTTTCAAAGCACCTAGCTGTCGCACATCCTGTTGATTCCGGAAAGTTTGAGCACGCTCTATTAGCTGGACTTCCTTTGCGCTCAGATGTTGCAAAAGCATTTAATGATTCACAGCCTGATTGGAGTGCTGCCCGCCGTGCGGCAAAGGTGCGATTGGGTTTTCCGGCAGATGCGCCTTTGGTATTTGTGATGGGTGGATCGCAAGGGTCGGTAGCGATTAATAAGGTCATTGAGTCATCAGTTGATATGTTTAATCAAAAAGGATTGTCTATTTTGCACTCAGTTGGAAAACTCAATACTTTGCCACAGGCTAAAGGTGGCTATAGACCCGTTGCTTATGTGGATGCAATGGCAGATGCGTATTTGGCTGCTGATGTGATCATTGGGCGCAGTGGCGCTGTTACATGTAGCGAATTTAGGGCCCTTGGCCGTTACGCTCTTTTCGTGCCTCTACCAATAGGAAATGGCGAGCAGTTTGTTAATGCCGCATCCCTAGTTGCAGATGATCGCGCAGAGGTTGTGAGCCAAAAAGAATTTACTGCTGATTACTTGAACTCTCACATCACCGCCCTTCTTGCCAAGTCAGCTGCAGCCCCTATGGCAGGAAATGGCGCAGATCTGCATGCAGCCGAAAAGATTGTGGCACTTACTGAGTTTGCGATGAAGCAATGACTCAAACTTTATCTTCATTAGTTGGCAAGCGCATTCACTTTATTGGTATTGGTGGCGCTGGCATGAGTGGCTTAGCACGAATTGCCTTGTCCCACGGCATCACTGTTAGTGGATCTGATGCAAAAGATTCATCTGTTGTCATTGCACTTTCAGCGTTAGGTGCAACTGTTGCAACTTCACATGATGCCTCACACGTTGATGGCGCAGATTTGGTTGTCTATTCAACTGCAATTTCAGCTAGTAACCCTGAGCGCGCAAGGGCTGCAGAGTTAAAGATTCCTATTTTGACCCGGGCTGCAGCGTTGGCAGTTCTTATGTCTGATTCAAAAAGTGTTGCAGTTGCAGGCACGCATGGAAAAACAACAACTTCTTCAATGCTGGCAGTTGCACTGCAGGCATGTGCTGCAGATCCATCCTTTGCAATCGGCGGAACAATCACAGCTTCTGGCTCTAACGCCCATCGCGGTACTGGTGAGATCTTCGTGGCAGAGGCTGATGAATCAGATGGTTCATTTATTGAATACCATCCCTTTGCAGCGATCGTTACAAACGTTGAGCATGATCATGTGGACTTTTTTCCAACTCCAGAATCTGTGGCACAAGCCTTTAGAGATTTCGCAGCAACGATTAAGCCTGAAGGATTCCTTACTTATTGCGCAGATGACGCAGGCTCTGTCGCCCTTGCTGGCAGTACAAAGAATGTGCAGCTGATTTCATATGGAGTCGCAGAAGGTGCCGATCTTCATATAGACCAGATTGAACTGATGACCATGGGTTCCTCTGCGCGCGCTGTGTGGAACGGAAAGAGTGTTGGACACATTGAATTGCAAGTACCTGGCCATCACAATTTATTAAACGCAGCAGGTGTGTTAGCGACAGGCTTAAAACTTGGCTTTGGCGCTGCTGAATTACTCAACGGATTAGCTACTTTCCGGGGGACTGGACGCCGCTTTGAACTCAAAGGAACTGTTCATGGAGTTCGCGTGATTGATGATTACGGACATCACCCAACAGAAATTCAGGTGACACTAGAGGCTGCACGTCGATATGCAGCAGATGGTCGCTTGATCGTTATTTTCCAACCGCACAGATACTCCAGAACAAAAGCATTTGCCGCAGAGTTTGCAACGGTGCTTGATTTAGCTGACCGGGCGATAGTTCTAGAGGTCTATGCAGCAAGTGAAAAACCAATAGAAGGTGTCACATCAAAGTTAATTACATCTCAAATGACCAAGGGTGAATACATCCCTAACTTTGTTGAAGTCACAGATTCGGTCATTGAGATGGCTCAGCCTGGCGATGTGATCATGACCCTAGGCGCAGGTGATGTCAGCTCTCTTGCACCAATTATTGTTGATGGTCTCAATCGGCGTTTTGCATAACTATGAATCGCCGTATCATCCTTCTTGTTTCAGCAGCGGTGCTAATTGGTGCAACCTATGTTCTTGGTTGGTCCAGCCTTTTCACTGTCAGCTCGGTAGAAATCAAAGGATCAAATACGCAAGTTAGTTCTGGGATTGTTAAGGGGCAGAAGCTTGCTCGCGTTGAACCTCGCGCAGTTGCAGCAAAGTTTGAAACACTTGATTGGGTAGACAGTGCAAAGGTTTCTAGAAACTGGATTAATGGCACAGTAACAATTGAATTAACCGAGCGAACACCGGTTGCGATCTATAACAACAAGGTCATAGATTCGACTGGAAAGAGCTTTGTGCTGCGAGCAACACCATCAACCCCATTGGTCCAGGTCCAAGCCGGAGATTTAACGGCGGCCACAAAAGCTGTCACCTTCTTCATGACACTTCCTGCAGACCTCAAGGAAGCATTGAGTGTTGTTAAGGTTCGAAGCACTGGTGCTCTTGTCCTAGTTGTTAATAATGGTGGCAAGAATCTTGAGATCCGTTGGGGCACAGATAGCGAAAATGAATTGAAATTAAAGGTTTATAAAGCACTTATTGCATTGCCAGAAAATGCATCAGTTAAAAGAATTGATGTCTCGGCACCACATGCACCAATCGTTAAATAATTATTGAAGTTACGACACGGTAAACACTTCATGTCGGTGTTTGATAATCACCCGTAT
>Ga0214919_10012262_pt1 | contig 10553 bp, 8 predicted proteins | sample LL1503_MetaG_FD_177994 | JGI IMG/M metagenome (GOLD analysis project Ga0214919, IMG submission 177994) | Freshwater microbial communities from Lake Lanier, Atlanta, Georgia, United States - LL-1503 | ecosystem: Environmental > Aquatic > Freshwater > Lake | place: USA: Georgia | collected 2015-03-15 | reverse complement strand
TGCTGCCGTCCATGTATTTCCATCTGCGCTTTTGTAAATCGCACCGGAAGAGGCTACCGCAATCCAATTGGTCCCGACATAGGCTACGCCGTTCAGATTACCTGCCGCGCCGTTACCTGCTGTCCAGACGCCCCCCGCGCTATCGGAATGCAGGATATTTCCACTATTACCCACCATGACGGTCTGCGTGCCGTTACTTGCCACTGCATTCCAGGTCTGAGTGGTGCTTGTACATCTTGGCGTGGCAAGGTCTGTCCCTTGGCAATATCCACCCGCGCCCACTGCGACAAAACCATCGGTGGCATTGCTATAAGCCACCCCATTGAAGCCAACGCTAGCAGCTGGTGCGGTAGACCAAATAATGCCCGGCGTCGCGCCGACCGCACCTTTGTAGATCGAGCCATTGCTACCTACGCTCACAAAGCTAGCGGTGCCGTCGAAAGCAATTCCCGTCATGGTGTTGCTCCCCATTTGCGCGCCGGCCGTCGTAGTGTCCAGCACCCAGCTTGCGCCCGCGGGCCGCGGTATGGCAGACACCGATGGGGTACTGGCTCCACCCGGCCCACCCGACTTGCGCCCATTCATGGCAAATGCGTAGGTTACCCCATTGGCCAGTCCAGTGAGGACATACGGAGAGCTTACGTTTGTCGCCCAGACATGGGTGATCGTTGGGCTTGGCGTCGCTGAAATGCTAGGCGCTACGGCATACACCAGCCAATAGTCCACACCAGGGCTCGCGTTCCACGTAATAGTGACTTTGCCTGCCCCAGGTGTAACCACAAGGCCACCCACAGGGGGATCTGCTGCCGTACCGCCACCGCCACATCCGTTAAGCAAGAAACTAAGCGCGATTACCGCAAGGGCGGCAAAAAGCAATCGCAAATTTGGTCGAAAAACCATGAGGACTGAACTCCCTAATCAAGAACTGTGATTCTGCGTTTAGCATGTAAAGCAGCTTGCATCGTGGCTGCCGCTACCCAAACGCTGGGCCATCATACCGCTGGGAGGGCGCACAGGGCCGACGAACTCGGATGCCTGCGCAGCAGGCCCTGTCCCAAAAACAGGGCTGGGATTCAATTTCAACAAGGCCTTAATGGCAATCCGCGACAATCTGCTCCCATGCCCCACCCAGCCCCCCATACTGCGCTGTTTTCCGCGCAGCATTTGTCCAAGCGCTTTGGCGCGAACACAGTCGTCGATGATTTGTCGTTTGAAATTGCGCCGGGCGAATGCCTGGGGGTGATCGGGCCCAATGGTGCCGGTAAGACGACCACGGTGCGCATGTGCCTCGGGCTTACGGCCCCCGATGGCGGCAGCATCAGCGCGCTGGGACTGCATATGCCGCGCGACGCGCTGGCTATCAAAGCGCAGATTGGGGTGGTGACGCAGCTCGACACGCTAGACCCCGACTTCAATTGTGAAGAAAACCTGTTGGTCTATGGTCGCTATTTCGGCCTAAAGGACCGCGATATTCAAAAACGCATTCCGGCGCTCTTGGAGTTTGCTTCGCTCACCAGCAAAGCCAAGGCCAAGCCGGGCGAGTTGTCCGGCGGCATGAAGCGGCGCCTGAGCCTGGCGCGCGCCCTGGTAAACGACCCCCGCCTTTTGCTGCTGGACGAACCCACCACCGGCCTGGACCCGCAGGCCCGCCACCTGATGTGGGAGCGCCTGCAAGCGCTCTTGCAACAAGGCAAATCGATTTTGCTAACCACCCACTTTATGGACGAGGCCGAGCGCCTGTGTTCGCGCCTTTTGGTGCTGGACCATGGCAAAAAAATTGCCGAAGGCAAGCCGCGTGATTTGATCGCCCAGCACCTAGAGCCTGATGTGGTGGAAGTGTTTGGCGTGGGAGCGCTGCAAGTGCGCGAAGGTCCGTTGCGCGCTTTGGCCGCGCGCGTGGAGGTAAGTGGCGAGACGGTGTTTTTCTACACCGAGCAGGCCGGTGCGCTTTTGCAAGCCCTGGCGGCCTACCCGCAGTTGCGCACCCTGCACCGCCCGGCTAACTTGGAAGACTTGTTCCTGAAACTAACCGGACGCCAGATCCGCGAGGACGCTTGATATGACCGACTCCCCTACTTTCACCCCACAAATCCAAAGCCCCTGGCGCGCACCGCGATTGAGCCTGCGCTTTTGGCCGGTGTTCCAACGCAATTTATTGGTTTGGCGCAAGCTGGCCATTCCCAGCCTGCTGGGCAATATCGCCGAGCCGCTGATGTGGCTGGTGGCCTTTGGCTATGGCATGGGCGCGCTGGTGGGGCAGCTCACCATCGACGGGCAGCCGGTACCCTACATATTATTTCTGGCCAGCGGGAGCATTTGCATGAGCGCGATGAACGCCGCCTCCTTTGAGGCGCTGTATTCGGCCTTCTCGCGCATGCATGTGCAAAAGACCTGGGACGGCATCATGAACGCGCCGGTGGGCCTGGACGATATCGTGCTGGCCGAAATGCTGTGGGCAGCCTTTAAGGCGCTGTTTACTGTGACCGCGATTTTGGGTGTGATGCTAGCGCTGCAAATTAGCCACAGTCCCAAGCTGCTGGTGGCCTGGCCAGTGTTGCTCGGTGTGGGCATTACCTTTAGCTCTATGGCGCTGGTTTTTAACGCGCTGGCCAAAGGCTATGACTTTTTTACCTACTACTTCACGCTCTTTCTCACGCCCACCATGTTTTTAGGCGGCGTGTTTTTCCCACTGGAGCAATTGCCGCCCTTGGTGCGCGCGGTGGCCGACTGGCTGCCGCTGGCCAATGCGGTAGCGCTGGTGCGACCTTTGTTTATGGACCAGTGGCCTAGCAATGTGCTGCACCACGGCGGCGTGCTGGTGGCCTATGCAGTCGTTTCTTTCTGGTTGGCGCTGGCCCTGACGCGCAAACGCTTCGGGCAATAGACCTGGGCCGCTCTTAGCGTACCCAAATGGATGCAAAGATATGGCCACTTATTCGCCGCGCGGCGGAGGGTACATAAGTTATGCCTTTGCTAGGCACGCAATTCGGTGCGTAGAGCGCTTGCGAGCGCTTGGTAGTCTTGTGCGTTGTTATAGAGCTGACCGCAGACCCGCAGGTAGTAGGCATCTGCACATGTGGTTATTGCAGTTTCAACCCGATACACCTCGCCCAAACGCCTTTGCAAGGCGGCGCAGGCCGCACGACCCCCTTCCATAGGGAGCAGAGGCACCAGGCCCATGGCGATGGCATCGGGCGGCAAGATGTCTTTTGAAAGATCCAGGGCCGCCAGCACCAGGTCGCGCCCGTAACGCATGCGTGCCTGGTTCGCCGCGCGCACTCGCTCCCAGCCCAGGCGGGTGAAAAAATCAATCGCAGCAGGTGCAGCCAACCAGGCGCTGGCATCCACCGTGCCCAGCATGTCCCAGGGCGCAGGATAGTCCTCTGCATCGCGCCAAGAAACTATGAGCGGACGTATGCGCGCCTGCCAGCGTGGCGCGATGCGGTAAACCGCGCTACCCAATGGCGCACACACCCATTTGTGCAAATTTCCAAACCAAAAATCGGCATCCAGACGATCCAAGTCCAGGTCGATTTGTCCAGGCGCATGCGAGGCATCAACCGCTATCGCAATACCTTTAGAGCGGCACAAATCCGCAAGTTGCTGCACCGGAAGTATGCGCGCGGTGGCGGACGTAATGTGGTCTACCACCAGCAAGCGGGTATGCGAGTTGATCGCCGCCTCGACCCGGGCCACTATGTGTGCCGCATCACCTTCCATGGGAATGGCAACTTCCCGCAAAACTCCGCCCACGCTGGCCAAAGCGCGTTGCACGGCGTACACCACGGCGCCGTATTCTTGGTCCAGCACAATGGCCTCGTCACCGCGCTCAAATGAAAATCCGCGCAATGTGGTGCTGGCAGCTTCGGTAGCGTTGCGCACCAGGGCGATCTGTTCGGGCTGTTGCCCGAGGAATGCTGCAATTTTTGCGCGCGCGGCGGCCACTTGGTCTTGCGCTTCGCGGGCAAAAAATCGGACTGGATTGTTTTGCACCTGGTCCTGCACCGCGCGCTGTATGGCCTGCACGGCCGATGGCACCGCCCCATAAGAACCGTGATTGCAATGGTGCACGCGGGGATCGAGCATCCAGGCATCGCGCTGTTCCTCCAGGTCAAAAACCATAAATAGCTTTCACAAACAACGCTGACGAAAACGCATCGATATCCAAATACAGGCGCTTTACCAGCCCCGCGCCAGCCTTGCGTTGCTCACCCAAGTGGCGTGAAAACCATTGGGCACGCGCTGCGGTAGCGCGATGCGGGCGACGGGTCCTTGGGCCACGTTAACCGCGTCAAAAATGCTCACATAGGAGCGCGCTTCTTTGGCGTCCCAGACAAAGCCGACCAGGTAGCCGTCGTCTTCGTTGATGTGTTGATCCTTGGGCGCAAAACTGTGTTCGCTCAGCCACTGGTGCATGCCGCCGTGGTAGGTGGTGCAGCTTCCCTTGTGTAGGTCGTGGCGGGCGATGCCGCAAAAGCGCGGGTCTTCGGGCTGATCGCTGCTGCCCATCAGGATATTCCAGGCATAGCGCGTGGGCTCGCCCAAGCGCGCGCTGTTGATGATGGGGAACTCTTGGTTGAGTACATCGTCGAGTACGCGTTCGCGCGTTTGGCCGGTGCGCAAATTAAAGCGCCACTCGTAGAACATGCAGTCGATGCCCAGTTGCGCAATCAGGCGCGGCAGGCCCGTGGCGTCAGGCTGGCCACGGCCATCGCGCTGGGGCTTGAAGGGTGTGCCGGTCATAACGATTTCGACACCGCCTTGTCCGTCGTCCTCTTCCCAGGCGTTGGCCACGTGGTACATATAGGTGGGACTGGCTTCAAACCAGCGGATGTCTCGCGTGCTGCCATGGCGCGGGACGACGCCAAAGCGCGAAGGCAGTTCGGGATAAAACGCGATTTTGTGGCGCCCAGCAGCCGCAGCGACGGGGTCTTGGAACAAAGGCAAATCATGCAGCACGGTGTAGTTACGCGTGATGGCCATGTCGTGCGGCAAGCGCGGGCCGGCAAGTGGCACGGGGATTAAGGTTTTGAGTACGCCACTTTTATCGAGCACGCCGTAATGCATATAGGGCGGCTCTTTACCGTAGCAAAAAAAGATGAATTCGCCAGTGCGCTCATCGACCTTGGAATGCGCAGAGATATGCAAACCGGCCAGGCGCGGGTCTAACGCCAGGGTGTCCACGGTGGACAGGTCGCCCGGCCGCACGCGATACACCTCGCCGCCTAGGTACCACATGGCCAGCAAGTGGCCGGCAAAGTATTTGACGTCGGTATTGGCCGTATTCTTGAGCGGCATGTCGGGCCGGTCTTTGCGCGGCGGGTCTTTGATGCCTTGCCACAGGGCGCGGCCGGCCTGGGTTTCTTCCTGCAAACCTTGGGTGTGAATCCAGCGGTTTTGGTAATAGGCGCGGCCACCTTCAAAGCGCACCGCGTGCAGCATGCCGTCACCGTCAAACCAGTGGTAACGCCCGGGCGCCTCGAAGCGCCGGTTGGGCCCGTTGCGTACATGCATGCCGTGCAGGTCGCGCGGAATCTCTCCCTGCACTTGCGTCAGTTCGACCGTGATCTCTTCTTCCACCGGGGCAAAGCCCCCTTGCAGGGTAATAACGTCGTTGTATCCCATAGAAAACTCCAATTGAGGCGGGACGGTTTTTCATTCTCAGAACCAAGCCTAGGGCAAGCGTCAAGGGCTGACAATCGGGGTATGCACCATGTTTTTGAAACCCTGACGCCCGATCTGGTCCTAGACGCCTTGGAATCGGTCGGCCTGCGGGGCGACGGCCGTTTGACCGCTTTGTCCTCCTATGAAAATCGGGTGTACCAAGTGCCATTGGAAGACGGCAGCGCGGTGGTGGCCAAGTTTTACCGGCCTGAGCGCTGGAGCGAGGCGCAGATTTTGGAGGAGCACAGTTTTGCAGAGGAGTTGATGGAGGCGGAGATTCCGGCCATCGGACCGCTGCGCCTGGCGGGAACCACGCTGCACCGCTTTGGCGGATTTTGGTTTAGCGTCAGCCCGCGCCGAGGTGGGCGCCCGCCCGAGTTGGACGAAGAGGAAGTACTGGAGTGGATTGGCCGCTTTTTGGCGCGCATCCACACCGTGGGCGCACGCAAACCATTCGCCAGCCGTCCGGCACTGGACTTGCAAAGCTTCGGACAAGACTCGCGCGACTGGCTGCTGGGCCAGGACATGATTCCTTTGGACGTGCAAAGCGCCTGGGCCCGGCACTGCGACGAGGCCCTGTCCATGGTGGCAGCTTACCCGGCGCTGTGTGGCAAGAGCGCCGCCAGCGGCGAAGCGCAAATTCGCCTGTTGCGCTTGCACGGGGACTGCCATCCGGGCAATGTTTTGTGGACGCCGACCGACGCCGCGCAAAGCGCGGGGCCAGGGCCGCATTTTGTGGACCTGGATGATGCGCGCACCGGCCCAGCGGTGCAAGACTTGTGGATGCTTGCCAGCGGCGACCGCCGCCAGCGCAGCCGGCAATTGGGCTTTTTGGTGGACGGTTACGAGCAGTTCCGTGAATTTGACCGCGATGAGTTGGCGCTGATAGAGCCGCTGCGCACCTTGCGCCTGATCCACTACAGCGCTTGGCTGGCCCGGCGCTGGAGTGACCCGACCTTTGTGCAGAACTTCCCCTGGTTTGGCTCTAGCGACTACTGGCAGGGCCAGGTGCTGATGCTGCAAGAGCAATGCGAAGCGATGCAAGAGGCGCCTTTGGTGGTGTGAGGGTAGCTCGCCTTATAAGAGCAAATGCGCTTGTGTCACTTAAAACTATGTCGCTGCGCGTCAGGCGATGACCTTCTTTTGCAAGGTTTCGGCCTAGGCATTTGCCAACCGGCTATCAAGCCTTGCCCGGCTCCTGCAACACCGCCGGGTCAAAGGGCTGGCGCGCAAACACGCTGCGCAACATAGGCGCAAAGTGCGCCAGCGGACGACTGGGGTAGGCGGGGTCGAAAGCTGTCTGATCGTACAGCGCGCAAAAACGCTGGCAACTGGCAAACCAAGGGTGTTGCGCATAGGCCAAGTGGCCGTCATTGGGTTTGCCCAGGTGGTGCGCATAAAACTGCATTTGAAACAGGCCGTGCATCTCCACCACCCAGGTCACTTCGGCCCGCACATAGGGCCTCAAAATAGCGGCGGCCATTTGCGAATGGTTGTCTGGCGCCAGTGCGTCGCCAATGTCGTGCAAAAGCGCGGCGACCACCATGTCGATGTCCGCGCCATCGTCCTGTGCGCGGGTAGCGCTTTGCAGCGAATGCTCCAAGCGGCTGATCTGGTAGCCGGGCAAGGATTCACTCAAATCTTGCAATGCAGCGAGCAGTCGGTCGGGCAGCGCTTGTATATAAGCATGCTCCAAGCGCTGCAGCAGCTGGTAGTCCTGCGCCGTGCCATCTTGCATTTGGGTGAATGTCACGTGTTGCATGCGCGTCTTTCAGGTGAGGGCTTGGGGGTCTAGCGCGATTGTGCACCCACGCTAGCGTAGGACGTGCGCTTATTCGGCATCCTGCGGCAAAGCGCGCGGGTCCATTTGCAAAGCAGCTTGGGAGCTGGCGTCCATGATCACGTAGTCCGAACGCGGCGCGGGCATGTCAACGCGCTTGGTTTGGCCCAGCATGAAGTACCACACCGTGCCCGCCAAGGCCAACAAAACCAGCGCGAAATACAGCATCAAACTCTCAGGGCCCAAATAGTCCATCATGCCGCCGGCCATGGTCGGACCTAGGGTGGCGCCTATGCCGTAAAGCAGCAAGAGGCCGCCGGTGGTTTCCAGTACTTTGGAAGGTTCGATCAAATCATTGGTGTGCGCCACGCTCAGGCCGTAAATTGAAAACGAGAGCGCGCCGTACAAGATGCCCAGCATCACCAGCAGGTTTTCATATTCGCGCGCCAAGTAAAAGCCCACGGCCGCCAGCAAAGACGAAATCAGGCAGACCCAGATCAACATCCAGCGCCGGTCATAGCGATCGGACAAATGGCCCACCGGGTACTGAAACGCAGCGCCACTCAAAATCGTAGCTGCCATAAAGGTGGCGGTGTGGCTGTCGGTAAAGCCCACGCCTTTGCCAAACACATTGCCCAGGCTATAAAACGTGCCGCTGATCAGACCCGAGCCCATGGAGGCAATGGCGCCAATAGGCGAGATGGCGAACAAACGCACCAGGCTCATGGACGGCGCATGGGTTTGCTTGGGCTCGCGGATGGTCGTCATGGTGGTAGGCACCAGGGCGAAGGAAAACAGGATGGAAGCAAACGCAAAGGGCATAAAGCCGAAGCGGTCGCCTGCCAGTATCAGCCACTGTCCCAGTGCCGTGGACACGCCGCTGACCGCCATATAGGCCGCGAACACCTTACCCCGGCTTTCGCGCCCGGCCACCACATTGAGCCAGCTTTCTATCACCATGTACAAGCCCACGATGCACAAACCGGTGGTAAAGCGCAGCAAGCCCCAGAACCACGGGTTGGTCCACAGCGCATGCAGTACCGGCAAGGCGGAGGCCACCGAGGCCATGACGGCAAAGGCGCGGATATAGCCCACGCGGCGGATCAAGCCGGGACAGGCATAGGTGCCGTACACAAAGCCAGCGAAATAGGCCGACATGATCATGCCGGTGACCAGGCCCGAATACTTAGCCATACCGGCCTGCGCGCCAATAGCCACCGTTAAAAGGGCAATGCCCACCACTAGCATGCTGACGCCCGACAGCAGGGAAGCCAAAGGTAGTGTGAGTGGGGAAAAACGAGGGAGTTGCATAGAAAAACGAGGGCAGGCGATCGCAAGGCAGCGAAGCTTCGATGGTGACACAGCCGCGCAAGGCCCAGCCCCAAAAAGGCGACGTATTGCTGCTTAAGCGGGACAATTCTTTCGATTGGCCGAAGGGCAAAAGGCCGCACAGGCGCAGGTCGCTTTTGGCGGAAAATGCGTCGCACCCTTAGCACCTGAGTGCAAACAGTCGCCCTACAGTGGCATTTGGACGGAACCTCCTGTATGTACCCACACAACCCTATGATGCAAGACCGCATCGATCTGGCCGCTGCCTTTCGCTGGGCCGCGCGCTGGGATATGCATGAGTCCATTGCCAATCACTTCAGCCTGGCGACCTCCCAAGGCGGCAAGCAGTTTTTGCTCAATCCGGTGGGTAGCCATTTTTCGCGCATCCGGGCCAGCGACCTGCTGCTGCTCGATGCGGACCACAGCGGCGAGGGCATCGCCGCCTTAGGCGCTGACCCTACGGCTTGGAACCTACACGCCACACTGCACCAGCGATTGCCACAGGCGCGCTGCATTTTGCACACCCATATGCCTTATGCCACTGCGCTGTGCTGCCTGCAAGACTTTGAATGGCTGGCGCTAGACCAAAACGCCTGCCGCTTTTATGGCCGTATCGCCTACGACCGGCACTATGCGGGTATGGCCTTGGATACATCCGAGGGCGAACGCGTCGCGGCCCTGATGCAGGACGGCAAAAGCGTGCTGTTTTTGGGTAACCACGGCGTGATGGTCATAGGCGAAAGCGTGGCCCAAGCCCTGGACGAACTCTATTACCTGGAAAAAGCCGCCAAAGTGCAGGTGTTGGCCCTGTCCACCGGCAGGCCGCTGGCCTTGATACCGGACGCGGTAGCGCGCCGGGCATGCGCCCAGTGGAACGATTACCCTACCGACTCTTGCGCCTTGCACTTGCAAGCGCTCAAAGCCATCCTTGACCTTGAAGAAACGGACTACGCACTATGAACCCCAACGTCATCATTACCTGCGCACTGACTGGTGCGGGCGACACCGTCGGCAAGCACCCCGCTATCCCTGTCACGCCTACGCAGATCGCGGCGGCGGCGGTGGAGGCGGCCAAGGCCGGCGCCACCGTGGTGCACTGCCATGTGCGCAACCCCGCGACCGGGCAATTCAGCCGCGACCCGGCGCTGTATGCCGAAGTGATGGACCGCATCCGCGATTCGGGCATCGATGTCATCGTCAACCTGACCGCCGGCATGGGCGGCGACCTGGAAATCGGCCCCGGCGAGAATCCCACCCACTTCGGCCCCAACACCGACCTGATAGGCCCGATGGCGCGCTTGATCCATGTAGAACAACTGTTGCCCGAAATTTGCACCCTGGACTGCGGCACCCTCAACTTTGGCGACGGCGACACGATTTATGTCTCCACCCCGATGGCGCTGCGCGCCGGGGCCAAGCGCATCACCGAGCTGGGCGTGAAAGCCGAACTCGAAATCTTTGATACCGGCCACCTCTGGTTTGCCAAGCAAATGATGAAAGAGGGCCTGCTGGACAACCCGCTATTTCAGCTCTGCCTGGGCATTCCCTGGGGCGCACCCGCGGACACCACCACCATGAAAGCCATGGTAGACAACCTGCCGCCGGGCGCGGTGTGGTCGGCTTTTGGCATTGGCCGCTCGCAAATGCCGATGCTGGCGCAATCGGTGATTTTGGGCGGCAATGTGCGCGTCGGCCTGGAAGACAACCTGTGGCTGGACAAAGGCGTGCCCGCCAGCAATGGCTCGCTCACCGAGCGGGCGGTGGAAATCATCACCCGCCT
>Ga0214919_10012261_pt1 | contig 10555 bp, 19 predicted proteins | sample LL1503_MetaG_FD_177994 | JGI IMG/M metagenome (GOLD analysis project Ga0214919, IMG submission 177994) | Freshwater microbial communities from Lake Lanier, Atlanta, Georgia, United States - LL-1503 | ecosystem: Environmental > Aquatic > Freshwater > Lake | place: USA: Georgia | collected... | reverse complement strand
AATATTGAAGATAAGATATTTGCTAAAACAGGTGTACGTATTTTTTCTGCAAAAGATGAAGAGTTAGAACCTGATACATTTCGCATACCAGAATATAATGTAAGGCTTTCAGCCGGGCATGGTGAGGAAGTTATACACCCTGAAAATATCAAACGCTATCATACTTTTAATGAAAGCTTTTTAACTGATTTTAGAGTAAAAAAAGATAACTTGGCGATTGTCCAAGTGGTCGGAGATAGTATGCACTCGACACTTTTGAGTGGTGAATTGGTTGTTATTGATTTATCGAAAAAAGATCCATTGGACAATCAGGTATATGCAATAACTACTAAAAATCATACTTGGGTTAAACGTTACAGAATAACCCCTGCAGGTGGTAAATGGCAGTCAGATAATGAAGAATACAGAGAATATGATAATCCTCTAAACAATGGCATATCGGTTAGACCAGTTGGATTGGTGCTATTCTCGCTTGGTAGAAAGATTAATTAAAAAGACAAGGCTTTTCTAATGATTATGCGCTTGTTTTTCCGCCAACATGAAAGCACGCAAAATATCATTAATTCTAGTCTGATATTTTTTCCCGTGCCCTTTAAAATATTGAACAACATCATGGTCCAATCTTAAACTCACACGGTCTTTAATTTTTGATGCTTCAATATCATCAAGTATTGTACAAACCTGTTCCCATGATAAATTTTCACTAACCATTTTAGAAAAAATATCATTTGAAACCTGCTTAAACGGGCTAAAATCCTCAACCGCTGGGATATCTGAATAGTCAATATCCTCATCTTTTATATTTTTTAAGTATTCAATTTGTTCTTGTCTGGTTTTCATAATTAGTCCTCTCTTTTTTGTTAGCTCGTCGCGCCGAAATAATTCTAACTTTGCCATCGCGTGGAGTAAAAACCACCATAATAACGATTACGCCCTCTATCTCCCCAATGACTTGGAATCGCTCTTCCTTATCTACTATTCGATTTGGAGCTATTATTTTATTTTTGTCATCAAATACATCTTTGGCAATTTCAAAACCAATGCCATGCTTAGTAATATTAGCTTTGTTTTTATTTTCATCCCATTCAAACTGCATTGATCTTCCTTCTTATACGACATTATTGTACTACTAGGCTGACAAATTGTCAACATAAATCCATTTCCAGCTAAGCACAAGAAATAACTTGTAGCTGTTGACAACATTGCTCAGAAGCCATAAAACGCATAGTTTGATAAGTTGCTATTTTAGTTCTATTTTTTGCGCTGCATGATAAATATATTTCATTTTGAAAATATTTATGTTGACATTTATGTTTTCAGTGTGAAATAATAACGCCATGAAGTTGGTTTCATTGCCAACCAAACAAAGCTCTTTAACAATTAAAATCTACGAGATGGAAATCCACTCTATTACAGGTGAGTGCAATATAACCTGTAATACATAGATTGCAACTAATAGCGATTATCATTATAAAATTGGATAGTCGCTATCGTGATGTAATTTAACTATAATAATATATCAGTTAAAAGAGGGGTGAAAATGATAAAAAATTTTAAATTTACGCCAAGAAAGAAATCTAAATTTATCCCAAGAGGGGTTAGAAACCCCATATCAGGAATGACCTTCGATGAAATTCTAGCTATCCAGCGCTACGAAAATCACCAGCGCGAAGAAATACGTAATCTTAGAAACTCCATGGGAAACAGTATTGATGAAGCTTTAGCTATCTGGCTCTGCAGAGAGCGCTGGCTTGAAAAAATGCATAACCCTAGAAACCCCATCAATTAATGTCTCTACGTCATTTTTAGCTGGTTCTTCAGATTTATTATGAACACATTGATTCCTAATACTGGCAAGCAGAGAAATATGCTTATATTCATTTAAAGTTATAACTTCTTCCTTTTTTAAAAATTCATTATAATCATTGATACTAGGATCTTTTTTAGAGAGCTTTAGATTATTACTTTCACATATTTGTGCAAAATGTGACTCTAGTACCACGCCAGCAATAGCTCCAGCAGCTCGATAAAAACCCTTATTTATTAGCTCTTTTGCCGCTTCAAGTTCCGAGTTAAATAAATCAGCTTGAAGCAGTCGCTTAATATCAAATAAAGAAGAATTAAATCGCTCATAACAAACTTTTAATATTGCTCGCTGTTGTATAAATTTAGGAATTGCAGCTTCCATAACTACGACACCTTCTTGCCTAATGCCATTTAGAAAATCCTCAATAACGTATGACGAATAGTCAATTATACTTCTATTATTAGGTGTCTTATATTGTCTAATAAAATCATCCAACCTATCAGGCAATAAGAACTTAATTATAGATAAGGATTTTGAATACCACCCTTGGTAGTCAAGGTGAAAGCTAGGTAAGCTATTAATATAACTAGCTAAGTTCTCTGGTTCTAATCTACCGCTATCACAAAATAATTTTTTAAGTTTTTTATCTGGATAACATAAAACAAACATTGAGTCCTGAAGAAAGTATGCAAATTCTATTAAGTCAACCAAGCCAGTTTTATATTTTTCTAAATTATTATTTTTAGTAGTTACATCCATGATGTTCCTTTTTTGGTGTTATTAATTTTGTTTGAGACCTCTATTATAACAATCACTAAGGGAACATCATGAATTTAACTATTTTTTGGAGTATTTAATGAATGTAATGAAAGTCAATTTAAATTTAGATATAAACGAGTTAACTAAGACTCAATTTGATCAAGTGTTAATACCGTCAATCTTAGCTTTTACACATCGAGACTACTATAATGGTATTAAAATTGAATGGTCATTTAACATTAGCTGTTCCGATCTTAAAATAGAGGATAAGCCACATTACACACCGGCGGGAGAACACCATGAGTAAAGCAAGAAATAACCGACGTGCAGCCATTCATGCTATCCAAAAAGCTGAACAAATAAGCATAAGATTATGCGCTATCGCCGAACGTCATATTATCAAGGGTCAAATCACCAACTATGACAATTTTTATCAACCAAAGAAAAGGAGAAGCGTAATTGTTAGATAAATCAAAAGAAGAATGGAATAGAGAAGAAATTTGTGCCGTTTGTGGTTTCAGCATCGAATGGTTCCGACAGTTAAGAAAAGCTGGCAAAATTCCACCACCTGATGATACTAAACGCACACCATATATTTGGAAGCTCTGCAACATACTTCCATTTATTGAAAAGTGGCTTAAAAGCAAATCCACTAAAACAGAATCTCAACCACCCCAACCCTGACGAAAGTCGGGGTTTTTTTATGGAAAATTAAAATGTACAAATTAATCTGGAAAATACGCCTGCTCTGGCAAAAGTTATTCCCCAAGTATCGAGACTTCTCAACTTGCGACGATTGCTATACCACATGGTTTATTAATGAACTACAGCGAAGAAATCAGGTATGAAAGGAGTGTTTGAATTAGTTTTATTTGTGGCACTAGCTATCTTGTTGATTAGTCTGGTGCTTTTTTTTGCGGTAACTATTTTTAATTTTTAAGGATTAAAAATGCAGAAAATAGCATGTGATATTGGTTATGGTTTTACCAAATACAAAACCGACAAAATACTGGCAAGCTTCCCATCGGCAATTGCTCACGCTCGTAAGCATCAAGCGGATATAGCGCTGAACTTAGCTCACGAATTTGAGGGTGGACGTTATTTACTTGGTGATGCTGCAGTTAGAAATGCGCTGACTACTCGTGATTATAGCTGGCTGGCAAAATATGCGCCATTGTTGCTCTTTGAAGCGATTAATCAGGTAGCATTCAATCCAGCTGATGAGATTCAACTAGTAACTGGGCTTAGTTTATTGAACTGGTCTAAGCGCAATGAGTTTGCCGAGCGTCTGAGCGATTTTGTTGTCGATAAAATCCGTGTGAATAACATCAAAATTATACTAGTACCACAAGGTAAAGGCGTGTATCTGGACTGTTTGGCAAGAGTTGCGTGCTTAGCTAATCAATTATGTTTGATTGTTGACATTGGAACTAATACGCTTGACGTGATTCCCTTTGAGTCTGGCAAGGCTTTAGCGGCCGAAGCATACGCAACATGTGACGGAATGAATCAAGTTATTCAGGAAGTGCAAAAGCTAGTTAATCGTGAATTTGGTATTTCGGCTAGTGAAGCCGAAGTTACCAAAATCATCAGAACCAATCAAATTAGTATTGCTGGTGAAACACGTGATTTATCGGTGTGGATTGAAGAAGAAAAGCAGATTTATTTTGAGATGATTTTAAATCAGATTCGTAGTAAAAATGCTGATTTATACAAACGTGCTGATCTGATTATCTTTGCCGGTGGTGGTGCTAACTATGCCCCGGATTATCTACCAGAGAATAAGCAATTTTATTTCGCACCTGAGCCTGAAAACTCTAACGTTAATGGTTATTTTACTTTATTTGGTGATTAACCATGGCACGACTACAGGTAAATATAGATGATGAGGTCAGCGACATTTTAAACAGTTTTAATCGCACGGATCAAAAACGTTTATTCATTGAGTATGCAATTAAATCAGCCGCTAAAAACCCAGAAGTTTGTGAGATTTTTGGATTAACAGATAGAGCTCAATTATCAGTGCCAGCAAAGGATAAACTACAGGTAATGGATGTTATACAAACGGTAAAAGGTGAGGTTGCACCAGGCAAAGTTACTATTGATAATGAGTTTAGCGATGGATAACTGCGATAACCTAAGCTACTACATTAATTCGCGCAGTAATGGTAAGCGCTTTTTTGTTTTTTCTGCTGGAGATTTAGAACAGTATAATCAAATGGCCGCTAATCCGGTAACTATGGATCAGCTCAATTATCTGGGCTGGTATGAGGTTTGCGGATTAAAAGATCACTTGATTTATTTGAGGAAGGAATAGCAAATTTGAAGGTAATTGAAGTCTTTTTTATTCTGGCACTAGCTATCATCTTAATTAGTTTAGTGCCTTTTCTTTTGCGGTAACTATTTTTAATTTTTAGGAGTCTTTAATCATGAAACAATTCAGTAAATTTCTTGAGGAATACCAAGGCGGTATTTTAGATGATACGCTCGGTAAAGAGTTAGCTAAGTTAACTGAAGCTGTTGGTAAACAAGGCAAAAAAGGTACTATGAGTTTAAGCCTTATTCTTAAACCTGCAGGTAATGGCAAAATGGATTTATCCATTTCCTACGCAGCTAAGCCACCAATTGATAATACTGTCAGCGGCTTGATGTTTGTCGATGATGATAACAACTTGGTTGCTGCTGATCCAAATCAGCCAGTATTAACCGGAATGCGGATTGTTACTTCTCAGGAAGAGCAGCAACAACCTCGCGAAGCAATTTAATTTTAGCGGAAAGGAAAATCATGAGCGCTGAAAAAAACATTTTAGAAACTTTTGTCGAACATCAAAACGATGTTGATACTATTCTAAATGTACCTGGAACAGATACACCATTGCTAATTTTGCACAATGGTGATAAACAAGCTGTTGATTTGGAAAAGTACCTGAATCAACCCCTGAAGTTACGAACAACTAAAGAGTTTCGCGATATTCGTGGATTCATTGACTATGTGAATGACTTCAAGGGTGAACATACTGTGATCTTTGCCGGTAGTGAGCAGATTACCGCAATTTTTGATTATCATAAAAAGGATGATCCTCGGTGGTGCAATCATATTGCTACATTCAAGCTATCAATCTCTAATCGCTGGAAGATTTGGACTGGTGCTCATAATGAGTGGATGCCTCAGAAACGATTCGCTGATTTTCTCGACAGTGGTTTAAATGAAATTATTGTATCAATCATTAACGGTAAATCAACTCCATCACAGGCAGAAGTTCTTAGCATCGTTAAAAACTTCAGGACTACCCAAACATATGAATATGATTCAAGCATTGACGAAGGTAGTGAAACTATTGGATTCAAGAAGATTATTCAGGGAGGCTCTTCTAAAACAGAGAAACTGGTATTACCTGAATATGTGATGATTGCGTTACAGCCATATGAAGATATTCACGTGATTAATGACCGTTTATCTGAAGACTTACAGTTACCGGCTTATGAACTTAAAGTTAAATTAAGCTGGATGGTTCAAACCGAAGGTGAGCGCGGTGTCTTGGGCTTTAAAATACAGATTCTAAATGTTGAAAATGTATTGAATAAAACCCTTGAAAAAATCAAAAATGCCGTCGCAAACCTAACTGAAGTGAAAACCTATATCGGGTAATTAATCTGCTCACCCATGAATTTGAGTGAGCATTTAACACACAGGACATTGACTGCAGCGCATTTGTAAAGTGCGCTGTCTTGAATGGCTTGCAAGTGGGCTTATAGATGCTGATTCATAGATAGTCGGTAGCTTTAAGCCCATTTATCCACAGGTAGCCCACATAAGTTGTGGGTTATTACTTTTGTAATGACTAAAACAGGAAGTTATATGACAAATTCACAATTAAAAAAACAAGCACAAAAGCTTTTAAATAAATGGCAAAAAACGATAAAAATTGGAGATAGAGTTAAATACTATCCGATTATGGGCGAAGCCAAGTTTCGCGAATATACTGTTCAATCAGAGGCATTTTTAACTGATGGTGGGATGGGTGCTGGTGTTTTTTTAGAAGGATTTTCTGGGTATGTATGTTTAGATCATCTGGAGTTAATCAATGATTGAAACGGAGTAATTAACTAATTTATTGGGGTTACCATGAATGAAAAAGAAAAAGCGCTTGCCAAGATTCAAAAATGTTTGCGGCTAGCTAATAGTACTAATCCACATGAGGCAGCACAGGCACTTAAACAAGCGTACGCGCTAATGCGTAAGCACAATATTAGTGAGGGAGTAGCGATTGACTGCGGAGATATTACCATCGGCAGTGAATTAAACGCGACGAATACTAACAAAATTCCTGAATGGTTAAATCACCTAGTCAATGTGATTCAAGATACTTTTTCGGTAGTTGCAACCTGCAGGACTTATTCTGGTAGTAATTATTATGGATCTCGTACGACATATAAATCAACCATAAAATTTCACGGTGAACGCAGCGATGTTATTATTGCTGAGTATGCTTTTAATTTTTTATTACGGTTATTACGTAAAAGTAGAAGCGAATATTCTTCACAACTCAGTTCGTTTAAGCGGAATCGGACAAAATTAGCTGATCAATATGCTCAAGGTTGGTGTATTGGTGTTAATAATGCACTTAGGGATTTACGACGATTTAATCCAGACGAGCAAAAAAAGCAACGCGAAAAAATCAACAACTACATTAATACAGTACATGGCGATTTAGATACCAAGAAAATAACCAAGCAAACCGCAACCGACATGACGTCATTAAGAGCTGGGTTTAATGATGGGCAAAAGGTTGAGATTAATCGCGGGATTAATACTACAGAGCAAACTTATTTGGAGGATAAAACAGCATGAGAACAATTAAAGACATATTAGCAATAGACCCTAACGCTAGATTTTCGTGTGATGATGTTGAACACGGCGCGTTTCCAGGTGACGAAATTTTAGAGCAGATTGGTTATTGTGATGAAATTCCTGTGGTTACTTATTGTAAACCAAACTATTTTGCAATGGACGCTGTTGACATTCTAGAGCGCGAAGCAGAATGCTGGACTGATGCTTATGAAGACTATGAATTACATTATAGTATAGAATTAAAAGCCAAACTGCAGGCTGTGCTTGATGAGATTGTCGAGTACGAAAAGGCAGCTAATACTTCTTATTCCTGCGGCGAAGAGTTAGATATTAGCGAGGAATGGAAACAGTTGAAAGGTGAATGATGATTATTTTGCTAGACGAAATGATAAATAAAGAACTTATTTATTATTATGATAGAGTTACAGAGAAGCAATATGAACATAAATCAATAATAGTTGGATTTAGTTATGATTTTAATTATGTTTTCCTTGCCTCAGAGCGACAGTATAAAGGTAGAATTTTCAGTGATTATTTAAAATATCATACTATTTTACATAAATGTCATAACTTGGGAATGTCTGTTTTTAGGACATATGTGGGTGGACTTGTGGCAGTTGGAGGTGTTCATAAAGAATTTAAGCAAATACAACAAATAATCTTTAATAAACGAGATAGAGAATTATTGTGTAAACAAAATACGTTGCTTAATAAACTTAAACAAATAGACGAAACGAAGCAATCCTATGCAGATGAAGTTCAACGGCTTAAAGTTTATGAGGTGAATAATGAGTAACACGGGATTTTGGCTTAATACTATTCAAATTGTTCTATTTGCAATACTTGGCGTTTATAGCACTTTAAAAATGAAAAAAGCAAAAGATAATAAAGATTTGTTTAAAATGCTTGATGAAATGTGTACAAGTATATTAGCTTATTTAGCAATGATGTTAACGATTTTAATGAGGTAATCTGATGGATGAGTTTATTAATGACTTAGCGGATCAAATTGCAGACTGTGTATACTGTAAAAAATGCCGCAAAGGAATAACAATTAATATTAAATCTCTTGGATTTGCACTAGAGCGCTCGCTCGGAAAGAGTGCGTTCAAAATGTTAAAAATTGGGATTCTGCAAGATCAACTAGTGACGCTGGGATTTGGATTTGAAAAACGAGATGCCAAATTAGACTTGTATCAAATAAATTCAATGTTTGATAAAAAACATTACCATATTATGTTTTGGAAAGATCTTGTATTTGTGCGTGACGAAATATTTTATTACGACTCTCCGACATTTATTCAAGACGTATTAACAAAAGTAAAGGAGTTAATCAACTATGAGTAAGAATAAAACACCAAAAAGCTGTGAAAACTGTTGTTATTCTAAAAGCGAATTTTGCTCTGAAGCTGGGTATAATCTACTGGTTTGCATTAACGGACTCTCTTGGGCTTGCGGAGAATATGTTTACCCAAAGTATAAGTGTGAAAGATTCCGGCAGAAGGCACCTAAATCTTGGAAAGTTGGGAAAGCGGGGGTAACTAACCATGATTAAAATATCTACTATCAAAAACGGTGTGACTAATTGCACCTATTGCCAAACTGCAGCAGTTAATCGCCGCATACGGCATTTAACAGATTCAGAGCATGAGATAGTATCAACCAAACAAGCAACGCTTGCTGAACTAGCTGAGCTAGAAGCGGTTATCACTAAGCCAGCACCGATGAAGCGCAGAAGCAATTAATTATTTTAAGGAAATTATAATGGGAACTAGAGCAAGTATTGTAATTCAGGATAAACATGATACTATATTCTTATATCGTGGGCATGATGGATATCCATCTGAAACATTAACCGACTTACAAAAAACATTAGATAAATATTCTCAATACCTAGATGACGCGGTTAGTATAGCAACATGGATTTTATGGCAACAGAATCAACTAAGCTCAACGCCAGATTATGAATTAACTTCTTGCTGTCACGGTGATGAAGATTATTTATATCTAATTGATAGTAAAACCAAAAAAGTACAAGCGTATCAGACTCCGCGCAAAGATGACTGGGAGATACAAAATATAGCAAACATTATTGCTGATTGTAAGAAAATAGAGCATGAGTGACATACTAATCGAATACTACAGGTTGCAGCTAGATGCTGCTATTGAGTTAATGTTAAATTTATGGAGGATATGATGGAAACATATGTAAAATTAGGCTGGATTAAACTAAGTGCGTTTGCAAAACTCACTGGAATTAGTGAAATAGCAGTAAAAAGACGTAAAGAAAATGTTAATTATCCTGCTTGGCGAGTTGGTGCAGGAATGGTTAAGCTGCTTAGGGATGGTCATTATGTCAACTATGAGGAATATTTAAAATGGGCAGAAAAACAGCCGTCAGTAGCGGCATAAGGGAACGTAACGGACGTATTGAAATAGACTTTTACTATGGCGGTGTTCGTTGTCGTGAAACCTTACTACTTGAACCAAACCCTAAGAATCTAAAGTATGCGGCTCAATTAAGAGCCGCTATTCTTTTTGAAATTAGTCTGAATAAATTTGATTATGCGACATATTTCCCAAGCTCTCAACGAGTGAAGCAATTTGCTACAGCTCAAAGTTTTACAATGGATGAACTATTAAATCGACAGATTGAGCTTTATACTGGGCGGGAGTCAAACGGCAATATGTCAATTTCAACGCTGCAGGGGTATGTGAACTCAATCCAAGCTCATTTGATACCCTCATTTGGCAAATATGATATAACCGAGTTAACTCCAATGTTAATTAAAGATTGGATATATTCGCTAAATTGCTCAGCTAAAACAATTCGCAATACCTTAATCCCATTGAGTAAGGTTCTCAAAACTGCACTCAATGATAGAGTAATCAAGTCTAATCCACTTGAAGATTTGGACTTAGACGAAATAATAAAGGATATTGCCAAGCCCTCAATCAGAGAGAAGATAGACCCATTTTCTACCGAAGAAAAAGAGTATTTGATTAATATCGCTACCGGACAGCTAAAAAATATAGTTCAATTCAATTTTTGGGCTGGGTTGCGCACTGGAGAATTAATAGCTCTACGCTGGCAAGACATTGATCTTGAAAATAGAATAATCCATGTTAAGCATAAT
>Ga0214919_10012259_pt1 | contig 10556 bp, 8 predicted proteins | sample LL1503_MetaG_FD_177994 | JGI IMG/M metagenome (GOLD analysis project Ga0214919, IMG submission 177994) | Freshwater microbial communities from Lake Lanier, Atlanta, Georgia, United States - LL-1503 | ecosystem: Environmental > Aquatic > Freshwater > Lake | place: USA: Georgia | collected 2015-03-15 | reverse complement strand
TTTATGGGAAAAGGACAACATAAAATAAAAAGAAAGGCTGAACAGATTGCTTGTAACGAAGCCTTAAAATTTATAGAAACGAATGTATGAGAATACATACAAATTAAAAAAGTTTTATATCGTTTTATATAAATAATGAATCCTTTAGACAAATTAAAAGTAAAACCATCTATTCAACAACGTAAAGAAGTAGCCGTTGTTATAAAAGGAAATGTTTCACCCAAAAAAGTTTTAAAGATAGAAAAAGAAGACAAAAAGGATGTCGAACAAGAAAAAGGTGAAGATGACGAAGATGAAGGTGAAGATGAAGGTGAAGATGAAGGTAAAGATGAAGGTAAGGAAGATGAAGAAAAAGAAGACGACAAAGAAAAAAAAACAGAAAGAGCACCTATGACAATTATTGATAAACGTAAAGATGGTTATGATATAAATGCATTAATGACAAAATTGAATGCTAAAAAAGTATCTGTAGTTTCAACGAAACAAGCACCTGTTCAGAAAGAAGTAAAATCAAAATCTCCAGAAATAATACGTCCACCATCTCCACCCGTTGCTAAAAAAATAAAAGCTAAAAAAATAAAACTTGTATTTGAAGATGAGGGTCCTGATAAAGCAGAAAAAGGTAAACAAGAACAAGAAGTAGAGCCCGAAGTTGTTCCTGTTGATATTCCAGCGGTAGATAAAGAGAGAAAAACACCTAAAATAAAAAAAGGGATTGCAGTAATAGGAGAAGAAAGTCATATTTTAATAGGGGATACACCTTTGTCTGAGAGAATACCAAATAAAACTCCAAAGATTAACATAAAAGTTTCTAGTTACTACATGAACAACCGTGAAAAATTTGTCAATTTTATAAATTCTATTTTTGAACCATATAAAAGAGAATTAGAAGAAAATAAAGATAGTATTTCATGTGATGTGATTGGACAAAATTCAGAGGATTTTTCTCTCTTGACTCATCAAAAAATTGTAAGAGATTACTTGAATTTGTATACTCCTTATCGTGGATTATTGTTGTATCACGGGTTAGGTTCAGGTAAAACATGCACTTCGATTGCTATTGCTGAAGGTATGAAAGATAGTAAAAAGGTTATTATAATGACTCCTGCATCACTAAGAACCAATTATATGGAAGAGTTAAAAAAGTGCGGAGACCTTTTGTACAAAAAAAATCAATTCTGGGAATGGATTTCTTCGGAAACTAATTTAGATTTAATTCCCATTCTCTCTTCTGTTTTAAATTTATCAGTAGATTACATCACAAGGAAAAAAGGAGCGTGGTTTATAAACATTACGAAAAGAGCAAATTATTCAGAATTATCCCCCCAAGACAAATCTTCTTTAGATGAACAGTTGAATGAAATGATACGTTCTAAATACACGTTTATCAATTACAACGGATTACGTAATAATAAATTAAAAGAGTTAACATCCGGATTTACAAAAAATATATTTGATAATTCAGTTATTATTATTGACGAGGCGCATAATTTAATTAGTAGAATAGTAAATAAACTAAAATTGATAAAAGGTAAAAAAGGTGGACCTCCGATAGGTGTATCTTTAAAATTATACGAATATTTATTAACTGCAAAAAATGCAAGGGTTGTGTTACTCACAGGAACTCCTGTTATTAATTATCCAAACGAATTTGGAATACTTTTTAATATCTTACGAGGTTATATAAAAACATGGCAATTTAACTTGGATATAAAAACATCTAACAAAATAGATACGAATTCTCTCCAAAAGATGCTACTGATAGAAAAATCGCTGGACTTTTTAGAATATTCACCTTCCAATAAAGTATTGACGGTAACAAGAAACCCTTTCGGATTTAAAAATAAAATCAAAACAGAGTCTGGATATCAAGGAGTTTCAAATACTAAAAAAGATGCATCAGGAAAAGAAGAAATAGAAACAGAGTTTGTCAGCGATGAAGCGTTCGAATCAAATGTAATCAAAATATTAAAAAAGAATAATATTTCTGTTTTACCAGCCGGAGTAAAAGTTTTTAATAAAAAAGCGTTGCCTGATATGTTGGAGGAATTCGAATATGAATACATTAGTGATGTAATAGAATCCAAATTTAAAAACACAGATTCTTTAAAACGACGTATTATTGGTCTGTCTTCTTATTTCCGTAGTGCGCAAGAGAGTTTGCTTCCAAGATACACAAAAACGTTGGGCAAAGACTTTCATGTTATTCGAATAAAAATGAGTAATTTTCAATTTAAAATATATGAAGAAGCACGTGTAGAGGAGAGAAAAAAAGAAAAGGAAATAAAAAGGGGTAAAGCAAAGGTACAAAATAATGAAATTTATGACGAGCCGAGTTCTACTTTTAAGATATTCTCACGTTTGTTTTGTAATTTTGTAGCACCTAATAGACCTGTGCCTCAACCCAAAAAGCTCCCTGCACCTGCAGATAAAAAGAATATGTCTGGTGAAGAAAAAAAAGAAGATTATACTGAATTATACGCAGAAGCAGAACAGATTGAGAAAAACCAAGATTTGGCAGATGAAGAAGAAGGGGTAGATGGATTAGAAGGAGAGATAGAAGGGGATGTAATCCTTGAAAAAATAGGAGGAGAAACATATAAAGATAATCTGGATGCTTTTATGAAACATATATGGAATAATTCTGATAATTTTTTGACAAAAGAAGCATTAAAAACATATAGTCCAAAATATTTACATATTCTTGAAAATATAACAGATGAAGAATATAAAGGATTGCACTTGGTATATAGTCAATTTAGAACAATAGAAGGCGTTGGTGTATTTAGTTTAGTTTTGGAAAAAAATGGTTTTGCGCGATTTAGAATTAAAAAAAATGCATCTGGAATTTGGGAAATCAATATAAAAGAGCATGATAAAGGGAAACCGACCTTTGCATTATATACAGGAACAGAAACATCTGAAGAAAAGGAAATTATTCGTAATATTTATAATGGAGACTGGAATTACATCCCTACAAATCTTTCCCAAGAATTAAAACAAATAGCAAATAATAACAATATGGGTGAAATCATTAAAGTGTTAATGATTACTTCTTCTGGGTCAGAAGGAATCAATCTACGAAATACACGTTATGTTCATATTATGGAGCCATATTGGCATCCAGTTCGTATGGAACAAGTGATAGGAAGAGCTAGACGTATTTGTAGTCACAAAGAATTACCGTTAGCTTTACAAACATTAGAGGTATTTGTTTATTTAATGATTTTTTCAGAAGAGCAGTTAAAATCAGAAGATGCTAAACAAGTAAAAATGTCTGATTTAAGTAAAAGTATTCCACATGTTCCTTTTACGAGTGACCAAACTTTATATGAAATATCCGAAATTAAAGCAAATGTAACTTCACAATTAACAGATATTATAAAACAATCTGCGTTTGATTGTGCTATTTATTCGAATGGTAATTGTTTTAATTTCGCAAATGCGGATAACACCAAATTTTCTTATATGCCTGATTATTCTCAAGAACAAAAAGACACGCTTCTACAAGCAAATGTAAAAAAGGTAGAATTAAACGGAAAAAGTATTACTATAAGCGGAAAAGAATATGTTCGGGTTAGAGTGAATGACAGATTGATGAATATATATGATAAATCTAGTTACGAATATGCTATTCAACATCCTGGAAATAATCCGATTCAAATAGGAACATTAGAAATTAACGAAAGGGGAGAAAAAGTTTTTAAACTGATTTAGAAAGCGTATTTTACACCGCACATTAAAAAAAATAATATTTTATTTTATAACACAAATTACAAAATAAAATCACAAAATATAAACACAAATCACAAAATATAAACATGTAAATACAAATGAAAACATTCCATGCAAGAATACACTTCTTACATTCATATAGACAAAAGTTCAAATTATCAAAAATGGTATCAAAAAGAGTTATGTAAGTGCTAAAAACACAAGCTTGTTACGGTTTCGATGATAATTTTTTCATCGTCCGTTAAATTTTGATATTCACAAGAATATACACAATATTTTAAAAGGCATAAGTTGTAAACCTCCTGGCCTTTTTCTTTAATCACTATAAAACGGTCTTTAATTTTTTTATAGTTTAATGCTAACAACATTTTGAGCATTTTGTTTCTTATAACCAATCCGAGATGTCTGTAATGTACATTTCTATTACTAGAAATGGGATATGTGTTTTTCGTATAAAGTAAAAACACGCCAATCATGAATAGTAAAAACATGTCTCGATTAGTTAATATAAAACAATAAATTAATTTTAAGTATAAATTTTCTTTTAATCCTTTTTCAAAGTTCAATTCCTTTTCATTTCTTTTTTAATTCATTCGTATGTTCCATAATCCATAATACAATAACGTAATTCAGTCAATTCTTGTTGTATTTTGTCAAGCTTCTCTATAAATATTTTTTGTCTTTCTTTATCTCTTTCTTTCTCTCTTTCCTTCTCTCTTTCTTTCTCTCTTTCCTCATCCTCTTGCTCTTCTGGTATGACTTTTAATTTGCTAAAAATATGTTTGGGTTCTTTTTCAGCCCATGTAACATGTTTAGGAGGATTTAAATCAATAATATCTTTTTTATAAACACCATCTTCGATATTTGTATTATCAATTTTAATGTATTTTACAGGATTTACAGGATTTACAGGATTTGTATTTGGTGTTAATAACTGATTTGAACCTGACCCAGTCATATTATTCCGATTTATTTGTTCAATATCATAATTTCTTTTGGCAATAGCACGCTTTAACTCCATTTCTATTTCATTAATAGGAGTATCCATTTTATCGCTAAAATTAGGAGTAGGAGGAATCGGTAAAGTCATAGCACTTGTAAATTCATTCTGTTTTAAATTATATTTTTTTTCAAATTCATTCATTCTCGTATTCTCAATTTCCTCATGTGTTATTAATTCTTTCTTTTGTTCTCTAGATATTATCACACCTTTTATATGTGAGCTGATTGCTTTAATAAATTGATTATTGATTTGAAATAAATTATTATGATTCTTTTTTTCAGTTTCATAAAAAGGTTCAATATTTTCATTAAAAATGGAATTTATTCTAAGTTTCATTTCATTTGAGCTTTGACGAACAACATCTTCACTTATAATGACATCCCATAAAAGTTGTCTATTTTCTCTCGATAAAAACTCAGACATGTTGTAAATAATATATAGAATTTATTATTTATATACAAATTTTATATAATTTTAATTTAATCATCTTCTTTTCTCTCTTTAAAATAATTCAAAACATCTTCTTGAAATTCTTTACTGCAGTTATTAGTAGGTATTATAATTCCATTTTTATCATAATGAATATCTTCCAGAGGTGAAAATTTATGTTTTATTAAGATTTTCCATCTTTCTGTGTATTGACGGTTTTGTTTTGACCCATGATAATAATGTCTTATAACTCCAGGTGTATATCCTAATCTTATTTTTTTTGCTTTTTCTTGAAATTCAAACATACTATTATTATAATTCTTATGATAATTTAAATTATTCATAAATTCACATTTATTTATAAATGATAACGCCATTATGCTATCTCCAGAGCCTAGTATACCCTTATCGTATAATCCTCCTAGTTTTTCATAACATTTTCTTGTCATAGCCCACGCATATCCTGGATGCCAATAATCTGTTCCCTTTGTAGTATACAATTTTTCTTTACAAAAACTGTACCCAAAACTATTAAATATATTTAAATTCGTTTTTTCAAGAGACATATCTACACAATGACTAAACAATTGAACAACATCTTTGCACCCGTTTAGTATTTTTAGTGTATCTAAAGCCCAAGAAGCATTCTCAAACTCAATATCTGCATCTATCCAAGCAAAAGCCTTGTAATTTTTAGGTAACAAATATTTTACTCCTAAATTTATCATATTTTCTTTGTGCCAAATAGGAATATCTGTTTTCAACTGCAAATGATTTTTGTTTTCTTTCTTAGTTATAATAAATATTTGGTCTTTATAAATCATTTCTACAATAAATAAATTTACGCAGTCCTCTTCCTCTTCAAATCTTTTTACAAATTCTTTTAATAATATATATCTTTTTGCATATAAACAAGGATTTGAAATAACAATAATAACGTTTAATTTATCTTCTATAGGGTCATTATTTAATATAGCCAATTTTATTTCATTCACTTTGTATTCAATATTGTCAATTTCAATACCGTTTATTACAGTCATTATACAATACTACTTTATTTTATTGTATTCAATAAAGTAAAATACAAATTACAATTTTAAAATTATCTTATAATTTATCATTAAAATATATTTTTCTAAATTTTGACATGTATTCATCTTTTAAAATATGCGTTTTTAAATAATTATCGGTTATCTTATCTTCTAACATATGAACAATAAAAAATAAACTATAAATTCCACACTCTGTATTTCCGTACTGATGCTCCACAGGATAATTCTGGTCAAACGTAAAATGTATTTTGTTTTTTAGTTTATCGCCTTGTTCAATAATTCGGTCTACTAATGTTTTCACTTCATTAGGTATTTTATCACCTACGCTATCAAAAAAGAATATTTGTTTCTTTTTGATATTAATAAACATGCTTATCCAATGCTCGCCTCCGCGATAATGTGGGTCAGTATTAAATATAATTCCTATTTTTGTTTTTCCTCGTTTAATTTGCTCTGCTAGATTAAAATTACATAACTCTTCCCAAACGCAACTTCCATACATTTTTTTAGTATCAAAATCAATCGGCGATGGTCCTATGAATTCAAAACATTTATATGCTTTTTCATATTGTTTCATGACTTTTATGATATCTGTGCTAGACAACCACTCATGCGGATTCTTTTTCCATTCTTTAGGTGATAATGGTGCAAAAGATTCGTTGATTATTTTTGTATCGTCTATTTTTCCAAAATCAATATTTTGTTTTAACCAACAAGATTCTTTATTACAAACATTACTTAAATGTTTTGATAATACATTATGTATTTCTTTTGTATCATTCGTTTGTATTAAATCATCTGGATGACGTGCATTCCACAAATCTCTTAGTTTGTATAAAGTATCCTCTGTATAACATGTGAAATTTTTCTTCTTGTTTTTTTCTTTTGGGCTACAATTAACCTTTACTAGATTTACTTTTCTAGTTTTTCTGTTTGAACCTATTCCCTTTCCTACGAATACTCTTTTACTTTTATTTTTTTTAATAGTTTTATTTATTGGTTTTTGATTTATTGATTTACTATTTATCTTTTTCATATATATTCTTTTTATTTTTCTTTTTACAAATTCCTTTATTTTTCAAAAGAGGATTACTTAAATCTATTTCTTTCTGTTGCGGAATAAACATAGGTTCTTCATTTGTTTGCCCTTTTTTAACGAATTTATCCAAAGATGGTTTTGGTATTTTTATAGTGCGCATAAACAAATTTGCGGTTTTGTCTAAATCTAATTCAAAATCAGTATTATTATTTATTGTTTCTTTATAGTCTTTATATTCTTCTTGAATGATGTCGTTGTTATCAATACCTTTAAAATAATGAACACAAGATTGTACATAATTGTCAAATGCATATCTTACATCTGGTAAAACATTCAAAGAAGAATCTATGGATAATAACTCTTTTGTTACATTCATGATTCTTTTTCTATAAAATCTCTTTTCTTTTGTATTCGTATTCAAATTTTTATTCGCTATAAATCTAGCATGTTCTTTATTCATTAAATAATCTAAATTTACTTGATTCACAAAAGATTCTGACATTTATTATATATTATTCAAATGTAAAATAAATAATAAAAATATACGTTCTACTTTCCGTAATCACAGGTCTGTATATCTTGTATTTGTGAACGTGTGTTATTATGAAACATATTTACTCCTAATACAGATGGACTTGGATTTGGATTGAATGGAGCAAATGTTTCATGTTGAAACAAAAGTGGATGATTTTGGATGGAATTTCCTGATTCTACATACGATTTGTATAAATCACTTTGACTACTTGGAACATAAACCGATTGACTACATTTTTGTAAAGCAAATATTTGATTATGTAATTCAGATTCGGTGTTTACCGATGATGCAAAACCCGACCATGGAGAAGGTCTATTTGCAGGATTAAATACCTGACTTGTGCTGTATGTGGGTTGTTGTACTAAAGCAACATTCGGTTCTTTTCTTGGGTCTACTACTGGAAAATAAGAATATTTAGTCATTACAGGTCTTACACTCAAATAAGGTTGAAGAAGTTGTGAGGGTATGTTTCTCTTGTATATTTCTTGATTGTCTTTTTCTTGTCTTTGAGAAATACATTCTACTGGTTTTGTAGTATTCATTAATGTATATAAATACTATTTTTATTTTATTTTATTACAAATATAATTAAAACATAATAAACATAACTTATAAAATAGAGTAGGAATGTGTGGTATTTTCGCTCTTTTAAATAATACGAGATTTACAGACAATATGATAAATACACAATTTGAAAAAGGGAAAAACCGCGGACCAGAATATTCTACATTAGTAAAATATTTAAAGGTACAATTAGGATTTCATCGGTTGGCTATCAACGGATTAAATGAAAAATCAAATCAACCTATTACTATAGATGATATTATTCTAATATGTAATGGCGAAATTTATAATTACAAAGAATTATACAAAGAAGTGAATGTCACACCAGAAACAGATTCGGATTGCGAAATCATTATTCATTTATATAAACGATACGGTATAGAGCAAACATTACAAATGTTAGATGGTGTATTTGCATTTGTATTATTAGACAATTCATTAACAGATGATTTAATAAACAGAATGTATGTTGCGAGAGATACCTATGGTGTTTGTCCGTTGTATTATTTTAAAGATGATACTACAAATGTGGATATTAAAGACAGTTATAATAGTAACAGCTATGGTATTTATAAAAACAATACAAATATTACAAACATACATGGATTCGCATCTGAATTAAAATGTTTATCAAATATATTTAATATACTATACGAGACAAATTCATCTGTTTCTCTAGAGCAATTTAAACCTTCTACTTATAGTGTATTTCATTTATCTAGTAAAGTAAATTCTTTATGGGAATTAATCGTTGAAAACAAGCCTTATATTATTCCAGGATTTTCTTATTCTCATTCACCCTTTTTATATCAAAAGATACATGTGGAAGATATATGTAAAAATATTGCGATGTATTTAATAAATGCAGTAGAAAAAAGATGTTTAACAACGGAAAGACCTATTGCTTGTTTATTGTCTGGCGGTCTAGATAGTAGTTTGATTACTGCATTAGTGAATGAATATTATAAAAAAAATAACTTTACAACACCGTTGGAAACCTATAGTATCGGACTAGAAGGCTCAGAAGATATTAAATATGCCAAAATAGTAGCGAATTATTTAGGAACAAAACACACAGAAATTATTGTGACAGAAGAAGAAATGTTTTCTGTTATTCCTGAAGTCATTCATAAAATTGAAAGTTATGACACCACTTCTGTTCGCGCAAGTATTGGCAATTATTTATTAGGAAAATATATAGCTAAGCACAGCGATGCAAAAGTCATTTTTAATGGCGATGGCTCAGATGAATTATGCGGCGGTTATTTATACATGAACAAATGCGCGGATAGTATTGAATTTGATAAAGAAACAAGAAGACTATTATCAGACATTCATTTCTTTGATGTATTAAGGTCAGATAAATCTATTTCTTCCAACGGATTAGAACCAAGAACTCCCTTTTTAGATAGGTCATTTGTGAATTATTATTTATCTATTCCAGCCGACATTCGCTTTCATATGAATCATGGTAAGCCAGAAAAATATTTATTGAGAAAAAGTTTTGAGTTTTATCATTTTCAATTTTCTGCAGGAAAACAATTATTACCCAACGAAATTTTATGGAGAAAAAAAGAGGCTTTTAGTGACGGGGTGAGTAGTCATACGCGTTCTCTTTTTGAAATTCTGCAAGATAAAATAATAGAAAAGATATCCTCTGATAAAAATGAAGTAGAAAACTTTATAAAAATTACAAGCATGACAAAAGTGGATATAGAAAAATTATTTTATTATAGTAATTTTCAAAAATTCTTTCCAAATTTACAAAGCGTATTGCCTTATTATTGGATGCCAAAATATTCAAATACAAATGACCCTAGTGCTAGAACACTAGAAATTTATGAAAAACAAGAAAAGCAATAAATTATACAATTATTAAAAACCCAAAAAAGTATAATTATATATATTATATATATATGATTAAAATTCCAGTTAATCCGGAAAAAATATATGATATTATTATTTATATCAATTACATACTTTATATAATTATCTTTTTAGGTATATCTTCAACTGCGCCCAAATATTTAGATGAATTAAATTTCTACGTTCATATTTATATTGCCATCTTTTTATTATACCGATTTAACCCCTTTAGAAAGGTTCAATTTAACAACTTGGACCGAAAAGTTGCTTTTAGCGCAGGATTATTTATTTTAACCACTAGCAGTTTGAATGAACTTGCATTAAATTATATAC
>Ga0214919_10012258_pt1 | contig 10556 bp, 7 predicted proteins | sample LL1503_MetaG_FD_177994 | JGI IMG/M metagenome (GOLD analysis project Ga0214919, IMG submission 177994) | Freshwater microbial communities from Lake Lanier, Atlanta, Georgia, United States - LL-1503 | ecosystem: Environmental > Aquatic > Freshwater > Lake | place: USA: Georgia | collected 2015-03-15 | reverse complement strand
ACCTCCTCCAGACCGCCGAAGCCGATCACTTTGGCGTCGAGCAGGTTGTAGCGATGGGTGTAGTAGCTGGAGAGTTGGGCGGCAGCCTCGCACATCATGACGCCGGGCATCAGCGGCATCACGGGGAAATGGCCACGCACCCAGAACTCGTCGCGGGTGACGTCTTTGTAGCCCACGCACAGACCACGGGACTGATCCTCGTGCACGATCGCCGTCAACTGCTCCATCTCGAACCGCTGCATGTTCCAGCGGCGGATCTCGTGGATGTCGGCGATGACGTGATCGAGGTCGTATTCGCTCGGATGGATGATGTAGTCGCGCGGGGCCACTGCGTTCGCCCTCCGATCCGTCTCAGGTACGAATGTGCTTCCGCTTGGCCTTGCGGGCCTTGCTGTTGGCGGGCCGGGAGCCATGGTTGGCTTTTTTGAGGGTGCGATGCGGCTTGGCCATCGGAAAACTCCGGAGTCGGGGTGATCGGGAATGCGTCGCGTGCGCGACGACTCGCGGAGTTGTACCACGCCGCGGGACGCGGTTCCATCCTGATGCGCAGCCGCAGGAATGGGCTTACGTTCGCCGGTGCGAGGGGGCCGTCATGCCGTCTGCTGGCGGGGCCGCCGGACGTTCCGCGGCGAGCGACTCCCTCAGGCTCGTCCGCACGATTTCCACGAAGCTCGCCCCCAGGAATCCCAGCAGACCACCCACCACGGCCGACGAGCCACCCCCCAGCAGGGCTCCTGCCGGCGAGCTGGCGGTGAGCCACATCAGCGCGAGCGTGCCGGCCGCGCCGCCGCAGACCGCGCCGATCCCGGCCGAGATCGGTACCAGGCGGCCCAGACTGGAGCGACGCTGGAGGGAAGAGGGGGATGGCGAGGGCAGGTGCGGCTGCGCTGCGTAGGAGTCGGGCGACAGTCCGCGGGGACTGGCCAGATCGCGGTCGGTCGCCTCGCGGAGTCGTGTGCCGATGGCGTTGCCGGCCACATGCATGGCGACGCTGGCCAGCAGCACCGCCGCGGCCATCCAGCCGGCGAGCCCGAGCCAGCCGATCGCCGCGCAGGCGATGGCCAGGACGACCGCCAACCAGGAATAGGTGACCAAACGCATGCGACACACTCCAGGCGCATTGTAGCGGGGAGCCCTGACGTGGCCTCCAGCGCCGCCTCCTTAAAATTCCGAATCGACCGCCTCTTGCTGGTAGATCGGCAGCAGGCGGTAGTAGACCTCGAGCGTGAGGATCGCCAACGCCGTGTGGGCGAGACGGCCGCCCGGGGCGGTGTCGCGATCTGCGAAAAACCAGCTGCCGGCCTCGTGGGCCACACGCGTCTGCTGCGCGATGAGTTGGTCGCGGTTCTTCATGTTCCAGCGCGGCCAGACCGGATGGTTGAACTGCAGGAGTGCCTGGGAGAGATAGAAGTTCTGGTAGATGGCTTCGGGTGCGGGGCCGGGTTTCGCGAGCGCCGTGAGGCCGCGGTTGAGCGGCTCCTGCTCCGCGCCCCAGCCGGTGTACATCCGGCAGAGCAGGCCGATCGCCGATGTGCAGGGCTTGGCGGACGGGCTGCGGTAGCCGTAGGCCGCGCCATTCAGAGTCTGCACGCGGTCGAGAAACCGTCGCACGCCGTCGATCGTCGGCGAGGGAGCCTCGAGGCCGGCGAGCTGCGCACTTTTTAGCGCCGACAGCTGCCAGGCGGTGACGGTGATGTCGCCGGCCTGGCCGGGCAGGTAGCGCCAGCCGCCGCTGTGCATGTCCTGGGCAGTCTCGATGAACCGGATCGCATCCCGCACCGGCGGCACGAGCATGTCGTCTTTCGTCATGCCGAGCGCCTCGGCCAGGGCCAGCGTGGTCACGCCGTGGCCATACATGTTGCCCTCGCAGAAATCGCCGCCACGGGGCGTGCGCTGTATCCGGCTGATCAGATAATAGATGCCACGAGACACGGTCTCCTGGTGGCGGCCGTCGACATGGGTGTGTCCGGCGCCGAGAAAGGGCAAGAGCGCGATCGCGGTGCTGGCCGTGGAACTCGTGAGCGAGCCCGGATCACGGCAGGCGCCGTTGCAGCGACAGCCGCTCAAGTCGAACTGCCAGGAGCCGTCGACGGCCTGATGCAGCGCCAGCCAATCCAGCCCCCGTTCGACGGCCGCCTCGCTGGCCGCACTGCCGCCGCGGCCGCGGACCGAGGCGGAGCGGCCGGCGCCGGTTCGCGCCGCGAAGGGCTTGCCATCAGGCGGGCCCCCGCCGATGGCGGCGCGGGCGGTGGCACGTCCCGATGCCGCCGGGCGGGCCGGGCCGCCGCGGGCGGAGACCGGCTGTGCAATCGGACCTGCTGCAAGCGGCGAAATGATCGCCTGATCGGACGGTTCAGCCTCCGGGATCGCTTCCGCGCCAACGGCATCGCTGGTCGGCAGGGAATCGATCGCAGCCATGGCCACGAGGGGCGGCTCGTCCACCAGCAGTGGGTCGATGGCGGCCGCTGCCCGGGCCTCGGCGATCGCCTCGCTGCCGGCAGCCTCGTCTGCCGCGCCGATCTCCACGGCAGCCGCCTGATCGCCGGCCGCATCGTCCTGCGGCTGCTCTCGCATGGACAACACCAGCGGGCGCGGCCGTGGGGACGGCTTCTTCTCCAGGGCGAAAACCGCCAGCAGAATGCAGAGGATCAGGTGCCCCGCCAGGCTCAGGTAGCCTGAACGCACGACCGGGCTCCGCACCACCCGGTCAACCCATGGCGTGGCCTCCGGCTCCGTGGCCGCAAGCGGCGAGAATTCAATCGAGTCGGGTTCCATCAAGACAACCTCGAGGCAGACTTTTCCGATTGGGGAAAGCGTGCCGTCGCGGCGGAGCCCGGCGGCCGCGCAGACGGCGATCCCCATCAGACCCACGAATATGGTATCGGCCGAATCCGGCGGGCGGCTCAACACGAACGGCAGAGATCGGCGGCGCAGGACGAGCAGGCCGTGGCCTACTCTTTGAAATCCTCGTCGACGCTCCCCTTGCCGTAGATCGGCAGGTGGCGGTAGTAGACCTCGAGGATCATCGTGGCCAGAGACGTGCAGTAGAGCCGGCCGGCAGCATGGGCCCCGTGGCCGCCATCCACACCGTCGTACCAACTGCCCGCTTCGTGCCCCTTCTTCGCCTGGGCGTTCACGAGCATGTCACGCATGCGGGTGTTCCAGCCCACCCACCGCTCGCCCTCCACATGGTGCAGGATCTGCGTGGCGTAGTAGTCGAAGTAGAGGTCCTTGCTCGGTCCCATCTTGGCGAGCCGGTCGACACCGCGTTGGAGCGCCGGGTGATCCTTCTTCCAGCCCAGGTACATCCTGCAGAGCAGGCCGACGGCGGAGGTGCCGGCACCGTTTCCGGGGGTGGCGTAGCCGTAGGTGGCGCCGTCGTCCTGCTGCACGGTGTTGAGAAACTCCACCGCCTTCTTGATCGTGAGCGGCGATACCTGCAGGAATGCCATGTGGCCGCTCTTGAGCGCCATCAACTGCCAGCCCACGGCCGAGGTGTCGCCTGCCTGCTTGGGAGCGTACCGCCAGCCGCCACCGGCCGGATCCTGAGCCGCCATGATGTAGTTGAGGGCCGCCTGCGCGGGCAGTTGCAGGCGGCGGTCCTGCGTCATGGCGTAGCTCTCGGAGAGCACGATGCCGGCCAGGCCCTGCGAATACATGTTGCCTCCCGCGGCGTACGCCTTGCCCTGTCCCTTCACGGTCATGGCCGCAAGGAAGCCGACTCCGGCCTCGATCTGCTTCTTGTAGGGGCCTTCCTTGTGCGTGTAGCCACGGCCGAGGAAAGGGAGGAGGGCCATCGATGTGGCACCACAGCGATCCGCTGCAACACCCTTGTCCACGCCATGTGTGCATTGGCCATTGCAACTGGGGCATGCGCTGAGATTGAAAGACCAGCCCCCGTCGGGCATCTGATGTTGGATGATCCATTTGAGGCCCGACTCCACGGCGGCTTCGCTCTGGCTGCTGCCGCCGCCGGTCTGGATGAGTTGCTGCCGCATCTTCGTGTCGGTGCGGCCGCCGAGACCGCCGGCTGTCTTGCCGCCCACGGCGCCGACGCTCGAGAGCAGGTCGCTCGCGGCAACCGATTCGGAACCGAAGTCGGTCAGTTCGACGGAAATCGGCGCGGCGTCGAGATCGTCGGCCGTTGAGACAACGTGCACGGTGTCGACGTTGGCCGATTCAGGCAACGCGACCATGTCGGTGACTTGCTGCTGAGGCCCCGGATCCTCCTGGGGCATCTCCTCCTCGAACTCCTCGAAGTTTTCCTCGACCTCCGGCGCACTAGCCGTGATCATCCGTGGGGCTTCCGGCTTGGGCACCTCGTTGACCACCAACGCCATCGAGAGCAGCACGATCACGTGCACGAGCATGCTGACCGCCCAGGCAGGCGTCTGCTTGAGCAAACCGCCAGCGAGCGAACGCCGTGGGGCAGCGATCTCGGCCACCGCGGCTGGTTGTGCAGCTGGCTGTGCAGAGGGTGCAGGTGCGGACGGCTTGGGAATCACCGGGCCGGGCTTCGCTCCGGTCGCCGTTGCGGGCTTCGTTGGCGCAACAGGAACCGGCCCGCCCCGGGCGGGAGAGCCCTGGGCTGGATTGCCCGAATCGGGAGGGGGAGGGCTTGCCATGGCTGTGATGCACTACCAATCGCTGAGCATCGGCCGCTGTTTGGGCCGCTGCTTGGGCCGATCCGAAACCCTACGGACTATACAATAACGTGCCGACCGATGCGGCCGCAAACGAAGGGCGGAATCCCCAGGTCTCCACCGGTGCTTTCCCGGGTGGGAAATGCCCGGTTCCGCCCTGCTCCCCGCCTCCGGCTGGCGGTGCGGCCGGTCGGGGAGTACGATCCGCAGTCCCACGTCCCAGGAATTTCGGAAGGATTAGGTCTATGGCCAAGGGCAAAAAGAGACTCGAAGTGATCCATCTCGTCTGCGCGGAGACGGGCGACCAAAACTACACCCTGCGTCGCAAGTCGGGCGGGGAGAAGCTGAAGGTGAAGAAGTATTCACCGCGGCTGCGGAAGCACACGCTCCACAACGAGAAGAAGAAGTAGAGCGGGCGGGCTTCGTCAGCACGCTTCATCCGCAAGAGGCGAGGATCCGGGCCAGCTGGGCCGACCGGTCGGCTGTGGCCGCCTCCAGTTCGTGGAGCTGATCGGCCCGGCGGCGGAGCGAGGGCTTGGCATCGCCTTCGATCGTGGCGTCACCTTCGATCAGGAGCAGGCGGCATTCCGCTTTTCGCTCGAACCGACCACGACCGGGTCGCAGCACGATCTCCACCTCGCAGGGTTCGCCCGCCGCCGCCTGCGGCGCGTCTGCGAGCAGGGCGAGAACATCCCGGCCCAGCGGTGTTTCGGTTGCATCAGCCGGCAGCCCCCAGGCCAGATCGTGTGGCGAGCGGTCTCGCAGTCCGTGACGGCAGCGTTTGAGACGCCCGCGGCGGAGAAAGTAGGGCACGTTCACACCATCCCGCCAGCGGGGCGTGGCCGAGGTGTCGACCGGGTGCCAGACGTGCAGCGACCAGGTGCGGTCGAGGATCGACTCCAGTCGCACGCCCGCAGCGCGGAGCCGCAGGCCGAGATCGTCGTCCTCCTGTCCCCAGCCGACGAACCGTTCGTCGCAGCCGTTCACCGCCTCGAAGTCGCGCCGCCACATCCCACAGTTGCCGCCCGCGAGCCGCGGCTTCGATGGGTGGCGGAGCGCCGCATGCCACCATGCCTTGCGGAAGCGTTTCGCGAGCAGCAGCCGTTCGGAGGCGGGGGCGAGCGCGGCCAGGTCGGTGCTGGCGATGGTCGTCGTGTCGAGTCGTGCGCTCGTGTCTTCCGGGAGTCGGGCGCAATAGCCCAGCAGAGCCCGGCCGGGGCGGCGACGTTCGAGGTAGGCGGCCACGTGATCGCGGGGCAGGATGCAGTCGCCATCGAGAAAGAGCAGGTAGTCGCTCTCAGTGAGACGGGCGCCGGAGTTGCGGGTGCGGGCCAGGCGGAAGCCGTCGTGGGGCTGCGACGTGAACCGCACGGGAAAGCCGGCCTGGGCGGCGAAATCGCGGACGAGCGCCGCCGTGCTATCGGTCGAACCATCGTCACTGATGATCACCTCGAATCGACCGTCGACGCCGGTCTGGGCCGCGATCGATGCGAGCACGAGCGCGAGGTGGCGGGGCTTCTGAAACGTGTTGACGATCAACGCGACGTCGCGGGCCGAGTGGGCGGGCTCCGTGTTCATGGATGAACCATCCTTCCCGCCGCCCGGGGCAGCACCGACTCCAGCAGCGCTTCGAGGCGGTCAGAGGAGTCGCCACCCGGGAGGATTTCGAGCGCAATCTCCAACGCGAACAGCGGAATGTCTCCCAGCCGGTCGACGCGGAGCTTGACGAGATCCTTGAGCGTGGTCACGACCAGATCGGCATGCAGGCCGGCTGCCCAGCCGTGGAGCGCATGCAGATCGGCGGCCGTGTAGGCGTGGTGATCGGGGAATGGGCGAAAGCCAGCCAGGTTGGCACCGAGGTTTTCCAGTGAGGTACGGAATGCAGACGGGTTGCCAATCCCTGCGAAGGCGGCGATCCGGGCGGCGCTCAGTCGCTCGAGTGGCTGCGTGTCTGACGTCGCCGACCGCAGCTGCACCGGTCGATGCGCGGCCTCCATCCAGACAGGCGGCAGTGCGCCCCGGCAGGCCTTGGTGAGAACGCGGCGAATCTCGCTGCGACGTCGGGCATCGACCGATGCCGCCCGTGTCAGGACCACGGCCTGAGCGCGGGCGAGCCCGGAGAGTGGCTCCCGCAGCAGGCCGCGGGGAAAGAGATGGCCACCACCATAAGGGTCGGTGGCATCCACGGCCACGATGTCGAGGTCGCGGGCGAGACGCCGGTGCTGGAAGCCGTCGTCGAGCAGCGCCACTTCCGCCCCCGCGGCTACGGCGGTGCGGACTCCGGCGATGCGGTCGCGGTCGGCCACGTGAGGCACGGTCGGCAGCAGGATCGACAGTTCGGCCGCCTCGTCGCTGCGCTCACCGCGAGCGGCTCCGTAGCCGCGGCTCACGATGGCGGGCCGCAGGCCGCGGGCCGCGACTGCCCGTGCCAGCCATGCCACCAGGGGTGTCTTGCCGGTGCCGCCGAGCGTGAGGTTGCCCACCGAAATGACTGGAATCTGCCCCTGGGTGACTGGCAGCAGGCCATGATCGTACGCCGCATTGCGGCAGCCGATCACCAGACCGTAGGGGGCCGCCAGCCCGGCCAGGGCGAGGCGTGCCAGCGTCGGCCCCATGCCGCGTGCCGTTCCGTCCACCAAACGCTTGAAAGCCTCGGCGTCGGGGAGCAGGGTCATGTGGGGTTCCTTTTCCGGCGGTGCCGCCGTTTGACGGCGCGGCAAGGCCTACCTTAGGCGGCTTTTCCGACGCCCGTCAACGCGGAGCAGGCGGATCGGCAAAGCTGCCGATATAATCGACATCATGGCCACGGCTTCACACCCAACCTCTGAGCCGCTTGCTGTCGGCGCGTGGGGCGACGACGGCGAGGCCGACTCCAAGTCGGAACGCTACCTCGCCAGGCGGCTCGCCGCGGCCAGTGCCGACTACAAGGGGGTCGCGATCACCACGTTTCTGCTGGGGGCCGGGGTGGCGACGCTGCTCTGGATCGCCAGCGGGATTCTGCTCGAGCACTGGATTGTCGCAGGTGGCCTGCCCCGCTGGGCCCGGTGGACGTGGCTCCTGATGGGGCTTGCGGCGATCCTTGCGGCGGGCGTCCGGTGGATCCTGCCGCTGCTGCGGTATCGCGTCAATCTCGTCTACGCGGCGAGGGTGATCGAGAAGGAACATCCCGAACTCCACAACGATCTCGTCAACACCGTGCTGGTCAAGGCGCATCCGGAGGGCAATGCCGCCACGGTCGTGAAGTCGCTCGAACGGCGGGCGGCCAAACGGCTCTCTGCCGTGCCGGCCGAGTCTGTCATCGATCGTTCTCAGGCGGTTCGGCTGGCCTATGCGTTGGCGGTGCTCGTGGGCCTGGCGTGTGTCTACTCGTTGGCGGCACCGAAGAGCATGCTCACCACCACGGCGCGGCTGCTCGCGCCATGGGCCCGCGTGGCGGCGCCGACGAGGGTGCGATTCGAACCGCCCCGATTGCAGTGGCGGATGCCGGGAGAAGAGGCGGCTGCCGTCGGGCCCGTCGCTGACAGTGACGCGGCAGCCGGCGGCGCTGATGGCAGCGACCCGCACGATCCCAGAAGCATCAAGGTCGATGCCGGCGGGGCCACGCTGGTCCGTGGCCGGCAACTGCGCGTGAGCAGTACGATCCGCGGTCTGCGACGCGACGAGCGGCCGGTGATCATCGTCACGCCCTTGCTCGACAGTAACGCCGTCGATGGAGCGGCGGTGCCGTGGCGAGTGGAGATGACACGGGTTGGCGGTGAAACGGCCGCCGGGCAGCGGTATGCAGCCGTGCTGCCCGATGCGACCCGCGGGCTCGATCAATCGGTGGCATTTACGATGCAAGCCGGCGACGGGAGGAGTGAGCCGATCCGCGTGGCGTTGGTCGATTCGCCAACCCTTCTGGTCCGGGAGGTGCGGTATGAGTTTCCTGCATACATGCAGCGAGAGCGGGAGACGGTGGCGTGGCAGGGCGACCTGCGGGCCGTCGAGGGCACGCGTGTCGTGATCATCGCCGAGAGCAACCAGCCGCTGGAGTCGGCGTGGATCGACTTCGGGTGTGATGGCAGCCGTGACCTGAAGCTCAAGGTGGGAGCGAGCGATCTGGCACGGGCAAGCGGCTCGTTCGTGCTGCAGATGAATCCCGAACGCACGGCAGCCGAGCATGCGTCGTACAGGCTGGTGTTTCAGCCGCGTGGCACGGCGCTGGCCGGCAGGGAAAAGATGGAGACGGAAAAGCTCGAACACAGGATCGAGGTGCTGGCCGATCTGGCCCCTGAGATCTCCATCGTGGAGCCACAGGAATCGCCGGCCCGCGTGCCGCCCGGGGCGCCCGTGACGCTGCGGGTGCGGGCGCTCGATCCCGATTTTGGTCTGGCCCGTGTCGGCATCGAGACCCGGGTGCAGGGCGGTGCGGCACAGCCCGAGATCGTGCTGCCAGGGAGCGAGCGGCGGACCGCGTTTAACGGTGTGCTCCAAGTCGTACCGGAGCGGCTCGGTGCGGGGGCTGGCACCGCGCTTGAATACCGGGGTGTGGCCGTGGACACGCGGCCCAACCAGCCGAATGTGACCCATACGCCCTGGAAGCTGCTGCAGATCGATGCCTCCGCGCCGCCGCGGCAGCCGGAAAAGGTGCCGCCGCGGTCGGGGGAACGGGATCCCGATCGTCGCCAAGGTGATCCAAAAGAAGCCGGTGGGAGCAGCGCGGGCGAATCGGGCGACAACGGCGAGCCGAGTCGCGGCGACGGACAGGGCGACGACGGCGGCTCACCTCCAGACAAAGCAGACGGTCAAGGCATGGCGAAGGGTGCCGATGGGGAGGGACAGCAGGACGGACAGGGGAAAAATCCGGCGGGCGAACAGGCGGCGGGCGGTCAGCCCGAGGCAGCCGGCGAACAGAGCCCCAGCGACGGGAGCGGACAGAAGCCGGAACAGTCTGGCCAAGGACAGCAGAACAAGCCGCAGCAAAACAAGCCGCAGCAAAAAACGCCTCAACAGAACGCCCCGCAGCAGAACAGCGGCGAGCAAGGGGAACCCCAGCCCGGGCAGCAGGGCGGTGCCGCCGGCGGCAGTCAGCAGGGTGGCAAGCAACCGAAGGCGGGCGACGACAACAAGCAGCAAGGATCGTCGCAGGGGCAGGGAAGCGAAGCCGGTGGCGCGAACGGAACTGGACAGGGCCGTGGCGGTCAGGGGAAGAGCGGCAGCGGGAAGCAGCCCGACGGCGAACAGGCCGATGGGGCGCAGGGAACAGGTGAGCAGGGAACGGGTGGTCAGGAAAAAGGTGGGCAAGGAACGGGTGGCCAGCAAACCGGCAAGACGGGCTCGGCACAACAATCGGGTGGCGATCAGCCGGGGAAAAGTTCCGCAGGGAAACGCGGTGCGGGAGAAAATTCGCAGGGCGGGCAGACCGACGGTCAGCGTGGTGACGGAAAGCAGGGAGGTGGTCAGCAGCAACCTCGACCTGCGGTGGCTTCCGACGGCACCAATGACGGCGAGGCGATGGAGAGAATTCTCGATCATCGTCGGCAGGCCGGGGGCAACCCATCTGACGGAATGAAGCCGGGGAAGACAAAGCCAGACGGCGACGGTGCAAATGAGAAAGGCAGTGGCAGCAAGCCTGGTGAGAACGCGTCAAACGAGGGCCAGCCCGCTGGTCAAAACCCAACAGGGAAGCCGGGCGAGCGCACTCCTGGTGAGGGCGCGTCTGCGGATGGTGAGCCGCAGGCAGGAACTGACGGCGAGAAGAACGGAGAACGGAATCCAGGTGAACGCCAGGGAGACAAGGGTCAGCAGGGACAGGGTCAGCAGGGACAGGGTCAGCAGGGACAGGGTCAGCAGGGACAGGGTCAGCAGGGACAGGGTCAGCAGGGACAAGGTCAGCAGGGACAGGGTCAGCAGGGACAGGGTGAGCAGGGACAA
>Ga0214919_10012256_pt1 | contig 10558 bp, 10 predicted proteins | sample LL1503_MetaG_FD_177994 | JGI IMG/M metagenome (GOLD analysis project Ga0214919, IMG submission 177994) | Freshwater microbial communities from Lake Lanier, Atlanta, Georgia, United States - LL-1503 | ecosystem: Environmental > Aquatic > Freshwater > Lake | place: USA: Georgia | collected... | reverse complement strand
AAGTACTCGCCGCCAGCAGGCGGCCGGTGTGGCGCGCAATCACGATCTCCTCGTCGGTGGGAATGACCCATGCCGTGGTGCGAGCGCCCGTCATAGTAATACACGTTGCATGGCGGGCGTTGGCGGTCGGGTCGAGTTCGACGCCCAGCCAGGCGCAATGTTTGCAGATCAATTCACGCACCGGCGCAGCGTGTTCGCCGATGCCGCCGGTGAATATTAACGCATCGAGCCCGCCGAGGGCGGCGGCGAGCGAGCCGATTTCGCGAGCTGCGCGATAGGCGAAGAGTTCGACCGCCGTGCGTGCGCGCAGATCGGCGCAGGCGAGAAGCACGCGCATGTCTGAACTCACCCCGGAAACGCCGAGCAGGCCGGAACGCAAATACAGCAAGTCCTCCACCGCGTCGGCGCTCATGCCGCGCTCGCGCATCAGGTAAAATACGACGCCCGGGTCGAGGGAGCCTGCGCGGGTGCCCATCATCAGCCCGTCGAGCACGGAAAATCCCATGGTGGTCGCCATGCTCGTACGTGCCAGCAACGCGCACAGGCTGGCGCCCGCGCCTAGGTGGGCGACGATGACGCGGCTATCGGCCTGCTTGCCCAGATGGTCGGGCAACACATCCGCAATATATTGATACGACAGCCCATGAAAGCCGTAACGCTTGATTCCGCTCGCGGACAGTTCCTGAGGCAACGCGTACATCCGGGCGAGCGCGTGTTGCGTGCAGTGAAATGCGGTGTCGAAGCAGGCCACCTGCGGCAAACCCGGACGCAGCCGGGCCAGCGCGCGGATCGCAGCGAGATTGTGCGGCTGATGCAGGCGCGCGAGCGGCACCAGCTTGTCGAGTTGCGCAAGTATGGCGTCATTCACGAGTACAGGTGCCGTGAACTGGTCGGCACCGTGCACCACGCGATGGCCGGCGGCGACGATGCGCAGGTTTTTGCATTGAGCATCGATCCAGGCGAAGAGCCGCTCCAGCGCTTGCTCATGCGTCAGCGCTGGCGTGGCGTCGGCTAGCGGGTTTGCGGTGAATGGTTTGCCGGCGGCGTCGCTCGCCGCGAAGTGCGGCTCTGTGCCGAGTCCGTCGATCGAACCGCGCAGCTTGCGTTCAGGCGTCGCGCCGGCGGTATAAGCGGCGAATTTGATGCTGGAAGAACCCGCGTTGATGACAAGGGTTGCGTCCGTCACTTATGGACTTTCTTCACGTGCGTGCGTAACAGAACTGCGATCGCAGCGGAGGCCATGCGCGCCTGCGCCGAATCGGCGCGGCTGGTAAGCGCGATCGGCACGCGCGCGCCAAGCACGATGCCGGCCGCCTTGGCGCCGGCCAGGTACTGCAGCTGCTTGACCAGCATGTTGCCGGCTTCGAGATCGGGCACCATCAGGATGTCCGGCCGTCCCGCCACCTGCGAAGTGATGTGTTTGGCGCGCCGTGCGACATCCGAGATCGCGTTGTCGAACGCCAGTGGCCCGTCGAGCAGCGCGCCCGTGATCTGCCCGCGATCGGCCATCTTGCACAATGCGGCCGCATCGATGGTCGAGGGAATCTTGGACGTCACCGTTTCGAGCGCGGACAGGATGGCCACGCGCGGGCGCGCGATGCCGAGCGCATGCGCGAGGTCAATGGCATTCTGCACGATGTCGCGCTTGGTCTCGAGGTCTGGATAGATGTTGATCGCGGCGTCCGTGATCAGGAGAGGGCGCGGGTAAGCCGGCACGTCGAGCAGGAAAACGTGGCTGATGCGCCGCGCGGTGCGCAGTCCGGTGGCTTCCGCGACGACCGCGCTCATGAGTTCATCGGTGTGCAGGCTGCCTTTTATCAGGCCTTCGACGTGCCCGGCGCGCGCGAGCGCCACCGCCGCTTCCGCTGCGGCGTGGCTGTGCTCGGTGGAGACGATTTCGTATCCGCTGATGTTCAACCCCGCCGCTTTGGCGACGCGGTGGATTTTTGCCGCGGGCCCGACCAATATCGGCGTGATGAGCCGGTGGCGCGCGGCATCAAGCGCGCCGCGCAGCGATTCGGTGTCGCAGGGATGGACCACGGCCATAGGCAGCGGTGGCAGGCGCCGGTTGCGCGCGAACAGTTTCTGGAAAGCTTTATGTTGCGCGTTCAAACGGAAGGTCCATGTTGGATGGCGGGCGGCAGCGGGAGAGGTCCCTCCATCAGCGCCCCGTCTGCCGAAAGCATGAGTATAGCGGAGCGATTGCCGTCTTCCTGCCGCCCCCGACCATTGAGTTTTACCGTTTTCGGTCCCATCTCATCTCGCTGGGCGGGGCGCTTTCCGCTATAATCCAACCTTTTGAATTTGGGAGAAATTATGCCCATCTATGAGTATCGATGCACGGCGTGCGGGTTCCAAAAGGAATTCCTGCAGAAATTGAGCGATGCTCTGATGAAGGATTGCCCCGAGTGCGGGAAACCGGCTTTGAGCAAAATGGTGACTGCCGCCGGCTTTCAGTTGAAGGGCAGCGGCTGGTACGCGACCGATTTCAAGCATGGCGCCAAGACGGCGGACAAGCCGGCAGCGAAAGCGGACGACAAGCCGGCGGCAACGTCGGACGACAAGTCCGCGGCAAAAGCCGACGCCAAACCCGCAGCTGACGCGCCGGCGAAAAAGGCCGATGCACCCGCCGCGGCGGCAAAGCCGGCCGCGACGCCGGTGGCGAACAGCTGATCACGCCGGTCCGCCGGCGCGCCTGCAACAGGTTTTCCGCCATATCGTTTGGTGTCGCGTACAACCGCGCGCGCCGTTTATCAAAGTGTCCATGCGAGGATGCAGTTGAAAAAGTATTTCATTACGGGGCTGCTGATCTGGGTTCCGCTCGGTATTACGCTATGGGTCCTGCACCTTCTGGTCAGCGCCATGGACCAGATTTTGGTGCTGTTGCCGGAGCAGTTCCAGACCGAGCAGTGGCTGGGCATGCATGTGCCGGGCATGGGCGTGGTGCTGACGTTCGCAGTCGTCATCGGCACCGGGCTGGTGGCGGCCAATATGCTCGGCCAGCGTCTGCTCCAGTTCTGGGAAAACATTCTCGGCCGCATCCCGGTTTTCAAATCGATCTATAACAGCGTCAAGCAGGTGTCCGACACTTTGTTTTCGTCGAGCGGGCATGCCTTCCGCAAGGCGCTGCTCGTGCAGTATCCGCGCGCCGGCTCGTGGACCATCGCGTTCCTGACCGGCCAGCCCGGCGGCGACGTCGTCAACCACCTGCAGGGCGAGTACTGGAGCGTTTACGTGCCGACCACGCCTAATCCGACTTCGGGTTTTTTTCTGATGATGCCGAAATCAGACGTGATCGTGCTCGACATGAGCGTCGACGAGGCGTTGAAGTACATCATCTCGATGGGGGTAGTCTCGCCCGACACCAACGGCCGCCGCAACGGCAAGGTGCTCGCGCGGCCCGAAGTTGTGCAGCAGCCCGAGGCTGCGCGGCAGCAAGCCGTCAATCAATAAGCGGCGCCGTCGTTCATGCGCGGCGCCCGTCCCACTCAATTTTTCTGAAGCGGTTTCCATTATGCGTAGCGAATACTGCGGGCTGATCAGTCGCAAGCACCTCACTCAAACGATCACGGTGTACGGCTGGGTTCACCGCCGGCGCGACCACGGCGGCGTCATTTTCATTGACCTGCGCGACCGCGAAGGCCTGCTGCAGATCGTGTGCGATCCCGACAATCCGGCGACGCTGCAGACGGCGGAAAAGCTGCGCAACGAATTCGTCGTCCGCGTCACTGGCAAGGTCCGCGAGCGGCCGCCCGGCACCGTCAACGCCAACCTCATCAGCGGCGAAGTCGAAGTGCTGGCCGCCGAAATCGAAATATTGAATCCGTCGCTGACGCCGCCGTTCATGATGGACGACGACGGCCTGTCAGAGAACGTGCGGCTCGAGTACCGCTTTCTCGACCTGCGCCGGCTGCAGATGCAGAAGAACCTCAAGCTGCGCTACAAAGTTGCGATGGCGGTGCGCGTATTTCTCGACAAGCACGGGTTTATCGATATTGAAACGCCGATGCTCACGCGTTCGACGCCGGAAGGCGCGCGCGATTACCTGGTGCCGAGCCGCGTGCACGCCGGCAAGTTCTTCGCATTGCCGCAGTCGCCGCAGCTGTTCAAGCAATTGCTGATGATTTCGGGCTTCGACCGCTATTACCAGATCGTCAAATGCTTCCGCGACGAAGACCTGCGCGCCGACCGCCAGCCTGAATTCACCCAGATCGACGTCGAGACCTCGTTCATGACGCAGAACGAGATCATGGTCCTGATGGAAGAACTGATCCGCACCATGTTCAAGGACGTGCTCGGCGTCGATTTGCCGAGCCCTTTCCCGCGCATGGCGTACGACGACGCCATCCTTTTGTACGGTTCGGACAAGCCCGATCTGCGCGTGCCGCTGAAACTGACCGAACTCACGGACGCGATGAAGAGTGTCGCGTTCAAGGTGTTCTCGTCGCCGGCCAATGCGGCGGGCGGGCGCGTGGCCGGCCTGCTGGTGCCGCAAGGCGGCGCGCTCACGCGCGGCGAAATCGATTCGTATACGGAATTCGTCGGCGTTTACGGCGCGAAAGGCCTCGCGTACATCAAGTTCAACGAAATCGCCAAGGGCCGCGACGGCATGCAGTCGCCGATCGTGAAAAACTTGGACGATGCCGCGTTGCAGACCATCGTCGAGCGCACCGGCGCCAAAGACGGCGACCTGGTGTTTTTCGGCGCGGGTACGGCGAAAGTGGTCAGCGACGCGTTGGGAGCGCTGCGCGTCAAGATCGGCCACGAAAAAGGCTACGCCAAAGCCGGCTGGCAACCGCTGTGGGTGGTGGATTTCCCGATGTTCGAGTGGGACGAGGAGGGCAAGCGCTGGAACGCCATGCACCATCCGTTTACCTCGCCCGCCGACGGCCACGAAGAATTTCTCGATTCCGACCCCGGCCGCGCGCGCGCCAAGGCGCACGACATGGTGTTGAACGGCTGGGAACTCGGCGGCGGCTCGGTGCGTATCCATCGCCAGGATGTGCAGTCGAAAGTGTTCCGCGCGCTCAACATCAATGCCGAAGAAGCCGAAGCCAAATTCGGCTTCCTGCTGCAGGCTTTGCAGTACGGCGCGCCGCCGCACGGCGGCATTGCGTTCGGCCTCGATCGCCTGGTGACGATGATGGCAGGCGCCGAATCCATCCGCGACGTGATTGCGTTTCCGAAGACGCAGCGCGCACAGTGCCTGCTCACGCAGGCGCCCAACACGGTTGATGAGCAGCAGTTGCGCGAATTGCATATCAGGTTGCGCCAGCAAAATCCGTGAGGCGCGAAGCGTGAGGGGTGAGGGGTGGCGCCGCATTGCGGCGCTGTTTGCTTGCGCGGCAATTGCTTTTGCCGCCGTCGCATTCCTGTTTACGGCCGGCGAGTCGGCCGCGCGCAACGAGGCATTTCATGAAAGCCCCGAGATTGCCTACGCTGCATTGCCGCGCGAGGCGCAACAAACCCTGCAGACCATCAAGCGCGGCGGACCGTTTGCCTTCGAGCGGGACGGCGTGGTGTTCGGCAATTTCGAGCGCCGCCTGCCGCAGCGCAGCCGCGGCTACTACCATGAATACACGGTGCCGACGCCGGGCGCGCGTACCCGCGGCGCGCGGCGCATCATAGCCGGCGCGGGCGCGGAGTATTATTACAGCGACGACCACTACCGCAGTTTCAAGCGCATACGCGAATGAAAGACATTCCCCGCTTTCTGCTCGACGCCGCGCATTCAGGTGTGTACGCGGCGCCAGCCTCGACCGACGTTCTGCGGCCGGGCGCGCGCGCGAGTGGGTTCGCGTGGTTCGATCTGGATCTCGCGGGTGTCGCCAGCAAGGCCGGATTGCTCGCGCGCTGTCAGGCGGTATTCAGCCTGCCGCCTTCATTCGGCCACAATTGGGATGCGCTCGCCGATTACCTCGAGGATATGTCGTGGCGGCCGGCGCGCGGCTACGTGGTGGTGCTGACCAACGGCCAGGAAATCGCGCGCGATGCGCCCAGGGACCTGGCGGCGGCGCTTGAAATCTTCGCCGCCGCCGCCACCTACTGGCTGGTGAAAGACAAATTGTTCATGGTGCTGGTCGACGCAGGGACGCGCGGCGGCCACGCGCTGAAGACTCTGCCCCCGTAATCGTGGCGCAATACAAAATCCCGGTTTCAGTGCTGGTGGTGATACACACGCCGGACCTGCAGGTGCTGCTGCTTGAGCGTGCGGACCGTCCCGGGTTCTGGCAATCGGTGACCGGCAGCCAGGACGAGGGCGAAACGTTGCCGCAAACTGCACAGCGCGAAGTCGGCGAAGAGACCGGCCTCGATGCGCAGCAATTCGCACTCGCCGATTGGCGCAAGCAGAACGAATATGAAATTTACCAGCACTGGCGCGGGCGTTACGCGCCCGGTGTCACGCACAACACCGAGCATGTGTTCAGCCTGCAGGTGCCCGCGATATTGCCGGTGACGCTGGCGGAGCGCGAACATCTGCAGCATCTGTGGCTGCCGTGGCGCGATGCCGCCGACAAAGTGTTTTCATGGAGCAACGCCGACGCCATACGGGAATTGCCGCGTCGTCTGTTGGACAGCGCACAATAACCCTGCATTGGCGGTGAACGAACGCAATAACCCTGCGTTGGCGGTGAACGAACGCAATAACCCTGCGTTGGAAGCGGGCATAAAGATCGATTGAATCTTGCGCTGGATTTTTTGTCATACTATGGTAATGTTCTAGGCCTTTTACGCTTTACCGGGGACAATTGTCATGCCCAGTGCCGCAATTGCATTTGACCGCTTCAAGCCGCTGCAGGACGACGCCTGCGACAGCCGCATCGTTGCCGCCAAGGCAGCCCTCGGCAAGCGCGCGGTCATACTCGGCCATCATTACCAGCGCGCCGATGTCTACAAGCACGCCGACCTGACGGGCGATTCACTGCAGTTGTCGCGGCTGGCCGGGCAGACCGATGCCGACTGCATCGTGTTCTGTGGCGTGCATTTCATGGCGGAAGTCGCCGATATACTTTCCAAGCCCACGCAGGCCGCGATCCTGCCCGACATGGCTGCCGGCTGCTCGATGGCTGACATGGCCAATCTCGCCAAGGTCGAACGCGCGTGGCGCGAACTTGCCGAAGTGCTGGAGCCGGACGAAAAAATAACGCCCGTCACCTATATCAATTCCGCCGCCGACCTGAAAGCGTTCTGCGGCGAGCACGGCGGCATCGTGTGCACTTCGACCAACGCCAAGCCGGTGCTCGAATGGTCGTTCGCGCGGCGCGAGAAAGTGCTGTTTTTCCCGGATCAGCACTTGGGGCGCTGGAGCGGCTACATGAGCGGCATCCCGCCCGACGAGATGATGGTATGGGATTTCGACGAGCCGCTTGGCGGGCTCACGCCGGAGCAGATCCGCAAAGCCAAGGTACTGCTGTGGAAGGGGCATTGCTCAGTGCACCAGATGTTCCAGGTGCAGAACGTGCTGAATTTCCGCAGCCGGTATCCCGAAGGCAGGGTGATCTCGCACCCCGAATGCAATTTCGAGGTGTGCAAGCTGTCGGACTACGTTGGCTCGACCGATTTCATCATCAAGACCGTCACCGAGTCCAAGCCCAATACGCGCTGGCTGGTGGGCACCGAGCTCAACCTGGTCAACCGCCTCGCGGAGCAGGTGAAGCCGCAGGGCAAGGTCGTCCAGTTCATGGCGCCGACCATCTGCGTGTGCTCGACCATGGCGCGCATCGATCCGCAGCACCTGGCGTGGACGCTGGAAAACCTGCTCGAAGGCAACATCGTCAACCAGATCAAGGTGCCGGAGCGCGAGGCCGGGTTCGCGCGCATCGCCTTGAAGCGCATGCTCGAAGTGGTGTAACGGCACCAAGGCAGGCAGCCGCGCATCCAGTGTGCGGAGCATCGATGGGCTGTCGGGCGCAATCGCGCAATTCTTGCCAATCACCACCGCGCCCGCCCACCATGACCGATACGCTGCATATCGCGACTTACAACATCCACAAAGGGCTGTCGTTCTTCAAGCGCCGGCTGGTCATCCACGAAGTGCGCCATCATCTGCGCCTGCTCAATGCCGATCTGCTGTTTTTGCAGGAGGTGCAGGGCGGCCACCAGCACCATGCGCAGCGTTTCGCGGATTGGCCCGTGCAGCCGCAGCACGAATTCATTGCTGAATCCGGGTGGACGGATTTCGCGTACGGGCGCAATGCGGTTTACGACGCCGGACATCATGGCAACGCCATCCTGAGCCGCTTCCCGATCGAGCGCTGGGACAACGAAGATATCTCCGAGCACCGTTTCGAGAGCCGCGGCTTGCTGCATTGCGAAATGCAGGTGCCGGGCTGGGGCGCCACATTGCATTGCGTGTGCGTCCACCTGGCCTTGACGGCCCGTCACCGCAACCGCCAGATGCGCGCAGTGCGCACGCGCATCGAGCGCCTGGTGCCGGAGGACGCCCCCTTGATAGTCGCGGGCGACTTTAACGACTGGGCGCGCCACGCCAATGAGGAACTGGCGCGTCCGCTCGGCATGCATGAAGCGTTCGAACATACCTATGGGCGGCCCGCGCGCAGTTTTCCGGCGGCGCTGCCGGTGTTTCAACTCGACCGCATTTACGTGCGCGGCTTCAACGTCAAGCAGGCGCGCGTGCACCACGGCCATCCGTGGACGCGTATTTCGGACCATGCGGCATTGAGCGCGACTATCGTTAGGATATGAGCGTTTTCATTCCCGGCAACTGCATCGATCTGCTGCGCGCCGGCGTCGAATATTTCCCGGCGCTGGAAGCCGCGTGCGACGGGGCGACGCGCGAGATTTATCTCGAGACCTATATTTTCGAGGACGATGCAACGGGACGGCGCATTGCCGCGGCGCTGTCGCGCGCGGCGCGGCGCGGCGTCACCGTGCACGTCATGATCGACGGCTTCGGCTCCAAGGACCTCGACGATGAATTCTTGGATGCGATGCGGCAGGACGGGGTGCGCGTGCTCAAGTACCGCCCGCAGATTTCGCCCTGGACACTGCGCCGCGAGCGGTTGCGCCGGCTGCATCGCAAGATTGTGGTGATCGATGCCAGGGTGGCCTTCGTCGGCGGGATCAATATCATCGACGACATGCATACACCGCATCAGGTGCCGCCGCGTTTCGATTACGCGGTGCGCGTCGAAGGCCCGTTGCTCGCCGAGATCCATCCGCTGGTGGTGCGCCTGTGGAAACGCGTGATGTGGATGCAGTTTCGCCGGCGCGGGCAGACGAACCCGCTCGGGGTGCAGGCCATGCCGTGCGGCCGGCGGCGCGGTGCGCTGTTTGTGCGCGACAACCTGCAGCATCGCACGGATATCGAAAAAGCGTATCTTGATGCGATCGGGCGCGCGACCACGGAGGTGGTGATCGCCAACGCCTATTTTTTTCCGGGCATGGGTTTTCGCCGCGCGCTGGCCGACGCCTCGGCGCGCGGCGTGCGCGTCGTGCTGCTGTTGCAGGGACGGGTCGAGTACGTGCTGCTGCACTACGCGACACGCGCGCTTTACCGCTTTTTTCTCGACGCCGGTGTCGAGATTTACGAATACCACCGCAGCTTCCTGCACGCCAAGGTCGCGGTGATCGACGAGCGATGGGCGACCGTTGGTTCATCGAACATCGACCCGATGAGCCTGCTGCTGGCGCGCGAGGCCAATGTCATGATCGACGATGCCGGTTTTGCGCGCGAACTACGGGCGAGTCTCACCGAAGCAATGGAACTGGGTGCGCAACGCGTGCAGGCCGCCAGCTGGCATCGCCAGTCGCTGGCGGCGCGCATCATGACCTGGATATGCTACGAGATGGTGCGCTTCCTGACCGGCTGGTCGTCCTACGGGCGCGCGCGGGAGTTCAGGTGAACGGTGAGGCGAGAGGCGAGAGGCGAGAGGCGAGAGGAAGGAGTGCATCTATCTGCCGGCGTACAAAAAAAGGCGGGCCGCAGCGGGCCCGCCGTTTATATAGATTGCTGCAATCAATACCGGTAGTTGTAGCCCGCGTTGTTCGTTGCCGCGGCGGGTTCCGCCGTCATCACGGGTTGCGCGCCGCGGTAAGTGCTGCGGTCAGGCGCGCGCACCGGGTCGCGCCCGACATCGGCCGCGCGCTCGTCGAGGACCACGCCGACACCGACTTTGATCGTGCTGCCCGGATTGTAGGGCAGCGCGACATTGACGTCGCGGCCGTTGTAACGGTAAACGACGTTGTAGCCGTTGACCACTTCACGCGAGGATTCGACGGTGCGGCATTGTTGCGCCGGCTGCGCGCCAACGCGGTTGCCCACCATATTGCCGGCAACGGCACCGCCGGCAGCGCCGACTATGGTTGCCGCGGTCTGACCGCTGCCGCGGCCGACCTGGTGGCCGAGCAGGCCGCCGAGGACGCCGCCGATGATAGGCGCAATGACGCTGGTGTTCTTCTGCGGGGAGGACGCGGCCTCGCATTCCTGGCGTGGTTCAGACACGCGCTCGATGATGGGCGTCGACGAAACGACCTGCGCGGTATCGAAGAAATCGCTGGCCGCATAGGCGCTTGCGCCCGTGAGCGCGAGGATGGC
>Ga0214919_10012255_pt1 | contig 10558 bp, 6 predicted proteins | sample LL1503_MetaG_FD_177994 | JGI IMG/M metagenome (GOLD analysis project Ga0214919, IMG submission 177994) | Freshwater microbial communities from Lake Lanier, Atlanta, Georgia, United States - LL-1503 | ecosystem: Environmental > Aquatic > Freshwater > Lake | place: USA: Georgia | collected 2015-03-15 | reverse complement strand
AGAGGTACTGCGTATGCTGATTGGTCATCGAAAACGAAAACCTTTGCAGCTGAAACCCCTGCTGTTGCGTACTTAGCCAAAGCTGGACCCTGAAGGTCATCTTTACCTACGACGCGGTGGAAAATTGGTCCACCAAAATCAGGAGATGTTGGGTCAGTCAGTGAGACGCGTGTTGCTGATGGTGAGATCAACGCCATGTTTACTGACTTGTAATATGGAAGTGAAGCAATTGTTGCACCTGAGTAAGCAGGTCCTACAACGCCAAGAACGCTCTTATTTGATGCAATACCTGGAGCCACAGTTCCAGCTACTGCTGGATCTCCTTGGTCATCGATTGAAACAAGCTTAATCTTGAAACCTGGGTTCTTTGCTTCAAATAGTTTGATTGCATACTTAACTGCATTTTGCTCATCGATACCTGTTGATGCTTCGCCACCAGATAGTGGGCCTTGGTAGCCGATAGTGAAAGTCTTAGCAGCTGCACTAGCTGTTGGTACTGATGCAATGCCAAAAGCAAGGGCTGCAGCAGAGACAACGGCAAGTGAACTCTTGATCTTCTTGTTCATTTAATGCCTTTCCTGTTCTTGTGTCCCGGGACAGGGAGGTAGATAGGGTAATGGCAGGTGCAGGCTCTAAACAAGCCCGATTGAGCTAGAAGATGCCCTATATCGTTTCATTTATATAACGTTTCGAGCCGACCCGGCACACCTACGCCTCGGGTACGGCCTGCGGGCTAATGACGGCCTCGGCGACCTGTTTCATCGTTAATCGACGGTCCATCGCTGCTCTTTGAATCCAAGAAAATGCTTCCGGCTCTGAAAGATTAAGCGCCTTCATCAAAATTCCTTTTGCGCGATCAATAATTTTTCGTGTTTCTAGTCGATCATGTAGATCTGCAACTTCTGCGGCAAGTGAGCGCATCTGAGTATGACGACTCATTGCAATCTCAATTGCTGGAATCAAATCGCTAATTGTAAATGGTTTAACAACATATGCCATGACACCAGCATCGCGCGCTCTATCAATGAGCTCCTTTTGGGAAAAAGCTGTCAACATCAATACAGGTGCACGATCAATGATTTTCTCTGCAGCAGATATTCCATCTAGTACTGGCATCTTCACGTCAAGAATTGCTAAATCTGGTTTGTGCTCATGTGCTAAATCAATAGCTTCTTGACCATTGGTTGCTTCTGCTACAACTTCATAGCCAGCTCCTTGCAACATTTCAACGAGGTCCATGCGAATGAGCGCTTCATCTTCAGCTACGAGAATGCGAACCTTGTGTGTCATGTGCCCCGAGTCGGATTTGAACCGACACTGTGCAGTGTTTGAGACTGCCCTCTCTACCGTTGGAGTACCGAGGCCTTGAGCGATGTGCGATTGGGCCTCATCTTAGCGGTAAGCCGCAGCTACCCCACCAACAGCATCTCCCACGCGGTGTACGCGCATTGCATTTGTTCCTCCTGGAATTCCTGGAGGAGATCCAGCAACAATCATCACCTGATCACCTAACTCAGCACGAGCTGAATTAATCAAGACAGTATCAACTAATTTCACCATCTCATCAGTTGCTCCAACGACGGGAGTGAGCATTGATTCAACACCCCATGAGAGTGCAAGGCGGTTATACGTTCCCACTTCGGGAGTCATAGCAAGTATTGGAATCGGTGAGCGCAAGCGCGACATTCGACGTGCCGAATCTCCACTTTGCGTAAATGCCACTAGGTACTTTGCTCCAACAATTGCTCCCACCTCTGTTGCAGCCTTTGTAATAGCCCCACCTTTAGTCCGAGGAGGAGTTTTTATGGGCCGAATGCGGTCGAGGCCACCTTCTTCAGTCTTTTGAATAATACGCGCCATAGTTTGAACCGCTTCAATTGCGAACTCGCCCACGCTGGTTTCACCTGAGAGCATCAGCGCATCTGCGCCATCGAGAACGGCATTTGCGCAATCGGTAGCTTCAGCCCGTGTTGGACGTGAATTGGTAATCATGGAATCGAGCATTTGAGTAGCAACGATTACTGGCTTTGCCATATCGCGGGCTAACTCAATACATTGCTTTTGCACCAATGGCACATCTTCAATGGGAAGCTCCACACCCAAATCCCCTCGAGCAACCATGATGCCATCGAAGGCATCAACGATTCCTGCAAGGTTGTCAACAGCCTGAGGCTTTTCAATCTTTGCAATGACCGGAATATGAATTCCTTCTTCATCCATAATCTTATGGACACCTTTAATATCTTCAGCATTTCTCACAAATGAGAGCGCAATGAAATCAGCTCCAGCTCGCAAACCCCAGCGAAGATCATCAATATCTTTCTCAGATAGCGCAGGAACTGAGACTGCAACACCTGGCAAGTTGATTCCCTTGTTGTTACTCACCGCGCCAGGTTCAATAACCTTAGTGATGACATCATTACCCTTAACTTCAACCACTTCAACAGTTACTTTTCCATCATCGATGAGAATACGATCGCCAGCTTTGCAATCTCCTGGTAATCCTTTGTAAGTTGTGCCAACGCGCTCTTTTGTTCCTTCAACCTCATCAGTAGTAATAATAAATTTATCACCGCGCGCTAAATCATGTGGTCCAGCCTTAAAGCGAGCAAGGCGAATCTTTGGACCTTGGAGGTCAACAAGAATGGCAACTGGGCGACCCGCAGTTTTTGCTGCACTGCGAACAGAATCAAAGCGGGCTTGATGTTCTTCATATGAGCCGTGAGAGAGATTCAAACGAGCCATATTCATTCCAGCGTCAATGAGTTGCTTCACTTTTTCAGCAGATGCAACAGCCGGGCCCATTGTGCACACTATCTTTGCTCTACGCATGTACCTACCTTAAACCATGAGTTGACGGGTTGTGGGTTCAATGGGTGATGGAAGCTGAGTCTCCCCCGTGAGATATCTATCAACGGCTGCTGCCACACTTCGTCCTTCTGCAATTGCCCACACAATCAATGACTGTCCACGCCCTGCATCTCCTGCAACAAAAATACCTTCCTCACTTGTTTCAAAATTAGCATTACGTGCGATGTTCCCACGATCATCTAATGTGACCTCTAATTGTGATATTAAGTTAGATTGCTCAGGACCCGTAAATCCCATTGCTAGAAATACAAAATCTGCAGGAATCTCTTTTGCTGTTCCAGGAACCTGTTCAAATTTTCCATTTTCAAACTTCGTTTCAACAATACGAATAGCTCGTAGATTTCCTTGTTCATCTCCCAAAAATTCTTCAGTGCTGACTGAAAACATCCGGTTATCTCTTTCTTCATGAGCACTTGAAACCCGATAAATCATTGGATAGGTGGGCCATGGTTGAGATGAAGGACGTTCATCACTTGGGCGAGGCATGATTTCAAGCTGAGTAATACTTGCAGCTCCTTGGCGAATAGAAGTTCCCAAGCAATCTGCGCCTGTATCACCGCCGCCTAAAATCACGACATGCTTTCCTGCAACATTGATGGGTGAAACTTCAATTTCACCCAAAGCTTGCTTATTACCCCAAGGCAAAAACTCCATCGCCTGGTAAATACCTTTGAGTTCACGGCCAGGAACTGGCAAGTCGCGCCATTTAGTTGCACCAACTGCTAGAACTATAGCGTCGTATTTTTTGCGAAGGTCAGCGCCTGTAACTTCAACACCAACATCAATACCGGCACGAAAACGTGTTCCCTCTTTTTCCATCTGGGCCAAACGGCGATCGAGAATGTGTTTTTCCATTTTAAACTCTGGAATTCCATAGCGTAGTAATCCACCAATTTTGTCTGCTCGCTCATAGACAGCAACGGTATGACCAGCACGTGTGAGCTGTTGAGCTGCAGCTAATCCCGCAGGCCCGGATCCGATAACAGCCACAGTTTTACCCGAAATACGATCTGGAGCTAAGGGCTTTACATCTCCAGCATCGAAAGCTTCTTCAATGGTTCGCAATTCTACTTGTTTGATTGTTACAGCATCACGATTGATTCCAACTACGCATGCAGTTTCACATGGGGCTGGACACAAACGGCCAGTGAATTCAGGAAAGTTATTCGTTGCATGCAAGCGATTTATCGCCTCCGTCTTATCTCCTCGCCAGATTAAGTCATTCCATTCAGGAATCAGATTTCCAAGCGGGCAACCTGAATGACAAAAGGGAATTCCACAATCCATGCAACGTCCAGCTTGCTTTTGTAGATGCTCAAAGCTCTGTGGTTCATAGACTTCGCGCCAATCTTGAATACGCACATCTACTGGACGTCGCGCTGGAGTTTGTCGAGGCGTTGTCATAAATCCTTTTGGATCAACCATTTGCAGCTACCTCCATCACGAGTTCATCCGCTGGTAGACCTTCGCGTGCTGCACGGGCCATTGCTTCAAGTACACGAGCGTAATCGCGTGGCATGACTAGAGAGATTCGTTTCATCGCACTCTCCCAATCCTTGATTAATTCACTTGCAACTATTGAACCTGTTTCTTGCGCAAAGTCAGAGACAAGAGCACGAAGAATCTCCTTTTGATCTTCAGGCACAGCCAAGATATCCACCATATCGGTGTTTACAAGTGCATGATCAAGATCTAGAACAAAGGCTCGACCACCAGACATTCCAGCTGCAAAGTTACGGCCGGTGCCTCCTAAAATAATAACGCTGCCACCCGTCATGTATTCGCAGCCATGATCACCGATGCCCTCAACAATTGCTGTAGCACCTGAGTTCCTGACGCAGAAGCGCTCACCCACAACGCCACGAATCATTATTTGGCCAGATGTAGCACCGTAACCAATAACATTTCCTGCAATCACATTTTCATGTGAATTGAAGGAAGAGTTTTCATCAGGTCGAACAATGATGCGACCACCTGAAATTCCTTTGCCCACATAATCATTGGAATCACCAAAAAGGCGAATCGTTAAACCACGTGGAATAAATGCGCCAAGTGACTGGCCTGCAGAGCCATGCAACGTCACATCGATAGTGTCATCAGGTAGTCCTGCTCCCCCATGGTTACGAGTGATTTCAGCACCGAGCATAGTTCCAACAGTTCTATTGACATTTCGAACAGGAAGATCAATTCTCACTAACTCTTTCTTTTTTAATGCACCCTGTGAAAGAGAAATCAATTCGTTATCAAGAGCAGCATCTAGGCCGTGATCTTGCTGTGACGTGTTGTGGAGCGGACTTCTCACATCTGGTCGAGTTAAAAGTGGTGAAAGATCAAGACCGCTAGCCTTCCAGTGATCAACTGCACGCTTGGTATCTAAGTACTCAACGTGACCGACTGCTTCAAGCAAAGTCTTAAAGCCCAAACTGGCCAAAATCTCTCGCACTTCTTCGGCGATGTATTCAAAGAATGTCTCAACGAATTCAGGCTTTCCAGTGAAGCGCTTTCGCAGTTCTGGGTTCTGTGTTGCAACCCCAACGGGGCAAGTGTCCAAGTGACATACGCGCATCATGATGCAGCCAGAAACCACAAGTGGTGCTGTAGCAAAACCAAACTCTTCGGCACCAAGGAGTGCGGCAATTACAACATCGCGACCTGTCTTTAATTGACCATCTGTTTGAACAACAATTCGATCGCGAAGGTTATTTAGAAGAAGAGTCTGTTGGGTCTCAGCTAATCCAAGCTCCCATGGAGCTCCAGCATGTTTAAGTGATGTCAAAGGTGAAGCACCCGTGCCACCGTCATGACCGGAGATGAGAACCACATCGGCATGAGCCTTACTCACGCCTGCGGCAACTGTTCCAACGCCAACTTCTGCTACGAGTTTGACGTGTACGCGCGCATTCTTGTTGGCATTTTTTAGATCATGAATGAGTTGTGCTAGATCTTCAATGGAATAAATATCGTGGTGTGGCGGTGGTGAAATCAATCCAACACCAGGGGTTGAATACCGAACCTTTGCCACCCAAGGATAAACCTTATTACCTGGAAGCTGTCCGCCTTCGCCTGGCTTTGCACCTTGGGCGATCTTGATTTGAATATCATCTGAATTAACTAAATAATCGCTGGTAACTCCAAAGCGACCCGATGCAACTTGCTTAATAGCAGAGCGCTTTGAATCTCCATTAGCCATCTTTATATAGCGCTCTGGATCTTCGCCACCTTCGCCGGTGTTTGATTTACCACCTAAACGATTCATTGCAATTGCCAAAGTCTCATGAACTTCTTGAGAAACAGAGCCATATGACATTGCACCAGTTGAGAAGCGCTTAATGATTTCTGGTGCAGGTTCTACTTCATCAATAGAAATAGAGGGCCGCACACCCTGGCTAAACCCAAAGAGTCCGCGCAAAGTCATCAACCGTGTGCTTTGATCATTGACTCTCTCGGTATAGCGCTTAAAGACGTCATAGCGTTTATTGCGCGTCGAGTGCTGCAATGTAAAGACAGTCTCGGGATCAAATAAATGTGGTTCACCTTCGCGGCGCCACTGGTATTCCCCGCCTATCGGCAATCTCTTTGTTCCAGGAATTGCTCCCCCTGGGGGGTATGCGATGTGGTGACGCGCAATTGTTTCTTGTGCAATGACATCTAAAGTGACTCCGCCAAGTCGAGATGTTGTTCCAACAAAATACTCATCGACCAACTCTTGACTCAAACCAATAGCTTCAAATACTTGAGCCCCGGTATAAGACGCGATGGTACTAATACCCATCTTGGACATCACTTTAAGAACACCTTTACCTAACGATTTAATTAAATTGCGCACAGCCTTCTCGGGTGTAATTCCTGTAATCACGCCTTGCAGCACTAAATCTTCAGCTGTTTCCATGGCCAAATATGGATTGACTGCCGCTGCGCCATACCCGATAAGAAGTGCAACATGGTGAACTTCTCGCACATCGCCAGCCTCAACAACTAAGCCGACCTTAGTGCGTGTCTTTTCACGAATTAAGTGGTGGTGCACAGCAGAAGTTAATAGAAGGGAAGGAATTGGTGCCTCTTCAGCATCTGCATCACGGTCGGAGAGCACAATAATGCGTGCACCATCTTTGATTGCTTGTGAAACTTCATTCTTAATTTCTTCTAGGCGCTCACGAAGAGAATCTCCACCATCGGCGACAAAAAACAAACCACGCACCACATGTGCACTTAAACCTGGATAATCTCCATCGGCATTAACGTGAATAATCTTGGCTAACTCATCGTTATCGATAACTGGAAAAGCTAGTGATATCTGGCGACAACTACTTGGACCTGGATCTAACAAGTTATGTTCTGGTCCCATCGAGGTGCCTAGGCTTGTCACTAACTCTTCGCGGATAGCATCTAAAGGCGGATTGGTAACTTGGGCAAATAATTGAGAGAAATAATCAAAGATCAATCGTGGTTTATCGGAAAGGGCTGCGATAGGAGTATCGGTTCCCATGGAACCCAACGCCTCTACCCCACTTTTTGCCATGGGAGTAATAAGAATGCGGACTTCTTCTTCGGTATAACCAAAAGCACGCTGACGGCGCAACACTGAGGAGTGAGGATAAATAATGTGCTCACGAGATGGTAGGTCACTTAATTTGACCATTCCCGCATGGATCCAATCACCGTAGGGAAAAGAATCAGCTAACTGATCTTTAATCTGCGAATCCTCAATAATTCTTCCAGCTTCAATATCTACTAAGAACATCTTGCCTGGCTGCAAGCGACCCTTTCGGACAATGTTTTCGGGAGCGATATCAAGAACGCCGACCTCAGATGCAAGTACTACCAGTCCATCTTTAGTTACCCAAAAACGAGATGGACGCAGACCATTTCGATCAAGTACCGCTCCAACTTGATGCCCATCTGTAAATGTCACGCACGCAGGTCCATCCCATGGCTCCATAAGCGATGCGTGGAATGCATAGAAATCATGGCGATTCTGGGGCATCGTTTCATGATTTTCCCACGCTTCAGGAATCATCATTAAAACTGCATGTGGCAATGAACGCCCACCCAAATAGAGAAGCTCTAGAACTTCATCAAATGATGCAGAGTCACTGCCTGACATTTCAACAATTGGAAATAGACGCTTGAGATCACCTGGGATCACATCACTTTCAAGTAAAGATTCACGTGCTCGCATCCAGTTTCGGTTTCCCTTCACCGTGTTGATTTCACCGTTGTGGGCAATGAATCGATAAGGGTGCGCAAGTGGCCAAGAAGGAAAAGTATTTGTTGAAAAACGTGAGTGAACAAGTGCAAGTGGTGAAACTACTCTTTCATCAGATAAATCTGGGAAGAACTCTTCTAGCTGGCCAGTTGTGAGCATTCCCTTGTAAACAATTGTTTGGGATGACAGAGAGGGGAAATATACTTTCAAGCTATGTTCTGCCCGTTTACGTAAGCAGAAAGCCAATCGATCAAGAGCTAAATCTGACTCCCCATGGACGCCTGAAAGAAAAATCTGCTGGAAGATCGGCATGACAGAAAGAGCGGTTTTTCCCAGGGAAGATGGGTTAATTGGTAACTCTCGCCACCCAAGGACAGTAAGACCTTCTTCCCCAGCAATCTTTTCAATTGCAGATTTAACATCGACTCCATTTTCTACAAATGCGATTCCGGATGCATATGCGCCAGCTGCTGGTAAATCAAAAGAAGTGACATCTTGATAAAATTTATCTGGGATACGAATAAGAATTCCTGCACCATCACCACTATCTGGTTCTGCTCCAGATGCACCGCGGTGCTCTAGATTGCGAAGTGCGGTGAGGGCTTTTTCAACGATTTCGTGAGTTGCAACTTTGTTAAGCGTTGCCACCATTGCCACACCGCAGGCATCATGTTCTTGCGCAGGGTCATAGAGACCTTGTGCATGCGGATAATTGGAAGGCAAAGCCACGGTGTCAGAGCTCCTGTTGTCGACATTGATGTTTGGGACAACCTTGGCCCTGAGAAACTGGTAAAGAATAGCAACAAATGAGCTAATTCCAACAGCAATTAAATCCCAGAGACGTGAGCAATCTGACCAATTACCGCGGTGATGAGCATGCCCAAACAGCCTCCGATGATCACTCTAATAGTTGGGATCAAAACCTTTGAGCCGGCGGTCCTGGCACTGACAATTCCAGTAAGTACCAAACCGGCGATAGTGAAGCCAACAATGCTCCAGGCTTTAGCACCAAGAGTTGGTGCAAAAGCTCCTAAGAAAGGAATGAAGCCGCCAGCAGTAAAACTTAGAGCTGAAGCAAGTGCAGCTTGGACTGGACGTGCCTTTGTATGAGGATGCTGACCTAGTTCATCGCGTAAGTGTGCAGCAAGGGCATCCTTTTTGTGCATCTCTTGTGCAACCGTTAACGCCAGTTCAGGTGTTAGGCCACGTGCAATATAAATGTGTTGAAGTTCTGCAAGTTCACCCTCTGGATCTGTGGCAAGGTGCTCTATCTCTAACAAGCGATCTGATTCTTCAACATCATTTTGAGATCGAACAGAAACATATTCACCAACTGCCATTGACATAGCACCTGCAGAAATTCCTGCAAGACCGGCGGTCAAAAGGAAATCTGTTTTACCCGCTGCTGCAACACCAATCATCAAAGAGGCTGTAGAAACCAAGCCATCGTTTGCACCAAGAACTGCAGCACGTAACCAACCTGCACGATGAGTGCGGTGGTGAAGATTGCGTTGATATACCTCTTCTAATGCCATAGCACCGAGCCTACCTGAAAATTAATGCTCTCTGCGCGATTGTGCCCGTAATGTCACTGCCCCGGTTATGGCAACAAGCAAGCTGACCCATATATTTAGGCGCAATCCAGCAATAGTGTGAGCAGAATCAATTCGAATGGATTCAATCAATAAACGCCCAATTGAATACATCAAGACATAGAGAGAAAAGATCTGGCCTGGAGCAAGCCGATTACCGATTCTTAGTATCATAATTGCCACAGCTACACACCACAATGATTCATAGAGAAAAGTTGGATGAAAGGTTTCAAAAGCTACATAACCTGATGGTCTAAATTGTGCTGGAACTTCAAGCGCCCATGGAGCATCCAAAGGTTTTCCAAAGAGTTCGATATTAAACCAATTACCAAATCTGCCAATTGCTTGAGCTAACAAAACTCCTGGAGCCAGTGCATCTAAGAATTGAGAAAATTGTGGCAGTTCAACACGCTTTGCTAATTGGCGATATCTCAACCAAGCGCCTACAGCTCCGAGTGAAATAGCACCCCAAATACCCAATCCACCTTCCCATATTTTGAGAGCATCAAGTGGATTTCCGCCTATACCAAAATAAGCATCTGGTGATGTAATCACATGATAAATGCGCCCACCGATAATGCCAGCGGGAACTGCAGAGATTGCAACTTCTGAAACAAGAGATTTAGCATGGGGTGCTTGGGCGCGAAATCGCTTATCCCCCAACCAAATGGCAACTGCAATACCAGCGATGATGCATAAGGCATAGAGATGAAGAGTAAATGGGCCCAACTCCACCGTAGAGACAGTTGGTGAAGGAATTGAGCGAATCAAGGCTTAGCTAGCCTCAAAAGCAGCTTTGAATTCTTCAAGTACGAAAGCATTGTTCTTGCGTTCCCACAACTTACCGTTAAAGAATACGGTTGGAGTCCCATTCACCTTGTACTTGCCC
>Ga0214919_10012254_pt1 | contig 10558 bp, 8 predicted proteins | sample LL1503_MetaG_FD_177994 | JGI IMG/M metagenome (GOLD analysis project Ga0214919, IMG submission 177994) | Freshwater microbial communities from Lake Lanier, Atlanta, Georgia, United States - LL-1503 | ecosystem: Environmental > Aquatic > Freshwater > Lake | place: USA: Georgia | collected 2015-03-15 | reverse complement strand
AGACAAATAGTACAATGCCTCTTGTCGACATGAGCCTAAGATGGTGATTTTTTTTTTCATACTATTTTTTTTCTAAACTCTCCTCTTCATAAATGCTAAGTGAACATGTCGGCTTTTTTTTTGAATCAAAAAAAAAAAAAGCCGACATGTTCAGATAGATGGAAAAACTTTATTGTTGTGATATTGCTCACATGTTGGTTTGTCCAGTACGTTTTGGTTTGGATTTTTACGACAATTTTGATACGTCGCAAGAAGTCTATCCTCGGGTGTTGACATTTTTATTCTTTGTACTTTTTTTTTTCTGATGGAAAAGAAAAGTGTGGTCAATCTAAAAATCATGCTATTCAGTAAGATGAGGCCTCTGCGGGTAGGGACTGACTGTAGCGGGATCGAAGCTCCTATCATGGCGTTGCGTCGATTAAGAGTGCCGCACCAGCACGAGTTTTCATCTGAGATTGATCCACACTGTCTCGAATCATTGCGAGCCAATTACCATCCCAAGATCTTATTTGGGGATATGCGGGCCCGAAAAATGGGCGAGGTACCTGATATTGATCTGTATGTCTGTGGATTTCCATGCCAACCTTTTTCGATGGCCGGTAAGAAGGAAGGGTTTAACGATCCACGTGGCACACTTTTCTGGTCCTGCCTGTCGGTCATTCGCAAGAAGAAACCCATCATGTTTATTCTTGAAAATGTAAAGGGTCTCTTGACCTTACGACAAGGACAGTGGTTTGCCAAGATGTGGGAATTATTATCAACATCAAAAGATTATCATGTCGAGTTCAAGGTGCTGAATACAAGGGACTACGGAGTACCTCAGGCTCGGAAGCGGTTGTTTATTGTTGGCCTCAAGAAGTCACACATGATTCAAAAATTCCAGTGGCCCAAAGAAATTCCCGCCTCGCGATGCCGACCACTCCAAGACTATATGGATCGGTCTCATCAAGAACCACAACCCATGTTTCCGTCCCTCGTCAAAAAAGGGTTACTGGAAAAAATTCCGTCTGATTCTGTCTTTGTGGATCTTAGTTTTCCTCAGGGCAACCTGCCCGAGCTCGGACAAATCTGTCCCTGTTTAAATACAAGTGCTAATCTATGGAATGTTCCCTATCATCGTATGGCGACACCGAAAGAATACCTGGCTCTACAGGGATTCCCTACCCAATTTAAACAAGTGGTCTCTGATCGACAATTAAAAAAACAAGTAGGAAATAGCATGTCGGTTCCTGTGGTTCAGGCCTTACTAAAAGAATTGATGAAATGCCTGTAGTAAGTCAGGATGCAGGCGAAAGCGATCTTCAGAGGTCTTTTGAAGGAGTCGTCCATAGTTGGGACGCAGACTCTTCTTTTCTTTGGTGGTATTTTTCGAGGGAGGGCGGTAGTAAATGTGACCCATTTGGATCTGATGAACCTCACACTCCGTTCGTATCTCTGTGCGGGTGTACTCCTTCTCCGGATCGAGATGTCTCATGAAACGGGCGATCCGGTTCTCATTGGAGAGTGAACCCCATTTTTTGAACATGCCGGTGTTGGGATGGGTGAGTCGATTCATCTCCTCTCGGTGCGCCTTGGCTTCTTTTTCGGTATCGTCCTCTGTCGAGGGCACAATGGAAGAAGGATCTGCGGACGGGGACGCAAACACCACGGTCTGGTGATTCCCACAATGGAATTGATTGAATTCTACCATGGACATGCCGCCATCCTCTTCCCCCTCCTCCTCTTGGACCCGTCCCATGAAGGCCTCGCGCTTGGTGATTCTTCCACGAGGGATCTTGCGATGGGAGAATCGTTGATGACAGAGCCATCCCGGAAGAGTGTCGTGCTCCGGAGTCTCGATCCGTCGAAGACGTTGGAAAATGTCTTCCTGGAGCTGATACCCCCGGTAGATATTCTCATAATGTTCCTTCTCAATATAACAGGTGAGGGGGAGGTCGTCCCGGTAGACGCCACAGAGTCGGATGCTTTGATGCAGGGTGGTCACGTCGGGTTTGTGACTGGGGCGGTAATACATGTGGGTACAGTGCCACCCAAAGTCTTGAGAGACCAAGTTGATTCCGCGTCCTACCAGACCGTGTGAGACAATGAGAATCCGTGGGAACTTGGCGGCACCTCCATGATCTTTGAGGTACTGGAGAGCATATTGGATCGGGCAGTTGGGAAAGACGTGTTCATAGATCGAGCTTTTCATCTTATTTTCCGTTCGATGGCAGGATGGAAAATGAAGGACCTGACCGTTGAGAGAGTGGGCATACAATTTCACACAGGTTCCATTATAAACCAGGACGGTGTATTGCTCCCGAAACGCATCATGAGTTCGTATGGTTTCAAGCATACGATCTTGGTCGACAATGATCCGCTCTGTCTTAAGAAGCACAATCACGGGATGATCGGCCGCAGGCTCGGGAAGCGAGAAGGGTGGTGTGTCCTTGTGGGCGAGAAGAAACCGATACAGAGACGGATCACGGCGGAAAAACACCGAGTCCATACCAGGGGGTGGTGGAGGTGGTGGTGGCTGATTCTTCTTGGGTCTCGTCTTTTTCGCAATAGGTTCCAGGTACTTGAACTGAATGTCCTTGATGCCTTTGTATCCCGGAGGAGGTGTCATGATGTAGGCTCTCGAGGTAGTGAACATGGGATCTTGAAGATTCTCCATCACCGTGGCGGTGACGGCCATGACGAGTGCGCATTTCTGTTTCAGGATCTCAAGACGAGGAGAAAATACATTGCCAAGGCTGTACATGAGCTGATCGGCTTCGTCAATAAGGAGCATGAACCGCTTGGTCTCGTCCGTCTCCACCTCGTTCAGGATGATATCGAGTTTCTGAATATGATCAGCGTTGCCCAGAGCAATCACGATAGTACGACCAATGTCCAGTGAATCCAGAAGATCATGATGGTTCTGAAGAGTTTTTTGCTGTCGGCTCTTCTGGATATTGCCCATATAAAAGACCAGGGGAAGATCCGCGTCCTCCTTCGTCCATCCCGGGACAGTGTTCTGTGCGTAGGCACAGAACTCTTCCAGGAAGGGTTGAAACCCCAGTGAATCGAATTGATCATAGTCGCCGGTCTGGTTGCGCAAGATCACACCACCATTGTGTCCTTCCTCCATGGTCAGGTACAGGAGAAAAGCATACATGAGCCTGGATTTTCCGCTCTGTACCGCACCCTTGATCAATACAAAGAGTTGATCGACCGAAGAAGTGTGAAACAGTGTCTCCAGGTCCGGGATGACCTCCAACAGACGTGTACATTCTCGTAAGAAATCCATGACCACACTTCGTGTCGGGTAGAGTTCTTGTTCGTAGTTATTGGCCGTAAAATAAGACGTGTCTGACTGTGTTTCCATGGTTTGATGCTCTGATTTGCAATCTGTTGAGAGAGGAAATTAAAAAATTTAAAAAAAAAAAAGAATCAGAAAAAGAAGCTGGGCTACAAGTACTTTGGTTTCCTGTTTTATTCTTCAAGGTTCATTTTCAACCTCGGTGTTTTTTTTTTACCAACTATTGGTAAAAAAAAAACATGAATCTATAACGAGTTGGGAACCCATAACGGATCCTTGTCTGGGGGATATTGGAGAAGACGCTTAAGGAGAAACGAAGAAGGATCAATGGTATGCTCAGGATAAAAGAAATTCCATTCAGGAAGTGACCATATCATACTGGCCGGTATCTTGCGGTTTCTCCAGAAACACACCTTTTTAGACTCCATCCGGAGTTGAAAGGAAAGAACCTTGGGAAAATGACGCTCCCATTCCACCATATTATGGTTGCGATGAATGAGGACACGTTTCAAAAGGAGCGGTATATATCGTAGTTTCTTTTGTTTTGAATAGTGAACGTGTTGAACAGGATTTCGGTGATGAGGAAAATAAATGTATTCTCCGCAACGAGAACAATAATGCATCTCTAAATGCCGACGAAGAAGTAAAGGATATTGAACGGGATACCGTGGACCCGTCATTAACGTCACAATGTTCACCCATGATAAGTACCGTTTCGTCATGGCCTCGGAAGCGGACAATACAATCAATAATGAATCTCCCATGTTATTCTTAAACATCCTCATTCTTTTAGACTCAATCCACCTCCTCATTCTTGGGTTCCGTCGCAGTCGAAGTAGCGGTGTCCGTGTTCGTATCCGTGTCCGTAGTCGGAGTGGGAGTGGCCGCGGCGGCGGACATGGCCTCGCTCACCAGCTTGGTGAAAGCTTCTTTGCGTTCCAGATAGACCTCTTTTTCCTCATCGGGATGATTCTCGAGCCACGTAATCTCTTCGTCGATCTTGGTCTTGAGAGAATCAGGGATCATCTCCATCGTTTTGGTCTGATACAGGTTGGACTCGTACGAAACCTTGGCCTCGACCCTCTCCTTAAACTTGGTGTCCTCTTCCTTGTACCGCTCCGCCTCGTCAATCATCTTTTGAATCTGCTCCGCCGACAGGTTCTTCTTGTCACTCGTAATCGTCAGACTCTTCTTGCTCCCAGACTGATTCTCGATTTCGGCCGACACCTCGAGGATGCCATCCGTCGATAGATCATACGTCACAATAATCTTGGGCACGCCACGAGGCGCGGGTGGAATACCATCCAGCTGGAAGGTGCCCAACACGTTATTATCTCGAGAACGCGGTCGCTCTCCCTCCAGTATCTTGATGGTCGCACTCGGCTGATTGTCAGAAAACGTTGAGAAAGGCATCGTCTTCTTGGCCGGAATGGTCGTATTGCGCTTGATGAGCACCGTCATCATGTCCCCCGAGGTCTCGATCCCCAGCGACAGTGGGCACACATCCAACAACACGATATTGTCTGTTTTATCCGACTCCACACCGGTAAGAACCGCTGCCTGGACCGCGGCGCCATACGCCACACATTCATCCGGGTTGATTCCCGTACTAGGCTCCTTCCCGAAATAATCCTTGAGCATCGACTGAATCTTGGGGATGCGGGTGGATCCTCCCACTAACACCACCTCGTCGATCTGACTCTTGCTCATGTTCCGGTCCTCCATGACCTTGCGCACCGGCTCCATGGTCCTCTTGAAAATATCAGATCCAATATCCTCCATCTTGGCTCGTGTCAACACCATGTTAAAATCCTCCCCCTGGAACAACGAATCAATCTCGATCGTCGCCGTCGTCGCCGCCGAAAGTGTTCGCTTCGCACGCTCACACGCATTCTGAATCTTCCGCTTCGCCTTCTTCTCCCCGCTCACATCCAATCGTGTCTTCTTCTTGAACTCGGCAATACAGTACTGGACGAGGGCCTGATCGATATCCTCACCTCCAAGGTTGCTGTCTCCCGACGTGGCCTTCACCTCGAAGATGCCATCACTAATGGTGAGGAGGGAAACGTCATGTGTCCCACCCCCAAAATCAAACACCAGGATATTCTTCTCTTCCTCGCCTTTGATCTTGTCCATTCCATAGGCAATGGACGCACTGGTAGGTTCCTGGATGAGACGAAGCACCTCCAGTCCCGCAATTCGACACGCGTCCTTGGTCGCCTGACGCTGGGCGTCGTTAAAGTACGCCGGCACCGTCACTACAACCTTGTTCACCTCATAACCGAGATAGGCCTCCGTAATGGCCTTCATCTCACCCATCACCATGGCGGAAATCTCTTCGGCCGAAAACTGCTTTGTCTCGCCCTTGACCGTTACCTCAAAATAGGGCTTGTTGTTGACATTCACCACTTTGCATGTCATGTGCGCCTTGTTCTTCTGAACCACAGGATCGTCCCAGGAACGTCCGATGAAACGCTTCGCATCAAAGATTGTATTTTCAGGATTGGATACCACCTGGTTTTTCGCAGCATCTCCAATGAGCCTCTCTCCCGTCTCAGGATGAAAGGCGACCCATGAAGGAACCGTCCTTAATCCGGTCGAGTTATGCGCCACCACCTCGACCTTGTTGTTCTCAAACACCGCCGCACACGAATTCGTCGTCCCGAGATCACACCCGAACGCAAGTACCTTGGCCATTCTTGTTGTTATTCTAGGACTTTCTTGTCTTTAATTCCTTTTTCTCACCCCCTCCAGAAATCATTTTTTTTTTCCAGCTGCCTCCACTTGTTGACGGAGCAGCCAGGGCCAAAAATACCTTAGAATACGTCGGTACCACTTGGCATCTGGTGACGACGACCAGTATTCTGTGAGCACCTTTCGAATTTGTTCCGCTTCCTCGCTCTGATTTCTTGCCAACTCCCATCGTGTGATCTTTGATAGATCGATCCAGAATAATAACTTTGTAAGTTCACGTTGCATACTGGTATCTTTGCAAATGTCCTTTAAAAACATGAGAAATATTTTTCGCATTGTTTGCTTTCCCTTCAAACTATGAAAACTATGAGTTTCATGTAATATTTTCTGAATATCAACATTAATTTTAGATTGGTTAACTAAGTCTTTTAATATATTCAGATTTTTTTTTAATTCTTGAACGGTATAAAACTGTGAATACCTATAAATTGCTTCTATAAAAAATTTAATTAATTCCTTAGTTTTTATTAGATTCGGATTGTCAATGAGCATTTGTAAAACATCAGGAAGGTTCAATAAATTGTTCACTATTTCTATAGCCATTTCTTTGGTTGCCTTCCTGATGAAATTTGAGTCTCGTTTCAGTAATATACCAAGCAAAATTTCAGCCATTGATCTTATACCATGGCGATTATAATAAACTACTAACCTATAAATATTGAAATTAACAATTAATAATTTATCCACTGCTAATTGAATTAAACGATGTTTATTTTTAGCATCAGCATCAATGTCCAGGACAATCTCAACTATTAATTTAAACCAATGATCAAGAAGTTTTGCTACTTCTTCATGAGAACGATTACGATTAAGACTTTCGATTTTATATTCTTCAAGGGCATAGTTAAGTAACTGAAGGATGGTTTCTGTAGTAATAATTGAATTTCCAAAATTTCTATAATAGTCAAAATAAGAACAGAAAAAATCTAAAAGTTTTATCGGTTCAAAATACTTAGAAGGGTCCTTATCTTTTTGGGGAAGAAAATCATAATATTGAATAAGATACAGAGGATATATTTGGGATGGGTTTGACGACATTCTTTATTATATATTTTTTTTTTCATAATTGGTGATGATACAAAAAGGAGAAAATCAGGACTACGGTCATGAGAATCAATCCAACCATAACACTGATAAGAAGAAGTAGAAGAGGCGATGGGGGGAGATGTCCTGGTCGAGCGTGGGGGGAGGCGAACCATCGGAGGATCTGTGGGGTGATGGTATGAGGCCGGGTTTCTAGCGAGCCGGGGAAAACCGCCATGATTTTCATAGAGGCTCCGAACTGTGGATACAGGATGGCTTTTTGTCCAGGGTGTTGAGACAGGAGGCGGAAAAAGGTTAGTCGCTTGCCGGTAGTCGTGGTCCGCATATCCTGAGTGGGGATGGATGGATAGTAGATGGACAGGAATTTCCGTATCCACGCGTTAGACAGGCAGTTTTGGTAAGGAGTGGTTAGAAGGAGGGGATTCTTTTGTTGAAAAATGTTCAAAAAATCATCATACTGGTCGGGAGTATAAAAGAAATACGGCATCCCGGTCACGATATTGCTTTCTACCGCACAGGAGACATTGCCTCTCGCCAATCGGAAACAGCCTTTGATTCCCCACGATGGGCCCCATGAGTTCCTTACCCACCAGAATTTGGTGCCATCCGTCCACGTCCCCCATCCCACGAGCATGATGGCATGACCCCCGATCGAAGTGGTAGCGGGCTGATTCGGTGCATACACGCCTCCCTGTATCGGATCAAAATCATAAAAACTCGGGAATAAATTCATTGTCGAGGTCACCGGACCGTACTTCCAAATCTCATACCGAATTGCCGCATCAAGATCGTGGTCATCCTGAACCGTGTAGATGAGACCACAGTAGTAATGAACCATAGGGGTCGCAATCAAGTGATTGTTGACGATACTATGATCCCAACACAGTTCACGATTCTCTCCCACAATCGCGTTACAGCTCCAATTCACTTCCTGATTATTTTTTAGAAAAAAGAAATTCTGCTGCGTCTGATCTCCAACGGGTGGGACTAGATTCGTAAATGCCGACCGACCATTCACACCAAAATCCAGTCTCGTAAACTGCTTCTGAAAGGGTTGGGTGAGCTTGTAAGGAACACACTCGTCCGAGGTTGTTCCGTTCGTATAAAGGAAACACCACGCCGATAACAAATAGTTTCCACCACACTGGAAATTCTTCGCCGTCATTTTTTGAAGCGTCTGTTCCACCCGATGAGCCTCTTCGAGATTGCTCCGTTGTAGGCTCTGGAGCGTCTCGTCGTCCAATAAATCCTCATTGGTCGCACACAACAATGGAAAATTGGCCGACGCTGACTCTAATAGCCTCAATCCTGATATTATATTGAAACGATCGGCCAGACACGCGGTCGACGCAAATGCCCAACAAGAACCACAATCAGCCTGATCCTGAACCGGAGTGAGGAGACTCGCCCACTCTACCATACCATTCCACTCCTGTGGCACCTGGCTCTTGTTTGTCTTGGTATAGTTCATGATGCACTGGAACTCCATCTGACCCTCGGGGAGGTGGATCTTGTCAAGGTTTTCCGTTGTTAGTGGTAGGGTCATCAGAGGAATCATACGAACCCTTTTCGCATTCGAAGAAAGAGGATAAGAAGAGGTAGACAACGACATTCTTTGTGATTAGGAAGGCTCTTTTTTTTTTTCAAAGATTGGAAACAATATTTTGAATAAAAGTGGACGAACAGATCCTATTTAGGAACGCTCCTTTTTATGGCATTCCTTTGCTCTTCAAGAAGCCACGGCCAAAACAATACAGTCAAGTAACGGTACCATTTAGCCTTGGATCGAAAAGCTTGGAGAGCCCTTCCCGCCTTTTGTTTTTTAGACAAATCATCTTTGGTATAAATAAAATCTAGCAAGAAAGACCATAGAGTATGATTTCTAAAGTAGTTCTGTTGAGATGATTGAAAAATTCCAAGTCTAGGACTTTTTGGTGAGTTTGTCTCAGGTAACAGCTGAGTCGTACCAGTGAATCCAGTTGAACCTGTCCAGCCAGTACTACGATAAGGACCAGTCATTCTCTTCAACCCAGGACCGATAGGACCTGTCGTAGCTGTTTCACCAGTAAGACCGGTATCTTGCCGTTTCTGTTTCTGTTTCTGTTTCTGTTTCTGTAGGTCTTGTGGGTCTACGAAATACCCCCATTGTTGTTGCTGTTGTAGCGCATCGGGTTTTTTTTTTTGTTGTTTTACACCGTCGGCCATTTTATAATTAGATATAAAATTATAAAATTATAAAATGGCTCATAAATCATCTGATCTTAAACTTACCGCTGTGTTGTTTTTCTTTCGTTAACTTTTTTATGCTCAAGACGCGTTCAATACCTTTACACTGTAAATCCTCTCGTGTCGCTTATAGTAGTTACATTAGTTAGGTTCAGACTCGAAGGAAGGTAATTGTACCATGGTCCTCCAATCGGCCTTGACGTCTTCAGGTTTTAGACTGTGAGCGACAATTTTGTAGCGGTACACAATCTCTCGGTCGCCGCGCATGACCACACGGTCGTTTCGGATTCGCTTCACACGGTAGATATACTCATTACCCAAAGATCCCCGCGTGGTCTCCTTGATTGTGATGAATAACGTACACTGTCCGTGAATCTTGCTCATGGCACAGATCTTTGTACCCGCCTTTTTGGCCGCGCTGATCGGTGTCTTGCTACGAAATATTCCACCCAGGTTTTCACGTCCCTTGATATGTCCACTCGCGGTAGATACCTCGATAACCGTGAAACTACGTTTGCCGTCCATGGTGATGTTTCGAGTTTTTTCTTTTTAACTGACTGCTAGAAAAAAAAAAAGATAAAAAAAAATGAATCCATGGTGAGATTGAACCCTAAACCAAAACATGAAACAGAGACTGATTTTTTTCTTATTTTTTTTCCCTTATGGTTGGACGAGCGGGTACCTTATGACGACGCGATGGGAGCTTGACCTTCAATGTAAGAAATTATTAGGGGAATGGACGGTGCGTTATTCTGACGATCCACGAGTTCCCGGCAAACCTGCTTCCTTGGCCATGATTTCTGATACGGGAATGAACCGTGTTCGAGTACAAATCTCTCCCGGTGGTAAACTCCGTATCTTTCATCGATACTATTATATGAAGCTGTTATTGTTAGAAAGCCTTCAGTTGGGTCGTTATCAAGTGGAGGAACGGAATCAGCAGTCATTGCGCCTGAAGATCTTCTTTGATCAGACCCAGCGTCGATGTCTTTCCTTTTGTGGTATCGGACTTGAATTCCAACCTCAGATTGAAACGCTTCACTATGAGAAGCCTTATGAGGCCGAAGTGGATTTACGAGAGAGTGAAATGTTCATCATAGCCAAGGATGACAATGAACAATCCTTCTATTATCACATTGTACGTTCGGATGCCCTCCAGGAACCACAATTCCAGGTTCCTCTCTCCAATCTGATTTTTTCCCAGATTATCAGCATGCTTTTTACTTACTGTCTTCATGTCTTTTTTCATGT
>Ga0214919_10012252_pt1 | contig 10560 bp, 2 predicted proteins | sample LL1503_MetaG_FD_177994 | JGI IMG/M metagenome (GOLD analysis project Ga0214919, IMG submission 177994) | Freshwater microbial communities from Lake Lanier, Atlanta, Georgia, United States - LL-1503 | ecosystem: Environmental > Aquatic > Freshwater > Lake | place: USA: Georgia | collected 2015-03-15 | reverse complement strand
GCACCCATGGCAACCCAAATGGAACCGTTCCACGCCACCGCACAACATAATAATGTAAAGGGTGAGTTGGGCAAAGGAATCCAGTAAACACCATCGTACGAATAAGCCATGGTAAAATTCTGTACATTTGCAGTCAAACCGGAAGTGCTTTGTTGACCTCCGGCAATCCATAAACCGGTTTTAGAAGCGCCGAAGGTGTATACTTGATCGTTATTCGGCGGTGTATCCATCACGGCCAATATATTACCCTGCGTGATGGTAGTTACAGTAGGTACCATAGTAGTTACATTCAGAAGCAAACTTGTAACTTGATTGGTATAAGGTACCGTATTTTTGGTAAAACCCGTATAATATATATTGTAAAACGGATCCTGAGTTTGCAAAGAATCGACATATCTTTTGGTCACCATTTGGGACTGAAAAACGGGAGTTTGCGTGGAAATCGCATTACCCGTATAAATTACCGTGGTAGCGAATGTTTTTACACCGTTCACCACATTACCATAAGAAAGATCGTGAAAAACTTGTCCTAAATCGGTGTAATAAACAGTATCGCCGAGTGTGCTATAATAATTGGTTTTATTATAGATAGCCATAATATATTATATTTTTATATTTTTATTTTATTATCTACACAACGATAAAATAAAAATTATCTATTCAAAATGATAAAAATATATCCGTACCTAAAGATGAATCAAATACCAAATGTCGCGATTAAAAGATAGCAATTTCAGTTAAACCAATGCTCGTATCGGTGATCAAGGTGCTGAAAGACTGGAACTGCAACACATAGTAATCCGGCGTAGTGATCGTAAACTGGAAGCTGAATTGTGTCCATGGATTGGTATTCGAAGTGAAATTGGTAACAAGACCAAAGCTATTGAGCGTGACTGTCAATTGGTGAGTAGGAGAGTAGAATCCGGCTGTATTATAGTTACTTCTGGGAGCAGCATAGAAAGACAGCGTATAAGTACCCGGATTGATGAAAATAGTTTGCGTCAATATGATGGGACTGTTGATAGCGGTTTGTATGATTAAAAATTGAGGAGAAGGGCAGTACAAGAAACCGTATGATCCACCCGTGCCGTTGGCAATCAATAAATTCTGTCCAGTTTGTAATAGCACAATATTCCATCCAAAAATACTACTTACCAAGTTAGATGTGTTAGCAGGATAAAGGAGCGTGGCAAAATTACTATTGACGACCAAAGGATTCACGGTGCTGGTGAACGGGCGCGCATTCACATAAACCGAGGAACCCGTGTGGCCCGCCTGGTATACCGAATCAGAGACAATTTCCAATGCCTGGGTTTTGCTGACAAACGCATTATCCAATTGGATTTTATTACCGAATAAATTCTTGCAAGCCACGCCAAACACATTACCGGAGAACACATTGTTACCCAGACCGACCCATGTGTTACCGTTGTAACTGTAAGCAATGGAATTACCACCCCCAATACCGGTACTATAAGCCTGTCCGCCCGCAATGAATATTTTGCCATCCCATTTGGTAGTGTAGCAGACATTTGTGAACACATTGATGCTACCGTAAGCCATATTCCAGTTGATCCCGTTGAAAGAATAAATCAAAGTGTTACCCTGTGCGCCTCCCAAGCTAACTGGCATAGATATAACATTCGCCGAAACAGAGTTACCCGAAAACCCAGAAGCGACAAAAATCCTGCCGTTATACGCCAAGCTCTGACCGTATCCTGCCGGTCCGTTAAAGAAGCTATTGGTGATACCAAACCAGTTGAATCCGTTCATCGAGTAAGCGAGCGTGTTGCCCGTGCTTCCTGAATTTACTGCAGGACCAGCAGTACCAGTCCAATTGGAGGATCCGCCAATACCCAGCCACATATACCCGGTCCATATAATAGAGTTGCAAGAAGACGAGAACAGATTGCCACCAAGTCCGATCCAATTGATGCCGTTGAAAGAATAAGCCAGGGTGTTACCGTAAGCGGTATTACCAGCATTATTACCACCGGCAATCCACATCATGCCGTTCCACTCGACGGAAGCGCCATAATTGCTAAAAATACCGTTACCAACGCCGTTCCAGTTGATACCGTCCGTTGACCAGCCCAAGGTATTACCATTAACACCACCTTGACCCACCGCCACCCAGATATATCCGTTCCATTTCGCAAAAATACCTTTCACTGAGAACAAGGTGGACCCCAAGCCGATCCAGTTGATGCCGTTATTCGAGTAGGCCATGGTATTCGCACCCACCCCACCCGCAACCCAACGAACACCGTTGTAAGCCACGAATTGTCCCGCCGTGTAAAAGACCGTGTTACCAAGTCCGAACCAAGTGAGACCGGTACGCGAGTAGCCCAAGGTGTTGCCGGTGATGAAACCGCTGGTCGTGGTACCATAAGGACTACCGGCCGCCACCCAGAGCGGCTGACTCGATGTGCCCGCCGTCAAAGCCAAACCCGTCGTTGTCGTATAGTTGGTCTTGAAAGTAACACTACCGAGACCCTGGTTCCATACTACACGATTGGCATTATAGTTGAAAACACTGGCACCCTCACCCGTCCAAGTGTTACCATCCTGCGAATAAGCAACCGTGTTACCACCAATGCCCGTAGCAATCCAATATCTGCCAGTGTGGGCAACCGAAGTACCCGCGAGGGTAAAAATATTTTGCGTGGACCAAATATTACCGGTGGGTTTATTCCAGTTGATACCATCCGAAGACCAGGCGAGAACATTTCCGATACCACTGATCGTGCTGCTTTGTCCGGCGGCCACCCACATGGTGCCTTGAATATTGGAAGCTACATCATTACCCTGAATCGCAAAGGTGGATCTGCCCAATCCGGTCCAGTTGAAGCCATCCATCGAATAGGCCAGTGTGTTACCACCGGATCCTGTAGCCACCCACATCGTACCGTTCCAGTTCACACCGTTACCTGAACTAGTGAATGTGTTGCCACCCAAGCCTGTCCACTGAACACCATCCGGCGAATAAGCCATCGTGTTAGCACCGTAACCGACCGCTACCCAAAACGAACCATTCCAAGCCAAGCTGTTAGCCCAACCGGTGAACACCGTATTTCCGAGACCAAACCAGGTGAACCCATCGGGCGAATAAGCCAAGGTATTACCACCTTGACCCACCCCGACCCACACATTGCCGTTCCAAGCAATGTTGTTCGCTGACACACTGAAGGTGTAGTTGCCCATACCAATCCAAAGATTACCCGCATTACCGAGTGAAGTATTGCCATAAATCGTGGAATATGCCAAGGTATGTTGAGGAGCGAGAATTGAACCTGCCGAGTAGTTATACATGGTAGGTTTGAGTGCGGTATCATAAGTGACATTATTGGCACCGGCACCTCCCAAATAAAATTGTAAATTAATACCACCGCTAGCACTGTTGACTAATGCAGTGCCCGCACCGATGGTACCCGTGATAGGTGTAGTAGGGTAATTAGTATAATAGGCAACAAGACCGTTTGAATTGGGCGCAATATTGGTTTGCCAATATGTAGCAATTTGTATGGGAGAAACTGCATAATTCCACACGCGGACTTCGGCAATTTCACCAACAAAGTTAGTAGTATATGTAGAGGTACTCCAAGTACCAACGCAGAATAAATTCGTGTAGTTAGCAGGAACCAAAGTAGAAGTAAATGCGTTAGGTCTTTGCGCACCATCCACATAATAAAAGCTACCGTTGATGACACCGCTATTTACTGTGACCGCAACATGATGCCAGTTACCATCGTTGAGGGCAAAATTATCACTTGCACTCGCATTCGCAACCGTCAAATAATAGTTAGTGGCTGTAGTACCAATACCAAAATTTGTGTTAAGTGACCCAATAATACCCATACCGCCGGCATTACTACCTGTGGCCGGAATACGAATCCAAGCCTCGATGGTCCACGCAGATTGGGGCCAAAGTGGGTTAAAATTACCCGGCATAGAAGGAGTAAAAAATGTAGCAGTTGCTGGCGCAAAATAAGAAACATTACCAGCACCGGCCGTATTGCTAAGAAAGTTGAGCGAAGAAGGTACCGTTAAAAGAGTAGTGTAAGTAGGTACAGGGTTCGGAGTACCCGCCGCGACCCATTTGGTACCATCCCAGGCGGCACCGTTGCCGCTGGAGAACATGGCCATTGTTCTGGTCGAATTGTAATAGATTCCAGCACTACCGGCCCCCCAAGATGTGATAACATTACCACCGATCCAGTTAGCACTACCATCATAAGCATAAGCAATACTGGAAGTGACTCCAGATCCCAGGGCCAGGAGACGAGACTGAGGAAGATAGAGAACATTTTCTTTGCGCCCACCCCATGCGACAAAGGACCCTCTAGTTGTAAAAGGCCAGGTAGAAGCACTGAGCCAACCGTACAGCCCCCCCGAATAGCTGTACCAACAGTTATTGTTGCTGTTGGTTGGCATAAGAAACATGGTGCCATTGTAAGCGATCATAGTGGGTTGATAATTATTTACACCCACATAATTTGCTACCGTTTGCCAATCCGAGATACCAGTGTAAGAAATATAGTAGGCAGGGGTACTATTTTGTCCAACTACTATGAAATATTCACCTGTCCAAATCATCCATGTTGGTGTAGCAGTAGCACCAAAAGCCGGTGGATTCGTGGTTGATGTATTCCAATTGACACCATCCCTAGACCAATAAGAATAAGTACCGCTCGCTACCGCCGCCCATATGGTTCCGTTCCATGCAACGGCATTAATAGTTGTAGAATTGGTAATACCAATTGTTGCATAAAACCACTTTATACCATCATACGAATAAAATATATTGGACGGAGATTGATTATTAGACGCTCCCACAAAGAGAGTTCCGTTCCAAGCAATTTGTCCACCGCGATTTGCAAAACTGGTCAACCCGCCGTTACCGTTACCAAACCATTGGATACCATCATAGGAATAAATGAAATTATTTGCTGTACCGGTGTAACTTCCAAATCCCACCCACATAATACCATTCCAGGCAAAGCTACCTGCAAGATTACTGCCGAGACCAGCATCCGCCGCCGCTTGAAAAACACTGGTACCTAAACCGACCCAGTTAATACCATCATAAGAATAGGCCAAACCGTTGGTACCCGCACCCATAGCAACCCAAATAGATCCGTTCCAGGCTACTGCATAACAGGCAGTAGTAAATACAGTCGTACTGTTGTTGGTCAATACAGTCGCACTACATGGGTACCAATTGATGCCGTCATACGAATAAGCCAAACTGTAGGTACCCTGACCCGCCGCCACCCATATACCACCACCCGCTACCCCACCCGTAACACGCGTACCCGCACCAAAAGTATAAATTTGATCGTTCGCCGGGGCATTGTAAAGATTGTTCTGTTTGAAAGTAATATCCGACTTGGTGATGAGAACATTGGTAGGATATTCAATCGTATTGGTAAAATTGACCGGTGTCAACATGGGAGTAAATGTCACCGCCTGAAAAATGATGTTGTTGACAGAGGTCAAGTTGCTGTTATCGACATACAACTTGTTCACAAACTGATTTGGATTAGTGAATGTCAAACGATTGATGGGATTATTTTGATAAGAGACGAAACCGTTAACAATTTGATTGTTACTAATATCCATAAAGACCTGTCCTAAATCAACATAGTTAATGGTATCACCCATTGTAGTGTCAAAACCGGTAATAAAATAATTGGACATTGATTATAATATATATATATTATTGATTATATAAAATAATCGTGCGGTTGTATGTATTGTTTTAGAGGGTAAAATATTATATTCAAACTCCCAAAAAATAACCTATATTAAATAACCTATCCTAAATTATTTAATATACTGATAATAATGATTCATCTGCAAATTGAAACCACAGCATACATCGGTTAGTGAATGCGAAGATTCGTCTAAGCGTAGAATGTGGTCTTGTTATAACCCGTAGTGTAATAAGTATCTGCAACAATATCCAAAGTTTTAGACTGATTCGGCCCGTTAAAATACAATTGTACCTTGTTAATATTGTTCATACTGTTAGACATAAAAGTACTCGTGGCGGTGGTTTGTAAAATAGCCGTACCGTTGTTGTTATAAGGAGAAGTATACCAATTCAAACCATTGTACGAGTACACAAGTTGACTAGTTCCAGTACTCGACACACCGTTGCAAACGAACATGACACCGTTCCAGAAAACATTGTTGGCCGAGCCCGTCGCACCAAAAGGGTCGCTGTTATTCGGTTGATTGAACCAAATAAATCCATCGTAAGAATAAATAATGGAAGTGTTGGAACCATATTGGAGACCGCTACCACAAGCCACCCACAATCTGCCGTTCCAAGCCACACCTCTGCCACTGTTACTCTTTTGACCATATCCCACATTGGTACCACCTGTTGTATTTGAAAAGGCATCAGAGGAGGTCAAGCCTGCATTTGTGACAGGATTGGATAAAATACCGCAATTCCAGCGTTGTCCATCATTAGAAGACCAGAGCGAAGCATAAACTCCCACCCCACCAGGCCCAGCAAGATTGGCGGTTTGAGAAGGGGCGCCGACGGCAACAAATTGAATACCGTTCCAAGCTAAACTGCGGCAAACAAAATTAGTCAAGTTGCAATTGGGCATGTTAAACCAACCAACACCGTCCACGGAGTAAGCAACACCGTTCGTCGTAACCGCACCCGTGGTCGCGTAGGCACCGCTACCACCCATACCGATCCAGAAATGATTGTTATTGTTCCATACAAAGACATTCAGTAAGGTCGTCGCGCTTTGGTTGACACTGATCGACCAGTTGATAGCATCATACGAATAATATTGATTGTTGCCGACAGTAGAACCTGCGACAAAGACGGTTCCGTTGGTATATACCGGTCCCAAGTTATCCACAATCGGGGTTTTAGCATAAAGCCAATTAATGCCATCCACCGAATAAATAAACGAATACAATGAAGAGGTAACATTCGTGGTCGCCGCCCATACCCTACCATTATAAGCGATACCGACAACCGTATCATAAATGTAAGGCTGCACCTTGGCCGTCCACTGGATACCATTTGTAGAATAATAGAGGGTGGATTTTTGACCAAAGAAAATGGTCAAAATAGAGTTGGTGTTCAAATTTGATTTGACCAAATAGTTGTTCTTGATGTAATTGGTACCGATTCCTTGATTCCAGACCGCGCGCTGCCCACCACCCGTAAATAAACCTGCACCTAAACCAGCCCAAACAATCGCATCGTAAGACCAAGCATTGGTATTGCCACCTACACCTGAGGCGATCCAATACTTTCCGTTCCAACCTACCGAATTGCAAACAGTTGTTATGACAGACGATGCTTGACCAGCTCTGTACCAATTCACGCCATCTGTTGAGTTCACGATAGTATTACCACCCGCGCCCGCTGCACACCAGAGTCCAGAGCTTGAACTTACCGTAACATCGTTACCCTGTGTGGTAAAAGAGACCCTGCTCAACCCGTTCCAATTCAAACCGTCGGTCGAGTAGGCCATCGTGTTCACCGTACCGTAACCCACGGCAACCCAGATCGTGCCGTTCCAGGCAAGTCCGTTGCACTGAATATTGAAAACACCGTTACCCAATCCGCTCCATACAATACCATCATAAGAAAAGGCCATGGTATTACCCACGCCGTTACCGCCCGCCAACCAATAACTACCGTTCCAAGCAATGGTCTGGCCATAATTCGAGAAAATGCTGGTACCTAACCCAAACCAAGAATTGCCATCCGGCGACCAGGCAATAGAATTACCACCTTGACCAACCGCAGCCCAAATGTTACCGTTGTAGGCAACATTCATACCCGCAGTTGAAAAAATTCTGTTTTGCATGCCGATCCAAACATTGCCGGCGTTACCAATATTGGTGTTACCGATAATCGTGGAGAAAGCCATGGTGTTGCCGTAACCATAGATGGTACTAGTCGCCTGACCCACCGCAATCCATTTGTAACCGTTCCAGGCGGCACCGCTTGCCTGTGTGAAAAGAGCCGATGTGGTTTCATTCGTCCAAGGTAATCCTGAAATATAGCCCGCGGTAGAAAAATCTACATTCGCGGTAACCGCACCTGTACTTGTTGCAGAAACTTGGTAGGGGAAATAGGGATTGCTGTACTGTATTGTGGGACCACCGCTAGTTGTGCTACCAAGAAGTAAAGTACGATTTTGTGGGTAATAAATGATATTTTCGCGGCGACCTCCCCAAATGATGGCATTGCAAGCACCACCGAATACACTTGGTCCCAAAGCGTACCAAAAGATGCCGTTATACGAATAGGCAAGTGTAGACCCCGAACCAAATTGTCCACCTCCTGCGACCCACATGTAACCATTCCAGGCTATGCACCTGCCACCAGCAGTATTATTGAAAACAGCTCCGCCATTCACTGCAGCCGCCCAATTATAACCATCATAAGAATAGACGATTGGATTCGAACCTACACCTACCGCAACCCACATCTGTCCATTCCATGCCAGACCCAAAACCGGATTTTGTGATTGTGGTATAGTAAGAGCGTTCCAAGCTTGACCATTGAATGACATATACAAACTATATGAAGTATTTCCCCCTCCTGCTAACCAGCGGATACCATCATAAGCAATACAATTACCAATACTATTAAAAGGTGCGCTATTAGCAGTGCTCTGAAGCCAAACAATACCGTTGTAAGAATAACATGTGGTGGAGGTAGCTCCAAAACCACCCGTTGCAACCCAAAGACTGCCATTCCAAGCAACAGAAGTTCCGTATGCGCCTGAAGTAGTAACCCAAGGACCAGAAGTGGCACCGGTCCAGCGTATTCCATCGTACGAGTAAGCCAAAGCATTACCACCCTGTCCCGCTGCAACAAAAATCAAACCATTCCAAGCTAATCCATAAACACCGGTGCTAAAAATACTGTTAGCATAATAATTCGGCACCCAGTTGAAACCGTTGTAGGAATAAGCTAAAGTGGTTCTTGCGCCGGTGCCGCCGTATAAGTTATCACTCGCCGACGAAGCGGCACCTCCACAGCCTGCTACCCAAATAGAACCGTTGAAAGCCAAGGCTCTTACACCGGAGATATCCGTGCTTGGGATACCCGTCCAGCTGAAGCCATCGTAACTATATGCAAGCGAATTGCCAGTAACAAGACTTGTTCCGCCCGCCAACCACATGCTGGGTCTCGAAACCCCGAAAGTATAATAAGTATCCTGGTTCGCCGGCGCATCAATTTGCGTGTTGACCATTTTTCTTTGGATCATAGTAAAATTCTGTAAAGGTGTGAACGATTTTTTGGTAAAACCGTTTGGTATACCCATAGCAGCGGCGGTAGCCAGAGGATTCATCAAAGCCCCCTGTGTGTTATTCACAACCGGCATGGTGACCTTATAATTGATGGTATTGTAGTTATCGTCGATATATTGTTTATTCACCAACTGATAGGGCGCGCTAGCATAATTGGTCATGGGTGCAGTTCCGTATGTTTTAATACCTTGAATAGTTTGATTGTAACTCAAGTCTACATAAACTGTACCCAAGTCTACATAAACATTGCTATAATCGCCCAATGTTGTGTAATAATTGGTTGGATTGTATTGAGCCATTTTATAAAGTGAATATATATAATATTATGTTTATTTTACCATGAATTATTTCATGATAAAATAAATTAACCTTTATGACTAAATAATACGAAATTTATAAGATGATTAAATCATCTAAAAGAATGATGCAGTTGTGACAGCACTGTATGTACCGTTGATATTGAATATAGAAACCTGCTGTAAAACATAAGTAGTTGGAACAGATGAATTGATTGTACCTTTGAGTGAGACCGCACTACCGTTGACAGTTATACTACCGGCTGAGATATAACCAGAACTGACAGTAGTCGCTAAAATAAAACTCATTGTGTAACTACGGTACGGTGTAGAAGGAATACCAGTAATTGCTAAACCGGTAATTGCACCAGTAACACTGGAGACGGAAAACAAAGTACCAGATAAAAATCCCGCAGTAATACTAGCGGCATAAGACAACGGATTAATTGTCTCAACATATTGTCCTGATGAAACGCTTGTGGCCACAACATTCCCTATGTAAACATTGCCGGAAGTCAGTGGATTTGTTCCCAAATTTATACTCGTGGATGTGAGAGTTCCCACCGTGATATTGCCGCACGCGAAATTACCGGATGTGATATTGTTGTACACGATAATTTCGCGTGCGGTCATGAAACCCACCGTGATGTTACCGATGGACATGGATCCGGAAGTGATGTTGTTGGCGACCGTAATGTTGCTGGCCGTCACGGAACCTACGGTGATGTTACCGATGGACATGGATCCAGAAGTGATGTTGTTGGCCACCGTAATGTTGCTGGCGGTCACGGAACCCACTGTGATGTTGCCAATAGACATGGCTCCGGATGTGATGTTGTTGGCGACCGTAATGTTGCTGGCGGTGACGGAACCCACCGTAATGTTGCCAATAGACATGGCTCCGGATGTGATGTTGTTGGCGACCGTAATGTTGCTGGCCGTCACGGAACCTACGGTG
>Ga0214919_10012251_pt1 | contig 10563 bp, 11 predicted proteins | sample LL1503_MetaG_FD_177994 | JGI IMG/M metagenome (GOLD analysis project Ga0214919, IMG submission 177994) | Freshwater microbial communities from Lake Lanier, Atlanta, Georgia, United States - LL-1503 | ecosystem: Environmental > Aquatic > Freshwater > Lake | place: USA: Georgia | collected... | reverse complement strand
GCATCTTTAGGTCATTCTGGAGGCAAATCCAGAGGTATCGCGGTACTGCGACCGTCAGAGATATTTCGTTCGCCATCCACACGCAAAGGCGGCAAGGACTGCAATTACAACTTTACGTCACAAACGTTTCAACTTTAGTTCGTTTCACACCAGCGGCGTGAGCAGGTTTCGGGTGAACTTGGTGTGAACGCGATCTGGATGCGCAGTTCGTGCTCGAAGGCCCGCAGACTTATGCCGCGGGGGATTCGCAGTTCTGCTGCTGCCTTTCAACCCATTTGATGTACCCTGCGTGCACACGTCCAGAGTTTCAGACACTGCCCCAGCCGTCCGTTGACGGGCGCATTCCGTCTAATAATACGCCTGCACAAATTGGCCGGCCACGGTATCAATCCGTCCCCAATCAGCCGACCAAGCTTTAAACGAGGTATTGCAATGCGCGTCAATTCAATGCGAGCGGCCTTGGACCGTGGCCAATTACAGGTGGGCACCTGGATCAACATGATTCGCAGTCCGGCGATCTTGCCTTTGCTGAAAGCGGCAGGACTGGATTTCGCCCGTGTCGACATGGAGCATTCGGCGCTATCGATGGAGTCGCTCGCGGACATGGCGCTGCTGGCGCGCGCCATCGACTTCCCGATTGCGGTGCGACCGCCTAAGGCCAATAGGGAATGGATCACACGGCTGCTCGACGCTGGCGTGTGGAATCTTCATTGCCCGCAAGTGGAATCCGCCGATCATGCGAGGGACATCGTTGCGGCATCGCGTTATGCCCCCATCGGCCTGAGGGGTTACTGCGGACTGGGTCCTGCCACCGATTTCGAGACCGAGGGCACTGCCGCACAGCGGCGCGCCTTTGCCAACCAGCAGGTCCACGTGACAGTGATGTTCGAGACCGCTGCCGCGTTCGAACATCTTGATGAAATCGCTGCAATGGAGGGTATTGACGCCTTGACCCTGGGGCCCGCAGATCTGGCGCAGGACCTTGGCGTCTTTGGTACGCCAGATCAGGGGCGGGTACTCGACGAAAAGCGTGACCTGATCCTGGCTGCGGCCAAGAAGAACGGCAAGATCTGCTCAATGCTGGTGTCTAGTGCCGAACAGGCGCAACAATGGAAGGTTGCCGGGGCATTGCTGCTGGTTTACTCAAGCGACGTGGAAATGTTGCAACATGGGTTCAGCCAGGCGATGGCGAAAATCAGAATCGATTGAGTCAGGCGCCCGGGATGGCCAGGCTTGTCTGGCCGATGGGTAGCGTGCCGGCGACTTGTCGTGCTCAAAATAGATTGCGCATGGCCTGCGTCGTCTCGCGCAGCGCGCCGAACACGCGCCGGGCAGCAGCTTCGGTCGGCTCGTGACCCATGGGCATGGTCACGCTGGGGGCGACGAGCACGCTGCTGTGGCGGTCGCGCAGCGGCACCGCAATGCCGCGGTAGTTCAGTTCGAGCAGCTGGTCGGAGGCAGCCCAGCCTTGCGCCCGCACCCGGGCCAGCTCGATGCGCATGCGTCTTCCTGACCGACGTCGACGTCAAGCCGCTGATCACCCGGACCTGCGCCTTCGACGAGGCGATCCCCGTCTTCGAACTGGCGGCGCAGGCGCCGCGCGGCCGGGTCAAGTTGCAGATCGTTCTGCCGCAGTGACTCCCCGCGCGCCGATCCAGTCGATCAGCCGCTGCAAGGGGAGCGACACGACCCGGCCCTTGGGCCAGACCAGGTAGTAGGCGGCATCCACCAGGTCATGCGTATCGGCGAAGGGCACCAGGCGGCCACGCTGGAACTCGGCCTCCGACAGGAAGGCGGGCAAGAGTGCCAGGCCAAAGCCCGCGGCCGCCGCCTCGGCCAGGTGGGCGAACTGGTCGAACAGCATGCCGCCCAGCCGGTCAACCGCCACGCCACGCCGGCGAAACCAGTCCTCCCAGGCGCCGGGGCGGCTTTCCAGGTGCAGCAGCGGCAGGTCCAGCAGTGCCTGCGGCGTCACGCCGCCACCTGGCAGCAAGCTGCGCGGCCCGGCGGGGATGACGCTTTCCCGCATCAGCTCCCGGTATTCCACGCCCTGCCAATCGCGCTGGCCGAAGTGGATGGCGGCATCGAAAGCCTCGCGGGCAAAGTCGATGGGCTCCAGCCGCGTCGTGAAGTTCAGCACCACGCCGGGGTTGGCATCGGCAAAGGGCTTGAGGCGCGGGATCAGCCAATGGCTGCCAAAGGCGGGCAGGACAGCCAAGTTGAGGCGGGCCTTGGCCCCCGCGACGCGGATCTTGAGGCTGGCGCGGGCCAGGTCCTGCAGATAGCCGCGCGTGCTGTCGGCATAGTCGCGCCCGGCGGGCGTCAGCGTCAGCGCGCGGCCCGAGCGTTGGAACAGGGCGACGCCGATCTGCTCTTCCAGGTGCTTGAGCTGGCGCGAGATGGCGGAATGGGTCAGCGACAGTTCTGCAGCGGCCAGGGTGGCCGAGCCGAGACGCTCCACCGCCTCCAGCGCCAGCATGGAAGTGACCGACGGCAGAACGCGGCGCGGAGCAATCATGTGCGTTTATCTCACGAATTAGCGACTATTTATCATCTTTTATTGAGTTTTTCTTCAAATAGAATGGACCTGCCCGGAGAGCGGTGGCGAGGCTGCGGTGATTTTTGGCCATGTCCGGGGAAAGACGAGGGTGAAATGGACCGCGTAGACATCGTGCATGGGAACTTCTTGCGGCGCGTGGCGGCGCGGGACCTGCCGGCGGGGCGGGTGCCCGTGGGGCCCCTGACGCCCGACCTGGCCGTGCAAGCCTTCCGCGCCGGCTGCCTGACGCGGGCGCTGGACCGGCAAAGCCGCGTCATGCAGCGCGCGGGGCAGGGTTTTTACACCATCGGCTCTTCGGGGCACGAGGGGCTGGCCTCGGTGGCGCTGGCTTTGCGCCCCACCGACATGGCCTTCCTGCATTACCGCGATGCCGCCTTCCAGATTGCCCGTGCGGGTCAGGTGCCGGGGCAGAACCCGACCTGGGACATGTTGTTGTCCTTCGCCTTGTCCAGCGACGACCCGATTTCGGGCGGGCGGCACAAGGTGCTGGGCAGCCTGCCCCTGATGATTCCGCCCCAGACCTCGACCATCGCCAGCCACCTGCCCAAGGCGGTGGGGGCAGCCTATTCGGTGGGCGCGGCGCGGCGGCATCGGCCGGAACATGCGCTGCTGCCGGAGGATGCGATCATCTATTGCAGCTTCGGCGATGCCAGCGCCAACCATTCCACCGCGCAGGGGGCGTTCAACACGGCGCAGTGGACCTCTTACCAATCCATCCCGCTGCCCTTGCTTCTTGTTTGCGAAGACAACGGCATCGGCATTTCCACCAAGACGCCGAAGGGCTGGATCGAGGCGACCTTCAGCGCCCGGCCCGGGTTGAAGTATTTCAAGGCTGACGGGCTGGACCTGTATGACACTTTCCGCGTGGCGCAGGAGGCGGCGGACTATATCCGCCGCCGCCGGAAGCCCGCCTTCCTGCATCTCCGGACGATCCGCCTTTACGGCCACGCCGGGGCGGACGTGCCCACGACCTATTTGAGCCGCTACGAGGTGGAGGCCGAGGAGGCCAATGACCCGCTGCTTCATTCGGTGCGACTTCTGGATCAGGCTGGGGTCATGTCACCCGACCAGGCGCTGGCGATCTTTACCGAGACCAACGCGCGCGTGGTCCGCGTGGCGAGCGACGCCGTGAAGCGGCCCAGGCTCAAGACCGCGGCGCAGGTGATGGTGAGCCTGATCCCGTCGAAGCGGGAGAACAAGAGGACCAATGGGCCCTCGCTCGAGGCGCGGGCGGCGGCCTTTGGCGCGAACATGAAGGCGATGGACGAGCCTCAGCCCATGTCTCGGATTATCAACTGGGCGCTGACCGACCTGATGCTGCAGCATCGGGAGATTGTCATGATGGGCGAGGATTTGGGGCGCAAGGGCGGGGTCTATGGCGTCACCCAGAAGCTGCAGGCGCTGTTCGGCGCGGATCGCATGATCGACACGCCCCTGGACGAGCAGTCGATCCTGGGCCTGGCCATCGGGATGGCGCAGAACGGCTTCGTGCCGATGCCGGAGATCCAGTTCTTGGCCTATTTGCACAATGCCGAAGACCAGCTGCGCGGCGAGGCGGCGACTCTGGCCTTCTTCAGCCAGGGGCAGTTCACCAACCCGATGGTGCTGCGGATCGCGGGTCTGGGCTATCAGAAGGGTTTCGGCGGCCATTTCCACAACGACAATTCGGTGGCCGTGCTGCGGGATATTCCCGGGTTGATCCTGGCGGTGCCCTCGAACGGCGCCGATGGGGCGCGGATGCTGCGCGAATGCGTGCGCCTCGCGCGCGAGGAGCAGAGGGTGGTGGTGTTCCTGGAGCCCATCGCGCTGTACCCGATGCGGGATTTGCATGCCGAGAAGGACGGGCTATGGATGACCCGCTACCCTGACCCTTCGGAACGGATCTGCTTCGGCGAGGTGGGGTTGCAGGGCGATGGGACGGACCTTGCCATCGTAACCTTTGGCAACGGAGTCTACCTTTCCAATCAGGCGCTTGCCGAGCTGTCTTCAAGCGGGATCGCGGCGCGGATCGTGGACGCCCGCTGGCTGTCGCCCCTGCCGAAAGCGGCGCTGACGGCGGCGGTGCAGGGCTGCCGGAATATTCTTCTGGTGGACGAGACGCGCCATTCGGGCGGAGTGGCCGAGGCGCTGATGGCGCATTTTCATGAGGCAGCACCTGGGGTTCCACTCAAGCGGATCACGGCGGAGGACAGCTTCATCGCCACGGGCCCGGCCTATGCGGCGACGATGCCTTCGGCGGCGGGGATTACGCTGGCAGCGAAGGAGCTGTGCAAATGAAGACCGCCGTCCTGATCTGCCCGGGGCGCGGCACCTACGGCAAGGGCGAAATCGGCAGCCTGCGTGCCTTCCCCGACCCCGCGCTGCTGGCCCGCTTCGACGCCGAACGGGCGCGGCTGGGGCAGGAGACGCTGTCGGCCCTTGATGGGGCAGAGACCTACTCGGTGGCCCGGCACACGAGGGGCGACAATGCGAGCGCCCTGATTTACGCCTGCACGCTGGGCGATGCCCTGGCGCTGAAGGGTGTGCAGGTTGTGGCCGTCACCGGCAATTCGATGGGCTGGTATTCGGCGCTGGCCTGCGCCGGGGCGCTGGGGTCGATGGAGGGCTTCACCGTGGTCAATACCATGGGAACCCTGATGCAAGAGGCGCTGATCGGCGGGCAGCTGGTCCATCCCTTAATGGCGGATGACTGGCAAGACGCGCCGGGGCGGCGGGCGGAATTGTTGGCGCTGGTGGCCGGGATCGGTGCGCGGGCGGGGTGCGAACTGGGGCTGTCGATCGACCTTGGCGGGATGCTGGTTCTGGCGGGCAACGAGGCGGGGCTGAAGGCCTTTGAAGCCGCGGTGCCGGTGAACGGGCGGTTCCCGATGCGGTTGGGCAATCATGCCGCCTTCCATACCCATCTGCAGGCGCCCGTGGCCGAGAGGGGGCGGGCGGCTTTGCCAGAAACCCTGTTCGGCCAGAACGAAAACCCCCTGATCGACGGTCGCGGCCATATCTGGTGGCCGGGGGCGGCGACGACCTCGGACTTGCGTGACTACACGCTGGGGCACCAGGTGGTCGAGCCCTATGACTTCACAGCCGCCATCCGCACGGCAGCGCGGGAATTCGCGCCGGATTACTTCATCGTCGCGGGCCCCGGCACCACGCTGGGCGGCGCCGTGGCGCAAAGCCTGATCCGAGCTTCCTGGCGCGGCCTTGCCAACAAAGCCGATTTCCAGGCGGCCCAGGCGGAAAACCCCTTCCTCATTTCCATGGCGCTGCCCGACCAGCGCGCCTTGGTCACCGAAAGCACCTGACATGACCCATTCCGACATGGCCGCTGTTTCTGCGACTCCGGCAAGCAACATAAATCGTCCACCGGCGCAATTGGAGGAATGGCTCGCACTGCGGACCGAAGCTCCCCTCGAACCTGCGCAACCGATTCTGGACGCGCACATTCACCTGTGGAACGGGAACCGCGGCAGGTTTATTGCGAACGAGTTTCGAAGCGGTGCCCAAGGGCACAACGTTCTCGCGGCGCTGTTCGTCCAGTGTTATACGCACTATCGACCGTGCGGCCCCGACCTGGAGCAGCCCCTCGGTGAAACTGAATTCGTCTTGAAGCTCGCGGAAGCGGAGAACCTCGTGGAAGAGGCTCCGGTGATGGCGCCATCGATCGTCGGCTTCGCGAACCTCGCCTATGGCGCACGAATCCGGCCGATGCTCGAACAACACATTCAGCTCGCCAAGGGGCGCTTCCGGGGTGTTCGCCATGGGCTGCAATACAGTGCGTCCGGGGTCGGGCGGAACGGGCCATGGCAACCCGCGAACGGTCAGATGTACACCGCCGACTTCAGGGAGGGGTTTGCCGAACTCGAACCCCTTGGGTTGTCTTTCGACGCGTGGCTTTACCACCCGCAGATCCCCGACCTCGTCGACCTTGCCAAGGCGTTCCCCGGCACGAGCATCGTTCTTGACCACGTCGGCATGCCGCTGGGCGTTGGACCGTATCGCGGCAAACGCGAGGAAGTGTTCGCAGAATGGAAGGTGTCCATGGCGCGGCTCGCAGAGTTGCCCAACGTCGTCGTGAAGGTCGGCGGGCTGGGCATGCTCTACCACGGCTTCGATTTCGAACTTGCCGACGTGCCGCCGTCGTCGGAAATGCTGGCGCGGGCCTGGCGCCCGTACATCGAAAGCGTGATCGAGACCTTCGGCACGGAGCGCTGCATGCTGGAGAGCAATTTCCCTGTCGACGCCCAGACCTGCAGCTATGGTGTCCTGTGGAATGCGTTCAAACGCATCACCTCCGGTTGCTCGCTGGGCGAGAAGCATGCCTTGTACGTCGGTACCACGGCAAGGACCTATCGGCTGCCGCAGTTCGATGCAAGCCTTCCTGCTTTTGGCAAGGCGTAGAGCATTGAAGCGCCAACGAGACCCCCCAAGGAGCTTCCATGTTCTATGAACAGCACATCTATCGCTGCCTCCCGGGCCGTTTGCCGGATGTGCTCAAGCGCTTCGAGAATCACACTTTTCCCATCTGGGCGTGAATGGGAATTCGCCAGGCGGGGTAGGGATAGGTTTTTCAAACGCCCTTTTCCCCACCCTCGGCACCCCGGAAAATACGCTGTGGTCCAAGTTCTGCTCGTCACGTTCCCCTTCTTCGCGCTGGTGCTGGCCGGCTATGTCGCCGCACGGCGCCGCATGCTGCCGCTGGAAGCCATCCCCGGCCTGAACACCTTCGTGCTGTTTTTTGCGACGCCCTGCCTGTTGTTCCGCTTCGGGGCCAGCACTCCGCTGGCACAGCTGCTCGATCCCAGCCTTTTCCTGGTCTACCTCGCCTGCGCGTTGCTCATGGTCGGTTTCGTGGTGGCGATCAGCATGAACCGGCGCATGGGCTGGAACGATGCTGCCTTTGGCGCGCTGGTGGCCACCTGTCCAAATACCGGGTTCATGGGCGTGCCCCTGCTGGTGGCATTTCTCGGAGCTGCGGCGGCAGGACCGACCATCGTGACCATCGTGGTCGACATCGGGATCACCACCTCGCTGTGCGTGGGCCTGTCACGTCTGGGCGGCCGTGAGGAGCACGGATTCTCGCGCGCCGCCGCCAACGCCCTGCGCGGAATGCTAGGCAACCCCATGCCATGGGCCATCCTGCTCGGCGTACTGGCATCGGCCGTGCAGCTCGAATTGCCCAAGCCCGTCGGGCAGACGCTCAAGCTGTTGGCCGACGCGGCGTCGCCGGTTGCCCTGTTCACCATCGGCGCCGTGCTGGCGCGTTCGCAGATGCTCGTGGCCGACGCGCGGCCGCTGTCGGCACGCGACTACCTTTCGGTGGCCGCGATCAAGCTGCTGGTCCATCCTCTACTGGTGCTGTTGGTAGGCAGCGCGGCGATCCAGCTCGGGCTGCCCCTGGACCGGTTTGCGCTGACGGTCAGCGTTCTGGTTGCGGCGCTTCCGAGCGCCAGCAATGTGCCCATGCTGGCCGAGAAGTTCGGCGCCGACGACGGACGCATCGCCCGCATCATCCTGACTTCCACGGCCGCCGCCTTCCTGAGCTTTCCGGCGGTGGTGACGCTGCTGGTTCCGGCCCGATGAGCGCGGTAGACCATCTCTGTGTGATGGTGGCGGCGCCGCAAGGGGGCAGTGCGCTGGCGGCCATGGTCAGGCAGGGACAGAGATCCGGCCCCGAAGAAGGATGCGCTGTTCGCGCGCGACACCGGACGTCTCACCGTCGTCGTGCCCATGCAGCTGACACAGGGTGGCATCGGGGTGGTGAGCCGGTTGCCGGTGTTCCTGCCGGATGCATCGGACAACACGGTGTTCTGAGGCTTCATCAATGTCGCCTACCGGCTCGGCGACCTGCTGCACGGCGTGGCCCTTTCCGACCTTGAGAGCCGTGGCTACCGTTACGAGCTGTGGCCCATGGAATCCGATACCGGCCGCTGGCGGCGCCGGCCTTCGATGTGATTGCGCGCGCTGCAGCCCGGTGGCGGACCTGAAATCCGCCGCTGCTAGGCCGCCAGACTCTCGTAGATGCCGCAGCCCAGGTACAGCCCTTCGAGTTCGACCACGAAGGGCATCTTGGTCTGGACCATGCCGGTGGCCGGATTGGTGATGCCGCAGGAAACCCAGCTCGGTCCTTCGCTGGCCGGGTTGGCGCTCACGGGTACACAACGCCAAACTGATTCGACCAGTTCATTCAGATCGTTGACTCCCACATCCGCCGGTATAACGAAAAACGAATCAAGATGCGCCTTGGCTCGCTCAGTCCTATCGAATACCGGGAGACCCCCGGAAAAACGGGATAAACCAGTCCAAGTTTTACAACGCACTCCCAATGGATCAACATTCAACTCAGGTAAACATCAACATCCGTTGTCGTTCTGCATTCGCTAGATGGGTACACATTGCTCGCTTGGCAGCCACCGCATCACCGCTGATGATGGCATCGAGCACTGCACGGTGCTCGGCAATTAAGTCTCGTTCTTGACCCTGTGAAACGTACAGTTCTTCCATGTGTACATCGAGTGGTTGCCAGGCGTCCACCAACAAACGTTCAACCAACGGTACCAGGGCACTGTTCCCACTCGCACGGGCGATACACAGGTGAAATTCACGGTCGGCCTTCGACTTCCTGCGGTTCGCGCGCACGTCGTTTGCAAGCCCTTCGAATTTCAGTGTCATGCGTTTGATCTGTGATGGAGTAGCGTTCCTAGCAGCTAACGCCGCCGTCTCACCTTCTACCAGGCGCCTGGCATGAAGGACATCAAACGGCGAAGCATGATCAGCGGAGGGTTGCGCCTTCTTACGTCTACCTGCCCTCACGTATACGCCGGAACCCAAGCGGATCTCAACGTGCTGGCTCATCTCGAGCGAACTCAATGCTTCTCGTAGCGAGCTGCGCGACACCTGCATCTTCTGTGCCAACTCCCGCTCGGCCGGCAGGCGTTCGCCGGCCTTGAACGATCCGGAATCGATCAGGCTGGCTATCTCATCGGCGATTCGCTGATAAAGGCGCGGGGAGGCAATGGGCTTGAACGACATGGGCAATAGTTTGCCGGTCCTCTTGTCGATAGTCAAGCCTCTCAGGCAGGTGGTGCACTGCAAATCCCATCAGCAGGTGCAGTTTGGTCTGAAAAACAAACCAATTGACAAGAAATATGAGCGCGTGTATAGTGGCCTGAAAACTAGACCAATTCACAAAAGACACCCTGCATGGATAAGTTAAAGAGCCTTTGCTATCTCGTTGCTCCATTGCGATTTGGTGCGAGCGATGGCGTTCAGGATGACCAGCAATTTATGCATGCAGGCCACCAGGGCGACCTTCTCGGGCTTGGCCGCGGCCGGCAGCTTGGCACAGAAGGCTTGGAGCACGCGATTGAAACACCTACCTACCAGGGCTGCGTCGTACAACGCCCGACGAGCAGCGGCGCGCCTGCCAAAGATGTGACGCCGGCCACGCATGGTGCCCGAGTCGCGGTTGATGAGAGCCGGGCCGACCAGGGAGGCAATTTTCTTGCGGTTGAGCTTGCCCAGTTCGGGCAACTGCGCGGCGTTGGCATCCGTGATCTGCACGAAGCTGGGCTTGGCCTTGGGATGGGCCACGCTCGGCCACTGGCGCTCGGCCACCAGCATGGCCTCCAGTTGCCTGCGCCGCACCACCAGCGCGGTGAGTTCACGTTGCTGCTCATCGGCCAGCGCCAAGGCTTGCTCGTAGCCGCCGGTGGCCTTCAACAACACGGGCCAGGGGGTCAGTGGGGTGAGCATCTGGCACAACTCGGCGTAGCCGGCCTCATCGTTGCCAAGACACAGGATTTGACTCTCATCCATGACGGCCATGTCAAAGCTGCCCTTGGCTGGATCGAACCAAACGTAAACAGTTTCACACCCGACGGTTCTCCGGTTCCCAACCTAACGAACCCGAAATGTGTTCGATCAACCATTCGGGATACCGCAGAACAAAGAGACCACCGCAGTGTGCCTTGTGCTTGGAAGCGGGCTCGGGCCCAAAGGAGACTCAA
>Ga0214919_10012250_pt1 | contig 10564 bp, 10 predicted proteins | sample LL1503_MetaG_FD_177994 | JGI IMG/M metagenome (GOLD analysis project Ga0214919, IMG submission 177994) | Freshwater microbial communities from Lake Lanier, Atlanta, Georgia, United States - LL-1503 | ecosystem: Environmental > Aquatic > Freshwater > Lake | place: USA: Georgia | collected... | reverse complement strand
TGAGCAAGGTGGACTTGCCGACATTGGGCTTGCCGACGATCGCAATCAGCCCGCATCGCTGCGCCGGCGCACCGGGCTCACTGGGCGCAGGGTCGGGAATAGCCTCGCGGTTCGGATCGATCGGGGTTGGCGCTTGGGGGATGGTCATCAGGGTTCCCGTTGGCTGAGCGTTTGGAGCATCGCAGCGGCAGCAGCCTGCTCGCCGGCACGCCGCGAGCCGCCGATGCCGCGCTCGGCCAGGTTCAATTCCATGATTTCGCACTCGACATCAAAGGATTGCTGGTGCGCGGCGCCCATGGTTCCGACGACCCGGTAGTGTGGCAGTTTCATCTTGCGGCCCTGCAGCCATTCCTGCAGTTCAGTCTTCGCGTCCTTGCCGATCGCCGCCATCGTCGGATTGAATTCGACCGCCTTGAACAGCCGCTGCACCAGCGCCTGCGCAGCCAGGAAGCCGCCGTCTAGATAAACGGCGCCGATCACCGCCTCCAGCGCGTCGGCCAGTATCGACGGACGCTTGCTGCCCCCCGAGCGTACCTCGCCATCCCCCAGACGGATCGCATTGGGCAGGCCCAGTTCGATGGCCAGTTGGTGCAAGGTTTCCTGCTTGACCAGGTTGGCGCGCACCCTTGACAGGTCCCCCTCGGGCAACAGGTTCAGACGCTCGTACAGCAGGCCGGCGACGGCCAGGTTGAGCACCGCATCTCCCAGAAACTCCAAGCGCTCGTTGTGATCGCCGCAAAAACTGCGGTGCGACAACGCGCGAACCAGAATCCCGGAATCAGAAAATCGGTACTGCAAACGGCCTTGCAGTTCCAGGAGCTTGTGGTCCACGCTACTTGGCTCGTCCGCTGCACTCGAGGGTCAGGCAAGCCGGACCCGCAAGATACATGTCCCGCTGCCCGGCAAAGCCCATGACGGCTTCGCCGTCCCCCTGCACGAGGTCCCGATCATGGCTGGCGAGCGCGAGGATAGGGCCGACCGCAGCGACTTGCTCGCATACCGGGCGACCCGCTTCCGTAGCCAGCAGCGCCCGGGCCAACAGTCGCGACAGGTCCAACCGCGGCGCCGGTCTCATGGACTCGCTCCGTGGTGCAGGTGAGCCTCAATTGAAGGGACCGATCCGCCGCAGATTGGCAAAATTCATCCAGACGAATATCGCGCGACCGACGATATTGTGGTCGGGTACAAAACCCCAGTAGCGCGAATCCAGCGAGTTGTCGCGGTTGTCGCCCATCATGAAATAGTGGCCCGGCGGCACCTTGCAGACAACGCCCTCGACGCTGTACCGGCAGTTGTCCCGGTTGGGAAAGTTCTCCACCCCGGGAACGAATGCCGGACGGTCCTCGTCATTGAGAAGCCGATGGGCTTTGTCGCCCAGCTTTTCCTCGTACTGCTTGGCATACCGCATGGTGTCTTCGTCGAAAAAATCCGGCACCGCCAGCGTCTCGATCACCTTGCCGTTGATGGTGAGCCTTTTGTTCAGATAAGCCACCTCATCGCCCGGCAGGCCCACCACGCGCTTGATGTAGTCCAAGCTGGGTTTTGGCGGGTAGCGAAATACCATCACGTCGCCACGTTGCGGCGGGTTGCCCTCGGTCAGCTTGGTGTTGATCACCGGAAGCCGCACCCCATAGTGGTACTTGTTCACCAAAATAAGGTCGCCGATCAGCAGCGTCGGAATCATCGAACCCGATGGAATCTTGAACGGTTCAAACAGAAACGAGCGCAGCAGGAAGACCATCAAAATCACTGGGAACAGGCCCGCGGTCCAGTCCAGCCACCAGGGCTGCGCCAGCGCGCTGGACTTGTCCGACGAAAGCTCACCGTCGACCTGGCTGACCCCCATGCGCGCGAGGTCCGCGCGCCGATTTACCCGCTGCGACTCAAGCGCCAGCGCGCTACGCTGGCGCTGCGGTAGAAAATAGAAACGCTCGGCGAGCCAGTAGACGCCAGTGACCAGCGTCGCCAGGAACAGCAGCAGGGCAAAGTTTCCATCAACTTTTCCCAGATACCAGGCGCCGGCATAGGCTGCAAATGCCGCCAGCACCAGAGCGGTCAGCGACTGCATCATCCGTCCACCTGCAAGATCGCCAGGAATGCCTCCTGGGGAACCTCAACCGATCCAATTTGCTTCATTCGTTTCTTGCCTGCTTTTTGCTTTTCAAGGAGTTTGCGTTTGCGCGAAATATCGCCGCCATAACACTTGGCCAAAACGTTCTTTCGTAGCGCCTTGATTGTCTCACGGGCGATGATATTGGCGCCAATCGCAGCCTGAATCGCCACGTCGTACATCTGGCGCGAAATCGTCTCACGCATCTTTGCGACGACCGCCCGAGCGCGGTACTGCGACTGCGAGCGATGGACGATGATGGACAGCGCGTCGACCTTCTCGCCGTTGAGCAGGATATCGACCTTGACGACGTCGGCAGCGCGGTATTCCTTGAACTCGTAGTCCATCGACGCATAGCCGCGGCTGACCGACTTGAGCTTGTCGAAGAAGTCCAGCACGATCTCGCCCAGCGGTATCTCATAGGTCAGCATGACCTGGCGCCCGTGGTAGGACATGTTGAGTTGGACACCGCGCTTCTGGTTGGCCAGCGTCATCACACCGCCCACATATTCCTGCGGCATGTACAGGCGGACCGTCACTATCGGCTCGCGGATTTCCTCGGTCCGGCTTTGTTCCGGCAATTTCGACGGGTTCTCGACCATCACCACGCTGCCGTCGGCCTTGACAACCTGGTAGACGACGCTCGGGGCTGTCGTGATCAGATCTTGGTCAAATTCGCGCTCAAGCCGCTCCTGCACGATTTCCATGTGGAGCAGGCCAAGAAAACCACAGCGAAAGCCGAAGCCCAAGGCCTGCGAGACTTCAGGCTCGTAGTGCAGCGACGAGTCGTTGAGCTTGAGCTTTTCCAGGCTGTCGCGCAGGCCCTCGTACTGGTTGGCCTCGGTCGGGTACAGGCCGGCAAATACCTGCGGCTGAATCTCCTTGAAACCGGGCAATGCCTGGGTCGCGGTGAATGCGGCGCCACCAGTGCCCGGCTTGATCAGGGTGATGGTGTCTCCCACCTTGGCTGCCTGGAGCTCGCGAATGCCGGCGATCACATAGCCGACCTCGCCGGCCTCGAGGGACTCGCGCGACTCGTTGGCCGGCGTGAATACGCCCAGGCTATCGGCGTTGTAGCTGGCACCGCTGGCCATCATCTTGATGCGCTCGCCTTTTGCCAGACGCCCGTCGACGACACGCACCAGCATCACGACGCCCACATAGGTGTCAAACCAACTGTCGACGATCATCGCCCGCAGCGCCCCCGCGGGATTGCCTTTGGGAGCAGGAATCCGCGCCACGATGGCCTCCAGGATGTCCTCGATACCCAAGCCGGTCTTTGCCGAGCAGGCAATCGCATCGGTCGCGTCGATGCCGATCACGTCTTCGATTTCAACGCGGGCGTTCTCAGGGTCGGCATTGGGCAGGTCCATCTTGTTGAGGACGGGAACGACCTCCACGCCGAGGTCGAGCGCCGTGTAGCAATTCGCCACCGTTTGCGCCTCAACGCCCTGGCTGGCGTCGACCACCAGCAACGCGCCCTCGCACGCCGAAAGCGAGCGACTGACTTCATAGGAGAAGTCCACATGGCCCGGCGTGTCGATCAGGTTGAGGTTGTAGACCTGGCCGTCGAGCGCCTTGTATTGCAGCGCCGCGGTCTGTGCCTTGATGGTTATCCCACGCTCCTTCTCGATATCCATCGAGTCCAGAACCTGGGCTTCCATCTCGCGCGCCTGCAGTCCGCCGCAGCGCTGTATGAGGCGGTCTGCCAGCGTCGACTTGCCATGGTCGATGTGCGCAATGATCGAAAAGTTTCTGATGTGATCCATCAACGAGAACACTTAAGTGATTGAATTGAAATGCAGAGCGACAATAAAAAAGGGCGCGTCACGTAGTGACGCGCCCTGAACCAACAATCATTGGCAACTGCGAAAGTTGGAACTTCATTGTAGGCAAAAAGCCTTGCAAGCACAGGTCCCGACGACAGCAATCGGGGCGTTGCGGGGCAACAACAAAATTCTTATCCACAGCTTGTCAACAATTTTGAATTCGGGTTATCTGGATAACTTGTGCGCGGGCTGTGGATCAAATCCTAAGCTAGGAAATTTATCTCACATGGTGGACTAAGGCGTCGGCAATATGCCAATAACAGTCCGAGACCAGACCCCATTCTACAGAAATCAATAATCGAGTTGATTGCAAGTTAGTAAGCGCAAACACTTATTTTTAGAAATTAACGGCAAACCAGGGATAAAACTTTTTTCTCTTTTCGCGCAAATCCCACAAAAAATCCCAATCCCTTGCTCCAGAGTCGGACATTGGAAGGCGCGCGACCATCAGGGACGCGCTGGCCTTATGACGGCGTACTGTGCCCACTCGCCACGTCGAAACAGAATATTCACGGGCTTGCTGCGATCCACCTTGGCAAGCGCCGCCTCGAACTCTTTCAGGTTCGCCACCTCTGCATTCGCGATCGCCGTGATGATGTCCCCCTCGCGCAGGCCCGCCCGCGCAGCGGCGTCTACCGCGCTGTCCACCTTGACGCCGCCCTTGAGTTTGAGTTCCTTCTTCGCCGCCTCGCCGAGTTCGCTGACGGTCAAACCAAGCGCCTGACCGACACTGGACTGCTTGGGTTTTTCCTCCCGCTCGGGGGTCTTTTGCGCCACCTTGTCAGGCTCGATTTCAGCCACCATGAGCGCCAGATCTCTCGAAGCTCCGCGGCGAAATACCGTGAGGCTAATCTTGGTTCCGGGTTTCATCGCACCAATCAGCCTGGGCAAGTCGCTGTGCTTGTCGATGGGCTTGCCGTCCACCTTGGTGATGATGTCGCCGGCCTCAACACCAGCTTTGTCGGCTGGCGAGGCGGGCTCAACCGCCCGCACCAGCGCGCCCACCGGCTTGCCCAAGCCGATGGCTTCGGCGACGTCCTTGCTGACAGCGTCGATCTGCACGCCGATGCGACCCCTGGAAACGCGGCCGCTGCTTCGCAACTGGTCGCTGACCCGAATTGCTTCATCGATCGGGATCGCAAACGAAATCCCCATAAAGCCTCCCGAGCGCGAGTAAATCTGACTGTTGATCCCCACCACCTCGCCGCGCATATTGATCAGCGGCCCTCCCGAGTTGCCTGGATTGACGGCAACATCGGTCTGGATGAAGGGAAGATAGTCTCCTGTGTCGCGCTGCTTGGCGCTCACGATGCCAGCAGTCACCGTGTTCTTCAACCCGAAGGGCGAACCGATCGCCATCACCCATTCGCCGACTTTGAGCCGATTCACGTCGCCCACCTTAACAGCCGGCAGGCCGGTGGCGTCGATCTTGACGACAGCAACGTCGGATCGCTTGTCGGCGCCAACGATGCGTGCCTTGAATTCGCGATCGTCGGTCAGGGTCACCAAGACTTCGTCAGCGCCATCGACCACATGCGCATTGGTCATGATGTAGCCGTCGGCACTGAGGATGAAGCCCGAACCCACTCCCCGCGGCTGCGGCTCTTCCTGCGCCTGCGGCCGATTGGGCTGCGGCGCTTGGCGCGGCATATTGGGAGTCGGAACGCCGAAACGGCGAAAGAACTCGAGCATTTCATCGTCGGACCCATTGCCCGGGCGGGCACGTGACGACACCTTTTCCAATGTTCGGATGTTGACCACCGAAGGCCCCACCTGCTCAACCAGATCGGTGAAGTCCGGCAACGCACGGGCCTGCGCCAGAGCCGTGGCCGGCAGCATCAAGCCGGTCGAAACGCCAAAGACAGCCAATACAGCCCAGCGTCCTAACATCTTCAATTCAACCTGCATCATCATCATCAACTCCTCGTCAAAATCGGCGTCCCGGGATCGGTCCGTCCATGGGCATAGACTGCGCGGCGCAACGCCGTCCAGCGCGGAATTGCATCCGATCGGTCCAGCCAGATCCAACGCCATGCGCCCGCCCCATCAGAAAAATGCAGCAGCATACTGAACTGCAAATCAACTTGGACCCGCAAGTCGCCCGTGTAGCGGATTCCCTGGGTCTCCCAGCGCCAGGTCGCGCCGTCCCAAACCAGATCCCCAACGGGGGTGCGTCGCCACAATCCCAGCGCAACAAGGCCGCACAGCAAGGTGAGCGCCGCCAGCAGCGCAGCGCGCCAGCCCGTCTGCTCGGTACCGAGCCAGCAGGCGGCGTTGAGGGCCAGCACCCACGACCAAGCCATGGTGAGTACGCCAAGGTGCACCCGCGAGCGACCCGCTGGATAAGCGACCGCTGGAGCCTTTTGCATGTCAGGTTTGCTGGGCGTAGGTCGGCTGAAAGACGGGGGCGCAAGAATCACGACCGCCTGAATACCAGCGTTCCGTTGGTCCCGCCAAAGCCGAAATTATTCTTCATCGCGACATTGATCTTCATGTCGCGCGCGGTATTCGCGCAATAGTCAAGGTCGCACTCCGGATCCTGACTAAAGATGTTGATGGTGGGCGGGCTCTTTTGATGGTGTAGCGCCAGAACGGTGAATACCGACTCAATGCCGCCAGCGCCGCCGAGCAAATGCCCGGTCATCGATTTGGTCGAATTCACCACCACCCTGCAGGCATGCTCGCCCAGCGCTGCCTTGATGGCAACGGTTTCATTCAGATCGCCCAGCGGGGTCGAAGTCCCGTGGGCATTGAGATAGTCGACCTGATCGACATTGACACCCGCGTTGTGCATGGCGCTGAGCATTGCCCGTCTGGGGCCATCCATATTCGGTGCGGTCATATGGCCGGCATCGGCGCTCATGCCGAAACCCGCCAACTCCGCGTAAATCCTGGCGCCACGTGCCTGCGCATGTCCCAGTTCCTCCAGCACCAACACGCCCGCACCCTCGCCCAAGACGAAGCCATCGCGATCGCGGTCCCAGGGTCGCGACGCGGTCGCCGGGTCGTCGTTGCGCGTCGACAGGGCGCGCATCGCGGCGAAGCCACCGACGCCCAGCGGCGAAATAGTCGCCTCGGAACCGCCCGCGACAACCACGTCGGCGTCACCATACTCAATCATCCGCCCGGCCTGCCCAATGCAGTGCAACCCGGTCGTGCAGGCGGTGGCGATCGCAATATTGGGGCCCTTAAAGCCAAAGCGCATCGACACATGACCGGAAATCATGTTGATGATCGAGGCGGGAACGAAAAATGGCGATATCCGCCTCGGTCCGCGCTTCCCCAACTCCTCGTGCGTGGCTTCGATCATCGGCAGCCCGCCGATTCCCGAGCCGATCACACATCCGATGCGCGCTGCAGCCTCGTCAGCGAGCGCATCCCCGGTCGGCAACCCTGCGTCCGCCACCGCTTGCGCCGCGGCGGCGATGCCGAAATGAATAAAACTGTCCATCGTGCGGGCTTCCTTCGCACGGATATAGCTCTCAAGGTCAAAGCCCTTCACCTCCCCGGCGAAACTGCAAGCGAATCCGGAGGCGTCAAACTTGGTGATCGGTGCAATACCGGATCTTCCAGCGAGAAGGCTGTCCCAGGCCTGCTCCACCGTATTGCCCACGGGGCTGACACAACCCAAACCCGTTACAACTACACGACGTCGTGACATGCGGTTCTGTACCCAACAATCAATAGAAACAAGAGTCTGATGCCAGCCGTCCCGCGCCATCGCCCAACCTGTCCAACCAGCTTCCGAAATAAAAGGGCGTTAAGGGGACTTGTTCCCCAACCGGACAGGCGCTACTGGCAGTTCACAGGCTAGGCTTTTTGGTGCGCGTTGGCGTAGTCGATGGCGTTTTGCACTGTCGTGATCTTCTCGGCGTCTTCATCCGGTATCTCGATACCAAACTCGTCTTCGAGCGCCATCACCAGTTCCACCGTGTCCAGGGAGTCTGCGCCGAGATCCGCCACAAAGGCCTTGGCGCTGGTGACCTGGGACTCTTCGACACCAAGTTGTTCTGCAATGATTTTCTTGACGCGCGCTTCAATATCGCTCATGGGGTCCCTCAAAGGGTTGTGGAGGAATCGGGGATTTTAGCTGCCTTGGCGCAAAGTTTCCAAAGCCTTCGCCCAACGGAAGCCTCTGCGCGCACTTAAAGCGCCGGCCTACATGTACATACCACCGTTGATGTGCAGTTCCTGCCCAGTGATATAGGCGGCTTGCGGCGAGGCGAAGTAAGCGACTGCGTGGGCGATTTCCTGCGGCTGGCCCAAGCGGCCCAGCGGGATCTGTGCCAGCAGCGCCGCCTGCTGTTCAAGCGACAGCGTCGCCGTCATGTCGGTCTGGATGAAACCCGGCGCAACACAATTGACCGTGATGTTGCGCGACCCCAGTTCGCGTGCCAACGCCCGCGTCAACCCGGCAACGCCGGCCTTCGCCGCGGCGTAATTACTTTGTCCGGGGTTGCCCGAGGCACCCACCACCGAGGTGATGTTGATGATCCGGCCAAAGCGCTGCTTCATCATGGTCCGAATGACGCAGCGGCTCATCCTGAAAACTGCCTTCAGGTTGGTATCGAGAACGGCGTCCCAGTCATCGTCCTTCAGGCGCAGGGCAAGTGCGTCGCGCGTGATACCGGCGTTGTTCACCAGAACATGCAACCCGCCGTACTCGTTGACCAGGCGTTCAATCAGCGCCTCGGCAGCTTTGGCGTCGGTGACGTCGAGCACCACGCCGCGGCTTTGCACACAGCCCGACAAGGCTTCGGTAATGGCGTCCGCCCCCGCTGGAGTGGTCGCCGTTCCGACGACCGCAAAGCCCTGGCGCGCCAACTCAACGGCAATCGCGCGTCCAATGCCCCTCGACGCGCCGCTGACGAGCGCCAACTGGCGTCCGGGCGTGTTCATGGCACTGCTCCCAGCAAGGCGTCCTGCGCCGTGCGCAGGCTGCTCGGGTCAAACATCGGCAGACCGGACATCGATGCATCTATGCGCGACACCATGCCCGACAGCACCTTGCCCGGACCGCACTCAACCAGCGTATGCGCGCCGCGGGCTTTGAGCGCCAGCACACACTCGACCCACCGCACTGGGCCAAAAGCCTGGCGGTAAAGCGCGTCGCGAATCCGGTCGCTGTCCACCTCCACCGCCACGTCGATATTGTTGACCAGCGCCATGCTCGGGGTACCGAATTCCACCGTCTCAAGCGCGTCGCGCAGTTTGTGTGCTGCAGGCCGCATCAAACGGGAGTGAAACGGCGCCGACACCGGCAACGGCAACACACGCCTGGCGCCATGGGCCTTAAGCATCTCGCAGGCGCGCTCAACGGCCGCCTTGCTGCCGGCAATCACGGTCTGCGCCGGATCGTTGAAATTGACCGCTTCGACCACTTCATCGCTGTGATTGCCGAAACTTCCGGTCGCTTCCAAGCAGGTCGCCACCACCTGCGATGAACCCAGACCCAGCACCGCCGCCATCGCGCCGGCGCCTACCGCTACTGCGTCCTGCATCGCGATGGCGCGCAGACGCACCAGCGGCGCCGCCTGGCCCATCGTCAGCACGCCGGCAGCGACCAAGGCCGAGTACTCACCCAGCGAATGGCCTGCCACCGCCACCGGGGCGACACCGGTTCGCGCCATCCATGCCCGGTAAGCGCAGATGCCGGCAACCAGCATGGCCGGTTGCGTGTTGACGGTCAATGCCAGCGTTTCACGCGAACCCTCGCGGATCATCCGGCCGATGTCTTCGGACAGGGCATCCGAAGCCTCCTGCACCGTTTGCGCGACCGCCGGCTCGTCGCCCCAGGCGTCGAGCATTCCCGTCGACTGCGAGCCCTGACCGGGGAATACGAAAGCAAAATCTTTGATCATGCTGGTGGCGTGGTTGTTGACGATTACCCTGGCGGCTTGGGGTCTGTCTCGCCGCCTACAGATGGAGCAGCACCGCGCCCCAGGCGAAACCGCCACCGACGCCTTCGAGCATCAGCAGTTGCCCGGGTTGGATGCTGCCGCTTCTCACACCTGCGTCGAGCGCCAGCGGTATGGACGCCGCCGACGTGTTGCCGTGCTGGTCGACTGTCACCATGACCCGGTCCATCGGCAGCTTGAGTCGCTTGGCCGTGGCCTGCATGATGCGGATATTGGCCTGATGCGGAATCAGCCAGTCAAGATCTGCCGCCGACTTACCGGCCTTGGCCAGGGTTGCCCGCGCCGCATCCTCCAGGACGCCGATGGCCAACTTGAATACCGCCTGCCCATCCATGCGCAGCATCGGGTCCCCCAGCACCTGGCCACCCGAAACCGTTCCGGGTACGCACAGGATTCCGACATGGCGGCCGTCCGCATGCAGATCGCTGGCCAGCACGCCGGGGGTGTCGGAGGCTTCCAGAACGACCGCCCCAGCGCCGTCTCCAAACAGCACGCAGGTCGTACGGTCCTGGAAGTCGAGAATGCGCGAAAAGACTTCGGCGCCAACCACCAGCGCCTTGCTCGCTGCACCGGTCTTGATGATTGCGTCGGCCACGCTCAGCGCGTAGACAAAGCCACTGCAAACCGCCTGCAGGTCGAAGGCGGCCCCCCCCTGCGCGCCCAATTTCCCCTGCAAAATGCACGCCGTCGAGGGAAAGATCATGTCC
>Ga0214919_10012249_pt1 | contig 10565 bp, 10 predicted proteins | sample LL1503_MetaG_FD_177994 | JGI IMG/M metagenome (GOLD analysis project Ga0214919, IMG submission 177994) | Freshwater microbial communities from Lake Lanier, Atlanta, Georgia, United States - LL-1503 | ecosystem: Environmental > Aquatic > Freshwater > Lake | place: USA: Georgia | collected... | reverse complement strand
TCCCAACCAATAGAACTTTCAACTCTATTCATCTCTCATTCGGCTGAGTTCTTTGAAACTGATCCCCGCCAAATCTTTTTCGGCTATAGCCGAAATTTCCAACGGTAAATCAATAGCCAAATCCGGATCCTTGATATTCACTGTGATGGAATGAGAAGGGCTGAATTCACCTGATACTGCGTATAAAACTTCGGCGTCGGATTGCAACGTCTGAAAACCATGAGCAAAACCCTTTGGAATCACTAAACTCGATCGCTCACTTCCAGTCAATAAATAACTTTTCCATTTTCCAAATGAAGGTGATTCATTTCTTACATCAAGAATATAGTCCATTATTGCACCCTTAACACAGGTAACAATTTTTATCTCTCCAAACGGAGGTCTTTGGAAGTGTAATCCACGGACGGTTCCCTCTAAATTATTGCTCGAAATTAGAATCGAATCGAAGGTTTCAGAACCAGGAAGATCTATTTTGGTAATTTGACCTCGATTATCAGTAAACACCAGATTATCTATCTTTTTAACGTCAGGAAATTCAAATTGTTCCATACTCATTTATTTAATCCTTGAGAGCTTCGGTACAGCAATCCAAATTTTTGCTTCTGAACAGTCTGAAAGGATTTGCTTTGAAATCTCTTTTGCAATATTCCACGGAAATATCACTACATGAACAGGCTTGCGGTCAACAAAATCAGGATACGAGATAATTTCGAAATCTGCAGTTGGCATAAATCTACCAACTTTCTCGGCACTCAAATCACAAATTTCTGATAGTAAATGACCTTCAATTTTTGTGGCATTTAGTAACGTGCTTGCTTTTGCCGCTGCGCCATATCCAATAACCGATTCGCCATTCTTATTACATTCAAGCAGCCAATTCTTGAACTCATCTAGCGTATTCTGCTTTTTGTGCTCAGCTTCTTTCCATGAATTTTCTTCAAATAAACCTGATAACTTTTCTCGCTCCAGCTCTTGGAGGAGTTTTTGAGTTTTCGCAATCGATTGCTTAGACATCCAGTAACGATTTGATCCCCCATGAGTCTCTAATTGGTCTATATCAAAAAGATTTAAACCGAATTCTGTCGCAAGATAGTCAACTGAATTGCATGATAGATAGAAGAAATGCTCGTGGTAAATAGTGTCAAATTGATTCAACTCTAGAATGTTCAAAATTGAAGGGTTTTCAACACTAATCAAGGTCGAAGGTCCGCAAAGTATTGCTAAACCTTCCATAAAATCTCTAATATTCGGGACATGTGCCAAGACATTATTAGCAATAATCAATTTTGGATACCCATGCTTAGCAACAATCTCACTTGCTAATTCCGCACCAAAAAACTCATTAATTATTGGTATCCCAAGAGAAGCAGCCACTTTGCTTACATTAATAGATGGCTCAACACCGAGTATTCGAATATCCTTATTCAAAAAATTTTTGAGTAAATATCCATCGTTACACGCAATCTCAACAACCAAGTCATTAGCAGTCAGAGTTTTACTTGAAATTAAACTTGCGCAATAATCACGAGCATGGGCGAGAAAAGTTGAGCTGACGGAGGATAGATATCTATAGTCAGAAAATAGGCGTTCAGGTAATATCCTAGAAGGAGCCTGTCCGAGCGAGCAGTCAGGGCAAATAAAGAGTTGAAGAGGAAATAGTTCGGATGGAACTCCCGGCTCAGTATTTAGTTCATTTGAAATTGGAACATTTCCAAGATCGATACCCATGAAAAGGTTTTGTTTTTGACACGACGCACAACTAGGTAAAGTGTTTAAAGAGCTTATCAATTCTTGGTCTTTCTTCATTAGTTACGTACCCATGGAGCTGATCCAGATTGCCAAATTTCTTCTAATTGTCGTTTATCTCTCAAAGTATCCATGGGGTGCCACCACCCATGGTGTTGATGAACGCCAAGCATTCTATCGGCAACCAAATTAGATATTGGAGAACCTTCAAAAGGTTCAACGAGAGTTTCAATATAGTTAATTACTCTCTTGTTGCAGGCAAAGAATCCGCCGTTTATCCAACCCTCATCTTGAGGATTCTTTTCATTAAATGACGTCACTAGATCATTTTCAATTCTCAACGAACCAAAGCGGGCGGGCGGGCGTACCGCCGTTACTATCGAAAGGTATTTTCGCTCGGAGTATTGCTTTTCCAGTTTAAGTAAATCTATATCTCCTAGCCCATCTCCATATGTCAACATGAAATCATCCTCTAAGTGTTTTTCCAACAAACGAATTCGGCCACCGGTGCTAGCCTCTAATCCAGTATCTACAACTTGAATATCCCAGACCTCGGGGAAATCCAAAAAAAAGTCAGAAATAACTTTGTGTTTGTACCCAGCCGCAACTAGAAATCTGGAATGGCCAAATGATGCGTAGTACCTCATTATGTGAACCAAGATCGGATCCGGACCAATTCTTACCATTGGTTTCGGGATTAAATCGGTTTCTTCAGATAACCTAGTCCCTAATCCGCCTGCCAAAATCACAACCTGCATGGTTGAATTAAACCACTCTTCAAGTCAAACTACTTCAATGAGCGGCAGTTTCTATGGTTGAAATCCAAAATAAGATAATTTTCTTATCGTATTTGCAAGCCAATTACTCGCGTTCCGGAGTTTACTTTTTTGGATTGAAAGCTGAATCAGCATCTTTCAAACAAATTCGAAGTGGATTTTTTGAATGTATTAACGATTTAACCAATATTCGAAGAACAACAAATCTTTCCGTTACCAGTTTTGTAGTAATGTCGCCATCGCATAAGCTGACAATTATTGCAAGAATTGTACTTAGAAAAAAAATAATATTAGACGCTGGTTGGGCGTTATCCGAAGCTACTTGGAATCGCAGTGCTGGTAATGCGCAAACCAAAAAAAATTTAAAAAATTATTTGATTGATTTTTTCTCTTTTCATTTTGCCCATAAAGTAATTCTTGAAAGCCCAGAAGAGTTGAATTATGTTGCAAAGGTGTTTTTACTAAGCAAAAGAAAGCTTCAAAGTGTTTATACGGGTTTTAATGAAAATCAATATAAAGACATTATCTTTATAAAAAAGTATAGAGAAAACAAAAATTTGCAAGTACTTTTCAGAGGAAAAATGAATGATGAAGCTGGCATCGAAAATATCCTAGCAGCAGCGGCAATTGTAGAGAATGAACCGATTGATTTCTTAATTGCCACAAATCAGTCGTTGGATAAATATTCAATAAGTAAAAATACTAAAGTTTCAATACATTATCTTACTGACTCAGAATTAAGTTCTATTTACTTGAATAGCGATGTATGTTTGGGACAATTTTCCAATTCAAGAAGGCTTAATCGTACTATTCCACATAAAACTTTTGAAAGTCTCTACTTTTCAAAGTGCTATTTGACCCCCGCCACTAAGCCATTATTAACATTATGTGATTCCCAAGAGCAAATGTTATTTACCACAACAAATAACCCAACTGAAATCGCAGAAAAACTTGTTTTCTTAGAGGCGAATCGGGGTAAAGTTCTAGAATACGGTTTTAATGGAAATCTCTTATATAAAAAAGTGCTGAATCAGAATCATCTTTCGGCGAAGGTAAAATCTATTTGCCTTCCAAGTGCTCAGATGTAGCTTCTAAATACACTTGTTCTATTCTCTTTGCCATTATTTGAGGGGAAAATAACATAAGCCGTTCCTGCAAATAATCAAGCGCCTCGCTGCGGAACTTTAGCATTGAAATTTTTTCTAGTTTTTCCACCAAATCTAAATGATCAGACGTTGTAAATAGAAATGGATATTTTTCACCCAAAACCTCGACGATTGCAGAATTACGTGCAGCTACAATCGGTATTTTCGACTGCATGGCTTCGAGCAAGACTAATCCAAAGCCTTCATACTTGCTTGTTAGGCAGAAAATATCCATTTTGGACATCACTTCATAAACCTTAGTGGTTCGACCTAGCCAATCCACCTTATCTTTTATGTCCAAAGAGTCAGCTAATGACTTTAAATTGTTTTCCTCTGACCCTACGCCGACAATTTGCAATCTAGTCCCATGTTTACTTGCTGAAAAAACTGCGAAACCTTTAAGCAAGGTAGGCAAATCCTTTTGAGGGGCAAGTCTTGCGACTGTTCCAATTGTGATCTGATTGCCATTCAACACCTTCGATGGAGATTTAAGTTCTATAAAATTTGGGTTGAATCCGTATCGGATTACCCATTGCTTTCTCTTCTGAAAAAGTTCACGATTCTCTGCCAAGTATTTATTTACGGCACCTGAAATAGAAATACAACCGTAAGACCTATATGAAACCCAATTAGAAAGAAGTTGTGAAATCAATTTTGGCGCATTAGGAAAAAAAGGCTCCGAATTATGACGAGAAATCACAAAGCGATTATGTGATACCGCAAAACTGGCTAAAAGTTCTGACTTTGGAAGATGGGCGTGAACAATCGTTTTCGTGCCTTTTATAGCTTTTCTAAAAAAATAAATTTGCCGGAGGAAATTTTTACCTAATAAAAGATGATGGACTGTTGCTCCCGCGGAGTTGAAATCGAATTCAAGCTCGGGCGCATCCTTCAAATAATAAACAGATACTTTGTGACCTAATTTTTTTTGTTCTTTTACTAAAGTAAGTAATTGAGTTTCTGCACCGCCTCTGCAGATGGTTGTGATTAAATGAACTATATTCATTCTGGTAGATCGTGACGGAAGTATTCAATAGTTTTTTCAATACCTTCCTCTAAGGGGATCCGTGGCTCCCATTCAAGTAAATGTTTAGCCTGTGAAATATCTGGACAACGTTGCTTAGGGTCATCTTGAGGCAGCTCCTCAAAAACAAGATTTGAACTTGATCCAGATAAAGAAATCACCTTGTTTGCGAGTTCGACCATTGTAAATTCTCGAGGATTTCCTATGTTTACAGGCGCGTCCAGAGTTTTTGGATGCATGAACGTAAGATAAATCGCATCCACCAAATCAGAGACATAACAGAATGAACGTGTTTGCATTCCATCGCCGTAAATTGTTATCGGATTGTTCTGTAGTGCTTGGACAATAAAATTACTGACGACTCTTCCGTCATCGCGTGACATATTAGGACCGTAAGTATTAAATATTCGATTCACGCGTGTATCTAAACCATATTGACGTTTATAATCGAAACATAAGGTTTCGGCTGCCCGTTTTCCTTCGTCATAACACGACCGAATGCCAATGGGATTTACATTTCCCCAATAACTTTCCTTTTGAGGTGTTTCTGTAGGATCTCCATAAACTTCGCTCGTGGAAGCTTGAAGTAATCTAGCGCCAGTTTGCTTTGCCAAATGCAGCATATTGATTATTCCAAGAAAATTAGTCTCTATTGTGCGCACTGGGTCTAATTGATAATTCTTTGGTGAGGCGGGACAAGCAAAGTTTAATATTCCATCAGTAGGTGCAAAAAAAGGCTCCCTGATGTCATGTTCAACAAAAGTAAAATTAGGGTCATTAAAAGCGAATTCTAAGTTAACCAAATTTCCTGTGGATAAATCATCTAGGCCGATTACGGAGTGACCGTTCTCAAGTAACTTTCGCGTCAAGTGGGAACCAAGAAATCCTGCAGCACCTGTTAGTAATATACGCATGACGTTATAATCTCACATTTCTTTGATTGAACTAAGCTAATTAACTAGTAACTTATAAATTTTTTCTACCCACCCAGAAAGCGAGTGCCGACGCACTGCTAATTCTCTGCGGCGATTAATTTCAAAATTGATTTGGTCCTTACTTAAACTGGTCATAGCAACAAATTCTTCCTCTAAAGAGCTAGCCGGTTTTAGATTCCACGAACCAAAAATATTTCGATACTCTGTATTCAGAGTCAATACAGGAATTCCCAATAAAGTTGCCTCAATCAGAGATTTATCTAATGATCCCTGAAAAGCATGAATAAATAAATTGAATGCTTTTAAATACTCGGGTAAAAGATCTCGTTGTACCGGACCAGAAAATATAATTGAAAAAGGGTTTTCTAGACTTTCCCTTAGCGACTCTAAAGATTGCCGGTAACCGTTTGATTTTGCGCTAGATGGACCTCCAACAACAGTTAAAGAAGAATCGAATCCCATACGGTTAAGATTTTCTATAGTTTGAATGATGAGTTCAATCTTTTTAGATGGATCAGTTCTACCGATGTGTACAAATTTATAAGGGGGATCGAAATTCCTTTCATACGAAGTAAAAAAATTTTCATCAATCGCCTGTCCAACGATAGCAATTTTGTCTCCCATATATGGGCAAGAGCCAGTCGTTGAAGAAGCAATCCCGTCAAGTAAATAGCGGTTTACATTCATTGCTATCGAACGAGAAGCATGTGCATACCAAATTATATGTTTAATCCCCATAACTTTTGTAAAAGGAGAAATTAATGCCGATTGCACTTCAGTCATGTGAGAAAAAATAACAATATTTTTATCACGAAAGTAAACCTGAAAGAATTTACAGATAAAACGAAAAGAATTTCTAATTCTCTTTCCTTGCATCCACCTGGACTCAGTTACCGTAACATTATTTGGTAAGTAAGCCTGCCCCTTGCTAGAAGTAATTACGTAGACTTTACGAAACTTTTTGGATAGTCTGATAACGGCCTCTGTTTGGTGCGCAAAAACTTGATTTCTCTCATCTACAGCATAATTAATTACAAGCAAGTTTTTCTTAGAAGCAAGACGACCATCGCTTTCAAGCTCCATGCCGATATAATAGCGAATACTGACCCGAAACGGATTTGAGGAATTTATGCGCGTATTAGTAACTGGAGCCGCTGGTTTTATTGGGTCATCCGTTTCAGCAACACTGAGTTCCTCAGGGCATGAGGTCCTCGGCATCGATAACTATTCAGATTATTATTCCATCGAATTGAAAAAACGGAGAGTAAAAAAATTCCTAAGTAATTCCAATGTAACATTTCAAGAAATCGATATTTCACAATTCGAAGAAATTAGTGATTCAATCAAAAAATTTCGCCCCAATGCGGTAATAAACTTGGCCGCTCAAGCGGGCGTAAGATTGCCAATAGGTGCATTTGATAAATATATAAGCAGTAATGTAATTGGCTTTACCAATGTAGCAAGAGCGAGTCTTGAAAATGGCATTCAGAATTTTCTTTATGCCAGCTCATCTAGTGTTTATGGGGACAAGGCTAAACTTCCTTACTCGGAAGTAGAAGAAGCGCTTCATCCATCTAGCTATTACGGTACGACAAAGAGATTTAATGAATTAACAATTCCTTCATTATTCGCAAACTCAGAAACAAAAGCCCGAGGATTAAGATTTTTCACCGTTTATGGCCCTTGGGGAAGACCCGACATGGCTTACTTTAGAATGATTGCAAACATCTACGCGGGAACTCAATTTGAAATGTTTGGAAACGGAGAAATCGAAAGAGACTTCACATTTATCGAAGATGTGAGCTCCTCAGTTAAAGATTTGCTTGCCGAACTGTCAACGCGCGATAAAGGTTTTAGTGATGTCGTAAATATAGGTGGAGGCAGGCCACTCTCCATGAACTACTTAGCAAAACTTATCGCCGATCTATCGGGACAAACAATAGAAATTCAGGCTAAGCCCGGGGTAAAAGAAGATGCAGCTCGAACTATGAGTGACCCTTCGTATCTATTTAAACTAATTGGACAACAACCCATGACGAAACTCGAGGACGGGATTGCCAAAACGCTCGGATGGGCAAGTAAAGAGGTAAGCGCTGATGACTTGTTGAACTGGGTCGACTCAACCCGATGAAAATCCTATTAATTACTGGCATTTACCCTCCCGACATAGGAGGTCCAGCAACTTATATTCCGGAATTAGCTAACTATCTTACAAATCAAGGACATAAGGTCCGGATTTTGACGCTGGCTGAAAATGTGAAAAAAAGCAAAGATGAACTTACCCATGTTATTAGAGTTCAGAGAAAAATGGTAAAAATTCCTCGGATGCTAATCACAATCTGGAAAATAATTTGGACGCCGAGTGATTACAAAATATTTGCTAATGGATTGCATGAAGAAGTTGGTTTGTCACTATTTCTTCGCAATAGATATGCAATTGCAAAAATTGTGGGCGACCCTGTCTGGGAAAGAAGCAGGAATAAAAATGTTACCTCAAAAAGTATCAAAGGATTTAATGAATCCAGATTGCCTACACAGAGCTATATCGAAAGAGTGCTTCTTCGCTACAGCCTAAATAGATTTCAAGCGATTACCTGCCCAAGTGAAGATTTATGCAAAATTGTTGAAAGCTGGGGAGTTACAAAGCCCATAAAATTCATTGCTAATGGAGTTTTAGTACGTGATGCGATCCCAATTTCCCAAAAAGAGTATGACCTGATTTGTGTATCAAGACTAGTTTCGTGGAAAAATATTAAAAAGCACATTGAAATAGCCAGTCAACTTGATTTGAAAATTGCGATAGTTGGAAGCGGACCAGAGGAATCAGAACTTATGGCCTTGGCAAAATCGTTAGGGTGTAATGCAACTTTTTTTGGCGAAACAAGTAAAATTAAGATCGAAGAATTGTTAAATAGTTCGAAAGTTTTTATTCTATTATCAGAATACGAAGGACTTTCATTTTCGCTGTTAGAGGCAATGTCCTTTGGATTGCCCGCGATCGTCTCAGATATAGAAGCCAATTCCAGTGTCGTGCGTGACGAGATCGATGGTCTTGTGATCAACGCAGACAATTGGCAATCATCAAAACTTCAGATTCTCAAATTATTTTCTGATGAAAACTATTATAAAAAGATTTCTCTTAACGCTCAAAATCAGATTTCAAAAGAGTTCAATGCGGTAACGCAGTTTGCCAAAGTAGAAAATTTGTTATCAAATGAACAATAAAGAAGCAATAGTTTTGCTGGATTTCAAAGGTAATGTCAATTCAACGAAATTAGATGCGCGGTCAAGGCACTTTACTTATGGCAAGCGTTTGCAAGAACAGACTCTGGAAAAACCGTTAAAGTTGATAGTCGTCTCAAGAGGTGGTGAATCTAGGTCAGATTTTTCAGATTTAGTAGATTTCTACGACATTAACTGTTCACGAATTCACTTCGTTAAGTTCATTGTTTCGGGTATTCGAGTTATCAGAAGAAGAGGTTATTCAACCAAAGTCATAGTCTGTGGCGATCCTTGGGAAAGTTTCCTTCTAGGGAAGATTTTTCAAATTCTCCTTAGAGTTAAATCAAAACTGCAACTACAGGTTCATGCAGATATATCAGATATTAATTGGAGGAATTCAAGTTTTCGAAATTGGGTAAGATCAAATTTCCATAGGTATGCATTTAATCATTGCGATCAAGTAAGAGTAGTTTCCAAAACCTTACAAAATTACGTTGGCTCAATAAGTACAAATACAAACATAGTTGTTATTCCCGTCCCAATAGTGGTTCCAGATAACCTTACAAAGGACGTATCTGAAAGTAGCGAGTTATTGAAAATAGGATTTTTCGGTCGGCTACAAAAAGACAGAGGAACTGACGATCTGATTAAAATTGCAATGAATTTAAATTCTTATAGACAAGATTTTGAATTGTATATAGCGGGGAAGGGCTCTGAAGAAAACTATTTACGAAAGAATTTAACCCAAACTATTGGCGAGCGAAGAATTAATTTTTTAGGACAACTGAAACAGAGTGAAGTATGGAAGAAACTAGCTCAGCTGGATATTTATCTTTCGCTTGCACCATCAGAGTCTTACGGACTTGGTATAAGAGAGGCAATTATTTCAGGCGTACCGGTGTTGGCTGTTCACTCAAATGGCGCATTGGAGGCACAGAGTCAGTTCGGTATAGAAACAGTCAAATTTATTGATTCCGCGATATCAGGTGATTCGCTTTCAAAAATCTTAGATGATGTCTTGGCGAAGGGATACGTGCGAATTTCTTCGCAGGAAATACGTCAACAGAACCTTTCTCTCATTGACGATTTAGTAGACGCTTGGATTGATTTAGCCCGCTCAAGCGTGAATTCAACCAGTTTGGACTAGGATAGATGAAATATGACTAATAGCTACAGATACTCAATAAGGCACAGATTTTCAATTACGACGATTTCACGTTCTTTAAAAGTGTTGACCGAACGTGAACGTTACTTGTTATTAGCTGTTGCCTTCATCCAGATATTTCTGAGTCTACTTGATTTGGCTGGAGTCCTTATTGTGGGTCTCTTGGGATCTCTTGCGATTACCGGTGTAGCTAATACGAATAGGGGAGATCGAGTTAGTTTAATATTGAATTTCTTGAATATTGAAAAGCTTAATCTTCAGAATCAAGTAGCCATTATGGGCTTAATTGCCGCGGGATTATTAATCTTCAAAACGCTAGCATCACTTTATTTCACTCGGAGAACTTTGTATTTTCTGAGTAGGCGCAGCGCACAACTTTCTTCAATTCTGATTTCAAAACTTTTGGGACAGTCTCTACTTAAAATCCAAGAACGATCAATGCAACAAACCATTTATGCCTTGACTAATGGAGTAAGCACAATAACGGTTGGAGTTTTAGGAACTCTAGTTTACTTAATCTCCGATATAGCGCTTCTCATAATACTTACCACT
>Ga0214919_10012248_pt1 | contig 10565 bp, 7 predicted proteins | sample LL1503_MetaG_FD_177994 | JGI IMG/M metagenome (GOLD analysis project Ga0214919, IMG submission 177994) | Freshwater microbial communities from Lake Lanier, Atlanta, Georgia, United States - LL-1503 | ecosystem: Environmental > Aquatic > Freshwater > Lake | place: USA: Georgia | collected 2015-03-15 | reverse complement strand
GTCCTCCCCTGGATCGCAAGATCCCCGGCATGGTCGAGGCACCTCATCGCATGAAAGCCCAATTGCTGCCGCCTGCCAGCAATCGGCCCACACCTGTCGCGCCCGCTCCGGTTGAGCCCCCGCGCCGGACTGCGCCGCCACCACCGCCACCACCACAAGCCAAACGCGCGCCCCCGCCCCCACCGCCCCCGGCGCCGCCGCTGCTTGCAATGAATCGACCCGCCCCGGCCGCCACGGCGGTATCCCCGGCGCCGGCAACGCCAACAGCGGCCCGAGCACCGGCCGAGCAGGATATGAGCGCGATGATCGAAGCACGCCGCCGGGCACGCGAGGCCCCGCCGTCGCCGGCACAGATCGCGGCAGCCGAACCTAGCCCGGCCGAGGATGAGAAGGAGCGACGCGCGCGAAACCAAGCAGCCAATATGGGCATGGGGCAAGCGCAAACCTTCGGTTATGACCCGCGTAAAGGCGGCGGCGTATTCCAGATAGAGCGCCTCGGCATTGATTCGGCCGATTTCAAATTCTTTGGCTGGAATCGGGACATCAAGCGCAACACCCTTCAAAATATCGAGGTGCGCCGCGGTAACAACGCCGACATTCGCCTCGCCGTAGTGCGCAAAATGATCGCCATTATTCGTGAGTACGAACCCGGGGACTTCCAGTGGGAATCCCACAAACTGCGCCGCTGGGTGACGCTTTCCGCCAGAGTCTCCGACAACGCCGGCCTGGAAGATTTCATGTTGCGCGAATTTTTCGATACCGGCCGTTAAGGCCTAACCGGGTGAAGGGTGAGGGTTAAGCCTACCCATCAACGAACAACGGAAACACCAGCGTCATCAAGAAGCCTCTGAGCGATCCAACGCATGCGCGCCGAGATAGGCTTGGATCAGATGGGCTAATTGTTCGGGTTGGTCGTGATGCAGCATGTGCCCGGCATCCGCAACCACATGCGCCTCAATACTAGCAAAGCAGGCCCTGCGCGCGGCAAGGTCCTGCGTAGAGAGCCCGATATGGTCCGGCGTCTTGCTGTCCGCACCTTCGATCCATAACACCGGTGCCAGCACCTGGCGCCAACAGGCTTCTGCCTCATCCAGGCGGTAAAGCACCGGGTTGATGCGCTTGTGTGCGGGATCGGCCCGCAACACCACACGGGCGCCCTGCTCCCGTCCCCAATGCCGCGCCAGAAACAGCGCGCGCTCCATAGCCAAACGCGGGTTGTTTTTTTGCAGACGTGCCGCCAAGGATTCAAAATCGTCGTAGTCACGCGAAGTCTCGTTGGCGTCGATTTCCGCTAGCCACTCCGCATAGCGTTGCGGCGCCGCCGCGGGCTTGCGAGCCGACATACCAAAACCCTCAAGATTGACCAGGCGCGCGACGCGGGCTGGACGCACACCGGCGTACAGGCTCGCGACATTCCCGCCCATGCTGTGGCCGATTAGCGTGACCGGCGAACCCGGCTGGTAGTGCGCAAGTAACTGATCAAGGTCGGCCAGATAGTCCGGAAACCAGTAACTGTCACTACCCGACCACCCGGTAAGGCCGTAACCGCGCCAGTCCGGCGCGATCACCTGCCAATCGCCCGAAAGGGCATCGACAAGAAACTGGAAAGAAGCGGATACATCCATCCAGCCATGCAGGCAAAAGAGGCGCGGCGCGTCTTCGCGGCCCCAGATACGGCAGTGATAGTTGATACCGCGGATTTTCAATATTTCGGAGCGACAGACTTTCATGCGGCGATTTTACCAAGCCCCGGCATTCTGCCGCACCACACTCGGCGCAGGCAGACAAAAAATCAGCGCCGAACTCGCGCTGCGTAAGGATATCGTGGTAAAACAAAACATCAAACTGGAGCAATAGGCTCATGCCCGCCTTTTCAATCGGAGAACGACAGGTCAGCTTTCTCGGCAACGAACGCTTTGTCGCGCCCGACGCCACACTGATCGGCTCGGTCACCCTGGGAAACCGGGCCAATATCTGGTTCAAGGTTGTGGTTCGCGCAGACAATGAACGCATCGACATCGGCGAGAACGTCAACGTCCAAGACGGCAGCGTGCTGCACGCTGACCCCGGATTTCCGCTGAAACTGGCAAAGGACGTCAGTGTTGGCCACATGGCCCTTTTGCACGGTTGCACCGTCGGCGAGGGCAGCCTGGTCGGCATGGGCAGCATCATCATGAACGGCGCGGTCATAGGTAAAAATTCCATCGTTGGCGCCGGTGCACTAATCCCCGAAGGCAAGGCTTTTCGCGACGGGGTGCTTATCGTCGGCTCGCCGGGCAAGGTGATCCGCGACCTCACCCCCGATGAAATGGTGAAGATACGCTCCATCGCATCAAACTACGCCGAACGCGCGCGGCGCTACCAACGGGAGCTGAAGCCACAGGCGATTCCTGCCTGAGCACCAAAATACCAGATGCGAGCGGCTGGAAAGCCGCGTCAATAGCGGATCTCCAGCCGGTTGGCAATAAAAAGGCGACCAAGGTCGCCTTTTTTGCATACGCAGCATTGCGCATGGGGCTTCTGAACAACTTACTTCGGCGCCATCCTGATCGCGCCATCCAGGCGGATGGTTTCGCCGTTAAGCATTTCATTTTCGACGATGTGCTTTATCAAGCTGGCGTAATCGGCCGGTTTCCCCAGGCGTGGCGGGAACGGAACCGCCTTGGCCAGGGAGTCCTGCACGTCCTGCGGCATGCCCAGCATCATCGGTGTTTCGAAAATACCGGGGGCGATGGTGACCACACGAATGCCATCGCGTGACAGGTCGCGTGCAATGGGCAGCGTCATACCGACAATCCCGCCCTTGGATGCAGCGTAGGCCGCCTGCCCGATCTGACCATCATAGGCGGCGACTGATGCGGTGTTTACGATGACACCACGTTCATTAACCGCATTGGGCTGGCCCTTGCACATAGCGGTTGCCGCCAGGCGGATCATGTTGAAACTGCCAATCAGATTGATGTTGATAACGCGCGCGAATGTCGCCAGGGCGTGAGGCCCGTTCTTGCCCACCGTTTTTTCGCCGATCGCAATGCCAGCACAGTTCACCAGCCCCTGCAAAGCGCCGAACTCCTTCAGGGCGAGGTCCACCGCGGCCTGGCCGTCGGCTTCGGCCGTGACATCGGTCTTGATGAACCGCACCTGTTTGCCCAACTCAGCCGCCAGAGCCTGCCCTTTCTCCGCCTGCACGTCGGCAATGACCGCGTTAGCGCCATTAGCGACCAACATGCGCACCGTGCCCTCACCCAGGCCCGAGGCGCCGCCCGTGACAAGAAATGTAGTCCCCTTCAATTGCATGACAACCTCACTTTTGAAATGAAATCTATGAAATAGAATACGAAATGAATCTCGACCATGGCCACGACAAGGCTGTCACGCATCGCGCCAGCCCCCTTGCGCGCCAGCGCCTCATTGGCGGCACCCGCGGGAAACGGAACAACGAGCGAAACCGGCTTGACTGGAAAAGCCTGTGGCTGGCATGCCGGCGGAAAAAACCATCAAATCCGCAAGCAATGTGCGACGCATGATGCCCCTTCCTGTCAGGCAAGTTATATCCCTATCTGCCAGCTTCCTTAAAGGATGCGTCACCACGTGATTTGCGCCAGACCTGCAACAATGCACCAACACACCCTTACGCAATTTGCGTCGGATAGGGACTGGTTTCGGCGTGGGCGATCATCGCCCTGGCCAGGCGCTCGGTCATCTCTGCGCGAAGACCGCGCGACCCGGGTTCGTCCCAAAGGTTATGCAATTCGTCCGGGTCGGCGGCGCGGTCGTACAACTCCCCCCATCGGACCCCGTCATAAACCGAAATGCGGCAATGCCCGTGCAACAGGCTGCGCAGTCGCACACGATCGGGAAAGCCCATGTAGTAGCGCTGCCCCTCCTCCTCAATCAGCAGATCCTCGCGCACGCCGTCGACTTGTCCGTTCGCGGTGGCGAGCAAGGAGCGTCCCTGCATACCATTCCAGGCCTCGACGCCGGCGCGCTCCAGAATAGTCGGTGCGATGTCTGTGGTCTGTCCGAAGCTTGACGAACGGCCCGCCCGATTCGCAGCCGGGTCCGACCAGATGAATGGCACGCGTGTCAGTCCGCGGTAGTGCACCGGCCCTTTCAGCAACAACTGGTGGTCGCCAAGAAAATCAGCGTGATCAGCGGTAAAGATGACGACGGTATTTTTGTCCAGACCCAGACGGCGCAACTCGGCAAGCACTCGGCCGATGGCATCGTCGATCATGCTGATCGAACCATAGTTGAGGGCAATGGCCTCACGCGCTTCACGCTCGGTGCAGGAAAACAACGCCTGTGTATTTTTCACCGCTGTCTTGTCTTCGCGGCGTGCATACAGCCATTGCAGGTGCGGCGGGAGTTTTTTATGCGCGGCGTGAAAAGACGCCGGGGCTGGAACATCCTCCGGACGGTACATATCCCAGTACTTTCCTGGCGGCGTATAGGGGTGATGGGGATCCGGGAAGGAGCAATGCATAAAAAACGGCTTCCCCCCAGCCTTCATGTCCCCGAGCCGGGAGATGGCGCGGTCGGCAATCCAGGATGTTGGATAAAGCTCCTCGGGTACACGCGTGAGCCAGGCCTGCTGAAATTTGCTCAGCTCGAATTCCGGCGTGGGTATCGCATTGGCCGGACCGATCAGCTTGTCCGCATCCTTGGTCTGCGACCTTATCCAGCGCCGCCAGTGGCCGTATTCGTCGTCCGCATGATGAATACACAAATCCACCGTTTCAAAACCGTAAAACGGCGTCTCGATATCCCAATCCGGATTATCCTCCCAGCGTTTCCATATCTCTTGTCCATGCCGACCGGCACTTTCCCGGCGCGCTTCGCGTCCGAGCCGCGGATCACCGGCTTTGGGAAACCCCGCCGGCTTGGTTTCGATGTTTTGCAGATGCGATTTGCCGACATGCGCCGTGGCATATCCGGCATCGAGCAAGGTTTGCGGCAGGGTTCGCTCATCCAACGAAAGCTCGATGCCGTTATGGCGCACACCGTGACGAGAGGGCATGCGCCCGGTCATCAGCGATGCACGGTTGGGCATGCAGATTGGTGTTGCGACATGAAATTCGTCGGCGACCCAGCCCGAGGCCGCCAGCGCATCAAGGTTAGGGGTGCGCACGATCGGATTACCGTAACAACCGAGATGGTCGGCGCGATGCTGATCGGTGATAAACAAAATGAAATTCGGTTTCTGGTCCATGGTGCGTCCTGCTTTCTTAAATAAATGTCCGGCTGGCTACTCAGCCTTGATATTGCCCGTCTTGACCACTACGGCCCATTTGGCGAGGTCTGCGTCGATGCGGCGCGAGAGATCCGTACCTTCCAGCCACAGCATGTCCAGACCCAGCACGCCGAGACGATCGCGCGTTTCCTTGTATTCCCAGATGCGACGCACATCATTGCGCAACTGTGACGTAATCACAGCAGGCGTACCCGGCGGTGCATACAGCATGTAGGTATTGGTCGAAACCAGCCCCGGGTAAGTCGCCGCAAGCGTCGGCAGTTCCGGAACCAGCGGTGAGATAGCGGTGCTGGTGACGCCCACGGCGTGCAGCTTGCCGCTTTTGACATGCGGCAGGCCCTGCGGAATCGGACCGCAAAACATCGACACCTCGCCGGCCAGCACCGCGGTCATTGCCGGCGCTGCGCCCTTGTAGGGCACGTGCACGATATCAATGCCGGCGCTGGCGCGCAGCATTTCGGCACACAAATGGCCCGGCGAGGCCGGTCCGGCGGACGAAAAGGTCAGCGCGCCGGGCTTTTTCTTTGCAATGGCCACCAGCTCGGACAGGGTCGTCGCGCCCACTGACGGGTGCACCACCAGCATGCTTGCGCTCTCGGCCAGCAGCGCGATGGGCGTGAATCCGTTACGCGGGTCGTACGGTGTCTTGATCAGCGCCGGCGCCATGACAATGGGCAGGTCGACGGTGAACAGCAACGTATAGCCATCGGGCGCCGCCTTGGCGACGGCATCGGCACCTATCGTTCCGGTGGCACCGACGCGGTTTTCCACCACGACCGCCTGCCCCCAGCGCTCGCCAAGTTTTTGCGCATAAATGCGCGCCAGGATGTCTGCCGGGCCGGTGGCCGGGGTGGCCACGATAAAGCGCACCGGCTTGGCCGGATAACGCTCCTGGGCGGGCGCCTGGCTCACCAGCAGTAGCGCGGTGAATACGCCGGCAAACAGTTTGAGCAAGCGGCCAAGGCGCGATCCGCAGATAAGCAGTCTTTTCAAGGCAATGCCCCTCCCCGGGTTCTGTCCAGTCTGTTCACAGTGTGCGATTCGCACCATGTCGCAAAATCCCACAAATTCCTGACAGGTGCATTTACAAAAGCAGGCCTTGAATTATAAGCTAGCGCACATGATCACATCCTTGCCGACATTGCCCTGGAAAAAACTCGCCTTCTGGGTCGGCGGCCTTGTTGCGCTCGTTGGCATCACTGGCTTTTTTATCCTGCCGCCAATGGTTAAATCGATCGCGCTAAAGCAATTGGGCGCCAAACTGCAGCGCGAAGTGACAATCGAAAAAATCACCATCAACCCCTACGCGCTTACCCTTACTGTCAACGGGTTTGCCATAAAAGAACGTGAAGGCGACGGTAACTTTGTCGCGTTCGACGAGTTATTCGTCGACGTCGAACTTGCCTCCGTGATAAGACTGGCGCCGGTGCTCAAGGAGTTGCGCCTCACCGGACCGCGCATCAGACTCGCCCATTTGGAGCCCGGCCGCTTCAATTTCTCGGATATCCTCGACGAAATACTGGCAAAACCCAGCGACGGGCCGACGCCGCGCTTTGCGCTGCACAACATCCAGATCAGCCGGGGACGCATCGACATCGACGACAAACCCGCAAGCGCGAAACACGAGATCGCCGACATCAACCTGGGAATACCCTTCATATCCAGCATCCCCAGCCAGACCGATATTTTTGTCGAGCCAAAATTTAGCGCAAAAGTGAATGGCGCCCCGCTGGAAGTAAGCGGTAAGAGCAAGCTGTTTCGTCAATCACTCGAAACTGAAATCGCCATTGAAATCGACAAATTTGAATTGCCGCGACTAAACGACTATCTGCCCCGCGACCTCAGGATAAAAATTCCCACGGGGCAGTTCGACACCAGGCTAGCCCTGAAATTTCAGCGCCAGCCCGACAAATCCGCGACGCTCAATATCTCCGGTGAAGCCAGCTTGTCCGGCCTTACGATCACCGAAACGAGCGGCAAACCACTGCTCAAACTGCCGCGACTCAAGCTTGCCCTGACCGACCTCGCGCCGCTGACACGGCATGCGCGGATATCCAAACTTGAACTCGAGAGCGCGGAACTCTTCGTCCGCCTCGACGAAGCTTCGCAACTAAACTGGCTGGCGGTACTGCCAAAAGCAAAAATAGCGGCGCCGTCAACCGGGCCGGCTACGCCATTTCTGCTGGAACTGGACGAATTATCGTTGACCAGGGCAAAGCACAGCTTTGAAAACGATGCGTCCGGCACGCCCTGGCGCGCCACCATCGACGCGATAGATCTGTCGGTGAAAAATTATTCGAGCGCCAACACAGTTCCGCTAAAAGCCGATGTCTCGGTTGGCGGACTGCGGCTCACCAAGAACGGCGGCAAGGACGAGGTGCTCCGGTTGCCCCTGCTGCAAGTCACGGGCGCCACCGTCGACATCGCCGGGCTCGCGCTTACCATGGGTGAACTCTCAAGCAACGGGGGGCGCCTTGCCCTAATGCGCGACGAAAGCGGCCTGATAGACCTGCAGTCCATGTTGGCGCCCAAGGCGGCGCCGCTGCGTACCGCTGCGGCCACGATAGCTACCACCACCGCCGAAGCCAGGGTCAAGGACACCCCGCCCGAATGGGTCGTCACTGCACAGAAAATCGAGTTGACGGACTACGGCCTGATGCTCAACGACAAGGCCGAAGGTCGCAACGTCAAACTTTCAGCCGACGGCATGCTGCTCTCGGTGCAAAATTTGTCTACACGCAGGGACGCAAAGGGAAAGTTCGACCTTAAGACATCCCTCAACAAGAAAGGGGCGGTCAACGTATCAGGAACAATGAGCCTGCTGCCGCTTGCGGGCGAAATGAATGTCGACATCAAAGGGACAAGCATTCTGCCCTTCCTGCCCTACTTCGCCGACAAACTCAACATTGACCTCACCAGCGGCGATATCGCCCTCAAGGGCACGACAAGATGGAAGTTGGCACCACCAGGCGAAGCCACAACCGGACAATCGCCGGTGACCGGTGATTTTTCCGCTACGCTGGATGTGACGGAGTTTGCCTCCATTGAGCGCCGCAGTGCCGAGGATCTGCTCAAATGGAAATCGTTGCGGGTAGGCGCCTTGCGCGGCAACATCTCCCCGCTTAGCCTGCAAATCGACGAAATCGCGCTGACCGATTTTTACTCGCGCCTCATCGTTCTGCCTGAAGGCAGGCTCAACGTGCAGGACATCGTGCGCCGACCCGAATCGGCAACAACGGCTGCCACCTCAACGGGAGCGCCGCCCCCCGCTCCATCCCCGACCGACAAGGAGGCTGTCGTGTCAGCGGCTCGCGCCGCGACAGCACCGGCCAATCCGTTGACGCAAATCGGGCGCATTACGCTGCAAGGGGGCAAGGTCAGTTTCACCGACCGCTTCATCAAGCCCAGTCACACCGCCAATTTGACGCAGTTGGGTGGAACGATAACCCGCATCACCACCGAAACACCGGCAGACCTCGATATCCGGGGCACTTTGGACAATTCGGCGCCTCTGTTGATCGCCGGAAAACTCAATCCGCTATCGAAAAATTTGTTCCTCGACATTAAAGCCAGCGTCAAGGGCTTCGACCTATCGCCGATGTCGCCTTATTCGGGACGCTACATCGGCTACGGCATAGAAAAAGGCAAATTGTCGCTGGACGTCGATTACAAGCTTGAAAACAGAACACTTAGTGCGCAGAACCATCTTTTCCTGGACCAAATCACGCTGGGGGACAAAGTTGACAGTCCTGATGCCACCAAGCTCCCGGTTTCGTTCGCCCTATCGTTACTGAAGGATCGCAAGGGCAACATCGACCTCAACCTGCCTATTTCGGGCTCACTCGATGATCCGCAGTTCAGCATCGCCGGTCTGGTCTTTCAGGTCATAGGCAATCTCATCGTCAAAGCGGTAACAGCCCCGTTTGCGCTGCTCGGATCGCTGTTCGGCGGCGGCGAGGAGTTGTCCTGGGTTGAGTTCCCCTACGGTTATGCCTCGATAGACGCGACCTCGGCCGCAAAAGTCGACACCCTTGTCAAAGCGCTTACCGAGCGGCCGACGCTCAAGCTCGAAATCGCCGGCCGCGTCGACCCCGAGCAGGACAAGGAAGGACTGCGCAAGGCCGGTTTGGAAAAGAGCGTAAAGACGCAAAAATTCCGTGACATTGCCCGACAGGGCAAGCCCGCTGTATCGCTAAATGAGGTGCGGGTTGAACCTTCCGAATACCTAAAATACCTCGAGGCCGCCTACGCCGCAGAACAATTTGCAAAGCCACGCAATGTCGTCGGTCTGACCAAATCGCTGCCCAAGGAAGAAATGGAAAAACTGATGCTGACTAACACCAGTGTTAGTGATGAAGACTTGCGCCAACTCGCCGAACAGCGCGCGCTGAGCGTGCAACAAGCACTGCTAAAGGCCGGCATCCCCGCCGAGCGCATTTTCCTGCTCACCTCGCGCATTGAAACGCCCCCGGCGAAGGAAAAAGCCAAGGCAAGCCGCAGCGATCTGACCCTGAAATAGTGACGGTATAGCCCAGAGACAACCGATTGACGTGGATTACCGGCCTTTCTGGTGTGCGCTGGAGTGCGATGCTTTGCGAAACCACACCAACTAAGGCAGGGCTAAGCTGCGCGGGAATTGACACCGGAACAGCAACCCAGGGAACGGCGCCCCTTGCGCTGTCGCTCTGTCATCTAGGCGGCAAGTTCCTCAGCGACCGGCACGACGCGCGGTATCATCGCTGCAGGAGAAATCAAGCTCATCCCAAGCAATGCCTGGAAAAGGGAAGTCAGAAAATGAAACTACTGCTCGCCGTCGCCGTGTTGGCCCTCTCAACGCAAGCCTCCGCGGCCTTTCCTGAAAAGCCCGTCAAGATCATCATCGGCTTTCCCGCCGGTGGCCCCCTAGACACGCATGCGCGCGTGCTTGCGGATCAGCTCACCAAAATTCTCGGTCAGCCAGTGCTCATAGACTACAAACCGGGTGCAGGTGGCACCATAGGCGCGGATTTCGTTTCCAAATCCGCGCCCGATGGCTACACGCTTTTGATGGCCAACACCGGCACCATGGTCATCAACCCCTTCCTCTACAAAAACAGCTATGAAACATTGCGCGACTTCACGCCCATTGCGCGCACAGCACAACAGCCGCTGGCGCTGGTGGTGAGTCCTGCAGTTCCGGCCAAAACTCTGGGCGAGTTCATCGCCTATGCTAAAGCCAATCCGGGCAAGCTAAACTACGGCTCGGCCGGAACAGGTGGTATCTCCCATCTGGTGCCCGAGATGCTGCAGACGGCGACCGGCATGCAAATCG
>Ga0214919_10012247_pt1 | contig 10565 bp, 6 predicted proteins | sample LL1503_MetaG_FD_177994 | JGI IMG/M metagenome (GOLD analysis project Ga0214919, IMG submission 177994) | Freshwater microbial communities from Lake Lanier, Atlanta, Georgia, United States - LL-1503 | ecosystem: Environmental > Aquatic > Freshwater > Lake | place: USA: Georgia | collected 2015-03-15 | reverse complement strand
ACGGAACTTTGACGACCAGCTCGCATCCGTACGACCGCTTCGCGCGAGGCTTCGACAGCGCCACTGGCAGGAATACGATGTATTTCGACATCAACGACAACCTGCTGCCTTCAGCGGGCCAGCGGGTGAGGCTTTCCGTGGACTATCTCGACCGTGGCACCGGGCAGTTTGCCCTTCAATACGATGCTGTGGGGAATAACCAGAAGACCGCGTTCACGGTCACGAAGACCAGCAGCAATACTTGGAAGACAGCCTCGGCGATAGTCATGGACTGGGCCTTCAGAAACCAAGGGCCTAGCGGGTCCGACCTCACTCTCGTCAATTTGGATGCAGACGATGATATTTTCCATAAACTTGAAGTGACCAAGCTGGCCAATGTCCAAATCGGAACCGTTGGCATGGGCACGGTCAGCGCTCGCACGGACGCCGCGACCTACTCGCCGGTCGTAGATGACGGCTTCGGCGAAAGCCAGCGCTTGGAATTGACGGTGACTCCTGCTTCGGGATGGAAATTCACCGGATGGAGCGGCGAGTTGGCCGGGACCAGCACGCGCCCGATTCTTTTCCCAACTAAAGACTCGCGGGTCACGGCCACCTTTGCTCGGACTTCGGCTACCCCTCCGAGCAGCGTGCCTTTGTTCAGCGCCGACCCGATCGGCAAGAACGCCGCCCCGGTTAATGGGGTTTACTCAGGAACTCTATCGGGAAATGCCAGCGATCCGAACAGCCAGGCCCTGAGCTTCTCCAAGGTTTCCGGCCCCTCTTGGCTCGGCATCGCCGCCAACGGGACGCTCTCTGGAACACCGCAGCCCGCCGATCTGGGCCTCAATCGATGGACGGTGCAGGTCAGTAGCTCCGGCGGCACGGACACGGCGATTCTCCTGATCGATGTCACCGCGCCCGGTCCTAATCCACCTTCGGGGCTGAGCTACTCCAGCCCTCCCGTTTACACTAAGGGCACGGTGATCAACAATCTCTCCCCTTCGACCAGTGGCGGCGGCGTGGTGAGGTATGCGGTCACGCCCAAATTGCCGAGCGGCATAAGCATGAACAGCATCACCGGCATTATTAGCGGCACACCTTTGGCACCAACACCGGCGACCCCCTACACCATCACGGCCACTAATCCTGACGGTTCAAGCACCACCTCACTCAACATTACGGTCATCGATATAGCCCCTTCAGCACTGACCTATTCCAGTAATCCCGCAACCTATCGAATAGATCAGGCGATCACTTTGAATGCTCCCACCAACAGTGGTGGAACCGTGGTTTCTTATGCGGTCTCGCCCGCACTGCCAGCCGGTCTGGCTTTGAACACCACCACTGGCATCATTAGCGGCACGCCGACGGCACTTTCTAACAGCACCAACTACACTATCACCGCCACCAACACTGGCGGCTCGACGACTGCCCAGCTGAACATTGCCGTGGAAGAGGGCGGCTACCGTAATTCCGACCTCATCACGATCAATGACAATGCAGCGGCCTCGCCCTACCCGTCCGCGATCGCTGTGCCAACAACAGCCGGAACAATCAATAAGGTCACGGTCACGATTTATGGCCTCACTCACGCTCGGCAAAACGATTTAGACATTCTGCTGGTCGGGCCACTTGGGCAGAAGGTGCTGCTGATGTCGGATGTTGGCGCGGGTGCGTCTGTCGCAAATGTGAATCTAACGTTCGATGATGCAGCCGCAGTTTCCCTAACGACCGATGCGGTTACCATAACCACCGGTACCTATAAACCAAGTAACAACGGGACGCCCGACACATTCACGCTGCCGGCTCCTGCTGAGCCGTATGGCTCAACCTTGTCGGTTTTCAATGGAACGAATCCCGCGGGCACTTGGAGCCTCTATGTGATGGATGACCGAGCAATCAACACCGGCAGCATTAGCGGAGGATGGAGACTATCGCTGCAGACCACCGCTCCGCCCGTCGCCGCTCCCTCAGCACTCAGCTACTCCAGCAACCCCGCCACGCATACCAAGGGCACGGCGATCACCGCCAACACCCCGACGAGCAGCGGTGGAGCAGTGACTTCGTATGTGGTTTCACCAGCGTTGCCGGCAGGACTGAATCTCAACCCATCCACCGGTGTTATCAGTGGGACGCCCACAGTCGTGACTCCAACCGCCAGTTACACTGTCACGGCGACGAACAGCGGCGGATCGACCACCACATCGGTGAGTATCACGGTGAACGATACCGCACCCATGTCCCTAGCTTACTTGAGTAATCCCGCCACCTACACCCAGGGCACGGCGATTCCTAATAACACACCGGCCAATAGTGGAGGAGCGGCCGTTTCTTATTCCGTCTTACCTGCCTTGCCCGCTGGGCTGACGTTGAATCCTGTCACTGGAGTCATCAGCGGGACGCCTACGGCGGTGACTCTCGCTTCCAGTTACAGCGTCACGGCAACAAATACCGGCGGTTCCACGAGCACCCTATTGAGCATCACGGTGGTTTCGCCCTACACAGCTTGGGCCACCCCATATAATCTTATTCAAGATCTGAACGGGGACGACGACGGTGACGGTAATTCGAACCATTTCGAATTCATTGCCGGTCTTGATCCAAGGAATCCCAACTCGGTCTTTACGGTTACACTCGTCCCTGGGGGCGGTCTGACAAATCAAACGGCCATCATCTTTAAACCCATCATCAGCGGTCGCACCTACACGGTGAGAAGCAGTAATTCCTTAAGTCCGGCAAACTGGCAACCACTGAGTAATGCCACATCAAGCGACACGGGGAATACGCGTACGGTAAATGATGCCTCAACCATCAGTTCGAAAAAATTCTACATGATCGAGATCAGCATTCCTTGAGTCGATAATGATGCACGAATGCCAAAGTATATATGAACAGCCAGAAATTCTCTTGGATCAGCCGAGTTATACCTTTGAATCGGGGCTAATCCGTTCGTCATAAACCCGTCCACTCTGCTAAGTTTAAGTAGGAACTTTTGGACAACCCTGCCTACAGATACATCACTGAAATCATAAAATGAAAAATCCACGGCTTTATAGCCCCTCCCTGTCTAAATTTCTCATCACCGCTCTGCTTTTTGCATTGAATCATGCGCCCGCGATGGAACGCCCGCCGTGGGCGGGTTTCTTTGCTAATTGCAAAAACGGTCAAATTGATTCAGTGAGGTTTCCTTTTATTAAAGGGGAGGCAGATCGAGTTAAGTGGGCGGATATGGAGCCCAAGCCTGGAGTTTATGACTGGTCGCAAATGGATTCTCACGTCCGAAATGCCGTTAAGGGGAACTATTACTACTATTTTGTCCTATGGACCGGCCCGCACGCGCCTGAATGGATTTATGAAAAAGGAGTGCCGAAAGTGACTGTGAGTGGAGGGAAGGGTAAAGAAACTTTTCCGTATTACCTCGATGAGAACTACATCAAATACTTCCACTCTTTTATCGGTAAGCTGGCGGATCACATCGCTTCTCTTCCTGAGGAGCAACGAAAAGTCATTGCATTCATCCAGCCTGCCTTTGGTTCGACGGGTGACAGGCAGCTCTACAAAGGCACTCCTCAAGACCCGAAATATAAGATCAGTGCCCAGCAGTATTTAGAATTCTGCAGCGGAGCGACAAAACGGTTTTATGAAGCCTTTGATAAGCAAGAACTCAAGCACATCAAATTCCTGTTTAATGTAGCCGATGAGAGTAGTTCCGGAGAGGCGAAGGCCAAGGGAGCAAGGGCAGGGGAACAGCTTTACGCAAACTGGCTTCGCCAGAACTACCCAATCGAACTCCGGAAACAGCAATTTACGATCGCCATCGGCTATCAGGCAAATGGCGAAATTGAGCAGGATACCGAGTTGCGACCAGCTTTTTTTGGGTTGAATGGCAAGGAACCCGATTTTGTACGTGGCGAGTTTTCTAAATTCGGGCAGGGCGCGATTTTTGAGGAAAATCCAATCTGGAATTACTACTGGACTGCCATTTCTACGGTGGATCGGGGACTTGATCTTTGGGAAGTAGATTACCGCACTGTGGAAACGGGCAAATACGATGAGGGGTTTGCGTTCGCCAGCCGCTATTCTTATTACAAGCGACCCCAGACCAGCCCGTATGCCTTTATCGCACTGCGTGATGTACTTGATAGTGCGGATACCGTCCGCTTTCCCGAAGGGGCATATGGGAAAGCTGTGCAGAGCAACGGCGAGCGTGTGGAGAAAATTGAATCAGAATTCCAAAAGTACGGGGCAAAAGTTGGCGACCTAGATGCGGCTACATCCCTTTTAGGATCCAATTATCTCTTTGAGGCCAAAGCGATGAACGATGTCGGCTTCAGGTTGATCGCCAGAAACTACAGCCGGTTCATTACCCAGATCGATGCGAATGAAACCAGTGTCGGATTGTGGCGGGTCGGGCCAACGGATCAACCCTATGGCCGGTATGCCAGGGGGTTTGAACATGCCAGCGGGCGGAACCGGATGTATTTCGAGCTCGATGACAAATTTCTTCCTCACGGAGCCCATGGCCCAATCACTCTAAAACTCATTTACTTGGATCAAGGGACCGGAAAATTCTCCGTCCGTTATGATTCCTCAGCCGATCCGGACAAAATCGCAGTTACCATCACCAAAACTAACAGCGGCAAGTGGGCGAACAAAAGTATCACCATCGCCGACGGAGAGTTTGCTAATCAAGGTCCCCTCAGCAGCGATTTCTCCTTGGTGAATGAGGATGAGGAAGACGATGTCTTCCACTTGATTGAAATCACGAAAAACAACTGATAACACGAACTTGATTATGGGGCTCATAGTCCTTACGCACGGCTCCTCTACGTTTTGAATGGGTAGGTTGATTTGAATGGGTGCGTTCGGGGGGGGGCATCAGGGAAGTGAACGGCCGGTTGATTTGTTGTTCCGCGACTTGGAGTCGGTTGGTCGGCTGTTTAGGATCACATTGATGGATGCCAAAATTCGTAATGCGGGGAAGGGGGGAGGGCTAATTTTACTACTTCGTTTTATGGACCCGGCGTCATTCACCAGTCTGCCCTCCTGGCGGAGGCTGATATCGATAGAAAAATCATCACATTTTGCCCTTTTGGCTGAACTATTAGGTGGTCATTTCTTGTCTATTTTCCGATTAAATGGACGCAGAACTCTTCCCATCCGCAATCCTGTGGTGAAACTTTTCCTACAACTGTGAAATCCCCATTTTGTCCAAATTTTCGGGTGTGGCTGACGGTGCCTGTGATCAGCGCCCTTGCCTCACTTATGTTCGTCATGCCAGTTGTGCTCTTGGCCTCTGAACCTGCCAAGCCCAACATTCTTTTTGCGATTGCAGACGATTGGTCGTTTGGCCACGCGGGAGTTTACGGATGCAAGTGGGTCAAGACCCCAACCATGGATCGCGTGGCCCGCGACGGCATACTTTTCACCCAAGCCTACACGCCAAACGGCAAATGTTCTCCCTCACGAGCGAGTGTCATCACCGGCCGCAATCCCTGGCAGCTGAAGGAGGCGGGCAACCACTGGTCCGTTTTTCCGCCGGAGTTCAAATCCTACCAAGAAGCGTTGGGCGAGCAGGGTTACTTTGTCGGAATGACCGGCAAGGGCTGGGGGCCAGGTATCGCCAAGAATGTTGCAGGCCAGAAGCGGGAGATGACGGGAAAGTCTTTTGAGGAGAGGAAGTTTCCCTCCAAGATCACGAAGGGAATTTCTCGGACCGATTATGCAGGGAATTTCAGCGACTTCCTAGATGCTGCACCCAAGGATCAGCCCTGGTCCTTCTGGTATGGAGGTCATGAGCCCCACCGCGGCTATGAATATGGTTCAGGCGTGGCCAAGGGCGACAAGAAGATCTCCGATATTGATCGCGTGCCTGCATGTTGGCCGGACACCGAGGAGGTGCGCAACGACATGCTCGATTACGCGTTCGAGGTGGAAAACTTCGATCTCCACTTGGGGCGAATGCTCGCTGAGTTGGAGAAGCGGGGCGAACTCCAGAACACGATCGTGGTCGTGACCTCCGACAACGGCATGCCGTTTCCGCACTGCAAAGGCTATGCCTACAACAACTCCGACCACTTGCCTCTGGCCATTATGTGGCCGCAAGGTATCGCCAAGCCGGGCAGGGTAGTGGATGACTATGTGAGCTTCATTGATTTCGCTCCCACATTCCTCGATGTCGCTGGCATTGAGCAGAGTAGGTCCGGCATGGCCTCGATCACGGGTCGGAGTCTCTCGGAAATATTTAAATCGGATCAATCCGGACGCATCATTCCGGGGCGGGATCACGTCCTTCTCGCCAAAGAACGCAATGACGTTGGGCGACCCAATGACGTGGGATATCCAATCCGTGCGATCGTGAAGGAAGGAATGCTGTATCTGCACAACTTCGAAACGAGTCGCGGTCCCGCCGGAGTTCCAGAGACCGGCTACAAGGACACGGACGACAGCCCGACCAAGACAGCGGTGCTTGCCACGGAAAAGAAGCCTGACCTCAAACACCTTTTTGAGGCCTCGTTTGGAAAGCTACCTGCCGATCAGTTATTTGATCTGCGGCGCGATCCGGATTGCATGACCAATCTGGCCACGACTGTATCCTTTGCCGGCTTGCAGAGGCAGCTCTTTGATGAACTCAAGCAGCAGGGGGATCCGCGCATGCTGGGCCAAGGAAACATTTACGACGAATACCCCTATGGCTTTGCCGACAAGCGCAACTTTTATGAGCGCACCATTCGCGGCGAAAAAATCGAAGCGACTAAAGAAGAATAAAACTCAACTGATAGAAAAGAATGCTATGAAATTCATCAACCAGCACTGGTCGCTAATCGTGGTAATACTCGGATTGCTGCCCGCTACATCGCCTGCCGCTGATTCGTCCTCGCAGGCAGATAAGAAACCTAACATCGTCTTCATCCTGGCGGATGACGCGGGCATCGGAGATTTCTCGGCCTATGGTTGCAAGTATGGCGTCACACCCAATATCGACCGAATGGCCGCCGAAGGAATGAGGTTTACCCGTGCCTACAGTGGAAGCGCGGTCTGTGCTCCTTCACGCTGTGTGCTGATGACTGGCCAGCATACGGGGCATACGTTGCGTCGCTCCAATCAAAGCAAGGATGGCCTCCTCTCACTTTCGGTTACCCAGGCAACCGTGGCCCGATTGCTTCACGATGCCGGTTACGCAACCGGTGGTTTTGGTAAATGGGGGTTGGGTAACCCTGGCACGACCGGGGTGCCGGAGAACGAGGGTTTTGACCTGTTCTTTGGATACTACGACCAAAAACACGCGCATGACTATTATACCGACTACCTCGTTCGCAACAGCGTGAATGTGCCGTATCAGCAATCCGGCAAGCACACGTGGGAGGATTATTCTCATACCCGTATCGCAGATGAGACGCTCAAGTTCATCGAGAAAAACAAAGATCGTCCATTCTTCTGCTACGCCGCGTGGACACCACCCCACCAGGATTACGTCATCCCCGACAACGCCCCGTATTCCGACAAGCCTTGGTCGGAAACAGACAGGAATTACGCTGCGATGATCGCTCTGCTTGACAAGGATGTTGGCCGCGTGATGCAGAAGTTGAAAGACCTTGGTATTGCTGAAAATACGCTACTGATCTTCAGTTCCGATAACGGTGCCAACGATGAATTCGTTGAGTCTCTTCAGAGCACGGGCGGACTTCGCGGCTACAAACGGTTGCTTTACGAAGGTGGAATCCGTGCGCCCTTCATTGCGCGGTGGCCTGGCAAGATTCAGCCGGGTTCGACCAGCGACCTGCTGACCACGTTCGTGGACTTCATGCCGACGGCGGCTGAGTTAGCTGGGGTTCCTATCCCATCCGGAATGGATGGTATTTCCATTTTACCAACCTTGATCGGTCAGAATCAATCCAAGCAGCACGAAGCGCTATATTTTGAAATCTACGAGACTTTCTTTCAGCAATCGGTGCGGTGGGGCGACTGGAAAGGTTATCGTCTGGGCACGAAAGCGCCGCTCGAACTCTACGACTTGAAAGCTGACCCGGCGGAGAAGCAAAACCTTGCCGCGGCACGCCCGGATATCGTTCAAAAGATTGAAGCTATTATGGCTTCTGAACATACGCCTTCGCCACATTACGACGCGCCGGAGCAACCCCAAAAAGACTCGAAAAAGCCGAAAAAGAAAAAGAAGGTAGCGTCTCTTCCTGAAATGTTGAACGAGGAGGATTCATCCCTCGAGGACGATAAGAAGTAGATCACCAAGTGAATCGTTCATTGATAATCTGTTTCGCTGCGCTGCTCCTGACCCTGACTGCACTATCGAGTGCTGAGCCAGCGAAACTGCGGAGCAAACCCAACATGATCATCATTCTAGCAGACGACCTTGGCTCCGGTGATCTGAGTTGTGCTGGCGCAACAAAAATCAAGACGCCGAACATTGACCGGCTGGCTGCCGAAGGCGTTCGTTTCACTCAGGGATACGCGCCGTCGGCAACTTGCACGCCGTCCCGTTTCTCGTTGTTAACCGGCGAATACGCCTGGCGTCAGACAGCCAAAAAGAACACGATCCTCGATGGTGACGCACCGCTCTGCATTGAGCCAGGCCGGCTCACTCTTCCAGGCATGTTGCATCAGGCCGGTTACCAGACCGGCATTGTCGGTAAATGGCATCTCGGCCTCGGCGATGGTCAGACCAAAGTGGATTTCAACAGGGAAGTCAAACCTGGCCCGCTTGAAGTCGGCTTTGACTATTGCCACATCATCCCCGCCACCGTGGATCGCGTGCCAAGCGTCTGGATTGAAAATCATAAGGTACAGAATCTTGACCCGGCCGACCCCATCACCGTCAGCTACCTGACCAACATCAGTGATGAGCCAACCGGTCTGGAGCACCCCGAACTTCTCACCCGGTATGGTGCGGATAAGCAGCATGCTTGCACAATCATTAACGGCATCAGTCGCATCGGCTACATGAAGGGCGGTAATACTGCACGCTTCAAGGACGAGGAACTGCCCAAAACAGTCGTCGCAAAATCCGTGGAGTTCATCGAAAAACACAAGGACGCACCGTTCTTTCTTGAGGTCGGCCTATTTGAACCGCACGTGCCGCGCGTGGCCGCGCCACCTTTTGTCGGTAAGAGCGGTTGCGGTCTACGTGGCGATGTTATTGAGCAAATCGACTGGGAGGTGGGGGAAATTATGAAGGCCCTCGATCGATTGAAGCTAGCGAACAACACCCTCGTCATCTTCTCCAGTGACAACGGCCCGATTCTTTTCGACGGCTACTTTGATCGATCGGAGGAGGATTTAAATGGCCATCAACCCACCGGGGGTTTGCGTGGCTGGAAGTATCTCACCTATGAAGGCGGGTGCCGCGTGCCGCTCATCGCCCGCTGGCCGAAGCAGATCAAGCCGCGGGTTAGCGACCAGCTCTTCAGCTTGGTGGATGTCTATGCCACGGTGGCCCAGCTGACGGGTCAAGAACTCAAGGCGGGCACCGCTCCAGATAGTCTCGATTTATCGTCCGTGCTGTTGGGTAAGACAAAGAAAAACGTTCGCGACAACACAGTGCTGCACGGCATCGGCGGGCTGGCGCTGCGTCAGGGCTACTGGAAATACATCCCCGCCAGCACTGGCGCTGGCGGCATGGGCAGTGGTGCCAACGCGGCGGATGCTCGATTCGCGGCGGCGACCGTCCCTGAGCCGCTGCTTTTCAACCTCGCCAAAGATCCGAACGAAACGACCAACCTGACGGCGAAGCATCCCGACAAAGCCGCTGAGTTGGCGAAAGAACTAAAGGCCATCGTCGCCCAAGGGGAGGGGACGAAAAAGACCAAAGCCAAACCGTAGGTTGTGCCACACAAGAATTATGAAACTCTTAACTTTCAAGACCGCTGGCTGCTCCATAATTGGCCGAGATTATCATTCTAAAGTAGTGCGCTTTATTGATATGAACATTTTTTCGTATCTGTTAAAACTAAGACCAGTAACCAAATAACCCTAAAGGAACAATAACCTATGGAACCCATCAAACTCCTGACGATTGATTATACAATCCTCATCGCATACGTAGCTTTTGTCATCGGAATCGGATGGGCGCTGTCGCGATACATGAAGACCTCGGCAGATTTTCTCACCTCTGCCCGGTCGATTCCGACTTGGGTGACCGGTCTGGCCTTTATCTCGGCCAACCTTGGCGCACTTGAGCTTGTTGGAATGGCGGCTAGCGGAGCGAAATACGGCATCAGCACGGCGCACTTTTACTGGCTAGGCGCGATTCCCGCGATGATCTTCCTCGCGGTGTTTATGATGCCGTTCTATTACGGCTCCAAAGCGAGGTCCGTGCCGGAATACCTGAAGATGCGGTTTGATGAGCGGGTCCGCGCGCTGAACTCCGTCGCTTTCGCGGTGATGACCATTTTTGCGTCCGGCATTTCGATGAACGCACTGGCCAAGCTTCTCAACCAGCTGTTGGGTTGGAACTATGACCTCGCGCTCTGGATCTGCTCGGGCGTCGTGCTGATGTATGTTCTGAAGGGCGGACTGACCTCGGCGATCTACACAGAAGTCCTTCAGTTCTTTATGATCGTCCTTGGCTT